>OCSG01000227.1_pt1 | contig 60900 bp, 39 predicted proteins | sample 1538831 | NCBI WGS metagenome assembly OCSG01 (sample SAMN04571729, study PRJEB22368) | human gut metagenome | biome: human gut; material: stool | host: Homo sapiens | place: Luxembourg | collected 2012-09-20 | reverse complement strand
AGCTACAAGCCCCGTCTATCGGGGCTTTGCTCAATATATGGGGCTAAACACAGGTAATAAGGACCGTGATCGGAGAACTTAAACAAGAATTCTTTGGGTCTGCCAAGCATCTTGTCTTCGCCGGCATCCGCGGCAGCGTTGATGTCTTTAACAGTTTCGACAAGATTCTGGATCGGGACGCCTATTTTCTGAGCTAACTCTTCAATTGTGTCGGCTTTGAAGGCATAGCCTGCTTTAATACCTCTTTCCAGGCCTTCGTTCAGAGCGGTCATGGGTTCTCCACGGATGACAATTTGATTGAAGTCAGTGAGAGGTCCGTCTTTAATAAGTTTGTTTTTCATGTTCTCATCGAAAATAGAGAACATCACGCCACCGTTTGCCGTCATGGCGTTATGGTTGTCATTCCAGTAACGGCCGTTACCTTCGTTATAGAAACGCTGACCGAACTTATTTACCCACAGAAACGGCTGACTTAATGCAGCCCTGGACTCTTTGAGCCATTGAGGACCGTTAAACTGGAAGATGACGGGTTCATATTCAAGGTAAGGACTGTTGCCGGCAATGGTATCCATACCTGCCAAATCAGCTCCGATCGCTTTGGCCATATTGATGCCATCGCCTGTACGGCCTTCAATGCCGGGGCCTCGAAGCATGATTCTTGCCATCCCTTCCTTGCCGATGTCCGGAACGTATTTCTTCAGCATTTCCTGATTTCCAGGGAAACCACCGGTCGCCAGAATGACGGCTTTGGCTTTAACAACAACCTTTTCGCCTTTGTAATTTTTGGCTTCTACTCCGATTACTTCACCTTTATCGTTTTGAATGAGTTTCTGAGCAGGGGTTTCGAGAAGAATTGTTCCGCCTTTCTTTTCAATATCTCTGTAGAAAAGTTTGATGAAGCCGGCTCCAAATCCGTCCGGAGCCATATGACGGTCTTTTTTGCCTCTCTTATTTAACTGAAATTTATAACCTTTAGTTTCAATCCAGTCCATAGCCGGACCGCTTTCATTGATAAGCGTTCTCAGAACGACGGCATTGATTCGGTAGTTGTAGAACCGAACGACGTCTTTGTAGACCTGGTCTGCTGTCGGTTCTTTAAGTCCGTTTCTGCGTTTGTAATCCGAATCTGCTGCGAAAGCACCTTCGAAGTAATTTCCAGCACCGCCGAGGCCGGGAAGTTTTTCTAAGACAACAACTTTGCCGCCATGATCCAAAACCGACATTGCCGAACTTAAGCCCGAGATTCCGCCTCCGATAACTACAACGTCTGTTGTAAGTTCATGATCCTGAGCGGAAGAAACTAAACAAAAGCCCGCCAGGGCAGAAATGACTGCTGATTTGACTAATGTTGGACAGCTCATTTTTTCTCCTTGTTCAAGTATGGGATTCAGGAGAAATCTTAGAAATTTCTTAAGAACCGAGAAATGTCCAATGATCCAGTTGGAACATGACCAGAGGTTATAAAATGCAGACCAGAAGAAGGATTTAAGCAGTCCAGAAGAAAAGTTACTGGGTAGACGGTAAGGGCAGGTCTCGTTCAATCCAGGATGTAATGTTAACTTTTTGAGCAGTAAAAAGACGAGTAATGGCTCGTCGAAAACCATCACTCCTAAGGTCAGTTTGTAAAGACGTTATCACTGTTCACCGGCAACGCTATTCATATAGCCTCTTGACTGTAAATAATCTTTGAATTCTTCAAGACGATTTGTTTCGGAATCTTTAGCTTGCGGCAGGAAAATTTTTAATTCCCTCCGAGCCCATGGATCGTTTAATTGGACAGTTTTAAATTTCCATTCCGGAGACTTTTTCTCTAATGTCTTTTGAGAAACGATGGCGTAGCCGACCCCTACAGAAACGAACTCAAAGAGAATGTTTGGGTTGTCTACCTGCACTTTAAGTTTCATTGGCAAACCCAAATCCACAGCTTTTTTACACAGGAAAAGCTGCATGGAACAATTTTGAGATAGGCCGACAGAATCGAAAACCAGTAATTCTTTGAAATCGACGCGAGCTCGATCGGCAAACGGATGGTTTTCGGGAACGATGGCTACTAACCTATCTTCATGGTACGGGAAGCTTCTTAATGACTCAGGGATAACTTCACAAACGGAGATTCCAATGTCTGCTTCGCCCGTGGAAACCGCTCTGACGACGTCAATAGAGGGCCGCTGTTCCAACACGAAGGAAATTTCATTATGGATTGTCATATATTCGGCGAGGTCATAAGGGAGGAAATCAACAGCCGCGCCATAATTAGCGAAGATTTTGATTAGTCCTTCTTCTTTACGTATGAACGGCCGAAGCGAAGAAGCCATGCCCTCAAAGGTCCAGAAAACCTTTTTTGATTGGTCAACAACTAATTTTCCAGCAGAGGTTAATTCAACGCCCTTAGGACTTCTTTTTAGGAGCTTGACTTTCAATGCATTCTCTAATTTTCGAATGCGAACGGATGCGGAGGGAGCGGTAAGGCCGATTTTTTCTGCTCCCCTCGTTAAGTTTTGGCAGTCTGAAATTGCTTGCAGCAACAGCAAGTCATTGAGATCGTAGTGAAACATTTGGGCAAATTGTGTTAGATGAAACCTAACACTATCTTAGCTATTTTTAAATAGAAATTCTCTTCTATAACTCACATAATTTAATAACGAGATTGGCTCGTCCACAAGGAGAATTAAATGTTTAAACCATCAGTAGGGTATGTGTTGATGGCGGGTGTGTTGTCTTTTGCATTTATTAATGCAGCCTCTGCCGAACCTTTCAATGCCGACCTTTCTAGACAATATATGAGCGGAGATAAAGCAGCTTATTTAGCCGGTGTTCATACAAAGAAAGGGCTTGACTGCGCCGCATGCCATACAACGAATGTGATCTCAGATTCAGAGACTGAAATCAATAAACAATGCGCCATTTGCCATGGATCATTAGAGCAAATGGGAACAAAAACCAGCTCTCAGATCCCCAATCCTCATAAAAGCCACATCGGCCAAATGCAATGCACGGCCTGCCACTCCGGTCATGTCCCGAGCGTAGCTTATTGCACAAATTGCCATGACTTCCCGACTTTGAACAAAATGAAGCAGGGTGTAACCCGATTGAAGGCCAAGTTCACGGACGACTTGTCAAAATATGAAGAATTAAAACCTGTAAAAATAGAAAAAACAGACCTGCTTATTGTTGGTTCTGGCGCGGCTGGTTTCACGGCTTCAATGGCTGCAAGAGAAGCCGGCGTAAAAAATCTCATCATGATTGAGAAGATGGCCGTTCCGGGCGGTAATAGCCAATTGGCAGCCGGCGGTATGAATGCCGCAGGAACAAAATTCCAGAAGCAGGCAGGTATTGAGGACAATCCGCAGTTGATGTTTGACGACACCATGAAGGGCGGAAAGAATGTTTCTAATCCGGATCTCGTAAGAGTGCTTGCCGATAAATCAAACGAGTCTATTGAGTGGCTCGATAAACACGGAGCAACTTTAAGTCATGTTGGTCAGGGTGGTGGATCTTCCGCGGCTCGTATGCATGGACCGGCCGACGGTGCCTTTGTAGGTCCCTATCTTTCTAAGTTCTTCAGAGATGAAGCTGCTAAGTCGAATTTAGACCTCCGCCTCAATACCAAACTTGTCAAACTCATAAAAGGAACGAACGGAGAAATTACCGGAGCTTTGGTTAAAGGCAAACATACTGGCATTTATCAGATTGATGCGAAAGCGGTCATCCTTGCGACTGGTGGTATTGGTGCCAATCCTGAGCTAATTCAGAAGCTTCGCCCGGATATTAGCCCTGAAGTAAAAACCTCTAACCAACCGGGCAGTCAGGGCGACGGTATCATCCTCGGCGAAAATGTCGGCGCTGCAGTTGTAGATGCGAAGGAAATTCAATTGAATCCGACCCTTCTTGTCGGCTCTCCGGTAATCGTTTCCGAGACGGTTCGAGGAGCAGGTGCTGTCTTTGTAAATAAAGAAGGCAAGCGTTTCATTAGCGAACTGACGACAAGGGATAAAACAAGTGCAGCGGTTTCGAAACAGACAGGAGGCGTTGCTTACGAAATCTTTGATCAAAAGGTTAGGGATAAAGTAAAGCAGACAGGCGCTGCATTTGAGCTTGGGCTTGCAAAAGAAGGTAGGACCTTGGAGGAACTCGGAAAAAACGCCGGAATTGATCCGAAGAATCTAGCAGCAACGATTGCCCAATACAATAAATATGCAGAAGCCGGTAACGATCCTGAATTCGGTCGTCCGAAGATCTCAGCGAAGGTGGATACTCCAAATTTCTATGCGATTGAAGTCACTCCCGCTATTCACTATTACATGGGCGGCTTGAAGATCAATCCTCAGGCCAAAGTAATCGATAAGAATGGCAAAGTTATCGAAGGTTTATTTGCCGCAGGTGAAGTGACCGGCGGTGTTCACGGAAAGAACAGACTCGGAGGCAACTCGATTTCCGAGACGATTACCTTCGGCAGAATTTCCGGAGAGGAAGCAGCAAAACGAATAGCTAATAACTAATCGATTATTGTTCCTAAGCAAGAGATGCCGGCGAAGTTTGCCGGCATTTTTGCGAGTAGCGGGTAAGAAGGCGGATCAGAGACGCGCCTCAAAAATACCCTAAGAGACACGAGGCGGTGCCGCACGCTTTCGGCACCGCACTTCAAACTTAGGCTTTAACTTTCATAGCCCCAAAGTCCGTAATGGAAGAAATGAAGCGGATCTTCGGAGAAGTACCGGCATCCTTATTGATGATCTGGGCCTTAGCGATCAAGGCTTTCTGAGCAGCGGTCGGATTGTCGTAGTCTACTAACTGCAAAGCCTTAGTCGAGCATACTTCAACGCAGGCAGGCAAGCGCCCTTGGGAAGTACGATGCGTGCACAGCGTGCAGTGCTCGGCTTTTCCGGGAATGCGCGTTGTCCAAGCTGTCGGACTGGCAGATCTGCCGCCGAGCGGCTTCAGATCGCCGAAGTAAGACTGCTTATTCGGATCGGAGAATTTAGGAGCACTGTACGGGCAGGCAGCTAAGCAGCCTTTGCAACCGATGCACTTTTTCTGGTCAATCAGAACTTCACCGTGCGGTCCGAAGTAAACGGCTTTTACAGGGCACACCTTCATGCAAGCTGGATTTTCGCAGTGCATGCAGGATACTCGGAAGTATTCGATGACTTCTTCAGCCGGATGCTCAAGTCTTTCCAAATGGTTCCACTTCACACCGGGCGCAACTTGGTTTTCTTCTTTACAAGCGACGAAGCAGGCGTGGCAGCCGACGCAGTCGTCAGCATTAACAATGATTCCATATTTGCTCATGACGATCTCCTTAGGCTTTCTTTTCAATACGGACGGGATTTTCGAAGTAGCTCGGATAACCGGACAGCGGGTCGCGATTGCCGCGGTTCATGAGTTTCTGGGTATTCTGGTTGTCGAGCCAGCCATATTGAGCGTCAATCGTGCCGACAGGAACTATCAGAGAAACCACTGCTTTAGCTTCTACAGGACCGCCATACGGGGAAGTGATGAGGATCGTATCGCCTTCCTTAATACCTCTGGCTTCCGCGTCTTTCGGATTGATGTTGACGTGCAGACAGTCTTCAATTTCCATCAGGTAGGGCTGGTCCGTACGCGTCTTGCTGTGCGTGATGTACGGTTTGCGTGAGCCGTTCATCAAGCGAAGATCAAAATCCTTGCTGAGCTCGGTCATCGGCTTGTAAACCGGAAGGCCGGGATAGCCGAATTTGGCGGCACGATCCGAGAAGAAGTCCAGCTTGCCGGAAAGAGTGTTGAAACCGGGTTTGCCGTCAGGACGGAGTCTTCCGTCTTCGTACTTCTTGAAGCCGGGCTTCGGTGCTGGGATGCGGCTGATCTGAGGCAATGCATTTCTAAACTTAACGAGGTCGCCGCCTTCGTACTGATGAAGGATGAAGTCGAGGGCTTTTTCGGGATCGCCGTCGAAGAAGTGTTCGGGTTTATCAACAATGCAGCCGAGTTCCAGAGCAATACGCCAGTCTTCTTTAGCTTCGCCGAGCGGTTTGATCGGTTTGCGAACGGCAATGTTAGGACCGTACCAGCCGAAGGGAGCATGGCGTTCATAGTTCATCGCAGCAGGAAGAATGATATCCATGTTTCGGTGGCTGTCTTTGCGGTGGAAGTAGTCCGTTGCGAATGCAAAGTCTAATTTCGAGAGGGCATCGTTATAGACATCAGGCTGCGGCCAAATGTTGACGTTAAAGCCCCATCCGCAGAAGACTTTGACTTTACCGTCACGAACCCATTCAGGCAGGTTGTTCGGGCTTGTCTGATCCTGTAGGTCGTGCCAGAGCGGAAGTTCGTCTTTATCTAAGCGGCGAGCTTTTACTTCAGGAGAGTTCCACCACTTCTTATCGGCCATAGCGGGGTGCAGACCGAATGCAGCCATGGACAAGCCTTTGGGAGGCTGACCGAAAGGAACGCCGCCGGGGATGTCGATATAGCCCATTAAAATTGGCAGTAGGAGCAGACCGCGAGTGTTATTCACACCGTTGGAGTTGTGAGACAGAGACTGAGTCGTCAGAGTGAAGGAGCCCGGGCCCTGAGCCCAGAGGCGAGCCGCGGCGACAATCTTGTCGGCCGGAACGCCGGTGATTTCCTGGGTTTTTTCGGGTGTGAACTGGTCAACGTACTTGGCGTACTCTTCGAAACCATGTGTCCACTGATCAATGAAGGGCTTATTAATAAGGTTTTCTTTGATCAGGACGCGGGCGATACCGGCAGCCAAAGCGGCATCCGTACCAATGGCAGGAGCTAAATGGATATCGGCAATTTCTGCGGCTTTGGTTCTTCTTGTATCAACTGTGATGATCTTGCAGCCGCGTGCTTTTGCAGCCTTTATGGCTTCCCACCAACCCAGGGGCTGAGCCCAAACGTTGGTGGCCATGATCATGTAAACCTTAGTATCTTTCGTCGGAGTTGCGCCGTTGTTCGGCTGTCCGAAGTTGAGCTGTTCTGCCATCATGCAGCCGGAGCGGCAAGCGGCGGAGGATTCTGTGGCCCAAGTGGGAGAGTCGAAATAGCGAGCCAAACGGTAAATAGAAGGTCTCGGTTCTTTCGGGTCGCCGGCATAGAACATGACAGATTCGGGGCCGTATTTCTTCTTGGTGGCGAGCATGTTGGCTGCAATCGTCTTGTAAGCTTCATCCCAGGTAATACGAACCCATCCCGGATCGGCAGCCCCTTTGGGAGCCGTGCGTTTCATCGGGTAAAGCAGACGATTCGGGTTATATAAGCGCTGCAGAGTGCTCATGCCTTTAGAGCAGAGCCAGTGACGCGGATTTTCTTTCCAGTTTTGGATACTGATGATGTTATTGCCTTGTGCTTGGAACTGAATTCCGCAGGAAGGTACATGGTTGCAAGAATCGCAAATGGCAAAGCCCGTCCATTCCTGAGGCTGGGGATTTGAAGCCTGTGCAAGAACGGAAGTAGCCGGAGAGACGGCCGGAAGAGCGGAGATTGCCTTGAGAATTTGCCTTCTTGAGAGTTTTTGCATAATTGTTTCTCCTTGGTCAGCATTGGGGTGCTTCTGAGTGAAATTTTGGAGGCTTTTCGCGTGTTTGAATAGAGGAGTTTTCCTGTCATATTTGATTAAAATTGACAAAAATCCTCATCAAAATTGATAACGATATGGCCCAAGACAGACCTACCAGCGAGTTGCTCAGATTTCTTGCCGAGTTCTATGACTCCCGCAACCTTATTTCCACGGCAAACCGTTTAGGCAAAGGTTCAGCAACGTGCTTTCGCCTCTTAGCGCAGGCTCGTGAAATTTTTGAAGATCCTTTGTTTGTGAAGAGCGGGCGTGCAATGATGCCGACACCGAAGATGGATTCATTGATCGGCGAAATCCAATCCATTTTGATGCGCATAGACCGTCTTCCGAGTCCGAAGGTCTTTTCGCCAAAGAATTTAACGCAGGATTTCCGTATTGGTTGTATTGATAATGCGGCTCTGAGATTCATAGTTCCGTCGCTTGCTAATCTGTTTGATCAGGCTCCGAATATTCGTCTGTCTATCATTTCGCTCCATGAGCATTTTCAGTGGGCGCTGGAGAAGGGCAACATTGATATTGTCATCTACGCACCGCCCAATTTGAAGTTAAGAGAATTAGGAAAGAAATTCCATTACGAGACGCTCTATAACACCGATCACTTATATGTGGTCAGGAATACTCATCCTTTGGCAGTCAAGCTGAGGGAAGGCAAGCAGCTTAAAAGGTCGGACTTAAAGAACTATCGTTTTATTGCGGTGAAGTACGGTTATTCGGAGGGAAAGATCACGACCGACTCCTCGGGGTTTGAAGAGGGGAGCAATATTGCCATTGATACCCCTTATCTCTTAACGGTTCCGCACATGCTCACGCAGTGCGATCTTATCGGACGTTTGCCGGAGTCCTCTGTGAGAGAACTTATCGGCAACCTGCCTCTGACCATTCTTCCGAAGAATCTAGTCGCAGATCCGGCGTGGACACCGGTATTTCTGTGGCATGACCGTACGCATTTTGATCCGGCGCATCAGTGGTTTCGCTCTGTTTTACTGCGCAGTCTCGAAGAGAAACGAGCTAAAAAACGCCGGAACAGAAAAAATAGCGAAGAGGATGAGGTCGGCCGCACCCAATAGAACGCTCGAAAAGAGTGAATCTATTGCCGAAAACCACAGGTAACTTTTGCTTCTCTGTTACAACCATAAAAGCTAACCTTCTGTAAAATCGAAACTTTTCACAAGAATAATTACTTTTGAGTCGCAAGGTGAATCAGTCATTACGTTTTGATAAGAAGGATCGAGATCTGCTCAGAAAAATTAATGAGGTCATCGATTCCGGCAATGTGTCTTCTGCTGAGCAGGAGACTTTTAGAACCGCTCTGCACCCGCACGGCATTCAAAACATGGTTAGCACCCATGAAGAACGGATGGCGATGGCTGAGGTTAACCTTTTGCAGCGTTTAAATGACGGGACAGGCGTAGAAGAAAGACTTTCGGCTCTGAAAACGCTTCATGATGAAGTGCTTTACAGCGCACAGACACCGTTCCGCTTTAACACTTCGCGCGTGCTTATTCAGCTCATGAAGGAGATTGTCCGCGCACGCGACAATGAAGAAGAACAACTCCGTCTGATTCACGATTTCCAAAAAGTGGCGGCGGGTAACCCTCGTATCGTTCGAGCATTCCTTTCTAAATTCTTTCTGTTGGAGATGCCGGAAGAGTGGAATCAGAAAACGATGGACGACCATGTGCACGACGCCAATACCATGGGCCGAAAAAATCCGACCTATTTGGTGATGGACGCTCGTGTGAAAGGAATTCGCCGTCTGACGGTTGTCTATTACAACTTTGTTGATCCGAAAGTAGTCTACGAACTTTATGAAGCTGCTCATATCATGGGCATTTCGGTTCGGCTGGGTATTAAATTTAAAGCTTGTTTCCACGATCGTTATGTTGAATTCCTTTGGACGCCGAAGGGATTTACGGACACAAAGTCGGTTTTGGACTTTTTAAAAGAACCTGAAACCGGAGCCTTGATGCAGGAAGGCCGCTCAGTCGAAGACTGGGCCAAAGAAGAAGTCCTTCAGACCTTGGAAGTCTTTAATGCCAAGCACGCAGCAGAAATCGCGAAGGAATGGGGCATTGAGGTTCCCCTTCTGTCGGCAAAAGAATTTGAAGAGTACGTTGGCATGGGACAAACCACGCTGATTCGTCTTTCTGAATTTGTGCACTCCAAACTGCTTCCGCTTGTTGAGACAGAAGCTGATAAAGTTAAGCAGGAGCTCCTGAGCGCATCTCCTGAGGATCAAGGCGTTCTTCAGGAACGCCTGAATAAACTGGATGAATTGACTTCTGTTGTGCTTTACCAGCGTTGGCTCCGTCCGTCTCGAAATCCTGAAATTCCCTCGCTGTCTGAATCGGCGGATGATAACCGTCCGGATCTTCTTAAGGTTGACGTTCAGGGACTCCTGTCTCGTCTGATGCACATTCGTCCGTCGTCACGCATTACGCTTTTAACGGGCAAGCTGTCAGATGCGGATGTTTTAGAACTCCTTTGGCTCGGACAAGGTCGGATTTCGCATCTGGAAATCCTAAACATGAAAGAGCGTGAGCTCGGACGTGTAAAACACTTGAACGAGATCAATCAGCTGCAGCAGGCGATCAACCGACACAATGCGATTGAGCTCAAAAGAATTATCCAAGAAATGCACCAGCGTCTGGAGATTGCACAAAATCCCGAACGCAGCGCTCTCTTTAATGAGTTCCTCGAGAACATCCCGCGCATCTTGAGTTTCTATGCCAACCAGCCGCTCGGCAGCCGGTTTGGATCGGACTCCACGACCATCTTAGGTACACGATTCGGTATGGGCTTTGCCGTGCCCGATACGCTTCCGCGCAGCGCGCAAAAGATGATCGAGAAGGAAAGCGATGAGTCTTTCCAAATTCCTCTGCATGTTCCGGTTCAATGTATCGATGTTTATTCGGAGCCTGAGGAAGTTTCTCCATTTGTGAAATGGGTTCGCAAGAACTTGGGCTTCACAAAGTTCGGAATGAAACACTCAAGAGAATGGGTCGCGACCTACGCCAACGCAGAAGTCACAACGAATAACTGCAACGTGGTTTCTCTCGGCGGCATTACACGAGGCAATACTAACGGGCTTGTGGCTGACGAGAGTAAACAGAAAAAAGAAAAGACCGGTTTCTCTTATACCAATACGACGATCCTGAACATTATCAAGGTCACGATCGGTTTCCTGCCGGCGTTCCTCACTTTCATGCTCACTCAGAATTGGTGGGTGCTCGCTTGGTTCGGAGCTCTGATTTGGTTCAGCATTACCGGCATCCGCAATATTATTCAGGCGGTTATTGCTGGGGGCGGCTTCCAGAAGGGCGCGCGCATCGACTGGAAATCTTTGATTAATTGGTCTCGCGTCAGTGACTCATTGATGTACACCGGCATGTCGGTTGTGCTGCTCGAAGGCTTTACTCGTAATGTCCTTTTGGGGCATATTCTCGGGATCACAGTGGATAAGGCGCCTCTACTGGTGTTCTCGATCATTGCTTTGGCAAATGGTCTTTACATCTCTTCTCATAACATCTTCCGTGGATTTCCGAAGACCGCTGTTGTCGGAAACTTATTTCGAAGTATTTTGGCAATTCCGGTAGCCATGGTCTACAACGTGATCCTCGCGATGATTCTGCCGATCATTACCGGAATGCCTGCGGCCGCGATTTTGGTGCCGGCGGCAGCGATCGTGTCTAAGTTCGCTTCCGATACAGTGGCTGGAGTGATTGAGAGTGTGGCTGATCGCCGCAATAACTACCGCCTCCGCACATCTGACTTTCGTATGTCGGCCAAGGCGCTCTTCAGCTGCTTCGAGCGTATGGAACTGGCTTTTCCGAAGAACGATATCCTCTCCTTAATGTCTCGTCCAGCAGATTTCATTCGTGTGATTTCCGAGCGCTCTAAATCGATGGAAATCGAATGCATCGTGATTTCTCTCGATTTGATGTATATCTGGTACTACCAGCCTTGTGCACAACATGCCTTCCTGACGGAACTCAAGAGAATGTCTGCGGAAGAGCGTTTAGTTTTTGTTCGCTTCCAGAAATCTCTCACTGAGTACAAGGAAGTTTCAAGGTTGTTCTTAAGCGGAATGCTTGGTTCTAATTTCTCGAAGGCTTTGGCTTTCTACCTTGATAACTACAAAGCCTATCTCTCTGCGATTGAGGATATTTGTAGAAAGATTGAGGAGCGTTCTCCGGTCGAGTTTCAGGAGACCCACTTGAAAGCCAGTCCCCTCGTCCCAGCGGTAGTTTGGGTGAAGACTCAGGCCACAGCACTCGGAAGAAAATTCCGAGGAAAGAAAAAAGAATCTTTGGCGCAGGAAACGGTGGAGAAAACTACGACTGAAAACGTCTAACCGCAATTGAAGAAACGGTGGATCGGCGCATCTGTTTTTGAATGGATTCGCCGATTTTTCGTCTAAGAATTCTTACGTTTTTGTTGAAGACCTGAATCAATCGCATTAAGTCAGATTCAGTTTTCGACATAGATATTCAATAATATTTCATATCGATGTTGAATAATATTACATATGCATGTTGAGTATTATCCAATATGTAACTTTGTCAACTAGAAAATAACGGTCAGATTTGCCAAATACTATGAGCAACAATACTTGGCGAAATAGGGAAGGCTTTCTCAGTCATACAAACAATAGATGCGTTTTCAGCAAGATCCGGAAGAAGATCCTCAGCTTTATTGAGCCATTTTGCATCATGAGTGTCGGGTGAAGTTTTAGACTTAATCTCCACGCAGCTGTACTTCCCATGGGCATGAATGATTAAGTCAATTTCCATTCCGGTGTTGTCACGGTAAAAATAAAAATTAGCTTCTTTCCCGTTGTGAGCCCAGCTTTTTTTAATTTCGTTAACGACGAAGTTCTCAAAAATATTTCCGGCCAAGTAAGAGCTACTTAACTCTTTCCCATTTTGAAGATTAAGAAGATGGCAAACCAATCCAGTATCAGTGAAGTAGAGTTTGGGACTTTTCACTAATTGTTTTCCAACATTATGAGCATACGGACGCAGTAAATGAATAATGCCGGACGCTTCAGCAATTGATAGCCACCTTTTAACCGTGGGCTGTGATACTCCAACTTCCTTGGCTATCTCTTGAAGCCTGAGTTCTTGGCCAACTCGTCTGGCAATAGTGATTAGAAATTTTTCGAATTCATCAAACTTCCCTATGCCGGATAAGCTTCGGACGTCCCTTGAAAGGTACAAGTCTACTAATGATCTAAAAAACCAACTTCTCTCTGTTTCGGTCGCTTTCTTTAACTCCGGCCAAAATCCTTGGAAAACAGCATTCCAAGTATCAGCAGGATCAAGAATGGGGAGATTTGATGAAAGAGAAAAACTAGGAAGGTAAGGCTTTTGTTCCAGACCTTTCCCTGCAATTTCATAAATGGAAAAAGGCCACAATTCGAAATTCATTAGTCTGCCCGGCAAAGCATCCGACACCTGCGACATTAAAGATAGTTTTTGCGAACCGCTCAACCAATACAGGCCTTTTTCAGATCTTGAATCAACTGAAATTTTTAGAGCTTTAAAAATTTCCGGTACACGCTGAACTTGGTTAAAGAAACAAGGGGGAGGATTAAGCTGCAGGAATTGGAGCGGCGCGTTTTTAGCCGATTCCAGATTGTTAATATCGTCAAAACTTATGATGGTTCGCTTATCGGACGACAACTGTTTCAATAATGTACTTTTGCCAACCTGCCGCATTCCTGAAACCATAACGATCTTAAAGAATTTGGAGGCTTCTTCAATAACGGGCTGGATCGTGCGTGGTAGGTAATTCATAACAGGAGCTCCCTCATACTTATCAAAAGTATAAGTATTGGTGAAATTTTATTCAATGTCCGTATCAAATAATATTTAATATAAATGTTCAATAAAATTTGATATATATATCAAATAAAATGTGAACGACGTTTTCCTAATTCAAAAAAGCTTGCTAAACACCAAGGAGTCGAAAAATAGCCTCAAATCTACGGATCAGAATCCGGGCACCGACTGCCTTTTCAAAGAAGCCTAGGAAAAAATATCTAACGCTCAGCTTATTAACCACACAGGTCAGGATTTCTGCCTAGTGGGTATTTTGTTTTTGGCTAAAAACCGCTAGAGTGTCGATCATAATTATTCACCCGACCAAAAGGCCCAACATGATCGACAAGGCAACCAGAGAGAAGATTATTTCCTTAATTCATCGGGAGGTTGTGCCGGCGCTGGGATGCACTGAACCGATTGCAGTATCACTGGCAGTTACCAAAGCAACCGAGCTCTTAGGTATGCAGCCTGAAGAAATCAACCTTGGCCTTAGCGGGAACATCATTAAGAACGCAATGGGAGTCGGCATACCGGGAACCGGGATGATCGGGCTTCCGATCGCAATCGCCCTTGGAAGTCTCATTGGAAAATCCGAATACGGTCTCGAGGTCCTCAAAGAAGTCTCCCCAGAAGCTGTCGAAAGAGGAAAAGCTTTTATCGAGTCGGTTCCAATCAATATCAAACACTTGCCGGACTCTCCTTCTAACCTTCATGTTGACGTTGAGGTCCGAGCGCAAGGTCATTCGGCTAGGGCGGTTATTTCGCGAGAGCACACGCTCTTTGTCCTCTTGGAAAAAGACGATGAGGTGATTTTTGCGGAAGAAGAAGGTTCCGGGAACGGTGATGCTCAAGACGCAGATGATGTACAACTGAATTTCAGAATGGTTTTTGATTTTGCGACGACGGCTCCGTTAGAAGAAATCCGATTTATGAAAGAAGCTCAGAGACTTAACGAAGAGGCCGCGGAGTTCGCATTAAAAGGTGACTACGGTCATTCCCTTGGAGCAATGATCCGGAACAACGGAATGAAGTACATGGGCGATTCAACCCTGGCCCATATGGTTGAATTTACTTCGGCCGCATGTGATGCTCGCATGGGCGGAGCAACCGTTCCTGTGATGTCTAATTCCGGCAGCGGCAACCAAGGAATTACCGCGACTTTGCCGGTAGTTGTTTTCGCTAAAGATATGAACGCGAGCGAAGAGCAGATGATTCGGGCCTTGACACTTAGTCATTTGACCAGTGTCTACATCAAGCAAAGTCTTGGGCGCTTATCGGCCCTTTGCGGCTGTGTTGTAGCTTCGACCGGAGCATCTACTGCTATCACTTGGCTAATGGGCGGCGGATATGAAGACGCGTGTGCCGCCGTCAAAAATATGGTAGCTAACTTGTCAGGGATGCTTTGTGACGGAGCCAAGCCCGCCTGTTCCATGAAAATCTCTTCAGGTGTTTCTACTGCTCTGATGTCTGCGATGCTGGCGATGAACGGCCGCTGCGTATCTAGCATTGAGGGAATCGTCAGCGAAGATGTGGATCAGACGATTCACAATCTCACCTTAATCGGTAAGGAAGCGATGGTCGAGACGGACCGTCAGGTTCTCGAAATCATGACCCATAAATAGGGGATAAGAGCTAAGCTTGGAGTCGGTATTTCTCCCTCCAAGCTCTCATACATAAGAATTATTTGGCTTCTTGCAGTTTATTCAGTCTCTCAAGCGCCAAGTAGCTGAAGAAAGCTCCTGCCGGAATCAATGCTTTGTCATTGAAGTCAAAATACGGGCTGTGAAGAGCTTCTTTGTGTTCCGAGTCTTTCACTCCGATAAAGAAGAAACAGCCCGGCAAAACCTTTTGATAGGAACTGAAGTCCTCACTGATCATGTAAGGCTCGGCAAGTTCAATGACATTTTGAGCACCGAAACAACGATCTGCCGCTTCCTTTGCATCTTTTGTGAGTTCGGGATCATTATTGACGGCAGAAACGCGGCGTTCATAGACAGTTTCTGCTTTGATGCCGTAGGCCGCGGCGATGCCTTGAGAGCGCCGTGTCAGCTCTTCCTCAATTGTGTCTCGAATGGATTCGTCAAAGGTTCGAACCGTGCCGATCATTTTTACAGAGTCGGAAATGATGTTGTAAGCGCGTGATCCTTCGGTATTAAAACTGCAAACAGAAACAACAGCGGATTTAAGCGGATCCAATGTGCGCGAAACTAAGCTCTGCAGAGCGTTATAAATTTCTGTGGCAACCGGCAGCGGGTCTTTGCCGAAATTCGGACGTGCACCGTGTGTCCCTACACCGACGACGCGAATGGAAAACAGATCGCAGGCAGCCATGGTCGGACCGGCTTTGAAAGCGATCGTTCCGACATCTAAGGAAGGTTCGTTGTGCGCGCCGTAGATCTCTTTAACGCCGTATTTTTGGAAAACGCCGGAGTCAATGACGCTTTGAGCGCCGGCAACATTTTCTTCGTCTGCTTGGAAGATGCAAAGAATTCTTCCGGGGAAATCACGATGTTTGACCAGATAGATAATGGCAGCGATCAGCCAAGTCTGGTGGCCGTCGTGTCCGCATGAGTGGGCATTTCCGTTTTTGGAAGCCCATTCGCATCCGGATTTTTCTTCGATCGGGAGGGCATCGATATCGGCTCTAAGAGCCACCGTTGCTCCGGGCCTATTGCCTTCGATCAAAAGGAATCCGCTTCCAGGAGAGGTTTCTGTATCTAATCCCGAAATTCCGAATTGTTCAAGAATGGATTTGATGCGGGCAAGCGTGCCTCGTGTGTTGAAACCGACTTCGGGATTTTCGTGGACGGTTTTGCGGAAGGAGATCAAACGAGATTCGTATTGTTGAAGCTCCTGACGAATGCTTTCTGGATCTATTGTGTTTTTCATTTTCAGCTGAGATAGCTTTATTAAATAAAGCGTCATTCTCGGAAGGTCGAGGCCGATAGTCAAGAGCACGACTAATTGTTGAATTAAAAGAGCTGATGAAAATGTCTAACTTCAATGTTTCTGTGCAGAAGTTGTGTGTTGATTGCCTATCACTTTTGGTTTGATGTTTCTGGAGAGAAAAAGTGAAAAGGGAAAAAACGCCGTGAAATCAGATCAATTTGGAAGAAAAAACTAATCGAAAATACTCATTCGCTTGTTGTTTCAGAAAAGAAATTCTTCAACTTGTGAAAGATAAAATCAAAGAAGAAGAAAAACTTTATTGCCTTGAGCCTGATGGGGACGAGTCTTTTGTAGAGGGTGTAGTTGGAACATTCGAGAAGTTTTTCCTCCTTCATAGGTTTTGCCTGTGAGGCTAATTGATGAAACAAACCTTAAATCTCAAATAAAGGAGGGTGCCTTTAGAGCGCCGGAATGATGTTTACTTCAATGTATTGGTATCTTTTCATCTGCCTTTTATTCTTCGGAATAGGCGACTTCCTTGGCGTTGCCACAAAAGCCAAGGTTTCTGCAGTGTTCGTGAGCTTAATGCTCTTTTTAATCGCTTTCATGGCCGGGTGGATTCCTCCCGACATCATTAAGAAAGCCGGCTTGGATCAGATCGCTAAATGGTCTGTGATTCTGCTCGTGTTCTCCATGGGAACTACCATTAACATGCGTGAGCTGATTGCCGAATGGCGCACGGTTGTGACGGCCCTTTTGGCAATGGGCGTCATTATGCTCGGCGCATTTTTGATGATGCCGTTTATCGGTTACGAAAACACTATGGTCAGCGTGCCTATCGTGACCGGCGGTATCGTTGCAACTCAGATCATGACAAGCGGAGCGATGGAACATGGTTTTGCTCTGGCGGCAGCATTGGGTACGATCGTTTTCGCAGTGCAGAAATTCATCGGTACTCCGTTAGCCAGTTACTTCGGACTCAAAGAAGCTCGTTTCTTAATCGATGAATACCGCAAAACCGGTGTCGTACCACAAGATACTTATGCACCTAAGAAAGAATCGGCTGCCGGTCCCACTTTCTTTGAAGGTCACAAGAAGTACTACGGCCAGTTCACTTGTTTAGCGATTACAGCGCTTTTCTCTTGGATCGCCTTTGTAATCGGCAAATGGACAGGCCTTTCTGCAACAATTTGGGCCTTGATCTTGGGCGCTGCTGTCGGCAGTACCGGTTATCTGCCTCGCAATATTCTGAAGCACGCCAATGCCGGCGGTTTACTGAACTGCGCTGTTTTCTGTGCCATTATCCCGTCGCTTGCCACGATTAAACCGGAAAATCTCTTGACCCTGTCTTATTCAATCTGTGTGATTTTCGCGATTTCGATCTTCTGCATCATCGTGTTCTTCAAGTACCTTCCCTTGTGGAAGATCATCGGTTCCAAGAACGTTGCCGTCGGCGTTGCTGCCTGCCAGTTAATTGGTTTCCCGGCTACCTACTTGGTCGTTAATGAAATTATTAACGCCGTTGCCGAAACTGAGGAAGAAAAGAAGATTATTCATGAACGCTTGATGGCGAAATACCTCGTTGCAGGCTTCGTGACCGTGACAACCTTCTCCGTGATCGTTGCCGGCATCTTTGTGAAGTTCATCTGATCCCGATTTCAAGGTTAGGAAAGAAAACATGATTAAATTTGATCCTCAAAATTATCCCTATCCGTCCAAACGCAACGTGGTCTATGCTCGCAACGGCATGTGCAACGCTGGGAATCCGCACGCTGCATCCGCTGGTCTTCAGACTCTTCTGAAAGGCGGCAATGCAGTGGACGCAGCTGTCGCAATGGCCAGCGCTATGCCGGTTGTGGAGCCAACCGGCAACGGTTTGGGTGCCGACTGCTTCGTAATCCTTTGGTATGAAGGAAAAATGTACGGCCTGAACGCTTCGGGTCCCGCTCCTAAGTCTCTTTCCGTTGCTGCACTAAAGGACAGAGGATTTGAAAAAATTCCTTCTTACGGCGTTGAACCGATTGATGTTCCGGGTGCGGTTGCAGGCTGGATGACGCTTCATGAACGCTTCGGCAAACTTCCTTTGGAAGAAGTGATGGCACCTGCCATTCGCTACGCAGAGAAAGGCTATCCGGTGACTCCGAATATTTCTCGTCTCTGGCAGGAAGCTTTCGAAAACTATTCCAAATATCGTGATCGTCCTGAATTCCAGGGCTGGTTTGATACATTTGCACCCAACAACACTTGGCTCAAACCCGGCGAGATGTTCCGCTGTCCGGATATGGCTAAGACATTGAAAGAAATCGCTGCTACCAAGGGCGAAGCTTTCTACCGCGGAGCCATTGCCGAAAAGATTGATGCTTTCTTTAAGAAGCACAACGGCTTCTTAACCAAGGAAGACCTGGCTGCTTTCAAACCTGAGTGGGTTGATCCGATCAGCGTGAACTATCACGGGGTGGATGTATGGGAGCTGCCGCCTAACGGGCACGGTATTACCGTTCTGATGGCCTTGCAGATTCTTAAAGATATGAATCTTGCTGAAAGAGATTGTGCCGACACAATGCACAAGCAGATCGAAGCAATGAAACTCGCGATGGTAGATACAGCTGAATACGTCGCGGAACCTTCTTTCATGAGAGTTTCTGTTGATCAGCTTTTAAGCGAAGACTATGCTGCCAAACGCCGCGCATTGATTAACGATAAAGCCATCATGCCGGAACCGGGCGATCCAGGATGCCCGTCTACCGTTTACTTCTGCTGTGCAGACGCAGACGGCAACATGGTGAGCTTTATCCAGTCCAATTTCCGCGGATTCGGCTCCGGCATCGTTGTTCCGGGCACCGGCATTTCTTTGAACGACCGTGCAGAGAATTTTAAATTTGACGAAAACCATGCTAATGCGTTGACGGGAGGCAAACGTCCGTACCACACCATTATTCCGGGATTCCTGACTCAAGACGGAAAACCATTAGGACCGTTCGGAATTATGGGCGGATGGATGCAGCCCCAGGCTCATGTTCAGGTGGTTATGAATATGATTGATTGGCACCTGAATCCTCAGCAAGCGCTTGATGCGCCACGCTGGCAGTGGGTCGGTGGTAAGAAAGTCGAAGTGGAGCAAGAAACTCCCAACTACATCATTCGCCAGCTTCAGCGAATGGGACACCAAATCGTCGTCCAACCTGATCCTTATCATATGGGTCGTGGTCAGGTCATTCTTAGAGATGAAAACGGCGTGCTTTACGGCGCAACCGAGAAGCGTACCGACGGACAGATCATGTCCTACTAATCAACAAAGGTCTCGATGCCAAGGCGTCGGGACCATTGATTCAGGATCCGGTTCTTTAGCGAGGCCCGGTTTTTGTTTGAAGATTAGATAATTAATTTAACGTGACCGTGTGCGTTTAAACGATATCGGCGCTCGGTTCCGTCAGACAGGTTTGACACCTTGAATACATAGGCTTCTGGATCTTTCGCTTCCGGCAGCTGCTGAAGGGCTTTTTCGATAGCAGCTTCAATTGAACGGACACCGGAGACTTTAACGGTTCCGATGACATCTCCGTTTTCCTTGAAAACTTCTACCTGATCGATACTTTCGAAATCTAATCTATTGTTTGGCATGACTTTCACTCCCAGCCGAGTATTTAGCAGGAGAATTATCAGGCTCTGCGGACAACATTCTGAGTAATCTAACCAATTGTGAGCAGGAAGCTGTCAGGACGGCTTTCTTATGAGAAGTGATTACCGAGAATATAAGTGAAAAGGCCGCCTGATGAAACCGGCGGCCTAAAACCTAAAGGCGTAATTGTTTATTGCTCAGAAGCGGCGCCTTCACCGGCGATTCTTCCGAATGTGAAGATATCTGCAATAGCATTTCCGCCAATACGGTTGCTTCCGTGGATACCGCCTGTGACTTCACCGGCAGCATACAGACCCGGAATCACATTTCCGTCGCGGTCCAGTACTTGAGCTTTCGTATTGATCTTGGCCCCGCATAGAACGGGGCTTTTACGATCTTGTGACTCAGCATAATCGGGGTACGGCCGAGAGGATCTTTCTTGGAATCAACCATTGCGTTGTATTCATTGATCGTCGCGACCATAACTTCCGGCGGTACCTTGATGAGTTTGGCAAGTTCTTCAATCGTGTCTGCTTTGAACAGGGTGACGTTTTCCAGAGCACGATGGTTCATCTCGTTGTAATACTCGTTGTTCTTATCGAATCCGTCTGTATCGCATACCGGGTAGACCGTTTGATCGGTTTGAGCCAAAGTGGCGTCACGAATTACGTCACGGCGAGCATCTTCGGCAACATATCTCTTGCCTTCCTTGTTGAGGAAGATGGTGTATTCGATAGCTTGGAAAATATCAGCGGTGTGTTTGTAGCCGGGAGCAGTCCACGGAATGCACTGGACGTAATCCAAACCAACGGCTAAACCTCCGATACCTTGGATATATTTGAGTACTTCACCGGTAGAGCCTGGCTGGTTCGTTGTGTTGAGTTTTGTCAGACGCGGGTCAAAGTAAGAGCACATTGTCGGGTTTGCAGCGAACCCCCCTGCTGCGGCAACGACAGCCTTGTTGGCTTTCCAAAACTCTTTCTTGCCGTCTTTGAGTTCAACTTCAACGCCTAAGACACGGCCGGAGTCCGGTTTTTCACGAATGATCCCGACGACTTTGTGGTTAGTCAGAACCGGAAGGCCGATCTTGTTGGCGTAGTTCATGCAGGCTTTGATGTAGTCTCCGCCGCTCTGACCGACAGGATTGCGGCAGCGAGGTCACAGGCCGCCATAGATCTGGTAGATGCCGGGTTTGAACTGCACGCCCACTTTCTTAAGCCATTCGACGCTTTGAGGAACGTTTTCGCACAATGTGGCGACAAGAGCAGGGTCGGCTCGGAAATCGCCCGCAGCCATCGTTTGTTTGGTATGGAGCTGAGGAGAGTCCTCAATGCCTGCTTTCTTGTAATCTGCTTCTACGGCCGCATTCAAGCCGCCTCCGCTAACCATAGTATTGCCGCCTGGAATGGAAAGTTTTTCCAGAACGACAGCATTTGCGCCTTTTTCCTTGGCGACGATGCCGGCAGAAAGACCAGCACCGCCGGAGCCGATGACAATGAGGTCATACGTTTTATCCCAAGTGGTGGGTGTCGAGCATGGATTTGCTGCATGAGCAAATGTGGAAATGGAGGCGGCAGCAGAGGCTGCACCCCCAACAAGAAATGATCTTCTGTTGAGTGTCATCCTATTCTCCTCGGAAGTAGGTGATTTCAGTCTACGCTTTCATACAAAAGAGACAATTTGGGTTAAGTCCATTGCGTGCTAACGAATTTTGGTTTTTATTTTTTGAACAAAAATAGATAATTAAGACAAATTATTAGTCAAAATTTTATTTGACGGTGAAATAACCCTGTAAATGCATTTACTTTTGCTTCAATAAAGAAAAAAGAGGTGTGTTTTGGGGATTGAATTTTAAAATCCCCCTAACTTTCTTTGCAGAAGTAGAGAAAAACACGGAGATTTCGGATTTTCCAGTCAGATCTAAAATGACTGAGCAATCAACCTCATTATTTTTACTAAAAATAAAGGCTCAAATGTCCAAGGCGCTCCATATTCATTCAAAAGACAACACCGCTGTCTGTACCTCAGAAGTCAAAGCTGGAGAAGAAGTCGAAGTCATTGCTTCCGATGGTTCCAGAAGCTTCATCAATGCAGTAAGTTCCATTCCTTTTTGCAACAAGATCGCGTTAATCGATATCCAAGAAGGAGAAGAAATTTTTAAATATGGCGAAGTTATCGGCAAAGCGATTGCGTTCATTCCTAAAGGAACTTTGGTGAATCATCTCAATATCTCGAGCCAGCTGCGTTCCTACGCTGAAGAGTACGTATTAAAAGGAAAATAAAAATGAAATTTTTAGGCTTCAAACGAAAAGACGGCTCCGTTGGCGTACGAAATCATGTTCTGATTCTTCCGTCTTGTGCATGCGCTTCTGAAACTTGTCGTGTGGTTGCTTCTCAAGTTCTAGGGACTAAAAACGTCATTATCAATGTCGGCTGCTCTGATGTCACAGCAAATACAGAAATGACTCAGCGAGTGCTGACAGGATTTGCGCTAAACGCTAATGTTTTTGGAGTTGTCGTTATTGGACTTGGATGTGAAACTATCGGGCATCGAGAGCTCGCGGAAAAAATCCGCAAGTTGTCCGATAAACCGGTCGTTTCTTTCGGAATTCAAGAAGAAGGCGGAACCATCAAAACAGCCGCTCTTGCCGTTGTGGCGGCTCGGAAAATGGTTGAAGAGGCAAGCAAGCTGCAAAAAGTAGAGTGTGATGCTTCAGATCTTTTTGTTGCGATCGAATGCGGCGGATCGGATGCCACCAGCGGGATTGCGTCCAATCCGGCAGTCGGGAATATGGCCGACAGAATCTATGATCTTGGCGGCACAACGATGATGAGCGAAACCGTTGAGTTCATAGGCGCTGAGCATGTTCTCGCCAAACGCGGGGAAACACCCGAGATTCATGATCAGATTATTCGTATCTGTGAAGAGTATGAAAAACATCTCGCCCTAGCTGGGCAAGATTGCCGATCCGGCCAGCCTACGCCCGGCAACAAAGTTGGCGGTTTGTCGACAATCGAAGAAAAAAGTCTCGGCTGCATCCATAAAGGCGGCACTCGCCCGGTTTCCGAAGTTCTTCAGGAAGCGGCTAGGCCTACTAAGAAAGGCGCGCTCATCATGGATACGCCGGGATATGACATATCATCTGTCACGAGTATGATCGCCGGGGGCGCGACGATTGTGGTCTTCACAACCGGCCGAGGCACTCCGACCGGCCATGCGCTGGCTCCAGTAATTAAAGTTACTGGAAATCCATTGACTGCGGAAAGAATGAAAGACAATATGGATATTGATGTTGCCGGTATTTTGGAGGGAGAAGAAACGATTAACCAGGCCGGGGAGAGAATCCTGAAAGAAGTGTTGGAAGTCGCCGGCGGCAAGGTAACAAGAGCAGAGGCTTTAGGCTTTTCTGATATCGCTGTCGATCATGTTTGCCGTTATATCTAATTTTGCAAAAAACATGGACGACTAAAAAATGCGCCCGGCAAGTTGCCGGACGTCTGATTAGTAAATGAGGTTATTGATTGACAGTTTCAGGCTGGTCCCAGACTTTGATTTCCGGTAGTTTTCCTGTGTATTTAGTTACGCTGACAAGACCTGAAGAGGCAACATTGCCGCAAGCTAAATCAGATGTAGGAATATCCATAGTCAATGTATTGGAGTTGCCATGAATGTCCAATAAAGTGCCGTCAGTCATCTTGACGGGCTCATACCAGGCACCGTGATGAACAACAACCGTGTCTTTTCTGATTCTGTCCGTGACATAAGCACCGGCTAGTAGCGCACCGCGGTCATTTTTAACCAGAACGATATCTCCGTCTTCAATACCGAGTGATTTTGCGTTTTCCGGATTGATCCAGATCGGTTCGCGCTTCAAAATATTTGCAAAATCATGGCTGGAAGTACCGTCAAGCTGGCTGTGCATACGATAGCGACTCTTACAGGCCATATATGCAAGCGGATATTTCTTGTTAGGTGTATTGAGGCCCTCGGTCGGCTCTAAATAACTCGGATGACCTAAACAGCTCTTGTAACCGTAACTTGCTATCTTGGGACTGTAAATCTGAATTAAGCCGCTTTCCGTACCAAGAGAATTTCTCTTCGGGTCCTTGCGGAAATTAGCGAATGCAACATAGTCTCTTTCCTGCGGACGCACGTCATAGAGGAAGTAGCCTTTCTTCCAGAAGTTTTCAAAGGATGGCAGCTTGACTCCCATCTGTGCTCCGAACTTCCTGGACTGCTCGTAAATGAACTTAATCCAATCCATTTCGCTTCTTCCCTCTGTGAATTGGTCTCCGCACCCCATTCGTTTGGCTAATTTACTGAAGATCCAATAGTCGGGCTTAGATTCATATTGAGGCTCGATTGCCTGCTGCATCGCAACGATACCGTCATTGGAATAAGTTCCGATATTGGTAATATCGTTGTGTTCGAACTGGGTTGCAGCGGGTAAGACAATGTCCGCATGGCGAGCAGTAGCAGTCCAGCACGTGTCTGTTACTACGACAGTCTCAGGAATCTTCCATGCTTCCAGCAGTTGATTTGTCGAAGGCTGATGAGCGAAGGGGTTGCCGCCGGCCCACATTACCATCTTAACTTCAGGGTAAGTGACCTTTGTTCCGTTGAAGTCGATCGTTTTTCCTGGATGCAGGAAGCAGTCTACAAAGCGGGCGACAGGGATTACCTTGCTGCCTTTCCAGGCCTTGTTGTAAGGAAGGACAGGTTCGACCGAAGCAGGCACGCCTCCGACAAAAGGACCGTAAGCAGCAGGGGATCCTCCGCTTGAATATTGATAATTTGTCCCTATCCCGCCTCCAGGCAATCCGATCTGTCCTAAGGCTGATGCTAAGGCAAAACCCATCCAATGGGGCTGTTCGCCGTATTGAATGCGCTGAATCCCCCAGCCCATCATGATCATAGTGCGGTTTTCTTGAAGCTCGTGTGCTAAAGATTTGATTCTTGATTCAGGGACACCTGTCACTTTGGATGCCCAAGCAGGAGTTTTCTCAATACCGTCAGTTTTACCCATGACGTACGCATTGAATTCTTTCCAACCGGAGGTGTACTTATTGATGAAGTTGTGATCACATTTCCCGGTCTTTTCCAGCTCGTGGATCATGCCTAGCATCAATGCACAGTCAGTACCCGGAATCGGTGCAATCCATTCACTGTTGAGATATTCTGCGGTGTCTGTAGCAATAGGGTTGATGGAGATGGTTTTGATGCCGGAATCTTTGAGGGCTCTAAAGTAACCGGCAGCGTTATGCAGAGTAGTTACCCAATCAATATCATCTGTGACGAGGGGGTCTGCTCCCCAAAGGACAACACGTTTACTGTTTTTAAGAACATTATCCCAGCTCGTGGAGGTGGGGTCCGACATGCCGACCACATAGGGCAAGATACGGCCAATGGCTGCCGTTGAATAGCTGTTAGTGGTTTGGATGAATCCGCCGCAAAGGTTGAGTAAGCGCTGCTGCAAATTTATGGCCGCATTGACCTTACCGCTGGACATCCAACCGTAAGAACGACCGAACATCGCGCTCGGGCCGAAATCAGCGTAAATACGTTTCATCTCATTGGCGACCAAATCTAACGCTTGATCCCACGAAACTCTTACCCAGCGGTCAGTGCCGCGTTTTTCTCGAGAGGCGGGACCATCTTTTAAGTAACTTTCCCTGACCATCGGATAATGGATTCTTGAGGCAGAATAAGGCAAATTGCAAAGACCGTTAATATTCGGAGAAGGCGCGTAGTCGTACTCAAACGGGTGAAGTGCCACCATTTTTCCGCCGCGAACCTGAGGACGGACGATGCCCCAGTGACATGCCGTAATGCATGATCCTTCGTTTAGCGGAGATTTTCCGAGAGAGAAAGTCTCTGTTAGGCTAAGGTCAGGAAGCGGCTCCGGCAATGCTGGGTAGTTGGCAGCGCTTTTAGCTCCAGCAGGATAATCTTTAAATTTTTCTGAAACACTGGGTTTTTCTTGTGCCGACACAGTGTTGGAAAGGGCTGCGGCACCTGAAGCCGCGGCTACGGCAAGAAAAGAACGTCTAGAAATAGAAGTCATAAATTGTGTCCTCTAAAGGGAGAGGTCTCATTTTTTGGGGAGAGACTTCCGTAAATGATAAAGATTCTTAACTAAAGTTGCCTTGGGGTTCTCCTTAATTTTTGAATAGCTTTTCACCCAAAAATTAGGCATTTTGTCTATAAAAACAAGAAGTTCTTGGCGTTAATTTTCATTATTAGCGGGTGTTGATTCTCGGCTCATCGTTTATTACAAAACTAATTGAGAAAAAAAGCTCTCTGAGATGAATTGATCTTAGAGAGCTCAATTAGAAAAATATATTTTTTCTTAATCAATAGCTAAAGCGCCTTGATTGTTTTGGGTTTCTTCTACAGCTTTATCTTCTGCAAAATAATTATTAATTGAAGAAATAACTTCAGAAGTGTGCGCTTGAGGCTTTGTTATAAACGAAACGCTAACGAAAATAATCAAAGAAATAAGCATCGAGCAGAGTGCACCCGAAAATCCGAACGGCGAGACTTTGAAGATAAAAGTCATAGATACCATGCAGATTTCACCGATAACGATCGAAGCGATGGCTCCTTCGCGGCTTGCTTTCTTCCAGTACAAACCGCCGATAACGGCCGGAACAAGGACGGCAACTCCGCCGTTAGAAAGTACCAACAGATCAGCGAGGGCTGTTGGGCGAGTTAATGCAAAAACAACCGATGCCAAACCGATAATCAAAACACCGATCTTTGCGACGTTGTAGAGCGTGTTTTCATTGGCCTTTTTGTCCACGAATTTTTTGTAGATATCGGTCGCGACCATCGTAGAAGTTGCGTGTAGCTGGGAATCTCCGGTGGACATGGCTGCTGCGAGGGCTCCGCTGATGATTAGTGCAGCAAATACAGCAGGAGTGTATTTAAGCAGCAGTTCTGGGAAAATCGTATCCGGGGCTGCGATATCAGGCATTAAAAGTCGGCCGATCATCCCGACGCAAGGCGTAAATACGTAAATCATCGTCAGATAGATAGACGAGAAGACGGCTGACCATTTCATGACGTTAAGATTTTTTCCGGCGAAAAAGCGCAAGGTGACCTGCGGGAACATCATCATGCCGAATGTAATGACGATCCAGCGAGAAACCCAGTCCTGAGCGGTTACGACGCCGTTTGGCCCCGGCATTGTGAAGAGTTCCGGCGTATGAGAGAACGCTGCTTGGTAGGCATCTGCAACGGATGGGAAATTTGCAAGGATAACCCAAAGCGAACCGCCGAGTAGGCCGGCGAACATAAATACCCCTTGAGCGGCGTCGGTGATGGCAACACCTTTCATCCCGCCTAACCAGACCAATACGATCATGATGGCAAAGAAAATCAATGCTCCAACGGTGTAGCTCAGCATGCCTTCGGAGATCGTTTGGAAAATGTAGCTGCATCCAATGGCTTGAATCGCCACATACGGGATGGTAAAGATCATCGTGATGAGCGTTACAAGAATGCCTACGGTTTTCGATTGATATACGTCAGAGGCGTAGTCTGATACAGACAAATAACAGTAACGCTTGCCTAAATACCAAAAGCGCCGCCCCCAAACCCAGAAGAGGACGCCCGGAAGAACTGTCCATAATCCGTTGCACCACCAGCCGATACCGTTTTTGTAGGCGAATCCGCCGGCTCCCATAAAGGCATAAGCACTATGGTAGGTTGCTGAGAATGTCAGTGTCAGAATGAAAATGCCAAGCCCACCGCCTGTGGCAAAGTCCTTGATGTTTTTCTTATCTTTTTTGGAGGCATAAAGCGCAATACCTAAAAGTACGGCGATATAGACGGCTAAAATCACTAATCCGATATTCATTTGGACCTCCTACAGTTCAGGCCGCTGCACGGGCACGATGGGTTTTTGGTCCTGCCGACAATCCCACGCTTTGAGTTTGTAGGCAGCAATAATGAAGTCGGCAATCATGACTAAGAACCAGAATTCAAGCCAAATGTACATGGTTGGCCAGCCCAATAAGAGCGGATGTTCTACGCAATAGTCGTTAAACCAAAAGACAATCGGCGGATTGACCATAAGGACGCTGACGATCAGCACCGCATAAAATAACTTGTGTCCGGATAGTTTCATAATATTCTCCTTGGGTTAAGCGTTTTGGAGCTGCTCAACGACGGAGACCAAGTTTTTAACTAGGTGATCGTGATAGATCTGGCCGCGACGTGCATCCGATTTAGAAGGTTCCCCGGTACATCCTCCGGATTTTTTCGCGGCTGCTCTTGCATGATCAATCGTGCTCGGAACATAACAAAGTGTGTCATGTTCGTAAGTCGGATCGACGGAATAGAGCGGCGTATCCTTGATGGGATTATCCACAGCCTTTTCCAAGTGAACCATGTCCGGGTAGCGAGCCATCATATGAGAAGTTTCGACCTCTTCGGCATGTCCCACCGGACCGAAGCCCAGTTCCTTCACAATATCCTTGCTCATGTAAGCCGGATCAAAAATCTTGACGGTGCAGCCAAGCTTGCTCTGAGCTTTCTGTGCGCAGATCTGCATCCAAACAACGTTCACGATGCGATGACCGTTGATCAGAATAATCTTATTCAGACCGTGAGCATTCAAGGATTCGATGATGTCGTAGGTCAATTCAGACAGTACCTCAGGTCGGATTGTGACGGTCCCCGGTAGTACCATGTGATGGGGACTCCAGCCGAACCAAACTGGCGGAGTCAGGACTGCACCGGTTTTTTCCGCTGCTTCCTCAGCTATAGTCATTGCGACGTAAGTATCCGTGCCTAATGGAAGGTGATAACTGTGTTGTTCCACACTTCCGATCGGGACAATAGCAACGCCTTTGGATCTGGCGATTGCTTCCTTTGCTTCTTCCCAGCTTTTGGTTTGCAGCCAAGCGCTCATTTTTGTCTCCTAGGTTTGAGTTTTTCTTATTAATAATTTAATGAAGGGAAACAGTAAATTAAGAGGTACTGATAGCTTTTTTGCGTGACATACAAAGAGTTAATCAGCAGTAATTAAAGTGTGAACATGTTCACGGACAACCTTCTCAAACATCCCGCTTCCTAAAGGCCAAATAACCTCTTTACATGTAAAGGTGTAATTTTTGTTAAACTCACCCGACTTTTGAAATCCCTAATGGAGTGATCAGGATATTTTGAAAGTGTTTGAGACAAATGCTTTGGCTTAGGTTTCCCATCTATCTGCCTCGTTAAATTGATATTTGTCTCTGGGATGAACCGATCACAATTGGAAAAATAATGGAATTTTTACAACTAATTTTAGCTTTTATAGCGCTTTTGATTATATGGCTAAGACCCAAAGCAGAGAATTGGGCTTTTACTGCCATGTGGCTTGGCTGGCTTCTTATGATTTACCTATATGTCGGCCATACATCCGGTGCTCTGTTAGGCAACATGAATCTGTAGGAGACATCGAATGTCAGAAAACAAAAATATTTCTTTAGATACCTCAAGAGGCACTTTCTTCTATTTCCTTCTCTGCACTGCTGCAGCCATTGTTTTTCTTCTTCCGGTCGGCATTGCCAACATGGTTTTCGGGTATATCCTTGGCGATTCTCCTTGTACGCTTTGCTGGGGACAGAGAATTGCGATGATATTCATCGCGCTGTGTGCTTTTTTTATTGTTCGTTACGGCTTTAAACCGAAATACATTGCCTCTCTCCTCATCTTCACCGGGGTTGGCCTTTGGCAGTCTTTCCGTCATATCGCTCCGCACTCTGCCCGAGATCTGGATCAAGGTTTTGGCTTGATGGTTCTGGGTGCTCATACTTATTTTTGGGCCGAGGTTGTGTTTTGGGCCGTCATTATTCTCCTCGGAGTTATGTTCTTTTTTGCGCCTAAGGTATTAGCGCCGGCAAGCGAAAACGGTAATAATTGGCGGACTTTGAATTGGTGGGGAAAACTTTGTTTTTTCCTATCTGCAATTGTTCTCGCCTCTAATTGCCTCCAGGCTGCGGTTTCGACGGGACTTCCTCCTAATTATGGGCAAGGTGATCCGATTCGTTTTTCTTGGGATCCCAAACATATTATTCATACCGGTTCCGGAATGAACGGACATTTCAAGACCATTAGTTTCTTGGGTAAGCGAGATGTGAAGGCTCCGGATTTTGCATTCGCTCCAAACGCAGAGAAGTTAGGCATTTCGTTCAACCATAAAGCGTCAGAGGGACCTCTGAAAACGGAGAAGGAACTTCGTATTGTTTCAGAGGAAAAGATCGGAATCCGTCAGCCGTTGAATACTTTGACTCTTATCAACGGAGAATATGTTGTCAGCTCTAAAAACAACGTTTTTTTCCTGACCCCCGATCTCAAGTTGGTCGATGAGTTTGAGATGGATCCTCTGTATTCTGCCACGATCGATCCGACGGTCGGTCTTATTCCGTGGAAAGACGGCAAGTACCTCTTGATGGGATCTAATAAGAGCTTCCTGAAGTTTGAAAAGAACGTGACTGACGATCCGGATAAACAGCTAATCGGAAGGTACTCTGACTTTGTTAAGGGAGAGGATCATTTCTTGGCTCTGGGACGCGGCCGTGTGGATACTGTTCGCTCTAAGTTTAATCATGTCATGAGCGCTGCCTCCGACGGTGAATATAACTACATGGCAACCGTTCCGAATAACCGTGACCACAAAACATTTGTGATTAGTAAACAGCTCATGCAAAACATGGTGACATCGGGCGAATTTACCCCTAAAACTAATCTACTGAAAGAAGGACGAAGTTTGGGTGAACTTTACGTCACGGGCTTGTCGATGTATGAAGGAAAACTGTTTGCGGTAAGTAAAAACTTCAACTGCATCTTTGAGATTGATCCGAAGAACGAGATGATTGTAAAGGCCTTTGCTCTCCCTGCGTCTCTTGACGATGTTCGAGGTCTCATTGCAGATAAAGACGGTTTTAAGGTCCTTAATCGGAACGTGCTTGTTACATTGAGAGATTGATAGTCGAAACTGAAATCGATCTCGCTCCGATTTAAAGAATGCCGGCTTAACGCCGGCATTCTGCCTATTGACAAGGTTGTTAATCTTCAATACCCCGACGCTTCGAAAAATCAAACCTTGAAAGGGCAAATAAGAAGATCGCACCTCTGAAGCACAATTCAAAGGCCATCGCAACCCAGACACCATCCAATCCCATTCGGGATGCCAGGTAGTAAGCCAAGGGAATACGAATGAGCCACATGCTCCCTAAATTCATAAGACTTGGGAACAAAGTGAATCCGGCACTCACAAAAATACTGCAGCTAACAATAGCGGCAGCAAACATCGGCTCTGCGAACGCCTCAATTCGCAGAGCACTGGATCCTAATTCGATAATGGATTGATTAGTTGTCATAAACCCAATCATCCAAGGAGCTGTCAAATACATCACTAGGCCCATAGCCGACATGATGACCATGACCATGATGACGTTGATCTTGGAAAATCTTCTTGCCATGTCCGGCCGTTTTGCTCCGATGCTTTGGCCTACGATGGTGGAAGCGGCATCAGCAACCCCGTAACCTGGCATATAGCATAAACTCTCAGCAGTTATGGCAAAAGAATGAGCCGCCAAAGATAAAGGTCCTAACGGCGCCACAATCATCGTCGTGACGATTTGGGCGCTGCTCATGGCCATTCTTTCTAAGGCGATCGGAGAGCCGATTCTGGCGACTCGTCTCATGCAGAAAATCTCAGGAAGGAAAGAGCCGGGGTGGCCGACGAGGGCAATTTTGTCGGACTTTACAACCAAGAACCAAAGAAGCAAAAATGTGCTGACCGACTCCGCCAGGATGGTTCCTAAAGCAGCACCGGCAACACCAAGATCGGCTCCGGGAACCGTAATGCTAAGCCCCAGAATCTTGTAAGTGGCAGTCGGGAAGATAAGCAGCAAGTTAAATATGGCGTCCAAGAAGCACATCCCGATATTAATCATGCTCGGAAGTTTCACATTTCCCGTGCTTCTCAGCATGCTTGAAGCAACAAAGCCTAAAAAGGCGGCAGGGGTGCCGAGACAAAATATGGCGAAATAAGTTCTAGCATCTGCATAAAGCTCGGGGGCGCCTCCGAGCCATGTCGGAACATAGGGGGCAAGAGCAACGCCGACAATAGCAATTGCTATGCTGATAAGACCGCCGACAAACAATGACTGCCGGAGTACAGATCGTGCCTCATCGAATTGTTTTGCGCCGATTCTTTGTGCGACTTGAACCGTAAAGCCTGCTGTAACGGATGTGATAAGTCCCCATACGAGCCAGAGGGAGGAAGAGACCAAGCCGATCGAGGCCGCAGGGTTTGCGCCAAGGTGACCGACCATTGCCGCGTCGATGTATTGGACCATCACGAAAGAAATCTGAGCAAAAATCGCAGGCAGGCTCAAGCGCCAAACGAGTTCGATTTGGTCCCAAACATTTAATTGCGCGCCGTTTCTGATAAGAGAAAACAGCTGCTCTGTTCTTTTATCCTTCGTAGCCATAGCTCGCATTCTAGAAGCATTCTTTTCCTTAGGAACATTACGGAATGATTATGGGCCTTATTGCCAGAGAGCTTTTTGCTGCTTCTACTTAAGCGCGTGTTGAATTTTGATAGGGCTGTTAATTCATTAAGGCTGCTTCAAAAGTCTTACAACCGGACTTGCCTCGATCAGTCCCGGAATCCGATGTCCACGATCGCTCCCCTAGGCTAGAGGTTCAGCTCTTCCATCTTTGTTAACCATTTTGTTCTTGAGCTGGGCGCGCGGGGAAAGAATCAGGAAAATTTTCTTCTACAATCCGGATCTTTCGCCAAAAACTTTGAGAACAACGGTTTTAATTCTCAAGTTTTGTTTAATTTTCCTGCTCTTCAAACACCGTTTGTTGAAATGAACCAGCTTCTCCCAAAATACTTCGGATTTGATCCTGCAACGACGACGATCAGAACTGAAATCATCGCAGGCGTCTCCACTTTCCTCACAATGGCCTATATTCTGGCTGTAAACCCAGCCATTCTTGGCATTACGGGAATGGATAAAGGAGCGCTTTTTGCTACCACGGCGATTACCTCCGGCATTGCGACGCTTATCATGGCGCTCTATGCCAAGATGCCCTTCGGACTTGCACCGGGTATGGGTATCAATGCCTTCTTTGCCTATACCGTTTGTCTTTCGATGGGGCATACCTGGCAGTTTGCGCTGACCGCAGTGCTCTTGGAAGGTCTGATATTTATTCTCCTTACTGTGACCAATGTCCGAGAAAAGATCGTTTATTCCTTGCCGCCGAGTATTCAAAAGGCGATCGGTGTAGGTATCGGTCTTTTTATCGCTTTTATCGGTCTCCAAAACGCGGGAATTTCGGTTAAAAACGATGCAACACTGGTGGCTCTCGGTCAAATTTTCCAGCCGAGCGTTTTGCTGGTTATCGTCGGTTTAATTTCAACCGCCGTCCTTCTGGTTAAAAATATTCCCGGTGCCTTATTAATCGGTATCGCAATTACAACGATTTGCGGCATACCATTCGGCCTGACCCATTTAGACGGCTTTGTTTCTACTCCGCCTTCCGTTGAACCGATTTTCATGAAGTTCGAATGGCACAACATTTTCACCGTGGATATGGTGATGGTTGTCTTCTCTTTCTTATTCATGGACTTGTTTGATACTTTAGGAACTCTGGTCAGCCTCTTATACAAGGGCGGATTCGTTAAAGACGGCAAGATGCCGAGAATGAAGGAGTCCTTCTTTGCAGATGCTGTAGGTACAACCATCGGAGCCTGCATGGGAACGAGCGCGATTTCCACTTACGTTGAAAGCGCAGCAGGAGTTTCCGTCGGAGGAAAGTCCGGATTAACGGCTTTTGTGATTGCGGTTTGCTTCTTTCTGTCTCTTTTCTTTGCACCGCTCTTCTTATCGATTCCGGCACAGGCCACTGCCCCGGTCTTGATATTGGTCGGTTTCTTAATGATCTCCTGCATTAAGGAAATTGACCTGGATGATTATGCGGAAGCCATTCCGGCATTTATCTGCATCATCACGATTCCGCTTACGTACAGCATTGCAAACGGCATCGTCTTTGGACTTCTGAGTTATGTGCTGATTAACTTGATCTCCGGCAAGTTTAAGAAGATTCGCATCGAGATGTACCTGTTGTCGGTCTTCTTTATTGTGATGCTGTTGCTCCACTAATAGAAAGTTATCGAAATATTCCGATATTTCAATTAAAAATTGCCCCGCTTTTGTGCTCGCTGCTACTTAGTTGTGCACAAAGCGGGGATTTTTCTGCCGTTTTTCTGTTTGTTTCCCTTTAAAGCGCTAATCACACCTCAAAAAAGTTGGCACGGAATATGCGTGTAGTTCAAGTGCATTCGAACACAAACAGGAGAACCAAAATGTCAAACTCTCTCGCTTTAAGAAGACGGACTTTCCTTAATTTCGGCCTATTAGGGGCTGCAGTCAGTGCCGCCCTTCCTGTCAAAGCTTTTGCACAGGCACCGGCGAATGTTTCTTTCATCGCTCCGACAGCAGATAATCCGATTCGCATTAACTTTAATGAAAACGCTCTGGGTATGAGTCCTAGTGCACAGGCCGCTGCACGCGACGCCGTCGCAAAAGGAAACCGTTACGCTAAAGCAGAGATTACACAGCTTCACACAAAGCTCTGTGACATGTACAACGTGCCGAAGAATTTTCTCCTCTTGACAGACGGCTCCTCCGAGGGGATCAGAGCTTTGTTGGGTGCGTATTCACGTTTGCCGAAAGTACAGCTGGTTATTCCGGAACTGACTTACGGTGACGGCGAGCACTTTGCAAACTTATATAACGTTCCTGTTGTAAAAGTTCCGATGCTCGCGGATTGGAAGGTCGATGTCGCAGGACTTAAAAAGGCTGTGGACGGTTTCGACGGTTTCTCCATTGTTTATTTCGTCAATCCCAACAATCCTACGTCGACTGTTACTCCTGCCTCTGAAATCGAACTATGGGTCAAAAGTAAACCGGACAATACTTTGTTTATCGCGGATGAGGCTTATGCAGAGTATGTCAGCGATCCGAATTTTAAATCGATGGCCAATTTGATCCAGGACGGTTTGGACAACGTGGTTCTGTTAAAGACGTTCTCGAAGCTCTACGCCATGGCCGGCATGCGGGTAGGATTTGCGGTAGGAGCTCCGGCGATTATTAAGATGATGAAAGATCAGGTGGCAGGCGAAAAACTCAACTACCCCGGTGTCACCGCAGCTTTGGTTTCTTTGGATGATGAGCCGTTCCAGGAATATTCCAGAGCTTCAAACTTGGAAAGCCGCAAGATTTTGGCTTCATGTTTTGACAAGCTCGGTGTTAAATATCTTCCTTCGAGTACGAACTTCATGTTCTTCGAATTGAATGAACCGATTCATGCCTTCCAGAAGAAGATGGCAGCACGAAATATTTTGGTCGGAAGACCCTTCCCGCCGGCCATGACTTGGTGCCGTATCTCCTTAGGCACGCCGCAGGAAATGGCCTACGTTGCCAATGAACTGACGAAGATGCGGGCAGAAGGTGTCTTCTAGTTAAAAACTAACGAATGTTGACGGCATATCTTTGCAGGTATGCCGTTTCCTTACATCCAATAATGCAATTTAGACGTGCAGCGGATAACGGTTTTTGACTTTGTGACTGAAGAAGACAATCGCTGAGAGCATAGTCAAAATTCCGCAGGCGACCAAAATGGAAGTGCCAAGGGCAAAAGGCATCCCTGCCGCAATTCGGCGCAGGTAAAGTTGGTAGGCGGAAATCAGCCACTCAACGCCGAAACAAATCAGGCAGATCTCCCAAAGCCAGCAAACCGGTCTGAAAGGAATAAACAGCAGGATCAGTAAGATGACGGGGATGGGCAAAAGAAGATAATTTCCCCAAAAGTACAAGTGGGCTCCGAATAAAATCGCACCTAAAATCGGGAAAATCAATCGCCACATATCAATAGCTTATCCTGAAAAAACACAATTTGAGCGTCGGATCTTACCTCAGCAAAGGAAGCGCTGTCCTAAAAAAGGTTGGCACATTGAGCAATTTTTTATTGCAAAGCCGCTCAAGGCACTTCCTCACCAACGGTGAAGAGGCAACACAAAAACCGAGGCCCCCTAGGAGTCTCGGTTCCTGCTCAAATCAAGTTCTAAATTTTCTTTGTGATACCGATGAGCCAATAGCGCTCGAATACGCCGGTAAGCAGGACTAAAGCCCCCGCAGCGCACATTCCGTAAACACCGAAGAAAGCTAAAACGGCAGCGAGCAAACCGCCGATTAAGTACACCCAGACGCGCAGTAGCGTGTTTTCTCCGGAATAAACTTTTCTAGCTCTTTCTGCAGTTTCCATCCAAAGAAGGCTAAAGGCTGCCGCCCTTGCGACTTCAAGAATGATGAAAGGCAGAAGCAGGTAGGCGCATGCGTCCCAAAAGCCTAAGCAGGCAGCCATAATCGCATAGAGTCCGCAGCCCATTAGAAGGGCATCCGACACCATGAAAGAGGTCAGCCAGCGAGCTTTCTTTACGCCGGGCTGAGAGGTGCAGCTGAATGCTACGCCTTTGTAGCAAATGACCACGACGGCACCGATAAACGCCAGTACGGTAAAGAGCCGCATCAGGATATCGAGCCAAGCGATGTAAGGTGCTAAAAAGCCGTTCGTTGCGACGGAGTAAACCGACAGCCAGTAAATGCCGACGGCGCATCCTAAGCAGGTCGCATAGCAAGCCAAGCCCCAAACACCCACGGAAAGCGGAGAAGTGAAATGCAGCACGCGCATCGCGTGGATGAAACGAGGCGGATCTCCCAAGTCAAAGACCAAGAGCACAAGGTCAACAATGACGATGAGAAGGGCCAGCGTCAGGGCAAAAGGCAGAAGTGCCGCAAAAAGAGGAGGACCGGCAAACCAAGCAATCCCTGTCAGGACCATGAATCCGGAGGTTAAGTTATTGAAAAACGCATCCCAAACAATAATATTTGCCCAGTCGGGACGATGCGTGATGTCATGTCCCTCATACAGAGAAGGATGGCCTTCCGCCCAAGGTTTAGGATTGTTCATGTTGGTCATGTTCATCTGCTTCTCCTTAGACTAAACAAGCCGCAACAGCTGCTGCACAAAGAATGAGCGTTGCTGCGCCTCGCAGGTAATCGCCGGCCATATATTTCGTCGGCGTGACCGGATCGGAAGGTAAACCGTAAACCTCGGGTTTGTCCATCAAGAGATAGAAGGAATTCAAGCTGTCGTAGTTTTCGAACGGATCCACACCGTAGAGCTGAGCCTCCGGGTGGCCGTGTGTGATCAGATAATTGACACGATCACGAGCTTCGCGAACCATCAGTTCTCTCGGACCGAACTGAATAGCTCCTGTGGTACACGCCTCCTGACAGGCCGGACGCAGTCCATCTTTTAAGCGGTCGTAGCACTCGGCACACTTCATGGAGTGTCCGGTCTTCGGACTGATTTCCGGTACTCCGAAGGGGCACGCCGCAACACACATACCGCAGCCCATACAAATATCGGTTTGGTAATAAACACCGCCGAATTCATTTCGAACAATCGCGCCGGTAGGACAAGCCTCATGGCATGGGGAAGTGCGGCAGTGCTTGCATTGGTCGCTCATGAAAAGCCATTTTCCCGCCTTCGGCTCTTTTAACAGGGCGTCCAACGTGGCCGGAGCCGGTCTGTCGACTTCATTTTTTTCAGGGAATCGTTCAATAAACTTCACATGACGCCAGTTATTTGCGGATAAGTCTCCCGTGTTGTCATAGCTGTCGCCGGACCAGTGGTACGGATCGGACTCCAACTGGTTCCACTGTTTGCATGCGACTTCACATGCTTTGCAGCCCGTGCAGATCGAAGTATCTGTGAAAAACGCGAGTTCCTGACACTTAGGTAAAGGAGTGTCCCGGTCAAACAAACTGTAAATTGGGTCAATCCTGCCGTTCTTTTTGGGTTGATTGGCGGCATAGCCTTTTTTGACTACGTCAAAAATATTTTTGGAATCGATGGGTTTCATAATTAATTCCTCTCTTCCGGCTGAGCTGCCCAGGGTGTGTCAGGAACCGGCTCCGACATCGCATCGGGGTACTTCACCGGGTCTTCCTGGAATTTTTCTACCTTACTTAAATCCGGCTTTCCTATCTTCACGACAAAGCTCTTAGAGCTTGGAATTAATCCGTCGCCCGCCATGTCGGCCGGGCTAAGGTCGTTGGTGATCGGGTCGCAGACGATTCCTTTATAGCCTGAGCACACGAATCGTCCTGCAATGCTTGCTTGTCTGCCTTCGATTACACCGATTCTCAGACGCGGGGTCACAAGCGCTCGGACCTGAAGTTCGTTTCTCGGGCTTCTGACAGAAACATAGCTGCCGGTAGTCACACCGATGCTCTCTGCCAGTTCGGGAGAAATCTCAATGAAGGAGCGAGGCTGCAAACCGACGAGCCACGGAATTGTTCTTGTCATAGAGCCGGAAATCCAATGTTCGACCATGTGGTAGGTGGTCATGACAGTCGGGTAGGCCGGATCTCCGGGCTCCGTAACCGGGTTGAGCGGATCATCAATAATGGTGACGTCGGGCACTCGGCTGGTGCTCCAAAGCGTATTGGTATACGGAGATTCAACCGATTCATAGAAGACCGGGAAAGGTCCCTCGTTAATTCCGTAAGGAACGAAGAGCCAAGCTTTACCATCTGAATGAGCGCCGAAGGCGGCAGTTCCGTCAAGGGCTGCATCTCCCTTAGCATTTGCTCCCGGACGGTAGCTTGGCGGTTTTGTCGCGTCAAATTGCGGTTTGTCGTACCCGACCCATTTTTGCTGAATCTCATCCCACCAAACGAGTTTCTTTCTCTCTGACCAGGGACGGCCGTCCGGGGCGGCAGAGCAGCGGTTATAAAGAATTCGTGAATTGGTTGGCCATGCAAACCGATAGGTTAAATCGAGTTCGTGATCGACCGTTCCGCCGTCTCGGCGTTTGGTTAAATTTTCTCCGTTTTCAGTGATGAAACCTGAAAGCAGGCGGCAGCCGCAGGCTGTTGTTCCATCGCTTTTCAGTTCGGAGGAACCTTGGAGAGGGCGCCCTGTGGCGATGTCAAAACCGTTCATCTCCAGCGCTACCTCGTCAAGATCGCAGTCTCCTTCAATCTGAGGAAGCCCCATCTCGTTTTGCTTATCAGGGGCAAAATCATAAGACCAAGTCAGACTGCGGAGTCCTTCGTCTCTCGGCAGACCGGACGCTTCGGCCATGGCCTTTAACCGCTTGCCCAACTGATAAGTCCACCAAGCGTCGGAGCGGCAGTCTCCTGGAGCCGCTTTAATTCGGTCATGCCATTGCATTAAGCGTTCCGTGTTGTTGACGGAACCTTCCTTTTCTAAGCAGGAGTTTGTAGGAAGGTAAAAAACCTCTGTCTGAACCTCTGAGGGTTTTGGACCGTTCGGATCGGCGTACCACACTGAAGCCGTCTCGTTTTCAAACAGGTCACAAACGACAAGCCATTTAAGGCTGCGAATGGCAGCGCGGCTCCAACCGGTGTTCGGATTTGTCACGGCAATGTTTTGGCCAAACACCAGCAGACCGTCCACCTCGCCCTTTAGCGCTCTTTCCATTGTAATGGTGAGTGATTCATTTCCCCCGAGCTTTGGAAGCCACTGATAACCGTATTCGTTGTCTGAGCTTGCATTGTCCCCGTACCAGGCTTTTAGAAGGCTGACCATGTAATTCGGAAGGGAGGCCCAGGAGCCGCGCTCCGTCTCAAGTTTCCACATGCCTTGAGACTTATCTCTGGCTGCGCCGAAGGCATGTCCGTTAGCTAAATAGTCCTTTAGCGTAGCGTTTCCCTCGGCAATTTTTGGCAAAGGAATGTAATTAGGCAGTTCTGCAAAAAGTGTTGGAATATCGGTGGCGCCCTGAACATTCGAGTGTCCGCGAAGCGCCAAAATACCGCCGCCTGGTCTTCCGATATTTCCTAGAAGAGTTTGCAGAATGGCACACGTACGAATGATCTGCGTCCCGGCAGAATGCTGCGTGAAACCGGTGGCGTAGCAGAAGGCGGAGGTTTTATCGGGCCCGGAGTTCTGAGCGAGAAGCTCAGCCACTTTCACAATATCGCACGGGCGGCAGCCGCAGATATTTGCAACAGCTTCCGGTGTGTATTTTGCGACCTGTTTCTTTAAAAGTTGGAAAACACAACGAGGATCCTGAAGTGTCGGATCTGTCTTCGGTGCTCCGCGTGAACCGTCCGGATTAATTTCATATTCGTAATCCCAAGAGTCCGGTTCCTTGCTGTAAGAGCGAGTCGCAGGATCCCACCCGTTAAACAGTCCGGTTGCGTCGTCGAAATTAAATTTAGGATTGATGAGTGTGGATGCATTGGTGTAAGCCAATACATATTCCTTGAACCACAATTCCTTTTCGAGGAGGTAACGGATAATTCCGGATAAGAATGCAATATCGGTTTCAGGGCGAATATGCACGTGATGATCACAAGCAGCACTTGTTCTGGTGTAACGAGGATCTACGTGGATAGTGACGGTTCCCTTCTTCTTTGCCTGCATCGGCCAATAGAATGCGCAGGGATGAGCCTCAGCCATGTTGGACCCCATGATCAATATGCAGTCGCTATTTAAAAGATCACGAGGAGGATTGGTGCAGGCACCGAAACCAAATGTCGGACTCAGCGCACACACTGTAGTGGAGTGGCAATAACGTGCTGAGTTTTCTACCGGAAGAATTCCGAGGCCGCCGGTAAATAATTTTCTAAAGAGATAACATTCTTCATTATCGTTGGCAGAGCCGCCGATAAAACCGATGTTTGCACAGTTGTTGACCGTGATTCCGGTTTTAGGATCTTTTTCTACAAAACCTTTGTTTCTAGTTTCCCAAATACGTTTCGCAACGGTATCGAGCATCCAGTCCAGGGATACTTCTTTCCAGTGATCCGAACCCGGCGCACGATACATCGGTTTGACTTTTCTATACGGGTTTTCGTTGAGTGCGTAGGTCGAAGAACCCTTAGGACAGAGTCTGCCTTCATTTACGGAACTTCTCGGATCTCCCTCAACATCGATTAATTTTCCGTCTTTAAAAAAGCCTAATTGAGAGCATCCAACCGCACAAAATTGGCAGACGGAACCGCCGACTTTAGCGCCTCGTAGGCGTGTGCATCGAAAAGTAGTTCTCGGGCTATAGACGTCAGTGATTGAGCTCATGCATCCTCCCATTGTTTTACAGTAATTATTGATTTGCCAGGGAGAGGAATGGATTACCACAGCCCGAATCGAGATTTATTAAGGCCAGGAGGTACCGAAATGGGTTCCGAGGCTGATCAGCACAATACTTGCCAAGAGCAAAGACTACTCTGCTGCAGGTCTTGAAGATCGTTCTGCCTCTTTTGTGGCAATGAAGATCAGCTAACTAGCTGAAATTAAAGAAAAACTTTCTGTTTTTGGCAGAAGGATTTTCGTGTTTGTGAATTGGTGATGAAACACTACTTGCTTATTCGTCTATTTCTCCCATGTGCTGTATGGGTTAGAAACTAAGTTGGAGTTGAAAAAGCGAGGGTCTTGTGAAACCTCTTTTCCGAGCCAAGCTGGTTTTGTAAAGCCGGTTTCTTCAGATGGAAGCTCTATTTCGGCAACCACGAGTCCTTGATTTACGCCTAAAAATTCATCGATCTCCCACTTTAAACCGTTCCCAGCGGGGATTACATAGCGCAATTTTTCAATGATCGGTTTCTCTGCCAGCTCATCCAACATTTTTTCAGCGTCGGCATAAGGAATTTCGTATTCAAATTCCAGTCGTGTGCAGCCAACTGTTAGGCCTTTTACAGTTAAAAATCCCCTATCAGCAACAGTGCGGACACGGACCGTTCTTTCTTTTGCACTATTAAGGTAGCCCTGTCGATAAAGAACCCCAGCCGTTTCCTTTTTCCAGGAATCCCCTTCGACTAAGAATTTCCGCTCCATTTCTTTTGACAAGCTGCTTCTCCTTTCTAGTTGCAGTGTTTTATTCTGACATTTCCATAGCTACTTATGTGAAAAAAGTAAAAAGTGTAGAGAACTTTATAAATTACCTGTCTTTGACACCTAAATCACTGGGTCTCCAGAGTGCTTTCGGCTTTAATTAAGTTTTTTAACAGTAAAACTCCCCTCCGGATTTTTATTTCGTCTTTCGCTAAATCTGATAAACAGCGCCCAGGGCTTCCTTGTCTGTGTCGAAGCGTGTCTTCAGACAGTGTGCAAGCTCGTTCTTGTCTGCGACGGGCGGCAGAGGAGTTAAATCTACGCAGTTCATGATCCGGCTTAGGTCTGTCTCTTCGTACAGGTGTATCGGTGCATGTGGATCATCATCTTGCGGCCGGCGCAGGATTTGTCTTAACGGCCGATAGAGAGCCAGCTGTTCTTTGTCCAGCTGGACCGACAGCTTCGCCGTGTTGAGCGCCGCAAGTATTTGTTCTGTCGTCATTGGGCTGCCTGCAAGCTTGAGCTTCTTGCTTAATATTCGAAGCAGGATGAGAGCCAGAACGCAGATCAAGACCTGTGCTTCGATGTGTTCATCTGTGTAGACATACATCGGCCTTAAATTGAAGTTTGTCTTCATAATCCGGAAGCATTCTTCAATCTGCGCCTGCTTTTTGTATTGCTCGATAATCTCCCAGCCGGACAATTCTTTCTTTTCTTCCGGCGGAAGTTCTACCCATTCCTTGTCGAACTCTCGGGAGTCTTTGAACAAATAGGCGTAATAACCGGCAAGCTTCTTATCTTTAGCGAGCTTCTTCTCGTTGATTTTCTGGGCCTTATTTTTTCCGGTCTCAATGTATTTTTTCCAACCGAACGTGGCCAGCGGGAGCTTGGCATGATGAGCAATAGCTTCCCTGGCTCCTTGCTCATGCATTTCAATTTTGAACATGTCTTCCCGATACCGTTTCTCGCTCCAGCCAATGACCATTCGGTAATTGGTTTGAACGACTCCGTCTTCATCGACGAGACTTGAAGGAATGATTTTTATCTTTCGTTCTTTTTCCTTATCCCATTGCCAGCCGGTGTCTTTAAGCCATTCATCTACAGAGCTTTGCTTGGCTTTGGATAAGCTGTGCGCCAGCAGAAAGCCCTGATTTTCTTTGACCAGCCGGATCAGGTTCGCATTCGTGTTGAGTCCGTTGTCTGCAACAACAACGGCGTTTGTGATCTTGTAGGTTTTAGCGAGTTCGTCAATCGAGCACTTCATCGTTGTCTTCTCCGAGCTATTGCCTGGATAAACTCTGAAGTCGATAGGGATTCCGTCTCTGTCGACAACCATCGCAATGGAGACGATCGGATCCTTTCTGCATTCTTTCGAGGGTCCTCTCATACGCAAAGAGCTTGTTCTGGCTCTTTCAAGCTTCTCAATGAGCTGTCTTCTCTCTTCAGGAGTGGCTTCGGAAGGAAGTGCACTGAGCTGCTTTTCTACTTCCATTGCCCACTGGTGCTCATCGTCCCAGACCGTTTCGAACCAGGTATTTGTTACGTTGTAAAAGACCACGGATAAATCACGAGGCATTGCTTGATTCAAAGCTTTGTTCAGGCCTCGCAGGATAGGTTTTTTGATCCGAGCAGCAAAGGAAAGCATCCGGTAAAGGCTTCTTAAATTAGTCTCGGCCAAGGAATTTCCAAGCCAATTCGTTTGAGAGCGGTAATGTTTCAGATGAGAGTTCGGGGAGACGATTCTGTTAACAACCGTCTGCCAAAGCAGTGCCTCGGCATCAAATTCAATATCGGTCTTGGATTGCTGATACCGGACCAAAGCTTTTAGTTTGAGAGTTTCATTCCAGATTGGCTTGAGGATGTAGTTTGCGTAACAAAGCACCGGCTCTCCGGCATACGGAAGAGAGGGACGCTTCTTCGGAATTTCCTCTAAAAGCTGCTTTGTTCTCTCGGTTGCTTGATTGGGTGCGGATCTTTTCTTTAATTCAGCGCGGAGTTTTTCTAGAGCCAAAGGATCCTTAGCAAGTAACTCTGACTTACTTCCCAAGGCTTTTCCGATGCAGCCTTTTGTGGACTTTTTCCCGGACTTAGTCGTATAGACGATTGAATAGCCTTCGTAGAGCCGGTCTCCTCGGATTACTAAATACATAACGATCCTCGCTGTTGTGCACGACTAATTATACCACAATTCGCTATAAATTCGCTATCATAAAATAATATTAAAGGTGGGCTAAACAAATTCGGAGTTCCCTTGTTGAGATACTCCGAAAATTTTTGAAGTCTATTTAGCTGTCAAACGCAGGCCTGTCGATAAAGAACCCCAGCCGTTTCCTTTTTCCAGGAATCCCCTTCGACTAAGAATTTCCGCTCCATTTCTTTTGACAAGCTGCTTCTCCTTTCTAGTTGCAGTGTTTTATTCTGACATTTCCATAGCTACTTATGTGAAAAAAGTAAAAAGTGTAGAGAACTTTATAAATTAGAAACCGAAATCTCCATGAACATAGAAATGAAATACTCTTAAATTCAGAAGTGATTTATCCTCAAATATGGAAATGAAATATCCTCAAATACGGAAGTGAAAACTCTATAATTATGGAAGAGAAATATCTCTAGCCGAGGAGATACATTCCTCAGTGTTGAGAGACCTTGTTTTCTTAAGTAAGGAAAATTTAGGGAATCCAATTCAGGTGACATTATTGTTATTGTCAAAGCGAAGGGTCATATGTTGGATTATTTGCCAAGGGTTTCTGATGAACTTTTGAAACTTAAGATTGAAAGTAAAGGCGCTGTTCTTATCGAAGGAGCGAAGTGGTGTGGGAAAACAACCAGCGCTCTCCAATTTGCAAAAAGCGTGCTTTTTATGCAGCAGCCGGAGAATAAAGCGCAAAATATTCTGATGGCTGATATTTCTCCTAAAACCCTCCTCGCAGGAGAAAATCCCAGATTGATTGATGAATGGCAGTTGGCACCAAAACTATGGGATGCGGTTCGTTTCGAAGTAGATCAAAGGCACGCATTTGGTCAATTTATTTTGACAGGGTCCGCTACGCCGCCCGATTGGTCTGTTGTCTCCCACACAGGAACGGGCCGCATCGCTAGGCTAATTATGAGGCCTATGAGCCTTCTTGAGTCGAGAGAATCTTCAGGAGAAATCTCTCTTAAAGACCTTTTTTCCGGAAACAAAGAACTTGTGGGCAAGTCGGATATAGATGCTTCCAAACTGGCATTCTTAGCTTGCCGTGGGGGTTGGCCTATGAGTGTGAAACTAACAGGTCTTAGCGCTCTCCTTCAAGCTCGAGATTATGTCGACTCCGTAGCAGAAAGCGAACTGTCTTTAGCCGACAATACTAGGCGAGATGAATATCGTTTGAGGCAGTTTCTCAGGTCATATGCTCGTCTAGTAGGAAGCCAAGCCGGAGCGCCTCAGATTCAAAGAGACATTTCTGCAAATGCCGAAGTATCTGATAAAACTGTTTATGAATACCTGAGGGTGTTAAAAGGGATTTTTGTTATAGAGGACGCTCCGGCTTGGAATCCGAATCTTCGCTCAAAAGCGGCTATTCGTTCTGCGGATACAAGATATTTCGTCGACCCTTCTATTGGGGCTGCTTCTTTGGGACTTGGACCTGAGGACCTTCTTGCGGACTTAAATACGTTTGGTTTTATTTTTGAGAACTTGTGCATCAGAGATTTAAGGATATACGCAGAAGCGCTTGATGGCTCTGTCTTTCATTATAGGGACAGCAACAATTTAGAATGCGATGCTGTAATACATCTCAGAAACGGAAAGTACGGATTAATTGAAATCAAATTAGGCGGAGACAAACTTATCGAAGAGGGTGCTGCCACATTGAAGAAGTTGGAATCAAAATTGGACACCGATCGAATGAATAAGCCCTCCTTTTTGATGGTTCTAACCGGAGTGGGTAATTACGCCTTTAGGAGGTCTGACGGTGTTTACGTGGTTCCAATTGGAGCCCTGGGAAATTGAAAATGATTTAGTTTTTGTCAGAATGAGAAGAACGACGGCGCTTCCTTAAAATCGACCAGAGGTTCAATTTTCTGCGCTCCTTCGATCTTCCAAGCAAAAAGTTATAGAAATTCCCTATAACTCTGCCTTTTCAGCCGCTTTTCTCAAATTTTCCTCATCCTTGCGTACGTAATTTCCTGTCGTTGCGACGCTGGCATGTCCCATGAGTTTTTGCACTTCCACAATATCTACGTTTTTACTGATGAGGCGAGTAGCAAAAGTTCTTCTGAGATCGTGAGGCGTAAGTCTTCCTTCCAAGTTTTCGGTTTCAGCGACAAGTTTTTCTATTATTCGAGTGACGGAAGACGGGTCAAGAGGAACATCCAAATGAAGGCATTGTTTGTTATCTATGCGTCCGAAAACAAATCCTGCATCAATCTCATCTTTATTTAACTGTCTGAGTTCAAGCCAAGATTTCAAAACATTAAGAACAGGCTGTGGAAAATAAATTGTTCTTTCCTTATTTCCTTTGCCAATGATTTTGGCGGATTTATTTTTTAAGGAAACCTGTTTTACCTTTAATTCACAGACTTCAGCTCTTCGCAATCCGCACCCAAGCATTAAATAGAAGATACCTCTATTTCGCACTGTTCGTAAGGATTTTTTTTCTAATGACTTTATCAAAGAGGCAGATTCTTCAACAGAAATGGCTCTTCCGGACGGTGATCTAAAAACTCTTCGCTGTTTTAAAGATTTAATTCTTTGAAAGTGCTCTAAATCAATTTGTTTATTTCGCCATGCATTTAATGCCACCGACTTAAGCGCAGAGAGATAACAGTTATAAGTTCTGGCGGACCCCCATTTCTGAGCAGTTAAAAAAAGCGTGACATGATTTGGCTGCATGGACTTCCAATCGCAATCTACTAAACCTTTGTAGCCGAAAAATCGGGCGAACTTATTCAACTTACTTTTCATGCATCGATAGGAATCTTTACTGCCAAGCGTAGCTAAATATATCAGCGCAGGATTCTCGATCAAATTTTGATCTGCACTTATTGCGCCAAAGTTTAAAGGTTGGATCGGAGCCGGCTGAAACATTTTAAAAATTCCGAGTACGCACGATAATTAACATTATATTGCGTACTTTTATGATTTTTACAGGTCTTCATTAAAGTCAAATAAATTTGAGTCTTTATAAATATTGGAAAAAGATAGGGCGGAAATTCTCGTTGTTTAGCTTGCAACGATATTTTGTTATTTCCCGCCCGGTTTCGCGTAGGAATTTGAATTCTCAGATCGGAACTTTCAGTTTCTATTTTTCAATGTTGTTATACTGTTCGTCTGTGACTTCTTCAAGCCGAGTGACACCTTTGCCTTCAGGATGATCTCCGGTTACCGTCATCTGAACCATCTGAGTATCAGGACCAGCTCCGTGGAAATGCTTAACTCCGGCTGGACAAATTACAACGTCACCGGGGTTAACAACACGAGCTTTTTCTCCATAAACTCCGGTTCTTCCTTCACCACGGAGAACTGTAAAGAATTGGCCTGCCGGATGGATGTGCCAAAATGTTCTAGCCCCCCGTTCGAAAATCACAATTCCGTTGTGAACCGGCATGCCGGGAACTTGTTGGCTCATCTGGATGACTTCTGCTTTACCTGTAAATACTTTTGGGTTGGCAGGAATTTTAGGAAGGGATTTTGCTTCCTTGAAAATTTGAGAGTTTGCGGGAATGTTTTCTGTTGCCATAACGGTTACGCAGGAGAAAGCAGAAAAGAGTAGGGGGGCAACGAGAACAGATTTTTTCAATTTATCCTCCATAGATTATCTTTGTCATTCTTTTATTTTATGAAGTAAACGCGTGAAAATTTCGATAATTATCTGAAATAAAAAGGAATTAACAAGAGAAGCGGAGGATTAGACAAAGATGAGATCTCTTTGACGAAATACTTTTGGCGATTTTTTCTGCTGCTATTTTTTTTATTCTCGGAAACAATAAAATATTGGGCTATTCCTGTAAGACAACCTGGATACCGGGTAGTTATTACTGAGATAAGCGTCAGACAATCCTCAATTTTTGAAGAAAGACGGCTATAGAGTAGGTACTACCGACGGGAAAACCGCTGGAAAGTTTTGCTTACCAGCGGCCTTAATGGTTTCAATTAAAACATATATTTAATTGAGATATTTCCAGAAATGTCGTTGTATCCCTTATTACCAGCTCTAACGCTTCCAGTTACGGAGCCTAATAAGTTCTTCGTGATATTTCCTTCCCAACCGATTCTTCCTTCTCCGGCATTGCGGGTACCGTCTACGTAGTAAGTTTCGGCTTCTGAAATAACGCCTTGTTTCTTTGTATTGTGAATCCAATTGGCTTCCACAAATACGTTACCTTGTGCAGACTGTCTGCCGAAAACGCGCACACCGGTCCTTAATTGAACATTGTATTTTCCTTCCTGCTTGATGCGGTTGCCTGTCCAATCGGTGAAATTGTTGGCCTTAACGCCCTGAAGAGTTGCCTGGAACTGAGGCTGAATGTACCAATCAACCTTATCTCGAGAAGAAGTATTTCCTGTTGTCGCAGCCTGAATCGTGTAACCGATTTCTCCGGAGTAATTCATTCCTTTCGAATGGTATTTCACAGAGGGTTCATCTCCAGAAACCTCATTCTTGAAATGGTTATAACTAATCCAAAGGTCAGTATAGAAACCATCGTCGGGGCTGTTTCCGTTAAAGAGAGTTAAGTAAGCACCGCCCCCGAAACCGACTACCTTAGAACGAGCTGTCAACAGACTATTTGTGTGAGCTCTTCCATAGACATTGCCAAAGAATACACCACCAATAAGTCGCCAATCTTCGTTCAAGTCGGTACGAAGAATGTCGGTACCGACTTGCGTTGTCATGTAGTTGCCCGTTGTTCGAGCCGAACGGTCCACCTTAGCGTGGCTGTGTGTTCCTTGAAATCTTACCCAGCCAGCTGCTTTCTTTAGCTCATGAGTTTCCGGGTCAAGGAAATAAGCTTCACCAATTCTGTCGTGCAGTCTCATATTTAGCTTGTCCCAGGCTAAAACGTTTGTAGCAAAAGCAGCGAGTTGCGGCCGTACTTGAGTTCCGTTATGGCCTGGGCGTGTGCCTCCCGGAGTGAAACTTCCGTCAGGATCTTTACTCGGTGTAGTATCTCCTGGTTGGATGGGTTCAACAACAGGATCGTTCGGATCCGAAGGCGTCGGATGGTCTTTATCGTCTGGTGACTGGCCGTCCACTGAACTAACTAAATACCAATACTTATAAGCTCCGTCCTCAAAGTTACCGTCAGGATCGTTCTTACTCTTTAGCTCGTACTTTATATCTGTATCGTTGTCAGCGGCTCTTGAAAGCCTGTTTTTTTGAATAATGTAGACCTGACCTTTGGAAAGTTTAAAGTTTTGATCGGCGTTCGGAGCTGAAACCAACAGGATGCCGCTGTTAGCTTTCGTGTAACCCATTTCGCTTCCTGGGAGTGCATTAATCAAAACGTTACCTGCACCGCTTGCGTTTCCATCCACGTAAATTCTGTCAGTTTGAGAATTATCTACGAAACCATTTCCGTCTTTTTCGAACAGAGTAGAGAAAACTAGGTTGGTATTATTCAAATTCATTGAATTTACATGCAGGAGATGCGGCACTATTCCGTTATTTTGAACTTGAATATTTGGATTGGATACGAATAAATAACCTGCTCCCGCAGTTATCGTTCCAGCATAGTAATGCCTTATGCCATTCTCGATATCGACAGTGACATGATTACTATCCGTTCCACCGTTATCGAATACTAGAGAGGTACCATCTTTAGCATTGATGGTTGCCTTGTCTAAGGCGTGCGGGGAGGCTAGATATACAGTTGTAAAAAGAATTGGGGTTCCCCCACTTGTCGGTTGAGAATTTTCAATCGTGGTACCACTTAGGACATTAAAGTTGCCAACATAGCCTGTTCCATTTGGGCTTGTAATCGTTGTCGTGCCATTTACAACTGAAAGATCTGAGGCGGCATCCCCAGTGATCGAACCTCGGATGTAGCTTCCTGTGTTAGGTGTTTGCAAAATGTTCAGGCTTCCAAGCTGATCAGTTTTTTCACCGTTCAAGCTTAACGCTGCAGCATATTGGTTTAAGCTGCCAATTGTCTGTGAGTATCCTCCCAGATTAAATTGAGAATTGTCATGGAGGTATAATGCATTTGTATGAACATCATCAGTACCAAGCGCGTTGTTTCCTATAACCTCTAAGATTGAACCTCTTTGAACAGTCGTTACGCCGGAGAATTTGTTGTCATGATTAATTTGTTCTCCCTTTAGTTCTTCATAAATATGAGTGGTCTGATCACCGTACTTTGTACGGATTATGACCTTCTGATTTTCATAAACGACAATACCTCCATCGACGCCGGATGCTTGTGATAGTTTGGCATCCAGGGTGTAGCCGTCTTCTGATGTAGAAGAATTTATTGGACTTTCGGATAAATCTAATCCATATAAAATCAATTGGTAACTGCTATCAGCAAGCTCAAGCTCTTTAAGCCTATACCTAATGCTAATACCTCCTTCCCAGTCTCCGCTCTGATCATTAGAAATGTATGAGATGTAGTCGCCAGAATCTTTTGTTGTAAAGCTTTCGGTTTGTTGTTTGGGAGAACTGCCAGGCGTATAGATTGGAAGATCTATATTAGAGTCCGCCTTCTTAATTTCACCGAAGTCAAGGTATTGACCGATTGAGAATTTTGCAATTGCAGCTGTCCTAGCTATTCCGTCTTGACCATTGGTATCAGATTGTCTGACAGCGATTTGTGCATCAAATGACGAATTTTTAATTGTCTTAATATATTCATCATCAAGACCTTTTTCAGGCGTAATGTTGTTGGGGGATCCTGTCGTTAGATCCTCTCCAATAAGTATAGTAACGGAAGGGAAAGGAGAATATGCTTCCGTGAACGTTGGTAATGTATCCCCTCCCTTAGTGAAATCCAGTTCACCATTTGGAGAAAACTGGCCACCAGAAGCAAAAGATAAACGGTATTCGGCTATTTTCGACCAGTTAATGGCGATTGGAGCCGAATTCTCTCCGCCTTGAGATACTGCCAAATACAATTTAGCCGAGTTCGCAAAGTAATGATCCGCTTCTGCGTCATTGTTATCAAGAGCCAGCAGAGAAAAATTCCTCTTTACAATCTCTTTGCCATCGTAAACTTTATTGTTAACCGACAGCACTTTACCATCGCCATTCATTGAAGTGCCCAGTGTCGCCGTTACCCCCGACCAGAAATTATGCATTCCATTCGTGACATCGCTTTGACCTGCACTCCTTTGGCTTAGTGAAGAATGGAATCCGCTCGTATTAACGATATATGTATCGCTTATGTTTTCACCTAGTTTTAGCGTCTTACCATCTTTCTGAAGCTCTATTTTCTTCTGTTCGTTTAGTGTGTAGTACTGGCCAAAAATTACGTTCTTTGCATATACGGATGAAACGGTATTCACACCTCCAATGTAGGCAGTCCCTCTTCGAAGATTGACCACTTTTGCATCTTCAAAGGCTGCCGTGGTCGGATTGTTAAGTGGGGAAGGCATTACAAGAATGCCCGCACTTGCATAAACAGAAGATCCCACTGGTAACGTTACGTTATTAATAGAAATCTCATTTGAATCAGATAAACCAACCCACTTACTTGCAAAAGCCGAATTATTAGGCTGGGCTTCTTCATTTGCTTCTTTGTTATTCTTATCTAACTGAGTATCGGACTTATTAAAAAGATAAAGAATCTGAGAATTGTTCAAGCTATCTTTTTCGACTGTCGTGACGTTACCCTTATATGTATAAAAATGGTTTCCGTTCGGTACGGCCTCATTTGGCGCATAATTCGAACCCCCATTCTCATCTCGATCCATTATGGACCCTAACGCTGCGGCTGCTCCATAAACATTTCCATTAAACTCTGAGTCCTGGAGTATCGCCGTATTATTTGTTGCAGCTCCATAACTTAGAGCTGCATAGATATTAATGCCCCCGTCAGTATCTTCTTTTCCTACTACAGAATTGTTAATATAAATCAGATTAGAATTTGCACTGCAGCCATAAAGGGTATTTTTAGTAACATTGACACCGTCATAGGCCCTTCCTCCGACAATACCGTATTTCTTACTAATGTTGTTAACGATCGCGTCGCTTATGTAAACGGAATTGTTGTTAGCTAAAAAACCGTGACCTCCTATTATCGAGGAGCGAAAATAGAACTTAAAATCCTCTGGACTAATTCCGCTAGGAGAAGTTGTGCTTTTATCTAGGTCGTAAGTTGATTTACCCTCCAATGTACCGCCAACTATTTCGACCGAATTATCATATGCATATGTCCAAGGTTTTTTACCACTTCCTTGGGAAGTTTCTCTCCAAGTTCTAGCTTTGCCACCAACAATTCTCTGAAAATGAAGTTCAGCTCCTGGCGATAATGAAATTTTTAAATTATTTCCCTCAACCTTAGAAAAAAGGTCTATCCAATTCTTGTCTTCGGAAGGGCCGTTGTTAGCTAAAAATTCCTGTGTTAAGGTCTCCGTGAATAGAAAATCTTTTATAAGTGTCGCTGCGTAGACATTTTTAACCTTGTCTTGGTTTGCTGCATAAATATCGTTCGCATAAAACAGAACATCTTTCGCTAACTTAACAGTTAGCTCCCTATTCCTAAAATACCATTAGCATAATTGAAATTAGTTTCATTTTCGTCAGGATTTCCTGCCCAATAAGCTCCAATTAGCGAAAGGTATTGATTATTCCCAAACGCTTCGACAGGGAAAGATTTAGAAATTATGAAGTTCATTGTTAATGGATTTGGGGCGCTATCTCCTGTGCCAGCATTATTTGAAACTAGCGCGTTCACATATCCAACCCTATCAGGGGAATTTGAAACATAGTTAAATTTGTAAGGTCCCTTGGCAGATAACGAGCCTGAAAAATAATCATTTAAAGTCTCACCCTCAACAAGAGTTGGCGTAACAGTAGAAAACCCTGATGGCAACAGATCTTCTGCTCTGGCAGGAGAATGTAGGACAGAATTGCACATAAGAGCAGAAACTATAGCCAATGCTATTTCGGACTTCTGAAAGATGTGCGTGTCCCTCAAGCAATCACATAATTCGTGTAATTGTCGATTGTGAACGTTAAAGAATCCTTCCTCAACATGAGTCTTGTCATGCTTACTCATAATTTTTCCTCGGGTTTATTTTTTATTTAACATTGCCTCGTGTAATTATCGTTTACACTTTAGAGACACTTCCACAATATAAACCCTCGAGTTGCCTTTAACAAGAAAGTTAACACTTTCCTCTCGATTCCACCCAGCTCTTTGTTTGCTATCCCTTATAAAGACTATCTCTCGGGGTCGCTGTTGGTATAACGTCGGGAACATCATGAAGTTATAAGTACTTGCCTTCCTAAAATTGTGCTTAGCCTCAAGAATTCAAACTGTTCAAAGGAGTACGTCTGTTAGTTAGCTCGTTCTAAGGAAATATCTTTTCACACAGTTATACTCAGACAAAACAGACACTGAATCAAACCAATTTCTTATAAAAACTGCTGTTCAGAATACAATAATCTTCCAAGAGAAAGGTCCTTCAATGTTCGGCAAAGACGTTGAGAAAAAAGAAAATCGAGGAGCAGTCATGTGCTTCCTCGTAGCGGTCTATACGATTACGAGTATCGTTTTTCTGCTTCAGGTCAATCAATACACAAGATATTTACGATTTTCCATACCTCGTCTCTTCTCAAGCACGAATCATGAAAAGCAGGCTTTATGACTTCCGAAGTCTGACACCTGTGCTTTTTTCTTCGAAGGATCTCAACTCAGCCCAACTGGAAAGCGCGCTAAAGACGCAGGAAGCTCTCCAGCAGCAAAGCATTACGATTATCGAAGATCGCTATCGCGGCAGCCCGGAGGAACTGCAGGAATTAAAAGATGCATTGAAAAATATTGGACAGCGCCGACGCGAGCTCGTGGAACTCACTCGCGAAGATCCCACCGTTGAAAACGTCATTAAACACTATAACCAAATTGTAGAACCTGCATTTATTCATTTTGACGATATTCTTGATCGGATCGCTTCTAACGCTGATCAGCGAGGCAGCGACATCAACGATAAATCCGATCGGAACATTTATGGGTTTGTGATCGGGACGATCATCATGGGCATCCTGCTCCTTTGGTTTATTTATACCGGCTCGAAAGACCTAAACCGTGCATATGTCAAAGGGCTCAAGCGAGATAAATTACTTAAATTGCTTTATGCCAACGTTGATGATGTTTTTATTATCTTCAACGAGAAAAAAGAACCCGAATACGTAAGCGACAACAGCCTTCGAATTTTGGGCTTCGATCCGGACGCAATTACAAATAACAAAGAAGAACTTTTGAACCGTTTCTACGATGAGGATAGAAATTGGCTCAGAAATATCTTGAATGATCGAACCATCATTAAAACTGCGACGCGAAATATTGAGCTTAAGGGCAGCAGCCAGACCTTCCAGTTAAGCGTCTATCCAGTTCGCCAAGGGCTGATTGATTGGACGGTAGTTTCATTATTTGATGAAACAGAACAAATTGCATACCAAAGAAACTTGGCCGATGCTTTGACAACGGCCAAGAATGCAAGTCAAGCAAAAAGCGACTTCCTCTCTCATATGTCGCATGAAATCCGAACGCCGATGAATGCCATCATCGGTATGACAACAATTGCTTTATCTCGAATTAGCGACAAACAAAAAGTTGAAGACTGCCTGAAGAAAACGCTTCTCGCCTCCCGTCACCTGCTGGGCCTCATCAATGACATCCTGGACATGTCCAAAATTGAGAGCAATAAGCTTGCACTTTCTTATGAAAAATTCGATCTTCAGGAAACCGTCCACAGCATCTACAACCTGATTGAGCCTCAGGCAAAAGAAAAAGGCGTCAGCTTCGAAATCATTACCAACGACGTCAATCAGGAATGCCTGGTCGGCGACCAGCTGCGCGTTAATCAGGTGTTTATTAACGTCATAGCTAATGCCGTTAAATTCACGCCTCGCGGAGGCAAGGTCACAATGAAGCTCTCGGAAAAGCAGACAAGTCCTGAGCATATTCATTTGCGCTGCGTTATCAGTGATAACGGTATCGGCATGAAGAAAGACTTCTTGAGCCGCGTATTCCTGCCATTCGAACAAGAAACCGCAGAGATTGCTCAACATTTCGGGGGTACCGGTCTTGGTCTTGCCATTACCCATAATCTGGTCAATTTGATGGGCGGAAGCATCGATGTCCAAAGTGAAGAAGGAAAAGGCAGCACGTTTACGATCGACCTTCCCTTCGGCATTTCCAAGGACTCTGCTAAACATTCGGAAAGCCTGCTTGAACTTCGTGCCCTTGTGATTGATGATGATAAAGATACGTGCGAACACGCCTGCGTCCTCCTGGATCAATTAGGACAAAAGACCGAATACGCATTAAGCGGCAAGGAAGGCATAGAAAAAATTAAGCAGGCCATGCAGGACAATGATCCGTTCGACATCTGCTTCCTGGATTGGAAGATGCCGGAAATGGACGGCGAAGCAACCGCCCGAGAAATTCGTAAGATCGTGGGACCTGAAACCCTCATCATCATTATCAGCGCTTACGACTGGTCTCCGATCGAAGGCCGAGCCAAAGAAATCGGTATTAATGGATTTATTGCCAAGCCCTTCTTCAGTTCTTCCTTCTATAACTGGCTGTCCGACCCGAGCATTAAAGAAAACAAGGGCAGAGACAAGGACATTGTCGTTCAAGAAAACACCAAGAAGAAAAGAGTCCTCTTGGCTGAAGACAATGAATTTAATGCTGAAGTTGCTCAGGACTTCTTAGACATGGCTGGCTACACTCCAGAAGTTGTCGGTGACGGCGCACAAGCTGTCAAGGCATTCGAAACCCATGAACCCGGCTACTACTCCATGATCTTTATGGATATCCAAATGCCAGTGATGAACGGTTTGGAAGCCGCTCAAATGATTCGCGCTCTCTTAAGAGAAGACGCACACACCATTCCGATTGTTGCAATGACGGCAAACGCCTTCTCCGAAGACGTTTCCAAGTCGCTCAATGCCGGAATGAACGACCACATCTCCAAGCCGATTGACCTTAAGAAGCTTCATGCTGTCTTAGGAAAGTATGGCGGCAGAAACGAGAAAACGGCTAAAGAATAAGACGCTAATGCGCATTGTTTAAATTCTCGGCGGTCTGCAATGACCGCCGAAATTCTTTATTGCGTCCAAAGCGCAAATTTCTATACAGCAAAAGTCCTACGGGCCGCATTCCTAAGCCTTTACATATCTCAAAGGATGCCAGCCTCCTTTTAATCCGCCCACTAAGAAAACGTCGAGAGCCCCAATAATTGAAGCTCTCGACGCAGGTGTGGTTTGAGGCCGCTCTCTTAAGCGGCGTCTGTCGGTTGGTTTTTATGCAGGAAGAAGTTTTTTAACGGTCTTCTTGTAGATCTCATAACAGTTCTTGACCTGATACGGATATCCGTACTCATTGTCTCCGTGCATATTTCCGCCGGAAGGTCCGAACGTGACAACAGGAATTCCGCAGGAAACTGCCAGAATATTAGAGTCGCAAACCGACGGGTCATAATCAATCGGAAGATCTTCGCCGGTGACTTCCTTGAAACTTTCCTGAAGTTTGACAACAAGTTCATGATCTTCAGGAACAGCAAAAGACTTCATGTAGGGGCTGTTGCGCGGTTTCAAATGGATATCAACTTTGTCTGCCAAGCCGAGTTTTTCTGCAGCCTCCTGCATCTGACGGATGCACATCGCTTCATCTTCTCCCGGAACAACATAGCGGTCCACAAACATGTAGCAGCTGTCCGGAACAACCAGAGCACCGGAATTGCCGCCTGCTAAGTAACGGACGCACCATGTGCCGTGATGAAGTTTGGGATGCGAGAGTGTCGGGAGTGCTTCAATCGCAGCGGCCAAGCGACCGGCAGAAATCAGAGCGTTTTCTCCGACTTCCGGGTAACGACTGGTGTGCCCTGCCTTGCCTTTAACCGTGATTTCGAAGCTGAAACGACCTCGGAAGCCCACAGCCACATTGTTGTAGCGGCACTCCGCCATGATGGCGTAATCCGCATGAACCACGTCTTCGTCAACAAGCTGATAGGTTCCTTTGCTTAATCCTTCTTCATCGGCGACAAAGCAAACCAAGATCTTTCCGGAAAACTCATCTTTGTGCTGAGCAAAGTACTCAACTGTCGAAAGGATTGCGGCGTCTCCGCCTTTCATGTCCATCGAGCCGCGGCCGTAGACTTTTCCGTCAATTTCGGTTGGCATAAAGGGATTGGTTTTCCAGTTCTTTAAGTTCACGTCAACAGTGTCAATGTGGCCGATAAGAAGCATGGTTTTGCCGGGCTTGCCGCTATCGAGTACTGTCCAAACAGAAGGACGCTGTCTGTCGGTATCTTCCGGGAAATAGCTGTAGTGAGGCTCCAGCCCCATGGAGCGCAGAACTTCGGCAACATAGTCTGCTGCTCCGACTTCGTGACCGGATACGGAATCAATGGAAATCAAGTCATGCCAGCGCTGAAAAAGTTTTTCCATGATTTACTCCTTTGCCAGCTGGCCGTTGAATCGAGAACCTTCTTCCTGCTCGGCTGTTTGTTCTTCAAGCTTGGCCATACCGATGCCGGTCAGTGCATAAACCGCGGACAGGATGATGGAGAGCCAAAGCATCGGAGCAAATGCAAAGAAAGCAATGTTGGCAACACCTAACGTAGAAGCTGTGTAAGAGCCCGTAGTAGACCAAGGAACCAACGGAGCAAGGCCCGTACCGGTGTCAAGCATCATGCGCATCAGATTCTTACGCTGCAGACCATATTTCGGGAACATGTCCTTAGTCATGGAACCGACAACCGGATAGCTGACGTAGTAAGCGCCGGTGATCATGAAGAAGAGTGTGTGCAGACACATGACGCAGAAGGCCATGACGCGGCTGTTGCGGGCAAATTTTCTGACGTAGTCGAGTAAAACATCTGCAACGCCCGCGGTTCTCAGAGGAGCACCGAAAATAGCAGCTGTCATCAATAAGCCGATGGTGCTTAACATGCTGGTGAAGCCGCCGCGGTTCAGCATCTTGTCGACAAAAGCAGAATCCGTGTGGATGCTAAAGCCGCTGTACATGTAATTCATCATATTCTTGAGGCTGACATCCTGAAGGAACATACCTAAGAATGCAGCAACAGCAATACCGGCGACAAATGTCGGAATGGTCGGCTTCTTCCAAGCGATCAGGCCGATTACGACAAACACCGGAAGCAGACTGATTGGATTAAGATTAAAGCTCTTCTCAATCGTTCTTAAAATTTCAACGTAAGTTGCGCTTTCAGCTGCAGAGCCGCCGCTGAATTCCAGACCGTAAGCAAAGAAGAAAACTAAACTGATCAGATAAGCCGGACCTGTGGAAATCAGAGCATGTTTAATGCCTTCCATTAACGGTGTATCCGTCACGGTGGCAGTGATCACGGGAGAGTCGCTTAAGGGAGAAATCTTATCGCCGAAGAAAGCACCCACGCAGACTGCACCGGCGGCTGCCTCAACGGGAATACCAAGTCCTTCCCCCACGCCCATGCATGCAACGCCGACTGTAGCCAGCGTGCCCCAAGAGGTTCCTGCTAAAGTACTCATTAACGTGCAGAGAATACAGGCAACCGGGAGGAACAAGGCCGGAGTGATCACCTGCATACCGTAGTAGACCATGACCGGAATCGTCCCGGAGGCCATCCAAGAGCCGATGAGAATACCGACGGACAAAAGAATCAGCATTGCAACAAGCATCGAAGCGATGGTATCTTTGATGCCTTTTTGAACGCTGTCATAAGAAATACCGAAGGCACAAGCCATTAAGCACATAATGGCGCCGTCAACGGCAAGAACGATACGGGCATTAACCTTTAAAGCCATCAATCCGAAAAAGATTATGGCAATACCTACAGCAAGCATGGTCATAGCCTGCCACGGTGCTAAGCGGGAACTTGAGTTGGTTTGAGACATTTCGTCCTCTTGATATTGTTATGTTTCATTCCGGAGCTCCTCGAGCATCCGGACCTTAAAGGGAATATCAAAAGGAATAAGGTTCGAGACCTCGGGTAGCGCTCCACTGTTCAGTGACAGTCCGCCGAATGTTTTTCGACGGCCCAGGTCCGATCAATTTAGGAGAGATCGATCGGCCTTCGGCAAACTTTCCTTTTGCTGCCTCCCGATTCTCCTTTAAAGGAAGCAACTACTTATAAAGTCTGCACCTCTACCTGATCCCTTAATCTTAGAACTTCAGGTGCTCTCTTGACATACATTTAGATACAAAGCACCTTATCGTTTTCCCGAGAATCGACTTTCGTTAATGAGCAGTCTGACAAATGAAAACGACTCCTCAAGTGCATTTTTCTAACATTTATCTAACATTCGATTTGTTAGATTAGATGGAAATTTGTTAGAAAAGCGTGTTAGAAAAAATTCCGCCGTACCACTGCTGATTCGGCGGAATTCGTTTTTATTCAAGAAATTACCTATTATGTATCATTCCCAAGCCGGAACTACTGCACCTTTAAATTCTTCCTTAATGAATTTAGCTACTTCCGGAGATTGGAATGCCTTCACAAACTTCTGGACGTCTGCATTATTAGCATTGTTTTCTCTTGCAGCAATAATGATCAGCGCATAAGGTGCTTCTTTAGATTCGTAGTAGAAGCCGTCTTTTTCCGGAGAAAGACCTGCGCTGATAACGTAATTCATCGGAATCGTAGCAATGTCGACGTCGGACAAACTCCTCGGCAGCTGAGCGGCTTCGAGTTCTTTAAATTTCAGATGCTTCGGATTGTCGATGATGTCGGCAACCGTAATTGCAGAGCCGTCTTTTCCAGGCTGCAATTTAATTAAACCGGCTTTTTCAATTAACTGAAGTCCGCGGCCTTCGTTGCTCGGGTCATTCGGGATCGCAAACGTTGCGCCGTCAGGAATGTCCTTCAGACTGTGAATATTTTTTGAATAAAAACCCATCGGCTGAACAACAGCTACACCGATATTTTTGAGGTGTGTACCCTGCTGCTTGTTGAAATTGTTGAGGAACGGCTCGTGCTGATAAATTACGATATCTAAAGAACCCTCTTCCAAGCTCTTGTTCGGGGAAATGTAGTCCGTAAATTCAATGACCTTAACGTTTAAGCCTTGTTTCTTAGCTACTTCTGCGGCCTTTTGAACATTCGCTGCGTGAGGGCCTGCGGTCGCACCGACTCTAAGTTCGGCGGTTTTTTTATCGCCGCATCCGGAAAGAAGGAGAGGAACGGCAATCACTGCTGCGGCAGCCAGTTTTAAAAATTGGAAACGTTGCATGCTTTTCACCTATTACAAAGTTAGTTGTTTAATTTTGTCGGGACTTGAAAAGCGGGCGGTTTTTGGATGTACCTTCACTCTGCTTACTCTTATCCCGAGTTAAAGATGGATTTTGGGAAAGACAAATAGAGAAGTCAGTAAGACATTCCTTAGCAGAAAGTCAGACTCACATTCGGCACATTCGATTGGACAGCACAAGGCATTCGCTGTGAAGCGAAGCTTTAACGGTGTGGGTCAATGTGCTGTTCATTTTCAAAGTTTCAACGAAGATCGAATGGTTTCATTTTATGGACAAAAAAGAAGTAAAAACGGAAACGCGAATACGATTTTTAAATAGCAACTCTGTATTGCTTAAACACTAGCCATCTTAAAAGAAAGCCAATTTATAGGAAGCGGTTGTTTTGTGGAATGCGCGCTGTAAGGGCCTAATCTCCACATCCGAAGAAGAAACAAACAAAGAAGAACCAAATGGATCCTTCATGTTTCCTCCTCCTCACAATGGCCTTCAGACACCTCAGAATAGATTAACTCAAAAGTACTAAATGGTACAGCACCGACAAAATTATTGACCCACTAAATCGAAAGTTATTATTCCTTTAATAGGTCAAAAGCAGCGATTTTTCATCTATCCCGCTTATCAACAGGGCCCGTAAAACACCGTCATTCATGACGATGATATAAGGGCCTCA
>OCSG01000216.1_pt1 | contig 62647 bp, 55 predicted proteins | sample 1538831 | NCBI WGS metagenome assembly OCSG01 (sample SAMN04571729, study PRJEB22368) | human gut metagenome | biome: human gut; material: stool | host: Homo sapiens | place: Luxembourg | collected 2012-09-20 | reverse complement strand
AACGACTGCCACAACCACTTGAAACTCAAAACAAAAGCTCAAATCTGCTATTTTTCGCTTTTTTAGTCATTCTTTTTCTGAAAAAATTCTATTAGAGATAGATCAACCATTCGTATACAAACTACATTTTGATATTTTGCATCGATATAATAGAATTACAATTCATACGGAAGAATCTACAATCCAAGAGTATTTTAAATTAATACATCAAGAATTCAATCATAAAATGGATTATATAAACAAAAATCTATTACGACAACTATTGATTTGTATCCTATGTAAGATTGAAAAACTACTTACGCATACTTTTACATATCAAAAAAATGAGACTTTAGAAATACAATTTAAAAAAATGGTCGATTTACATTTTAAAGAATGGCACCATCTACATAATTACCTACAACGATTAAACACATCAAGAAAACATATTGATAAAATAATCTTTCAAAAATATAAAAAAAAACCTACTGACCTCATTGATGAAAAATTAATAAATCAATCAAAAATGCTCCTGCAATACTCAGAACATAGCATCAAACATATTTCTATTTATTTGGGATTCACTGATGTTTCTAATTACTGCAAATTCTTTAAAATCCACACAGGGGTAACACCCAATGAATACAGAAGACTTGTCATACAAGAGGGTTTATTCTCACTCAGCCACAACCGCTGACATGCAAGTTAAACCCTGTTTATTTGAAACTCGAATACGAAAAACTTATCTACTCGCGGCCGCGAGTAGCGTTACCTTCGGCCGTGAGTAGCACTACCTTCGGCCGCGAGTAGCGCTACCTTCGGCCGCGAGTAGCATTACCTTCGGCCGCGAGTAGTGCTACCAGCGGCCGCGAATCGATAACTTGTGACTATGAGATTCCCCCATCTGACGGGCAACTTATAATTTGGCAATAAAATAAACTTACATAATTTTGACAGGTGACCATTTTATGGCCACCCTTTGTAGGTTGGATGTTTTTCTGCTCTTTACTTTTTAGAATATTATCTCGAACTCGCGTAAATAAGCCAAAGTCTATCTATCAAGACTTTGGCTTATTTGTTTTCTACAATACGGCCTGCATGGGATGCTTACGCTGCAATACGAGGCAGACAGCAACTTGCGCAACACAGAAAAAGTGCTTGTCTCGGAAGATATCTACAAATACTTCCAGCGCGAAGTGCGTCCTTACATGACTGATGCTTGAATTGACCGACACCAAAATCGGCTGCGACTTTTCATTCAATAAATACTTCTATCGCCCACAACCGCTACGCTCACTTGCCGAAAACGAGGCGGGCATCTTGGCGCTTGATGCTGAGAGCAAGGGGGAGATTGAACAAATTCTGAAAATAGAGTAACTATGGAGAGTAAAAATAACGATACACGTCCACACTTTGTTTCATCAGATGCCACAACTTTTTCGCATGAATACGTTTCGTGGCTAAAAAACATAAAGCAACTCTACCAGCAGTCGCAAGCTAAAGTAGCTCTGAAGGTTAACGAAGAGCTGCTGCGCTTTTATTGGGCGTTGGGAGAGATATGGTGGCTTTTAAAATAGAGGAGCAATGGGGCAAAGGCATAATGAAACTATTAAGCCTTGACTTGCGTGCGGTTTTTCCTGAGCAGAAAAGATTTTTCAAAACTAATTTGAGATATATAAAACATTGGTATTCATATTATTCCGCTTCGCCTCAAATATCTCAGCAGGTTGCTGAGATATTTGAAATGTCCAAGAACTCTGCTCTTGTTCCATAGTTTCATCATGTTCAAATCTTCACCCACAGCCACACCGTTGCAGAAGCCTTATTCTATATTGACAAGGTGATTGAAGGCAATTGGAGCAGGCGAATGTTGGAAGACAATATTCAAGAGAATTTGTATGGCTCTGTTGGGCGCATACCCACCAATTTCAACAAACAGTCACCCAAGGAGCAAAGCGAACTTGTCCTGCAAACACTCAAAGCCCCTTACAACCTGAGTTTCTTGCAACTGTCGAAAGGCTATAACGAAACGGAACTCGAAAATGCCTTAGCTACCAACATTACGCGTTTTCTACTCGAGCTGGGGCATGGCTTTGCCTACGTTGGGCGACAAATGGAACTGCGTATGCCTGGCGGTCAGTCGTTCTTTCCCGATATGGTTTTTTACAACATTCCATTGAAATGCTATGTGGTGATAGAGTTGAAGGTAGTAAAGTTCGTTCCCGAGTTTGCAGGCAAACTTAATTTTTACGTCACAGCCGCCGACCATCTTTTGCGTGGTGAAGGCGACAATCCGAGCATCGGGTTGCTCATTTGCCGCTCAAAGGATGACACCGTGGTGGAATGGTCGTTGCAAGACATCAACAAGCCTATCGGAGTATCTACTTATCAACTGCAAGAAGTGGTGAAGCGAACAATTGAGGAATTGGAAAATACGCAAGATGGTCATGGAGAGATTTCAAAATTATAAAGATAGCGGAAAACACGCTTGACCCCAACAAAGCGACCATTACCAGTGCTGGATAACCCAGACCGCACCTCAGCCGAGGTGCGGTCTGGGTTTCATCAAATAATAATGACGCTTCAGCTTGTCCAAATAATTCTATATTTCTGGAATTTTTCCAAAAAGACTTCCTTTTCGGCTTTTGACGTATTATCTTTGCAGAAGATTGGCTGCACCTCAACAATTCAAGTAAACTTGATTGTGTTCGGTTTGCACAATCTTTGCAGTATCAAAACCGACAAGAGATATTTCGAAGCAGACAAGAGGTGATTCAACAATTATCAGATTTTTTCAAAACCAAAGAGTATTTTTTTCAAAACCTATCTTACCATGAGCATTAAGTATGAAATCCATTCCATCAAAAATTCTAACGGCAAAGGCGAAGAACGCCATTATGCACACCTTCATGAGGGAACTGCCATGAACGCTGACCAGCTCGAGAGCCACATTGAGGAGTCGTGCTCGCTGACGAAAAGCGACATGGAAGCAACGCTCTCTGTTCTGAGGGCCACCATGATTCGCGAACTCTCGCAAGGAAAACGTTTTCATCTCCCTTCCATCGGCAGTTTTTCGCTTTCGGTGGACCTGAATCTGCCGGAGGGAAAATCGGTTGACAAAATGCGCGGCGACTACATCAGCGTGCGCAACCTCAACTTTCGACCCGACACGTCGATGTTGCGGGAAATCAAAAACAACGCACGCTTCGAACGTGCCGATGTCTCTACCAAATCCAACCATTATACGGAGGAGTATATTTTAAAGCGAATGAAGGAATTTTTCAAGACCCACGCTTACATCACGCGGCGCGACATTGAAAGCTTGTTCGGGTTCCGCCGGAGCTATGCCACAAAATGGTTGAAGCATTTCAGGGAAAGCGGTGTGTTGAAACAAAGCGGCCCGGTGAACTCTGCCGTTTATCTCCCTTGTTAAAGGGTGTGGTGTTCATTCCGGCGTGGCTTCAGAAAGAACACAAGTTGCCACGCCGAAACGACTGGAAACGCCGAACGAAGTTATTCCTCTGCACTGTTGCACCTGTTTTTCCATGACCTGAAACCCTCCGAACAAACGGGTTGCTGGCGGCTGCAACCTACTCCACTCTGACCACGTCCACCACGTGACTGCCAGCGCCGATGAGGTCCTGGCGTTCGGAAATGCACTTCTGATATTCTATGAAATGGGCAAAGGTCTCTTCGCTCATTCGGTTGAGGCGCGTTCGCATATAGTCGGAAGCGCCGTCGGGCGAGAAGATGGTGACGCGCTGCAATCCCGCCATCTCATTCAGGCGGTTGATGTCGTCCAGGCGCACATAATCGTAGAGTTCGTCGGCCTGGGCTTGGATGTGGAAATTCTTGTCAACCACACCGCGTTCCAGCAGTCCGCCAATGCGTTCTTCATCGAAGCAATAAGAGAGAATGCTGTATTCATTCATGAGGTAAGCCACGAAAATCAGTCCGCCCGGCTTCGTCACACGCTTGGCCTCAAGGAGCGCTTTCAACTTCTCTTCGTCACCGATGAGATGGTAGAGCGGGCCGAGCAGAAGGGTGAGGTCCGCCGAGGCAGTCGGGATGAACGAGAGGTTTCTGGCATCGCCCTGAACCACGTCGGCGGCTGGTTCGCGCTTCAAAAACACGTCGATGTTGCGTCGCACAAGCTCAACGGCCTTCACGCGATAGCCCTCTGCCATGAGTGCCGACGTGTAGCGCCCCGTGCCCGCACCGATGTCGAGCAGGAAATCCTCTGGTCGCAGAAAGCGGCGCAGATGGTGCATGGTGGTTTCAAATTCCACAATGCCGTGCCGGCGTTGCAGACGAAGGTCTTCGGGGTGTTTGTTATAGTGTTTTTCAATATTGGATAATGCCATGTAAGTGTAGTTATTAAAGGGGTGATGCAAAGCGATGGGGCGCGGACGCACATGCTGGAGTTTCCGACATGTGCGTCCGCCCGCCGCGTTTTGCCTGCAAAGGTATTTCAATTTCGCGAGAAATTGGTGCTTCCGCGGATGTTTTATGCCACGCCGCCGCTGGGGGGATAAGTAGGTGTTTATAATTATTTTTGTAAGTAGGTGGTCAGAATTATTTTTACATTTGAAATGTTCTATCGGGTTTGCGAGTTGTTTGTTTGTCCATCGGTTTGCAGGAAAGCGATTATCTTTTGCAACGGAAAAACACGGAGGATTGGCCTTTTCGGAAACAGAATTAAGCACAAAGGAATACTATTTGTGCATTTTAGCACATTCATCGAAGGTGCGCACTCCTTCCATTGTTTCATTTGCAACAATTATTCCGCATTTAATAACCTTCTAAAAATAAAAAGATTAGGCATAGGAGTAATCCGTTTTTGTAATTATTAACCCATCTTTATTCAAAGTTTTACGCGGGGCAAGCGACGTTACCTTGGAAAATGCCCTACCTTTGTAAGACAATTGCGAAATGACATGGAAGAAACCTATGAGCAAATAAAGAAAATGATTGCCGACGGATTCGTTGAAGAAGCCGTTGCTGCAGCGCGTGAAAGCATGGGGGGAGACAACGACGCCCAGCTGCTTTATCTCATGGGGAACGCTTACATGAAACAAGGATTGCGAAAGGAAGCCATGAACGCCTACAGAAAGGCGGCGGAAATCAACCCGGAAGGCCCTGCCGTGGAGGCAGGGCGCATGATTGACCAGATCATGGCTTTCTACAACAAGGACCTCTATAATCCTTGATGCAAACGATGCGGGAAAAGTTTTCGCCTCATCTGCCAGACGTTTTGCGCCGGGCAAGGAAGGAGGGGGCAACGGATGCCGCCACAGCGATTCGGAAGTAATTCAGACGAACCACTTAAATATATTCCTGAACTGTTACTTACTATGAGCAAAATAAAAGGAGCCATCGTCGTTGACGAAGAACGTTGCAAAGGATGCAACCTGTGTGTCGTGGCTTGCCCGACACATACGCTGGCACTTACAACCAACGAAGTGAACCACAGAGGATATGTCTATTGCCATGATGTGGCCGATGCCTGTATCGGATGCGCATCGTGTGCGATTGTCTGCCCGGATGCCTGCATCACGGTTTACAAGAAGAAAATGGATTAATGACATCCTGAAAGCCGACGACAGGAACGAAAGTTGAGCGAAGGGGCGGTTGAACCACAATGCCACCGAGCTCCAGCGCTTCTGGCCATCGGTCATACAGGGATTTCCGTCGGGACATGGATGGTCCTGGCCCGAAAAGGCGCAGCCCGCTGAAGAAGCAGAGGCGTCATGGCCAGGAAACAAAGGTCGGGCGGAAAGGTGTTACACGATATTGAAAATGGAAAACGAAGTTCTTTTACTGAAAGGCAACGAAGCGATAGCCCATGCAGCCATCCGCTGCGGATGCGACGGATATTTCGGCTACCCCATCACCCCGCAGAGCGAGGTGCTGGAAACGCTGGCTGCCCTCAAGCCTTGGGAAACGACGGGCATGGTGGTGTTGCAGGCTGAAAGCGAAGTGGCCTCCATCAACATGCTCTATGGTGGAGGAGGCACGGGAAAACGCGTAATGACCTCATCGTCGAGCGTAGGCATTGCCCTGATGCAGGAAGGCATCAGCTATATGGCTGGCGCGGAAGTGCCGGGACTGATTGTCAACGTGCAGCGAGGCGGCCCTGGACTGGGCACCATCCAGCCCTCGCAGAGCGACTATAACCAAGCGACGAGAGGCGGCGGCAACGGCGACTACAACGTGATTGTTTTGGCACCCAACTCGGTGCAGGAAATGGCTGATTTCGTTGACCTCGCCTTCTCCCTGGCCTTCAAATACCGCAACCCGACGATGATTCTCTCTGATGGTGTCATCGGACAGATGATGGAACGCGTGGTGTTGCCTCCGTTCAAACCACGCCGCACGGAGGAGGAAATCGCCAAGGAATGTCCTTGGGCCGCCAACGGACACGGATTGAAGGGACGCAAGCCCAACATCATCACGTCGTTGGAACTCGACCCGGCCGTGATGGAAAAGAAAAACCTGCACTTGCAGGCCAAATATGCCGAAATTGAGAAAAACGAGGTGAGATATGAAACGACGAACTGCGAAGACGCTGACTACGTGATCGTGGCCTTCGGATCGGCAGCACGCATTTCCCAGAAAGCGATGGAGATGGCACGCAAGCAGGGCATCAAGGTGGGATTGTTCCGCCCAATCACGCTGTGGCCGTTCCCAACGAAGGAGATTGCCGAACTATCTGGCCGAACGAAGGGCATTCTGACGGTGGAAATCAATGCCGGGCAAATGGTGTTCGACGTCAGAGCTGCCGTTGAAGGCCGCATTCCGGTTGACCACTTCGGCAGACTGGGCGGCATCGTGCCTGACCCCGACGAAATTATCGAGGCTCTCAAAAAACTGCAAGCGAAGTAAGATAACAAGAAACTCTCACAACAGAAACACATGTCTGAATCTGACGATATTCTCGAACGCCTGAAACACCCCGAAAGGGAAAAGGAGCGCCACAGACCAAACCAGCGCCTCTTCTATCGAAACATCATCAACGGCACTTTTATCCTGCTGGCCGCCATCGCCATGATTGGCCTCGGGGTTTCGTGGACGGGGGCCACTTCGCCCACATGGTGTTACGCTCTGGCTTTGGTGGCCGTGTTCATCAAGATGATTGATGCGGTGATGCGCATTCCTGATATGCTGAAACGACCGAACGCCTCGAAGCTCAACACGCGCAGAAGCGTTTCTGCCGCTGAAAACGGTGCGAAGGAGACTGACGCATCGGAAGCCTGCAAGCAGGAAGAAGGGAAGTGACGGAAGAAAACAGAAAACGGGAAAGGCCAATGGGCCGCAGCGGGGCAACGCCCACGCCGTGGCATGGAAACAACGAAAAGCCGCCCATCGGCGGCAGTTGTCTTCTCGGCATTTCCACGCGGTTTCTCGAAAGAATTGTGAGGTGTTCCACCATAATAATTGTATTGATATGAGCGAATCAAATAATCCGGAAGAGAGCGTTTCCTTGAGAAACGAGATTATCCAGTCGGGAGAACTGGTTTACAAGAAGCCAGAACTCATGAACGATGTCAACATGCACTATTGTCCTGGCTGCTCACACGGCGTTGTGCACAAGCTGATTGCCGAAGTGATTGCCGAAATGGGCATGGAAGACAAAACCATCGGCATCAGTCCGGTGGGATGCGCCGTCTTTGCCTACCGCTACCTTGACATCGACTGGCAAGAGGCCGCCCACGGACGCGCTCCTGCCTTGGCCTGCGCCAGCAAGCGCCTTTGGCCCGACCGCCTGGTGTTTACCTATCAGGGCGACGGCGACTTGGCCTGCATCGGCACGGCTGAAACCATCCACGCCTTGAACCGTGGCGACAACATCACGATTATTTTTGTCAACAACGCCATCTACGGCATGACTGGCGGACAGATGGCGCCGACCACGCTGATGGGAATGAAAACGGCCACTTGCCCTTACGGACGACAGGCGGACATTCATGGCTACCCCATCAAAATAACGGAAATCGCTGCACAGCTGGAAGGAACGGCTTATGTGTCGCGCCAAAGCGTCCACAACGTGGCGGCCATCCGAAAGGCGAAGAAGGCCATCCGCCATGCGTTTGAAAATTCAATGGCGGGCAAAGGGTCCAACTTGATTGAAATTGTCGGCACTTGCTCTTCTGGATGGAAGATGTCTCCAGTGAAAGCCAACGAATGGATGGCGCAACACATGCTCGACTTCTACCACGTTGGCGACCTGAAGGACGCCTGCGCCCAATAAGAGGGGCTGCACACCTCTCAACTCTTTAACCAACCACGGGAGTTTTTCTGCAAACGACAGCTGCCAAGAAGCAAAAAGGCTCTAAGCGGATATTGACGCTTTCTGCCGCAACAGGGCCCGCTCTTCTGGGTCTGACTGACTGGCAAATGCTTGCACAACGCTCCCGGGCATCAAAAGACATTCCACAATGAAACAGGAAATAATCATATCGGGATTTGGCGGTCAAGGCGTTCTCTCCATGGGCAAGATTTTGGCCTATGCCGGACTGATGGAAGGCAAGGAAGTGACGTGGATGCCGGCCTACGGCCCTGAACAGCGAGGCGGAACGGCCAACGTGACGGTCATTGTCAGCGACGAAAAGATTTCTTCGCCGATTCTGAGCAAATACGACACGGCCATCGTGCTCAACCAACCTTCGCTCGACAAGTTCCAACCGAAGGTGAAGGTCGGGGGCGACATCATCTACGACAGCTTCGGCATTCTCGACAAACCAACGCGCGAAGACATCGAGGCTTACCACATCCCGGCGATGGAAACTGCCGCCGAAATGAAGATGATGAAGTGCTTCAACATGTTTGTGCTCGGCGGACTGTTGAAAATCCACCCCATCGTGAGTCTTGAAAGCGTGATGAAGGCTCTGAAAAAGACCTTGCCTGAACGTCACCACGACTTGCTGCCGCTCAACGAGCAGGCCATCTTGAAGGGCATGGAAATCATCAGCAAATAAGGGGAAAGGTTTCTGCCGGAATCGGCAGGACGTTTCCACGAAAGGACCAACAATAAGCAATCAAGGCGGAGGGCCTGAAGCCACACCGCCATTCAATAACACTTAAACGTATCATATTATGGCAAACCGCAAACGACTGAAGAAGAGCATTAAGATTGTTACTGGCGAACTTTTTGCCGACTGCGTAGCATTGGCACACATCGGACAGGGCGACAGCGAAAAACTGCAAGGCCTGATGGTTGAAGTGCTGGCGCTGCACAGCGACTTCGTGGCAAGACTTAGCCACGTGGAAAAGGGCGAAGAGAAGAAGTTCTTCAAGAAGCTCCGTGACGAATTCACACAGAAGGTCAACGATTTGAGCAATCGCATCGTTGAAGCCTGACTTTATGTATAATTGAGGCATTGGGTGCTTACTGACGTAGGTGTCCGATGTCTCTTTTTAGAGGGGTTTCAAATTTCCGATGTAAGTAATGGTGAAAGAATAAGTTGACCAATTTTGCCATTACTAAGCTCCGATGCCCTTCAGCCGTAACACGTAAAACACCCACTAATGTCGCATTTAATCAGCCGCACTCTCTTTTATAAAGTACTCGGATGGAAGGTGAATGTCACTGTTCCGCACCACGACAAATGTATCATCTGCGTGGCGCCACATACGAGCAACTGGGATTTCATCATCGCTGAACTTTATTACCACGCCATCGGGCGCAAAGCTGGCTTCTTGATGAAGAAGGAATGGTTTTTCTGGCCGCTGGGCTACATCTTCCGCCGAATGGGAGGCATTGCCGTGACGAGAAACAAGAAAACGAGCCTGACGGACCAATTGGCCGAAAAGGCAAAAAGCATGGACCGCTTTGAACTGGCCGTGACGCCTGAAGGCACACGCTCGCTCGTGACGACCTGGAAGAGGGGATTCTATTTCATCGCCCTCAAAGCGAAACTGCCCATCATGCTCTACGCCATCGACTACGACAATAAAACGGTCATCTGCAACAAGACGATTATGCCTTCGGGCGACGTTGACGCAGACATGCGTCTCATCATGGATTACTACCGCCCGTACAAAGGAAAATATCCTGGCAAATTTGCAGTGGAGGATATTCCGTCTGCCAACGAGAAATAAGTGCCGACCGAAACGACGGGAACACACAGAAGTTTACCTGAGGAGTTACGGGTTATCCGGCAAGAAACACATGGGACGTCAGAACGTTTTTCAAGACGTCCCCCAAACAATCACAATGACATTCCCTTTCGCGCAGACAACTTGCGGCGAAAGGCTTTCAACGAAGCAATGAGAAAAAAGCTATACTGTGTAGCCCTTTCCTTAGGGCTCTGCTCATTCACCCCCATCGTTGCCCAAGAACATACTGGCTATAGCCCCGCAAAAGAGGTTATCAGTCAGTTTTTTCTTTCCTACAGTCTACCAGGCTACGTGCCGCGCGAAGCCATGCGCTGCGACAGTTGCGCAATCAACGAGAAGGAACGAAGCGTCACGGTCTACGTCAACGAGGCGTTTTGTTCGCAACCGTTCACACCTAAATCGGTGGGAAGAATCTATAAGGACCTCAGCCGGAGTCTGCCGCAACCGTTCAACACCTATAAGCTGAGCATTCTCTCTGGCGACGGACGGCGCATTGAAGACTTTATCCCCAATATGCTGCGCGAAGGCAACGAAGACCAAACGCGCCTGTGGGGAAACATCAATTATGCTGGGGCGCCGTGGGTGGCCAACACCTCGCGCCCGTTTTCTATCACGCGCGGCCTCAACGGTCGGCACCTGATGATCAACGCAAGCCACGGACGCTATTACCATAACGGGGAATGGCGCTGGCAGCGCCCGTATATTTTCTGCACGACGGAAGACCTCTTCACGCAGTCGTTCGTTTTCCCTTACCTCATCCCGATGCTCGAAAACGCTGGAGCTGTGGTGGCGACGGGGCGCGAGCGCGACACGCAGACGTTTGAGGCCGTGATTGACAACGATGCGTCCAAACGGCAGGGAAGCTACACGGAGATTGAGCAGGAGGACTTCGCATGGCAGACGACGCCAGATTCTGTGGGGTTTGCCATGCCGTCGGGCTTGCTGAACGACTGTGTTTTTCCGTTTTCTTCTGGCACGAGCAGGCAGGTGGCGGTCACAAACCGCCGTTCTCGTCTGGCACAAGCCACCTGGACGCCACGCATTCCCAAGACGGGACGTTACGCTGTCTATGTGAGCTATGCCTCACGCCCCAACAGTGTTAGCGACGCGCATTACATTGTCTACCACAAAGGAGGGCGAACGCAATTCCGCGTCAACCAGCAGATGGGCGGCGGAACGTGGGTGTATCTCGGCTCGTTTGAATTTGACGAGGGGGAGAACCGCGAAGGAAGGGTCGTTCTGACCAATCAGAGTTCATCGCGCGGCGTGGTGACTGCCGATGCCGTGAGATTTGGCGGTGGTGTGGGACAGACGGAGCGCGGCAACGCCGGAACGAGCGGACTGCCGCGTTTTCTCGAAGGGGCTCGCTATCAAGCACAATGGAGCGGCCTGCCCGACTCGCTATATAATAAGGACTGCGGACAAAACGACTACAACGACGACATCCGTTCGCGCTCTTTCTTGCTCAATTATCTGGGCGGCGGCAGTGTCTACATGCCGGGAAAAACGGGGAAAGGGGTGCCTTTCGAACTGGCGCTGGCTGTTCACAGTGACGCCGGCATACGCCACGATAATTCCATCTATGGCACACTGGGTATCTGCACCACCGTCGACGACGAAAAGAACACCACGTACCCATCGGGGCTCTCGCGGCAAGCATCCTCGGATTTTATCGGTATGACGATGACAAACGTGACCGACGACCTCTCGCGCCTCTTCAACATTCCTTGGACACGACGCGAACTTTGGGACCGCAACTATGGGGAGTCGCGAACGCCGAACGTGCCTTCGGCCATTCTCGAAATGCTCTCTCACCAGAATTTCGCCGACATGAAATATGGGCACGACCCGCTCTTCAAATTTGCCTTGTCGCGGGCAGTGTATAAATCCATCCTGCAATTTGTCTGCTATGAACACGGCATCAAAAACTATGAGGTGCAACCGCTGCCGGTTCATCATTTTTCTGCCACTCTCACGCCAGAAGGCAAAGCCCTGCTGAGTTGGCGGGCAACGGCCGACACGCTCTGCGAGAAAGCTGCGCCGACGGGCTACGTGGTCTATACGAAAATCGGCGACGAGGATTTCGACAACGGACTGGTTGTTGACGGGAACACAAGCGTATTGCTGCCCGTCAGCGAAGGTTTGCAATATAGCTATAAAGTGACGGCCATCAACCAAGGCGGCGAGAGTTTCCCTTCAGAAACGCTCACGCTGCGCAGAGGCACTGCCGGGAGCAAATGCATCTTGATTGTGAACGGCTTCGAACGATTGAGCGGTCCCGCCTGGGTGGAACGCCACGACAGCCTCGGCTTTGACCTTCGCGAAGACCTCGGCGTGCCTTATGAATATACAACGGCGTTTGCCGGAGCTCAAAAGATTTTCAATCGCAATGCCGCAGGACTCGACGAAACGCATGCTCTCGGTTTCTGCGGTAAGGAACTGGTTGGCAAGAAGGTCATGGGCAACACGTTTGACTATCCCTCTCTCCACGGCGCCGCCATTGCGAAAGCGGGAGACTACACGTTTGTGTCGGCTTCACGGGAGGCTTTCACCGATGGCACTGTCGACGCTGCAGACTACGATATGCTCGATTATATCTGCGGCATGGAGCGCGACGCACCGCAGAATCTGCGCCCCTATAAAGCGTTGCCGCCCAGTGTCCGCAACCGCATGACGGCCTATCTCCGAAGCGGCGGCAACATGCTCCTAAGCGGCTGTTATCTCGGCAGCGACCTGAAAACGGAAAGCGAAAGGGCGTTTGCACGCAATTACCTGAAATTTGATTTTGCAGGCACGGCATCAAAAGATTCCACTGACTATGTACGCGGCCTCAACCTTTCGCTCCCCGTCCGCAAGACCTTCGACAAAGAAGGCTACTTGCTGCAAAACTGCGACAAGCTCGTGCCGGCAGACCCAAAGGCTTTCACGGCTTTTGCCTACGGCGCTGGAGGCAGTGCAGGCATCGCCTACTCTGGCAATGACTATCGCCTTTTGGTGATGGGCTTCCCATTTGAAACCATCACGTCGGCCCACGTCCGACAACAAGCCATGAAGGCGATTCTCACCTTCCTGACAAAGTGAGGTGGAAGTAAGTTTGGCCGTTTCAAGGCTTTGTGCTAACTTTGCACAGGCTGAACAGACGGAAACCGCTGTTTGGCATCGCCACAAGGCTGCCGACAGACGCTCGGAACGGTTCTCCCGCTCCAAGCCCCCTCCCTGACACGACAGCCCATATCCATCTACACTGAAACAAAAAAGACAAAATATAATGACTAAAGAAAAAGTGATTCTCACGGGCGACCGCCCCACCGGACGCCTCCATATCGGCCACTATGTGGGCTCTCTGCGCCGCCGCGTAGAACTCCAAAACGAAGGCGACTTCAAGAAGATGTTCGTATTCATCGCCGACGCACAAGCCCTCACCGACAACATCGACAACCCTGAAAAAGTGCGCCAGAATGTCATTGAGGTGGCGCTCGACTACCTTGCCTGCGGCCTCGACCCAGAAAAGGTGACGCTTTTCATCCAGAGCCAGATTCCTGAGCTCTGCGAACTCTCGTTCTATTTCATGGACCTCGTCAGCGTAAGCCGCTTGCAGCGCAACCCAACCGTTAAGTCGGAAATCCAGATGCGCGGCTTCGAAAGCAGCATCCCCGTAGGCTTCTTCACCTACCCCATCAGCCAGGCTGCCGACATCACGGCCTTCCGCGCCACCACCGTGCCTGCGGGAGAGGACCAGAAACCGATGATTGAACAGGCAACGGAAATCGTGCGCCGCTTCAACTATATCTACGGCGAAACGCTCGTGGAGCCGGCCATCATGTTGCCAAACAACGCAGCATGCCTCCGTCTTCCGGGCACCGACGGCAAGGCAAAAATGTCTAAGAGCCTCGGCAACTGCATCTACCTCTCTGAAACGGCCGACGAAGTACAGAAGAAAGTCATGTCAATGTACACCGACCCAGAACACATCCACGTTGCCGACCCTGGCCACATCGAAGGAAACACCGTATTCACGTATCTCGATGCTTTCTGCCGTCCGGAACACTTTGAACGCTACTGGAACGAATACGCCAACCTCGACGAGGTGAAAGCCCACTACCAACGCGGCGGACTGGGCGACATGAAGGTGAAACGTTTCCTCAACAACATCCTGCAGGAAGAACTCGAGCCCATCCGCGCCCGCAGAAAGGAATATGAAAAGGACATTCCCGCCATCTACGACATGCTGAAGAAGGGTTGCGAGGAAGCCCGCGAAGTTGCGGCGCAGACCTTGGCCGACGTACGCCGCGCCATGAAGATTGACTACTTCAACGATGCCGCACTCATTCAGGAGCAGGCCAAACGCTTCAGCGAATAACAAGCCCCATCGCTGCAAATTGCAAAGCCTATCGCTGCAAACAACGGGCCATACCCTGCAAACTAGCTGAAGCAGCTTTGCAACGATAGTCAAGGCCCCAACAACAAAAAGCAAGGATATGTTCTGCAATAAATGACGCTAAAAATTTGTCATTTAAAAAATTAGTACTAACTTTGCAACCCGAATTGTGGACTTTATAGTGTAGCAAACACACTGAGTACCACGTCACCCCATGAAATATAAAAATAAAACAGCATAATAAAAATGAAAAGAACATTCCAACCTCACAACAGAAAGAGAAACAACAAACATGGTTTCCGTCAACGCATGCAGACCGCTAACGGTCGTCGCGTATTAGCAGCTCGTCGCGCCAAGGGTCGCAAGAAATTGACCGTTTCTGACGAAGTACACGGCAAGAAATAAACCCAGCCGCTGAGGTTGCTCAGAAATATAAGGAGAAGCAAGGACACTCGATGTCTCTTTGCTTCTCCTTTTTCTTGTTGGCAGGTGTTCAATAAAAAACAGGTTGAGCACCTGCTTACCCATTTCTCCAACGAAATAATGATGGCGGAAATATCCCCGTGAGAAATCCGCCCCACCGCCAAACAGACAACGCCCATTAGTAATGCTGCACCATGACTTAACCAAAGCGGCGCTGCCATTCCCAAAATTTCTCAACGCCAGCCTCGCCGAATTTGGCAAGGCTCTTAGCCACCTGCTCTGGTGTTCGCGTACGCTCGGGATGGCTTTTTGAGAAGAACTTGTCGGCATAGCAAACCACCTGCTCTTCAAGCGTCTCCGGCAAATAATCGCCGGGCGGCAACGGCAGATTCTGCGTGCGGATGTTCTCAGCCGTCAATCCCGTCCCCGTATGCCGCTCGCAGACGCGTGCTGTTTTCTCGTCGCCCTCCTCACGCATCAATTCGGCGCCAAGCCGCCCGTGAATCAGATAAGGAGCTTTTCCAAAACAATGGATGGCCGGCGCGTCTGTCAAGAAGATGCCGACATCGTGCAACATAGAAGCGCGGTAAAGAAAGTCGCGGTCGAGATGCAGTTCGGGATGACGGTCGGCCACCGCCAAAGCCATGTCGGCCACCTGGTGGCTATGATGAAGCAAGAGGCGGCGCAAAGCGTTGTCCTCAGGATAATATTTAAAGATGATTTCTTCTGCTGTCATGGTCAAGTAAAAATTATTAGGACTGTTCTCAATATTAAGCCAAGACAAAGTTACTATTTTCCGAAGATTACACTGAGAAATCCAAGGCTTTTATTTATTTTTGCACAGGAATAGGGGAAACACGACGAGCGCGATGAACTGTTCCGTGGCACCGCATGCCACCCGATGCACCTCATATTGCTCGATGTCCCTACCAACTGTCTGGATTTTTTCCAAGCGTCCCCATCGCCCGTCAAGAGAAGGGCGCTGCAACGAACATCAAACAATAACTTTAAATTTATATACCACGTTATGCTTATCATCGGAATTGCAGGCGGAACTGGTTCTGGTAAGACCACCGTCGTCAAGAAAATACGAGAAAGCCTGCCGGAAGGCGCTGTAGCAGTCATCCCGCAAGACTCCTATTATAATGACCAAACAGACATGCCTCTGGAAGAGCGAAAGAAAACCAATTTCGACCATCCCGACGCTTTTGAATGGCCGTTGCTTTCCCACCAGATTGCCGAACTACGTGCCGGACGCGCCATCGAGCAGCCCACCTACTCTTACATCACCTGCACGCGTTTGAAGGAAACGGTACACGTGGAACCCTGCGACGTCATCATCGTTGAAGGCATCATGACGCTCTACGACAAAGACTTGCGCGACCTCATGGACCTCAAGATTTTTGTTGACGCTGAGCCCGACGAACGCCTTCTGCGCGTCATTGAGCGCGACATCGCCGAACGCGGACATCCGTTGGAAATGTTGATCACGAAATATCGCAACATCCTCAAACCGATGCACGATGAGTTCATCGAACCGACAAAGCAGTATGCCGACATCATCATCCCTAACGGTGGCGACAACGAGCGCGCCATACAAATGATGCGCATGTACATTCTCTCCGCCCTCATGCGCCAGAGCAATCCCAAGAAATAAACAGCATCGCCCGATGCTGTCCCCATAGGACAATGAGACCATTCAAGACAGACTTCCGCAAGCCAAGCAACAACGCTTGCAGAAGTCTGTCTTTTGTTATTCCCCTCTTCCATTTCCAACGCGCCCGCCCGATTTCCCGTCAGAAAAAACCATCCAACACCAGTTTCGCGCAAAACATCAGGCGAAAAATGCGTCCAGCCCCTAAAAAAAAAGTAAATTTGCAGTATGATACGGAAAGTTTTCTGCAGCGGCAGAAAAATTCCCCACACATTTTACAAACTGGCAGATGTTCATAATTGGCCTGCCCTAAAACATCTATCTCATCTATGTCATTTGATTACCTCCTTAGCCGGTTCAACCTCCAAGAGATGACCGGTGCATTCGTGGTTCTCTTTGCCGTGATCGACGTATTAGGATCAACGCCTATCATTATCAACCTCAAGCAACAAGGCCGCCCCGTCAATGCCCTCCACGCCACGCTGATTTCGTCAGCACTGCTGGTTGGATTTTTCTTTGCCGGCGACGCCATGCTCCATCTCTTCAGCGTCGACATCGAGTCGTTTGCTGTCGCTGGAGCACTTGTCATTTTCTTGATGGCCCTTGAAATGCTGCTTGACGTTGAGATTTTCAAGAACATGGGACCCATCAAAGCGGCAACGCTGGTTCCAATCGTATTTCCTCTTCTCGCGGGTGCAGGTTCCTTTACGACGCTGCTGTCCCTGAAGGCCGAATACGCCTCTGTCAACATCCTCATCGCGTTGGCCCTTAACATGATCTTTGTCTACTGCGTTCTCCGCGCCACCGACAAAGTCGAACGCCTTCTCAGCGCCAGCGCCATCTATCTGCTGCGCAAATTCTTCGGCATCATCCTCTTGGCCATCTCGGTTCGCCTCTTCACGGTCAACATCTCAGCCTTGGTCGACAAAATCGGATAACGCCCCAAGAGCAGCAAGCGCCGCATCATGCCAATGGCACACTGGCCACTGCCAAACACGGCAATAGCCATCCATCAACAAAGAAACATAGGGGGCAGCCCATCCCATAGAAGGCCGTCCCCGAAACATATCGTTTGATTTTTTAATTCAAGAAAATGACAGATCTCGAAATTGCACACGCCACAAAACTTGCCCACATCGATGACGTAGCGGCCCAAATGGGCATTGTTCCCGACGAATTGGAACACTACGGGAAACACATTGCCAAGCTCCCTCTCAGCCTGATGGGAGCGCCCAATGGCAAACTCATTCTCGTCACCGCCATCACAGCCACCAAGGCAGGCATCGGCAAAACCACCGTTTCCATCGGTCTGGCCCTGGGCCTCAACCGCATTGGCAAGAAAGCAGTCGTGGCATTGCGCGAACCTTCATTGGGTCCTTGCTTCGGCATGAAGGGCGGAGCAGCAGGCGGCGGCCACGCACAGGTGTTGCCAATGGAGCGCATCAACCTGCACTTCACGGGCGATTTCCACGCCATCACCTCTGCCCACAACATGATTAGCGCCCTGCTCGACAACTATCTCTATCAGCATGCCAAAGACGGCTTCGGACTGAAAGAGATTTTGTGGCGTCGCGTGCTCGACGTGAACGACCGCTCCCTGCGCAGCATCGTGACGGGACTCGGCCCGGCCACAAACGGCCTTACGCAGCAAGCTGGCTTCGACATCACGCCAGCTTCCGAGCTCATGGCCATCTTGTGTCTGGCCACCAGTGAGAAGGATTTGCGTCGCCGCATCGAGCAGATTCTGTTGGGATATACTTACGACGGCCAACCCTTCACCGTCAAAGACCTCGGCGTGGCTGGTGCCATCATGGTGCTGCTGAAAGACGCCATGGCGCCCAATCTCGTGCAAACCACGGAGCAAACGCCTGCCATCGTCCACGGTGGTCCGTTTGCCAACATCGCACACGGTTGCAACTCTCTCTTTGCCACCCGCATGGCGCTCTCACACAGCGACTACACCATCACGGAAGCTGGCTTCGGTGCCGACCTCGGTGCAGAGAAGTTCTATAACATCCTTTGCCGCAAGAGCGGTCTGCAACCCGCCCTCACCGTCATCGTTGCCACCGCACAGGGCCTGAAGATGCACGGCGGCGTGGCGCTCGATGCCATCAAGGAGCCTAACCTCGAAGGACTTCGCACTGGCCTGGCCAACCTCGACCGCCACGTGAAGAACCTGCGTAGCTTCGGCCAGAGCGTGGTGGTGGTGTTCAACCGCTTTGCCACCGACACCGATGAAGAAATGGCACTCCTCAAGGCCCATTGCGAAGAAACGCTGAAGGCACCATTCGTCATCAACAACGCCTACGCTGAAGGCGGAAAGGGCGCGGAAGAAATGGCACACCTCGTGGTCGACACCATCGAAAACAACCCATCGCAGCCGCTGAAGTTCACCTACGACGACAACGACGACCTGCGCACGAAAATCGAGAAGGTGGCAAAAACCATCTACGGCGCCGCCAGCGTCACCTTTGCCAAACCAGCCCTCAACCACATCAAGCAGGCCGAGGCATTGGGCATGAACGCCTGTCCGGTTTGTATCGCCAAGACGCAGTTCTCTTTCTCTGCCGATGCCAAGCGCTATGGCGCGGTTGAAGGCTTCGATTTCCTCATCCGCGACGTTGTGCTCAACGCTGGCGCAGAAATGGTTGTAGCCATTGCCGGCGACATCTTGCGCATGCCGGGACTTCCCCGCGATCCGCAAGCCAACCACATCGACTATGTCGACGGAGAAATCATCGGACTCAGCTAAAACAAGGCTTAAAAGATACTTAACCAATAACCAATAGCTATCCGGATGAGGCCACACGACACAATCATCTGGATAGCTTTATTTGATTTATCATGAAAAAGATTCTTTCCATCTTCTTTGCCTTCGTCCTGGGCTTGGCAGCAGCAAGCGCCCACGACTTCAAAATCGAAAAAGGCAAGTTCTGGCTCGACGGCAAGCCCGTCACCCTGGTATGCGGAGAGATGCACTATCCGCGCATCCCGCAAGAATACTGGCGCGACCGCATGCTTCGCGCAAAAGCTATGGGCATCAACTGCATTTCGACCTACGTTTTCTGGAACATCCACGAGCGCAAGCCGGGTGTCTTCGACTTTAAGGGCGAGGCCAACCTCGCCAAGTTCATCCGCACGGCACAGGAATTGGGCCTCTACGTTGTGCTCCGTCCCGGCCCATACGTTTGTGCGGAATGGGACTTCGGCGGTTTCCCCTACTGGCTGCAAAAAAACAAGCACATGGTTTGGCGCAGCGATGACCCCGACTTTTTGGCTGCCTGCGAAAGATACATCAACCGCCTGGGCAAGGAAGTTGGAAAATACACCGTCAACAACGGTGGCAACATCCTCATGGTGCAGGTTGAAAACGAATACGGTTCCTACAGCAACGACCGCGTCTATCTTGGCAAGCTCAAAGACATGCTTCAGAAAGCTGGCTTCAACGCGCCTTTCATCACCTGTGATGGTGCCGGACAGATGCCAAACGGCTATATGAAGGATGTCCTGCCAACCGTGAATGGTTCTGTTGGCGAAGAAGTGAAACGCGCCATCGACCGTTTCTATCCCGGCGGCCCCTACTTCGTGGCTGAGTTCTATCCTGCTTGGTTCGACGTGTGGGGCACCCCGCATTCGAAGCGCGACTATAAAAGCCCTGCCAAGCAAATCGACTGGATGCTGCAACACGGCATTTCTGTGAATATGTACATGTTCCACGGCGGCACCAACTTTGCTTTCACCAACGGCGCCAACACCGTCGGAAGCGGCTATGAACCGCAGCCAACGAGCTACGACTACGACGCCCCTCTGGGTGAATATGGCAACATCACGCCGAAATATATGGCCTTCCGCGAGGTCATTCAGAAAAACCTGCCGGAGGGAGAAACTCTGCCAGAAGTGCCGGCACAAAATCCTGTCGCCACCTTCGCGCCGATCAAACTGACGGAAACGGCTCCCTTGGGCGCCGCCTTCAAGCGCCGCGTCGAAGCGGAACGTCCGCTGACGATGGAAGATGTTGACCAAGATTTTGGCTACATCCATTACGAAACAACCATCAAAGACGCCGTCAAAGGTCTGATGGTCATTCGCCAGGTTCGCGACTATGCCATCGTCTTTGTCAACGGCAAACGCATCGGCACGCTCGACCGCCGTCATCGCCAAAACAAGATGCAGGTGGACATCCCCGCCGGTGCCAAACTGGAGATTTTGGTTGAAAACGTCGGCCGCATCAACTATGGTCCCGATCTTCTCGACAACCTGAAGGGCATCACCGAAAACGTGACCATTGCCGGCAAGGAAGTGAAGGGATGGACCACCACGCCGCTGCCGCTCTACAACCTCAAGAAGATGCCTAAGGGCAAAGCGCAAGACGGCAACCTCGAAGGAGTGGGCTTCCACCGTGGCACCTTCACGCTCAGCGAGCGCGGAGATGTCTTCCTCGATATGAGCAACTGGGGCAAGGGTGCCGTATGGGTCAACGGCCGCAGCATCGGCAAGTTCTGGCAGATCGGTCCGCAGCAAACGCTCTACGTGCCTGGGCCGTGGGTCAAGAAGGGCAAGAACGAAATCATCGTGTTCGACCTCGAAGACAAGGGCAACCACACCGTTGCCGGCCTGCCGGAACCCATCCTCAACACGCTCGGCACCGACCACAACGCACACAAATCCCAACAGCGCACGCAGCCGGAAGGCCAGCCCACCGTTGAAGAAGGCGACTGCCTCCTGAAGGCCACGCTGAAGAAGGAAGGCGGCATGCAGCGCTTCAACTTCAAGGGCGCCAGCACTATGCGCCACCTGCTCCTGGAGGTCAACTCTTCATACGACGACAAAAACGCCTGCCTGGCCGAAATCAACCTCATCGGTGAAAACGGCAAACCAGTTGCCAAGGACGCATGGACCGTTGTTTACGTCAACACCGAACAGGCCGACGAAGGACCGGCTGAATATCTCTTCGACGAGTCAGCACGTAGCTACTGGCATTCCCAGTGGAAGAAGGAGCCAACCACGGCTTTCCCACACCGCATCATCATCGACCTCGGAGAAATCCAGACCATCACGGGCATCGAAATCCAGCAACGCAACCCGAACATGCCAGGCTGCGTCAAAGATTTCAGTGTCTACGGACGTCCGCAGTTCTTCTTGTTCAACAATGCGAAATAAGTAGGTGTTCAAAATTAGTTTATATTGAATTGTCGTATTATTTTGTTCCTACAGCTGTCTTGAAGAAGGAGCGTAGCGGGCTACGTGACTGATGAAAGACAGTTGTAGGGGCAAAAGAATACGGCAAGGCAATATCATACTGGGTTTCTCCTGCATGGATACTATAAAATAATTTTGAACACCTACTTAAAACATAGCGGGGGACTTGCAGGTCATTTGATTTGCAAGTCCCCCCTTTGATTTCTTCCTCCCCTCAATTCCAACAACTCCTCCATGACAAAACAAAACCACTCATCAGCAAAAGGCCTCATCGCTGCCGCAGCGCTCGCCCTCGTGCTTCCCGCCAGTATGCCCGCACAGACGCTGCTGCCAAAGCCAACGCGTTGCAATTTCGCCAAGGGCCACAACGCCATTGCGCGGGTTTTCTCTCTTGAAAATGCCGACACGACAACCTCCAACGCCTTCCTGACCTGGGCCAAGGCGCAAGGGGCGCAAACGAAAAATGCCACGCAGAAAACCGAACAGTCGGCCTCGCGCAAAAAGCCGCAAACACCGGTGATGAAATTCGGTGCGCTCAACGGCAACAACGAAGCCTACAGTCTGCGCGTCACGCCCGACTCCATCATCGTCTGTGCCGACAGCGACTTGGGATTTCTGCGTGCTTCGCAAACCGCCGCCCAACTGCTCCACAATGGCAAACTCGCCTGCGCCGATATCTCCGACCAACCCGCCTTTGAATGGCGAGGTGCCATGATCGACGTGTCGCGCCATTTCTTCCCCATCTCTTTCCTGAAAAAGCAGGTCGACATCCTGAGCCGATATAAAATCAACCACCTACACCTTCACCTGACCGACGCCGCTGGCTGGCGCATTGAAATCAAACGCTATCCGCGCCTGATGACAGAAGCGGCATGGCGCACAGAGGCATCGTGGAAAACCTGGTGGAACGAAGGCGGACGCCGCTACTCGGCTCCCGACTCCATCGGTGCTTACGGCGGTTTTTATTCGCAAACGGAATTGCGCGACCTGGTGGCCTACGCCGCACAACGCGGCATCACCATCGTGCCGGAGATTGAAATGCCGGCCCACTCAGAAGAGGTGCTAACGGCCTATCCTGAGTTCTCCTGCACCCATGAGCCCTACAAGCAGGCCGACTTCTGCATCGGAAACGCAGGCAGCATTGATTTCCTGGAGCACGTACTCGACGAGGTGATGAGCGTTTTCCCCTCAGAATACATCCACATCGGCGGCGACGAGGCCGGCATGGCGTCGTGGCCTTCCTGTCCGCTCTGCCAGAAGAAACTCAAGGAAATCGGCGGCAAGGAGGTGAAGGCGCTTCAGAGCTACCTCATCCGCCACATGGGCTACTATCTGAAACTACACGGACGCAAGATGATTGCCTGGGACGAGGTGATCGACGACAACCTCATGCCAGGAACGACCGTCATGGTGTGGCGCAACGCCTCATACGCTGCCGAAGCCACGAAACGCGGCTACAAGGCCATCCTCTCGCCCGGCGCCTTCTGTTATCTCGATGGTTATCAAGACGAACCGCGCACGCAGCCGGAAGCCATCGGCGGCTATCTGCCGCTCAGCAAGGTCTACGGTTTCAATCCGTTGGAATCGCTGACACAGGAAGAGCAGAAAAACGTGACAGGCGTGCAGGGCAACCTCTGGACAGAATACGTTCCGACGCCGGAACATGCGGAATATATGCTCTACCCACGCATACTGGCGCTCTCTGAAATCGGCTGGAGCGGAAACCAGACGAAGGACTATGCCGACTTCCATGCCCGCGTTCTGAAGGAGACGGAGTGGCTGCGCACGCAGTCGGTCAGCGCCTTCCCAATTGACAAAGAACGGGGCAACCGCAAAGAATCGCTGCAAAGGGCCTTGAAACACAAAGCCTATGGCAAAAAAGTGACTTACAACCATGCCTTCCACCCCAACTACCCTGCCGCCGGAGCAACCTCTCTGACCGACGGTCTGCGTGGCGGTTGGGCCAACACCGACGGCCGCTGGCAGGGCTTCATCGGAAGACACTGCTTCGACGTGGTCATCGATTTGGAGAAAACGGAAAACATCCGGCGCGTGTCGACAGACTTCATGCAAATGTGCGGTCCAGAGATTTTCTATCCTTCGTCGTTCACGGTCTCTGTCAGCACCGACGGCAAGACTTTCAAAGAGATATGCAACATACAGAACCCCTCAAAGAAGACCATCCAACCCGATGTGCGCACCTTTGAATGGAAGGGCCACAGCGTCAAAGCACGCTACGTGCGCCTCCAAGCCGAACCGAGCAGTTTCGGCGGCTGGCTGTTTGCCGACGAAGTGATTGTGGAATAAATCGGGCCATCCAGCGTTCCGTCAAAAAGTTCAACGCCGCCACCAGATAACAACACACAGGTGTTCAAAATCGGTTTTTCCAACCCTTGGTCTTACAAGATAATTTGAATACCTACCGACACATAAGGCGTGCTCAAACCTCACATTCAAGCACGCCGACAAAAGAAGGGAATGCGTTGTATGCGCATTCCCCTTTTATTGTATATTGCCAAAAACCACTGGCAAAAAAAGCTTTCAAACGCCCGAGAAAACACTCCGACGACTCCCAACGAGTTGCCATCTTCTGGAATTTCTGCAAGCCCTAATAGAAGTCATCAATTCGCGGCCGCGAATCGTGCTACTCGCGGCCGCGAGTAATGCTACCGTCGGCCGCGAGTAGCGCTACCTTCGGCCGCGAATCGACAATTTATTTTATTTCTTTTCCAACATCCCCCTCACCTCCTTATCAAAGTCCGAATCTATGCGTTGCGTTTTATTGAATATATCATATTCCTCTTCTGCTTTTTTCTTGGCTTGTGCCGCAGAGATTTTGCCTTTGTCGGGTAGAATTTTGTAGTCGTTGAACGTGAGGAACTTGTTGACGCTGGCTGCAAATTGCTCCATATTGAAAACGTTATGCCTCTCTATCTGATTTTCGATGTAGTCGAAATAAGAAGATACGGCACGTTCAAGTTGGTGAATCTCCTTCTCTTGCAAGTAGTTCTTAGCTATGCTGACATCTGATTTTAGGACACGACCGTCTGGGGCGTACTTCCAAGTGGTCAATCCCATGTTTTTCTTTGTGTGGTCGGCCTTGGTATAAATGATTTCCGCTGCCGTTTGGCCCGTGATGGCATAGTGAAAGCGGTTTTGTATCATGGCATAGAAATCCTTTGTCGTCGGCGAGTTCTTGTCATAGTCCGTGCTGCACTCTGCATAGATGTCTGTAATCTGTTGCCACACACGGCGTTCGCTTGCGCGAATAGAACGGACGCGTTCAAGTAATTCGCGGAAGTAGTCCTTGCCAAAAACCGCTGTGCCTTGTTTTAGGCGTTCATCGTCCATGGCAAAGCCTTTCCTGATGTACTCACTTAAAATTATAGTGGCCCATTGACGAAATTTAGTGGCTTTGAGAGAATTGACGCGATAGCCCACTGCTATAATCATGTCAAGATGATAGAAGTCAACCAACTCCTCAACTTCACCACGAATACCTCTATTTACGACAGTTGCAATTTTTGCAACTGTCGTATCTTGTTGGAGTTCCCCCGTCTTATAAATATTTGATATATGTCGACTTATACCAGATTTGTCAATTCCAAAGAGTTGCGCCATAGCCTTTTGCGTACACCAAAGCGTTTCCTCCTTGATAACCACTTGCACCTTACCATCGGCCTCGGGCATGGTGTAAAGCAAAAATTGTATCTCATTACTCATCGCTGACTTCCTTTCCTTCATTTACGTTAAAAGCGAGACTATCCAAGTGTTTCAGAATCCAATCAGTGACTTCTCCGCATACCAAACTTTAGGTGTATTCTTTGAAAATTCACCAAATCTTTCCACCATCGACACAAGAGCACTGAAAGTAACTGCAATTCAAAAATTCATCGAAAATCACAAGTAACAACTAACTGATTTACAACGAAAATAAGATTCTTATTATAGATGCAAATATAGACATTTTGAACGAGCTTGCCAAGGTTTTATCCGCCAAAGAACAAGTCCAAACAACACTTTGATGTCGTGCCGACGTAGGGAAACGGTAGATTCGTTCTACATTTCATATCCGCTCTTCGCTTTCATAGCATCAACAATAATTCTTCAAAAATAGACTACACCGTTGGATTTCTCAACGCCTTTTAGTAAATTTGCAGCAGCGATGAGTTGTTAGAATTGCGGGGGAAACGTTCAGATTCTGAGTCTTTCCCATGTTGTCCAGCTAACAACTCTATTTTTTTGATTCATAAGAATGAGCTTTGTGAGGGAAGCTCTTACAAAAAGCAAAAGACCCGCTCTGGTTCGCTGTTCAAATGGGAAGCGTGGCGGATTCTGTTGCTACAAAGCTACAAATAATCATTGATAATACAAACCTTTTCAGCAAGGGGAAACCACGCAAAAGTAGATTCCTTTGATATATTTATATTTGATAATGTTAAATCAAGCCTTAAAATCATACTTTGCCAGCCAAACAAAGTGGTTTTCAAGGTAAATGTGTTATCTTTGTAACGTCTATACCCATGCCGGAAGCCCCGATGGGCAGAGGTTGGGCAGACATATATATGGTAAAAGGCGTTTTTGTACGCTTTGGTTTTGACGCTATAAGAATCTCGCAAATTCAACGACAAGTCAAAAACAAAGCAACAAAGAACGCCTCATGAGGTGTATTATATACAGCCCTTATTGGCTTCAATCGTTTCATCGGTTGTTGCCGAGAGGGTTTTCTATATACTTACACTGGCGTGGGGCTTTCGGCGTTGCTCGTTTCGACTTGTCGGGCAATGCGAGAGCCTTTATAGCGTGGAACGAGTGACAGAACAGGCTCCGCGCTTTTTCGTATGTATTAATGGGTAGATTTCGTCAACAAGGGAGTCGGTTGACTGTATTTGTTAACGGAATTTAAATGAATATACTACAAAACAATCCATATCGTCTGTTAGGAGTCTATTCAAACTCTCCTACAAAGGAAAGACTGGCTAATCACAATCGCATGAAAGCGTTTTTGAAGGTAGGCAAGTCAGTTTCCTTCCCTTTGGATTTGCCACATTTTTTTTCATCCATTAATCGTACAGAAGCTTCAGTTGCAGATGCTGAAGCAAAACTGACTTTGCCAAAAGAACAAATCCTGTATGCTCAGTTTTGGTTTGTTAAAAACACCCCATTAGACGAAGTTGCATTCAATCATCTTTTCGCAGGAGACATAGCTAAAGCGGAGGAAATATGGCAAAAGAGAGAATGCGCATCGTCTTTACAGAATCTCATAGTGTGTGCTTTGATGTGTGGTGATTACGAACTTGCCGTAGATTGTGCCGCAAGGTTGTATGGCAATGCACAATATGTAAAAGAGCTGATTCAGATTGTGATAGGTGAGGGCGGACAATCGGATGCAGAGAACTTGGCATATTCTTTCCTTGACGAGCTATGCAAGGCGATTGGAACTAAAGAGTTATTGCCTTTGATAACAAATGCTGCATGGAGAAGTTATATTGCCGCAAAAGCTATAAAGCCGCTGATTGACAGCATACAAAATGCCATAGGTAAGGCAAAGAAATCGAAGGATAATGGGGCAGTAGCACGATATGAAGCTGGACAAACGTTGAAAGACGAAACAGCGAATGCACTTTCAGAGCTGAGAAATTTCCTTTCTACTGCGGATATACAATATCAGACGATAGCAGACAAGTTGGCACAAGAAATCTTGCAATGCGGCATTGATTATTATAACAAAACTGATGATGACGATGCTCCGCAAAAGGCCATGGTGCTTCAAAAGTACGCGCTCTCTGTTGCAGTGGGTACTCTTATAAAGAGTAGATGTGAGGAGAATGTGAAAATTCTTTCCAACGTTGGGGCTGAATATGCTGTAAGGAATGAACTGGCACGACTAATGAAGAATATTAAAGAGCTTCGTGGAGAAAATGGAATCGGATGTTTGCGCTTTGGACTTTCTGGAACTGATGTTAAAAAAATAGTGGAAGAATGTATTCCCGATATAGAAGCTATAAAAGCCAAAATGGGAAATACCGCAGAGTTATACATTAAGGTTGCATCAGCAGTAGTTTCTGCAGCGGTAAATGCGTTAGTACAATATGTCAATTTTAAGCAATCGGTACATACGGCATCTAATAAAGACGCAGAAGAATTTCGACTTGCTATCTCTTATGCTATTATGGCTATGAAAACTATTGGACGCATCGATATGAATTACAAAACCCAAGAATACTATAATCGAAATAACAATACGTTGCAAGAAATAGCTAATGGTTTGCAACCACCTGCATCTGACGACGATTTTCCTATAGGATGCATATTATACATAGCTATAGGCCTCCTTTTTCTTTTTTTGACAGTTTTAGCTAGGTGATCAAAATTAGTTTATATTGAATTATCATATTATTCTGTTCCTACAGCAGTCTTAAGGAAGGAGCGTCGCGAAAGAAAGCTGTAGGGGCAAAAGGATACGGCAAAGCAACATCAGACTGGTTTTCCCCTGCATAGGTACTATAAAATAATTTTGAACACCTACTTAGTAACTAATAATAAATGGCAATGAAGAAATTTACATTTATTTTATTTGTAGCCTTGAGTCTTACATCGGCAGAGGCTGTATTAGCTAACGATATTGACAAAACCAAAAGAGTGGAAGAGAGCGTTTCTGCCTTACAACGAAAGCAGGTCGAGACAAACAAACTTTTGCTTAAACTGACCAACAAACAGAAAGTCATCGAGCAAGAGCTGCAATCTCTCGGCAATGAAGCAGAGAAGCAAAGCATGATTCTTGATAGCTTAAGGAATGAGTGCAAGCGGTTAGAAGCAGCACAGTATGCAGACCGCAAAGACATCAATGGAAAAATAGTTGTCACTGACAATAATATCCGTGCCAACCAAACGATGTTACAAAATCACACGTTTTGGGGCATAGGTATTGCTATAGCTATCATTCTACTGACGATAGTTGTTATTCTTTGGCTGTTCAAGCGCATAAAGAATGGTGCAAGTTCCATTGACAATGTACGCAAAGCACAAGAAGCTTTACAAGTAGCCCAAACCAAGATGCAGGAAGAGTCTATAAAGCTTGACGACAAACTTTTGGAACTATTCGATAGACAAATAGCCAATGCTCCTAAGAATGCAGGCAATGATAAGCCAGACCATTCGCTTGCACTAAAAGTGGCTGACGAAATTGTCAGAATTGAGTTAAACATGTCGCGCATGGATACCTCTATCAAGGGCTATAAGCAGTTGGCAAAAGCAGTGGAGCGCATAAAAGACAATTTCAGAGCCAATGGTTATGAAATTGTTGATCTGCTTGGGAAACCATATAACGAAGGCATGAAAGTTATCGCAAATTTCGTTGTTGACGAAGACCTAGAGGAAGGAAAGCAAATCATCACTGGCATAACCAAGCCACAAATAAACTATAATGGGCAAATGATACAAGCCGCCCAAATAACTGTAGGTCAAAACATTTAAAACAATAAATTCATGGCAAGGAACAAAATAGACTATGGTATAGACCTCGGAACAACAAATTCCGCTATCTGCCGCATGGAAAAAGGAGAACCTGTCGTAATCAAAACAGATGTATATAAGGATACGATGCCTTCATGTATATCTGTAAACAAGAAAGGCTCAATAAAAGCTGGTGACAGTGCCTATAATACGATGAAGCAAGACAAACGTCGTGCTACAAAGTCATGGCACAAAGGTGCTTCAAACACATACGTTGAGTTCAAGCGTACGATGGCTACCGACACGCAATATCCATGCACCAACTTGAACAAGAGTTTCTCGTCAGAAGAATTGTCTGCAGAAGTGCTAAAGACATTAAAGTCTTTTGTTACAGATGAGACATTTAACTCAATTGTTATTACCGTTCCCGCTAAATTTACCGTCAATCAAAAGACAGCCACAATGGAGGCTGCAAAGATGGCTGGCTTTAAACATTGCAACCTACTTCAGGAGCCTATTGCGGCATCAATGGCGTATGGACTTTCATCTGAAGAGAAAAACGGATTATGGATGGTCTTCGATTTTGGCGGTGGAACATTTGATGCGGCCCTACTAAAAGTTGAGGATGGCATCATGCAGGTTTTCGATACTGAGGGAGACAACTACCTTGGCGGTAAAAACTTGGATTATGCCATTGTTGACAACATCATTATGCCATACTTACAAGAAAATTATGCTGTGGATAGCTATTTGCAGGATAAGGACAAGAAAGAAGTTCTTCGTGATGCCATGAAAACGTATGCAGAGGATGCCAAGAACCAACTTTCATTCAAAGAGTATGAGGATATTATTTCCAACTTGGGCGAACTTGGAGAGGATGAGGAAGGTGAGGAGATTGAACTTGACTTGACCTTAACTCAGGCACAATTGTTTGACGTGATGCGTCCATACTTTCAAAAGGCAGTGGACATATGCAAGAACCTTATTCAGCGTAATAATCTCAATGGTTCGCAAATCACAAAACTGATACTCGTAGGCGGTCCTACACATAGTCCTCTTATACGTCAAATGTTGCGAGAGCAAGTCACTCCCAATATTGACACAAGTATAGACCCAATGACCGCTGTGGCTACTGGTGCTGCTCTCTATGCGTCAACGTTGGATGCTGAGGTTTCAGATGATGACATAAAAGTTGGAACTGTAAAGCTTGATGTCAGCTATGAGTCAACCACAGTTGAAATGACAGAATATGTGCCAGTTCGTCTTTCGGATGGTTCTGCTTTCGGCAGTGTCTTTGTTGAGTTTGTAAGAGGCGATAAGGCATGGTCAAGTGGTAAGGTAGAGGTCAACTCCAATGGTGATGTTGTAGAAATAAACCTTTTGGAGGGCAAAGTCAACTTGTTCAATATAGCTTGTTATGATGATAAAGGCAATAGGCTTTCTTGTTTCCCAAATGAGATTACAATCATTCAAGGCACTGTTGGAGGAGCTGCGCCATTACCTTATAATATAGGTATTGCCACTTGGAACGAGGATAAGAAGCGCGGAGTATTCCGTATGGCAAAAGGTTTGGAAAAGAACAAGCCATTACCGGTAATCGGTAAGATTGACGATTTGAAAACTACAAACCAACTGCGTCCTGGGGTTTCAAGCGATACGTTGATCGTACCCATTCATCAAGTGGACGATTTCACGGAGGCAGAAGGAAAATCTGCGTCTCTCTATGAGCATGTTGCAGATATGGTTATTACGGGTGACGATGTAGATGTTCTCATACCAGAAGATAGCCTTGTTGATGTTACGTTGAGGGTAGATTCTTCGGAGCAAATGAAACTTGAGGTACATTTCCTCGCCACGGATCTCACTGTAGAAAAAGTCCTTAACACAGGGAAGAAGTTTGCAACGGCTGATACGAATGTAGACATAGACAACGGATTTGCAGAAGCGGAGAGAAGCATAGAAACTCTGTCTGAAAGCGGCATAGACGTTAAGAATTTGCAGGACGAGCTTGCAGCCATCCGTACCGACAACGAGAACAACTCAGAGAGAAAAGCCGTTCTCAGCAACTTGCGTAAATTGCTGAGAAGAATAGAGAAACTTGATGCTGATACAGAATGGCAACGTGTAGAAAAGGAGTTGCGCGAAGAGTTTGACAAACTTGAAAAGGCTCAGGACGAATTGGGTAATGACAAGTCTGGCAAAATGGTCAATCATTTGCGTACACAAACAGACAATGCCATCCGTACTAAAGATGTTAAGATAGGGCGTGAGGTTTTGGAACAGGTGCATAGCCTTTTCTTCCAGCTTACGATGCTTTATCAATGCATGGGCATCATCCGCTATTGCAACGACCGCTTTGCTTCATTTCATTGGAAAGATTCCTCACGTGCACGACAACTTCTAAATCGGGGCATGGAGCAAATCAACAATAGCCCTACAACCGAAGGACTACGTCAAATTACAGCCGAATTGTTGGGGCTTATGCCTAAGGATGAGGCAGAAAATACAGGAGGACTACTTAACTCTAATAAGCAATGATAAGGATAGTCATAATTATTTGTGTGTACAGTTTTTTAGGGTGGCTTTTGTGCGACATTGACCCCGATAAGTATTATACATGGTATGCTGGCATTTGGCATGGGCTGTTCTTTATACCTAACCTAATACGCAGTTGGCTCGGTGATGCCTTGTACAAAGCTAACGATTACAGCACAGCATATAACATTTGGTGGTGGATAACCACGGTATGGAGTTGTCTCGGTTTTCTGTTTGGTAGCAATGGAGGCAGACAACAATCATATAGATAAAAGCGTATGTATTTCAGCAAGAACGACCATATAGGAATATACACCGTAGTGTTTCCGCATAAGCAAGGTTCTTATGCGGAAACCTATCGTGTGAAAGACTTGAGTGGCAAAACTCGCTTCTTGAAACTTATCAATTACTCAAAACTCAATCGTAATCAGATTGATGATAATGGTCGAGTGATAGAGGTTGAGATTGCCAAACTGCTACATCAACATAACCTTTGTCAGTTTGTAGACTCTGGCAATATGATGATGAACGGAAGTCAATATGCTTGGTTCGTCACCGAATTTGTAAGCGGAGAAACTTTGTCGCAGAGAATTATCCGTGATGATGAAATCAGCGTTTATGAGATAAAAACAATAGCAAAGGCAGTATTGTCAGCATTGTCATTTTTGCATTCACAGCCAATTCCTGTTATCCATAACGAGGTGACGATACAAAACGTTTTTCTTAATCTCGTTGGAGAATTACAGGATTTGAAACTTATAGATTTTGGATATGCAAGATTTTTGAACCAGTCACCAGCTAAGCCAAACTTGGATGAATTAAATCCATTCTATCTTGCGCCAGAACGTTTTTCTGGAGTATGTTCTGTTCAGACAGACCTCTATTCTGTTGGAGCAATGATGTATCACCTCCTTTATGGAGAGTTGCCTTGGTTTGTTGATGTTTCAAGGAAACGTGGGCAAGATCTTGTGGACTCCATTTTGGCTGAACGAGACAAAGAACTTGTACTCACAAAAGAGGACAGGTATGAACTTGACGACCAACTGCTGAATGTGATAGCAAAATCTTTAAGCTATGATAGCGAAGATAGATTTCAAAGTGCAGATGAGTTTATAAAGGCTATTGACGGAGAAGTAAAGATAGAACGCCAATCTACGAGACGTAAGATTTTATCACAACAGCAATCCGACAATACGCCAGTTTCTTCCGCTATCAAAAAGAAAGGTGAAGGCTTTGCCGCAGTTGCTGGAATGGAAGAGTTGAAACAACAAATGCGTGAAGAAGTTATCGAACCTCTCTACAATCCCGAAGAATATCATCGCTATGGCGTAACTATTCCAAACGGAATGTTGCTGTATGGACCTCCCGGTTGCGGAAAGACATTCTTTGCAAAACACTTTGCAGAGGAGGTAGGGTTCAACTTTATGTGCATCACACCTGCCACTCTAAAAAGTCGTTATGTCAATGCCACGCAAGAGAACATCGCAAAGATGTTTAAAGAGGCTGAGGAAAACGCTCCAACCGTAATTTTCATTGATGAAATGAATGAACTCGTCCCTAATCGTGATGATGGGAATGTGCACGAAATGTCAAAAAGTGCCGTGAACGAGATGTTGGCGCAAATGGACAGAACAGGAGAAAAAGGTATCTTTATTATTGGGGCAACCAACTATCCCAATATGATTGACCCTGCGATTCTGCGTGCTGGACGTTTGGATAAGAAGTATTACATTGGTGTGCCTGACACCAAAGCTCGAATGGCATTGTTCAAGTTGTATCTAGAAAAACGTCCATTTGACTTTGGTTTAGACTATCAGCAATTAGCCGATATGACTCAAGGTTATGTCTCAGCTGATATACAACTGATTGTCAATGATGCCTCACGAAATGCACTTCGACAACATAGCAAAATAACAATGGGGCTATTGAAAGCAGCAATTACAAACACAACTCCTTCACTTAGCAACAATGAATTACGCAAATACGAACGTATTCGAGCTACAATGAATGGTGAGGAAGTTAAAAAGTCCAATGATAGACCTCGCATAGGTTTTAACGTTTAATTTATTACTGTTATGACAAAAGACGAATTATACTTGAAAACCATTTTCTGTTGCATAGCTTGTGATGGAGACATTGCTACAGAGGAAGTAAATTTAGTTAGAAATTTGTGTACCAAAGACAATATTTTCCATAATGTTGATTTAGAGAAACTCATCAACTCATGGATTTCTGAAATCAATGAACAGGGTGGAACGTTCTTACAATCGTATCTCAATGAACTAAGTTCTATGGCATTGACCGAAACTGAACAGTTACAACTGGTATCACTTGCAATCAAAGCAATAGAAATTGACAACCACGTAGAATACGCAGAGGTTAAATTCTTTAAAAAGATACGTTCAATACTCACTATAAGTGACGAGGCTATATTGGCAGAGCATCCCAATAATGAGGATTTTCTCTTGCCTGATATCAACGTAACTGAGATTCCACAATGGGACAACAGTACACATTTCTCACAAATTTCTATTCAAGCTAAATGAAAATATCGCCCCAATGGTACTTTTGTAGCGGTCGGATGGTACTGATAGCAATATCGGCTCATCCAGCACCCGCTATCCCGCCTTAGAGCCAGATCCGCTCTTCGCTTTCATAGCATCAACAAAAAAAACGCTGACTGAGCGAACTCAATCAGCGTCGTTTTAGTTGGGGTACCCGGACTCGAACCAGGAAAGACAGGACCAGAATCTGTAGTGTTGCCAATTACACCATACCCCAAACTGGCTTTGTAATCAGGTTTCCTGCTTGATTACGGGTGCAAAATTAGGGATTTATTTTTATACCTCCAAACTTTTCACGAGATTTTTTTGATTTTTCTTCAAAAAAAAATAATTTCGGGCCTTCGCACCCGTGGTTTTCCTTGATTTTCGGGGGAATACTCTCGGGAAACGCGGAATCTTCCATAACTATTCTTGTTCCAAATTCTCATCCTCCACCAATTCTTTTTGTTCTTCGGGCCAATTGACGAGATAAAGTCTGTCGGTGGTGCGGGTGAAAGCGGTATAAAGCCAGCGCAGATAAGAAGTGCCGCCCATTTCCGGGGCGATGTAGCCCTGGTCAACGAAAACACGGCTCCACTGTCCGCCCTGTGCCTTGTGGCAAGTCACGGCGTAGGCATATTTGATTTGCAGGGCATTATAATAAGGGTCTTCGCGCAAGCGTTTCATGCGTTCTTTCTTCGTCGGAACATCGGCATAGTCGGCCAAGACGTTTTCATAGAGGCGCATTGATTCCTCGGAGGTCAGCGCAGGGGATTCTGAAGTGAGCGTGGAGAGCAAGACGCGGCAATCGATCTCCGCATCGTCATAGTCGGGAAAGCGCAGTGTGGCATCGGCAAACTGGAAGCCGTGCATCTCGTGAACATTTCTCAACCGCACCACCTCAGCCGTATCGCCGTTGGCGATGAAGGAAAAGAGGTTGTCGGTCTGCGAAGCACTTTGGCCGTCGGCCTGTTTTTCCTTTGACGCCAGCATGGTCCAATAATAATTGTTTTTCACGGCCATCACGATGTCGCCACGCGTCAAGAGTTCTTCGCGGTCGAAGATACGGGCGCGAATGCCGTTATTATAGATGTTGGCACGCTTGTTGGAGCGCGTCACGACAATGGTGTCCTGCGTGCCACAATCGGAATAAGCCGACTCAAGGGCCTCTATGAGTTCGTTGCCTGGCAAAAAGCGCACCTCGCCGTGGCGACTGGCGGTGATGCGGGGCAAGAGTTCCGCGCCCTGCGAAAGATATTCGCGCAAGCGCGTGGCGCCAGCAAGCACGCCCGACTCTGCCGACTGGCGCACCACTTCTGTCAGCGTAATCTCCGCCACTTTCAGACCATAATTCTGCAGCAATTCCTTGTTGAGCGCGGGACTTTCTTCCTCGCCGACTGGCGGCAACTGCGCGGTGTCACCCACGAAAAGCAAGCGACAGCCTTCGCCTTCATAAACGTAGTGCAACAAATCATCGAGCAACACACCAGACCCGAAAACGCCAGATGCTCCCGAACCGCTGCCAATCATGGATGCCTCGTCAACGATGAAAAGGGCATGCTGCAGTTTGTTGAAACCCAACGAGAAACGTGTGCCTTCGCCCTGAAATGTCTGCTGACGATAGATGGTCTTATGGATGGTGTAAGCCCGCTCTCCGGCGTGGGCTGAGAAAACCTTTGCCGCACGGCCCGTCGGCGCCATGAGCACCACGGTGCGTTGCAGGCGCTTCATGGTCTTCACCAAAGCCCCCACCAACGTGGTTTTCCCCGTACCAGCATAGCCCTTCAAGATGAAGGCCGCCTGCGGCACGGGGGTGGTGAGAAAGCGCGAGAGGTATTTCACGGCCAAAGCCTGGCGCGGGGTGAAATCCATCGAAAAATCGTCAGCGATAAATTCGGCCAGAGTGTCTTCAATCATCAGAGTAACGCTTTAGGGGAGAGGGGGTTGATTGGCGTAAGGCCCTATTTGAAGCCCATATTTCCTACAAATGTAACATATTTATAGTAAATAATTGGATTGTTCAAACAAAAATACGTACTTTTGCAAAAAGTTCATACATCACGAAACATTTCATGGATTTACCCAACGACCCGATGATGCTCTTCAGCGTCATCAATATGAAACTGCGCGACCAATATTCTTCGCTCGACGAGCTCTGCAAAGGGATGGACATCGACCGCGAAGCGCTGGAAAAGAAGTTGGCGGCAGTTGGTTTTGAATACAGCGAGCAACACAACAAGTTTTGGTGAACGGACGGTTGGTATGCACAGACGATTTCCGCCACGACGCATGCCCTCACGGTTTCCAACCACCGATTATGATTATCCACTCGATGCCAACATGACGAAAAAAGAGTTTACAACACTTGTCTGGCGCTTCTTGAAGCGGTATCCGTTGGCTTGCTTCTGCATTCTCCTCACGTGGTATCTCTGCCTTTTCAAACCGCCACACACGCGGCTCGATGAAATCCAGAATATCGACAAGATTGTTCACGTGACGATGTATCTCGGCACTTGCACCATCATCTGGATTGAATATCTCCGCAGCCACTTCCGCGAACAGACGCGCAAAATCATCCTGTGGGCCATCATCGCCCCTATCCTGATGAGCGGCGTTATCGAACTGGCGCAAGAATACTGCACCGAAGCGCGGTCGGGCGAATGGGCGGATTTCGCCGCCAACAGCACTGGCGTGGTATTGGCGGCCTTGCTCGGCCACTTCGTTTTGCGCCGACACATCCATCCCAAAAACAAAGACAACGACTACAAAGAACAAGGAGGAAGAGCACGGGATTAACAATCCTTCTCCATCAACCTCAAAACATATTGAACCTCAACGCATCATGTCTAATTCCCTGCCAGAAACGTTATTTCTCCGACTGTCCGGCAATGCCCTCCACATGGCACGCTATGACGCAGACAATCCGACAAATTTCGCCTACTCGGCCTACCGGCTGAATCCGCAGATTTCTCTGGCAGCAAATTTGCGCGAGGCGGGACGCACCGAAGAACTCATGCAGGCACCACTACGAGGGATGGTACAGGTGTTGGTCGACACGCCAGTCACCTATGTGCCGCTGGCCGACTTTGAGGAAGACCACTGCGAAAGCACTTACAACCTGTGCTACCCGCCAGAAGGACGCCGACGCATTTTCTATGACGTGGTGGCCAACATCAACACGGTGGTGCTCTTCTCGCTCCGCGAAGGTATCTGCCGCGCATTGGAAGATTATTTTGAGAGCGTCAACCATGTCTCCACGCTCACCGCACTCGTGCGCTATTTCGCCACGAAGGGGCTCGGGCAAACGACTGAAAAGCGCGAATTTGTCTATCTGAGCAGCAACCACGCCCATGTCTTTGTTTACGAGGGCAGCCGCTTCCTGGTGGGCAATAGTTTTACAACACACAACCAGCAAGACACGGTTTATTTCGCCTTGAACATTGCCCAACAGATGGGACTGAAACTGGCGCCGAAAGACGAAACGGACGACGAGGGAACTGACGAGCGTTGCGACCGCTTTTATGTTGCCGGCGAGACGACAAACCGCAACGCGATTGCCAAAATGCTGGAGGACTATGCAGTCAACGTGGTCAACATCAACGCCAGCGCGGAATTTAACCGACACCCCGCAGCTGCCGCGCCCGACATCCCCTACGACCTGGTCACCCTGCTTCTGGCCAACACGAAAGGCGCTTTCTGAGGCACACGACGGATGCCTGCTTTCCCAAACAACAAATATTCTGAGGAGCACCTCTCTGCTTCTCTCAACAACAAACATACAACCCATGCGCATCATAACAGGACAATATAAAGGAAGACACTTTGAAGTGCCTCGTTCGTTTAAAGCCCGCCCAACGACCGACTTTGCGAAGGAGAATCTCTTCAACGTGCTCCGCGCCTACGTTGACTTCGAGGAAACGCGTGCGCTCGACCTCTTCGGAGGAACGGGCAGCATCAGCCTTGAACTCCTCTCGCGCGGCTGCCGCCAGGTGGTGACCGTTGAACGCGACCGCCAACACGCGGCCTTCATCCGCTCCTGCTTTAAGGCGCTGGACGATTCTGCAGCCACATTGCTCTGCGGCGATGCACTGCGTTTTATTGAACGTTGCCGCGAATCGTTTGACCTGGTCTTTGCCGACCCTCCCTACGCGCTCAAGGAATTGGGCGAACTGCCCGACAGGGTGATGAAGGGGAAGATTGTGGCAGAAGACGGTTTGTTCGTGCTCGAACACGGCAAGGACTACGACTTCAGCAACCACCCTGATTTCATTGAACATCGCGCATACGGCAGCGTGAATTTTTCTTTTTTCCGACATTCGCACCACGTCCACCACGACGGGAACGAAATGCCGGCTAATGACGTATGTACCCCTGAGGAACCTTAGTTGCAGCTTTCACACAGAAGAATCTGTGGAAACGCCAACAAAAGGGAATCGCCACACCATCAGATACATCACACAACACAAAAAATAAAAGCAGCCTGCATTTCTACACTTGAATGCAGGCTGCTTTTTTTAAAGATGTTCCGAAGGGCGGCGACTGCATTCTTTGCAGGTCTCTATTTTTCATCGAAACAAAATTTCCAGAACATCCCAATATATTAAACCCCGACAATATGCTGAGAATTGCTATTCAGGCCAAAGGCCGACTGAATGAAGACACCACTGCCCTGCTCACCGACGCGGGCATCGCCATTGCTTCAAGCAAACGTAAACTCATTGCACGCGCAAGCGGATTCGAATTGGAAGTGCTCTATCTTCGCGACGACGACATTCCGCAAGCTGTGGAGATGGGCGTGGCCGACGCCGGCATTGTCGGCAGAAACGAAGTGGCAGAAAAAGGTATGGACGTCAGAGAGGAAATGTGTCTCGGCTTTGGCGCGTGCCGCATCTCTTTGGCGGTGCCGCGCGACACGGACTACAACGGACTGCAATGGTTCAACGGGAAACGCGTGGCCACGTCCTATCCGAGAATCCTCAAGCGTTTCTTCTCAGAGAAGGGCATAGAGGCTGAAGTTCACGAGATTGCAGGCAGCGTGGAGATTGCACCGGCCGTTGGCATGGCCGACGCCATTTTCGACATCGTTTCTTCTGGCGGCACATTGGTGCAAAACGGATTGCGCGAGGTGGAAAACGTTTTTCCCTCGGAGGCTGTGTTGATTTCAAACACGGGACTGCCAGAAGAGAAACGCGCCGAAATCGAGAAACTCAAATTCCGCTTCCGCTCCATCGTTGACAGCCGCGGCATGAAATACGTGTTGATGAATCTGCCGAAAAACCGCCTGGAAGAAGCCGTTGCCCTGCTGCCAGGCATGCGAAGCCCAACGGTGCTCTCGCTGGCCGACCCTGAATGGTGTAGTGTGCATTCCGTTATCAGAGAAAACGAACTCTGGGAGAAGATTGAACAGCTGAAAGCACTCGGCGCTGAAGGTATTCTGGTGCTGGCTTTGGAAAATATGATACGATAAGTAGGTGATCAAACAGAAAACAAAATTTCATGGAAATATTGAATAACCCCTCACGCGACACCTGGGATGCTCTGACGGAGCGCAATATCCCCAACGACGCGGCCATAGAGGAAAGTGTGCGAGAGATTGTCGCCACTGTTAAAGCGCAGGGCGATGAAGCACTGCGCACTTATGCCCGGAAATTTGACGGGGCAGAGATTACGGAGATTGAAATCAGCGAGGCGGAACGTCAAGCGGCCACTGCAAAGGTGGCGGAAAACGTGAAACGGGCCATTGCCACTGCCGCCAAGAATATCGCGGCCTTCCACGCTGCGCAACGTCCGGCTCCCGTTGAGGTGGAGACGGCAAAAGGCGTCTGCTGTTACCAACGGGCCGTGCCAATCCAACGCGTTGGCCTTTATATTCCAGGCGGACAGGCACCGCTTTTCTCCACTGTCTTGATGCTGGGACTTCCGGCACGCATTGCGGGCTGCAAGGAGGTGGTGCTCTGCACCCCGCAAGGACATGACGGAGAGGTTGCCCCTGAAATCATCTACGCTGCGAACGTTTGCGGCATCACACACATCTACCGCGTCGGAGGAGCGCAAGCCATCGCGGCAATGGCCTACGGCACGGAGAGCATCCGCCGCGTTGACAAGATTTTCGGACCGGGCAACCGCTTCGTCACGAAGGCCAAACAAATCGTGAGCCAAACGACGGCCATCGACATGCCTGCTGGTCCCTCGGAGGTGCTGGTGATGGCCGACTCGTCGGCTGTTCCCGCTTTTGTGGCTGCCGACATGCTTTCTCAAGCGGAACACGGGCGCGACAGCCAGGCCATGCTGGTGTGTTCCTCCACGGAAATCGCCGAAAGGGTGAAAACGGAAATCGCCCGACAAATGCAGTTGCTACACCGCCCAGATGCGTTGGAACATTCTCTTTCACACAGCCGTCTTCTGGTGTTCAACGACACGCAGACCATGATTGACTTTGCCAATGCCTATGCGGCAGAACACCTGATCATTTCCATGGAACGTCCTTGGGAAGTGGCGCAGAAGATTACGGCGGCGGGCAGTGTTTTCATCGGTAACTACTCTCCGGAGAGCGCTGGCGACTATGCCTCCGGAACGAACCACACATTGCCGACAAGCGGTTGGGCACGCTCTTTCAGCGGCGTAAACCTCGACAGTTTCCAACGCAAAATCACGTATCAGGAACTCACGGCCGAAGGACTGAAGGGCCTCTCCGAAACCATCATCTCTATGGCGGATGCCGAAGGACTGGACGCCCACGCCGCAGCGGTGAAGGTGAGAACTGGAATGATTTGACATTGACAGCGGACGCCGCGCCTGCAGGTTTAGCAGGTGCTCCGCGCAAACAGTTTGCAAGATATGACTGAAAACAAGCATCCTCTACAATATGTGAGGCCAAATATTCTGGCCCTCGCCCCCTACTCCACCGCCCGCGACGACTATCAGGGCGGCGACATTTCTGTTTGGCTCGATGCCAACGAGAGTCCGTATGAGAACGGTGTCAACCGATACCCCGACCCACACCAGAAAGCGCTCAAGGCATTGATTTCTGAAATAAAGGGAATCGGCGTGGAGCAGATTTTCGTGGGCAACGGAAGTGACGAAGCCATCGACCTCTGCTTTCGGATTTTCTGCCGCCCCGGCATCGACAACGCCGTGGCCATCACGCCGTCGTATGGCATGTATGAAGTGGCGGCGGCAACGAATGATGTGGCACTGCGACAGGTGGCGCTCAACACGGATGATTTCTCGCTGCCGACGGAACGCCTGCTGGCGGCCTGCGACGAACACACGAAACTGCTGTGGATATGCTCGCCAAACAATCCGACGGGCAATGCTTTTCCGCTTTCCCAACTGGAAGAACTGGCTGAGAGGTTCAACGGGATGCTCGTTGTGGACGAGGCTTATGCCGACTTTTCCGACAAGGGGTCGCTGCTCGCCACGATGGAGCGCCACGAGAACCTGATCATTCTGCAAACGCTCTCCAAAGCGTGGGGAATGGCAGGATTGCGCTTGGGACTGGCCTTCGCCCATCAGGAGGTGGCGGCTTTGTTTGCCCGCGTGAAATATCCTTACAACGTGAACGGGCCGACGCAGCGGGCCGTGATGGAACGGCTGAGAGCGGGCGTCGACGCGCAGATTGCCGAAATCCGCTCTGAGCGCGAACGCCTTGCGAAGGTGCTCCCAACGATAGGCATCGTGGAGAGGGTGTTTCCAAGCGACGCTAATTTCTTCCTAATAAAAACGCCTGATGCGACACGGGTGTATGAAGCACTGGTCAGACAGGGCATCATTGTGCGCAACCGCAACAGCATGACGGGATGCCAGGGCTGCCTGCGCATCACCATCGGCACGCCGGAGGAAAACAACCGACTTATCAACACGCTGAAATCTATCACGCATGAAATCTGAAGACACGAAAAGAGAGGGGCGCAAACGCGCCATATTCATTGACCGCGACGGGACAATCATCAAGGAACCTGCCGACGAGCAAATCGACAGTCTGGAGAAACTGGAATTTGTGCCGGGCGTTATCTCTGCCTTGGGAAAGGTGGTCGGCCAGGGCTACGAACTGGTCATGGTGAGCAATCAAGACGGTCTCGGAACGCCTTCGTTTCCTGAGGAGACGTTTTGGCCGGCCCACCAGAAAATGCTCGACACGCTGAGCGGCGAGGGCATCTGCTTTGACGCGCAACTCATTGACCGCCACTTTCCTGAAGACAACGCGCCGACACGGAAACCGGGAACGGGAATGCTCACGAAATATATGGACGGAAGCTACGATTTGCAACGCTCGTTTGTAATTGGCGACCGCGCTTCCGACATGGAACTGGCACACAACTTGGGCGCTCAGGGCATTTTGCTGCAAACACCGGAATGGGCTGAGGAGAACGTGGGCGAGGAGATACGGAAGGACATCGTGCTCGCCACGCCGCACTGGAGCGAGATTGCGGAACGGATTCGGCGCACGGAAAGACGGGCGGAAATCAGGCGCAAGACGGCGGAGACGGACATTCACGTGATTGTGGACCTCGACGGCGCCGGAGAGACGCGCATTGACACCGGACTGAAATTTTACGACCACATGCTCTCGCAACTGCCCCACCACGCTGGCATCAGCTTGACGGCGGTGTGTCACGGCGATTTGGAAGTGGACGAGCACCACACGATGGAAGATGTGGCAATTGCCATCGGCGAAGCCGTCTACGAGGCTTTGGGCGCGAAGCGTGGCATTGAGCGCTACGGGTTTGTATTGCCGATGGACGAAAGCCGCGCGATGGTGTTGCTCGACTTTGGCGGCAGGGCTGATTTCTCCTGGGACGTGGACTTTACACGCGAATATATCGGAGACACGCCGACGGAAATGTTCCGCCACGTGTTCCACAGTCTCTGCGTGGCCATGCGCTGCAACCTGCAAATCAGTGCGAAGGGCGAAAACCAACACCACCTCATCGAAGGGGTGTTCAAGGCGTTTGCACGCGCTCTCCGCGCTGCCATACACCGCAACGTCTTCAGCTATGACTTGCCATCGAGCAAGGGGATGCTGTGAGGCAGAATACACTTGATTTAGTGATAGTACTTATTTACAGACACAACCAATTATGATAGCAATCATCGACTATAAAATGGGGAATCTGCGTTCGGTTGAGAACGCGCTTCAGCGTCTGGGGGCGGACTTTCAGGTCACGTCTGACGCCGCTGTCATCCGTCGTGCCGACCGCGTTTTGCTGCCAGGCGTGGGAAACTGCGGCAAGGCGATGGAGAATTTGAAGAAATCGAATCTGATTCCTGTGATAAAGGATTTGCGCCGCCCTGTGCTCGGCATCTGCGTGGGCATGCAGGTGATGTGTCGTGACTCTGAAGAGGGCAACGTGGCGTGTATCGGACTGTTTGACGCACACGTGCGGCAATTTGAAGCCACAGCGGAAGTGAAGGTGCCGCACGTGGGATGGAACCAACTGGGGAACCTGGAAAAGGCGTTGTTTAAAGATGTTGACAGCGGTAGTTTTGTTTACTACGTCCATTCTTATTATGCCAATCTCTGCCCCGACACCATCGCCACCACTAAGCACGGACTGCTCTTCAGCGCGGCACTGAAATATGAGAATTTCTATGGCACGCAGTTTCACCCCGAGAAGAGCGGCGACGTGGGCGAGCGTATTCTGAAGAATTTTCTGGAACGCTGTTAGACGGCACGCAAAATCGCTAAGAGAACTCCGCGAAGTAGACTTTGTTATCTACTCGCGGCCGCAATTCGTGCTACCACCGGCCGCGAGTAGTGCTACCATCGGCCGCGAATCGATGACTTTCTATAGGGCTTGTGCTTTCTGGCAAAACAGGTCAACTTATTCTTTCACCATTACCTAACGCTTTGACATGATACAACTTATTCCTGCAATAGACTTGATTGAAGGGCGCTGCGTTCGTCTCTCGCAAGGCGACTACAACCGCCAAGTGGTTTACGATGCGTCGCCCGTTGACATGATGCGCCGCTATGCTGACTGCGGCGTAAGACGAGTTCACGTAGTGGACCTCGACGGGGCGAAGGCCTCCGAACCGCAGAATCTGCGGACGCTTGAGAAAATGGCCCTGACGGACGGCATTGAAATTGAATGGGGAGGCGGCATCAAGACGGCGCATGCCGTTCATCAGGTGTTTGACGCTGGCGGAACTTACGCCATCGTGGGAAGCACGGCGGCCAAAACGCCGCAACTGTTTGCCGACTGGCTGAAAGCGTTCGGTGCCGACCGTCTGGTGCTCGGGGCTGACGTGAGAGATGGAAAAGTGAGTGTGAACGGCTGGCAGGAAGACCTCGACCTGTCGATTGACACGCTCATTGACGGATTCACGGCGCAAGGGCTCTCACAAGTGATTTGCACCGATATCACGCGCGACGGTATGCTACAAGGACCTTCGTTTGACCTCTATACGCGCCTGCAAGAGAAATATGCGGACATTGTTTTCACCGTGTCGGGCGGTATTTCTTCGATGGCCGACATCGAACGGCTGGCTGAACTGCAACTGAAACGCGTGATTATCGGAAAGGCCATCTACGAGAACCGCATCACGCTGAAAGACATTGAAAATTTCATTCTCCAACAACACTAAACCCGCAAGACAATGGTTGCCAAAAGAATTATTCCCTGCCTGGACGTGAAGGAGGGACGCACCGTGAAGGGCGTGAACTTTGAAGGACTGCGCGACGTGGGCGATGCCGTGGAACTCGGCAGGCACTACGCTAAAGAAGGGGCCGATGAGTTGGTGTACCTCGACATCAGTGCCACACGCGAAGGAAGAAGCACTTTCACACGACTGGTGGAACGCATTGCCGACGGCATCAACATCCCGTTTACGGTTGGCGGCGGCATTTCGTCGATTGACGACGCGTCACGCCTGCTGGATGCGGGGGCCGACAAGATTTCCATCAATTCTGCCGCCATCAAGAATCCCCAACTGATTGACGAAATTGCAACGCGCTACGGAAGTCAGTTTGTTGTGCTGGCAATTGACGCACGACTGGAGACGGACGGCGTTTGGCACGCCACAACGCACGGCGGAAGCCAAGCATCAGACCGCGAACTCTTTGCCTGGGCGAAAGAAGGGGAGGCACGCGGTGCCGGCGAGATTCTTTTTACCTCGATGAACCACGACGGCACGCGCTCTGGCTATCCCTGCGACACGTTTGCCAGATTGTCTGAAAGCGTTAACATCCCCATCATTGCTTCGGGCGGAGCGGGGTCGGCAGGCGACATCGCCGAGGTGCTGACAAGCGGCAAGGCCGATGCGGCACTGGCGGCAAGCATTTTCCATTTCGGAGAGATTTCTATCGGGGAACTCAAAAGACAACTGCGGGAACAGGGGATTTGCGTGCGATTATAAACGGAGGGCAACGGCAAATAGTTCTTCCATAGAACAATTTTTTACTACCGACTTATCTACCTATCACTGCAACAGCGTTCGGAACGCCACACCGCGCAATTCCGATGCGCCGACTCAACCAATAACACTCTGAAACTATGCAATTTTCTGATTTTAATCTTTCCAAATGTGCCGACGGTCTGCTTCCCGTGGTGGTGCAAGACGCCGTGAGCCTCAAAGTCCTCATGCTGGGCTATATGAACGAGGAGGCATTCAATATCACACAGGCAACAAAACACGTGACTTTCTTCAGCCGCACGCGCCAAACGCTGTGGACCAAAGGGGAGACTTCTGGACATTTTCTGAACGTGGTCGAGATGTATGGCGATTGCGATGCTGACACGCTTCTGGTGATGGCCAATCCCGTCGGGCCGACATGCCACCGTGGCACGACATCGTGCTTTGACACGCCAGAGGATGAGGGCTTTATCCGCCGCCTTTCTGCAATTGTCAGACAACGCCACGAGGAGATGCCGGAGGGCTCGTACACCACGAAACTCTTCATCAAGGGCGTCAAGAAAATCGCGCAGAAAGTGGGCGAAGAAGCAGTGGAGAGCGTTGTGGAAGCCGTTGACGGAAACAGAAGCCGCTTTATCTACGAAGCGTCTGACCTTATGTACCACTATCTCGTCTTGCTCGAACAAATGGGCTGCACGCTGGAAGATATTGAGCGCGAACTGGCACTGAGACACCGATAAAAACTGATGAGGCAGCGCCCCTGCAAGAGGTTCTAAGAGGTAGGGGCAAACCCCTACCTCTTGGAGCCGATTTATGAACCTCGCCCCTATAAGGTAGGGTGTTCAAAATTGAAATATCAAAGGTTAGCGGTAGCGCCCTCGCAGCGGAAATTTGCACTGGCCCGCATAATCGTCTGTTGCGGCGCCAGCATTGTAGCTCACTTTGCTTGCAAAGTGAGGGCCACGAACACGTAGCGAATATAGCCAGCGCTCTGGGGCATATCTTCGTTGGATTTTTAGCTCGTGCTTGGCCGCCGCAATATTCGCCCCCCTCACTTTGCGAGCAAAGTGAGCTACAGTGCTTCGCCCCAGGCCTCCGCCAAATGTCCGCGCGGTGCCCCTTGCAGCTATATCGTACCCACTATGTTATTGGGTTCAAAAACGCGCAGAGATTTTTCTATATTTTGAACATCCTATCTGCATTGCCTGAAAACCATCGACTTTAACACTGAACACAAAAATCCCCGAGGAAGACGAATGAGCCTTCCTCGGGGATTTTTATGGGGTTGTATTCCGGAAGAATTACTTGTTTGCGCTCTTCAAGTAAGCGTCAATCTGCTTAGCGAAAGCATTTCCTGCATCGATAGCAAGAATATCGTTGGTGTACTTGCGGGCCAAATCCAATTCGTCTTTCTGAACATGGTAGAAAGCAAGGTAGCGGAGAGCCTGCAACTTGGCAGAGTTGATGTCCTCTTTGCCTTCCATGAGTTTCAAAGCTTCTTCATAGAGCTGCTTCACATTTTCTTCGGGCTTAGAACCGTCGGTGATGTGGATGGCGGCGCGGAGCAAAGCTGCCTTGTAAGCATCTGGCGTGTCTTCCTTCAAAATCTCAGAGAAGATCTTGTCGCCGCCTTCAACGTACTGGGCTTTCTCTTCAGGAGAGATGCCGGCCTGCTGGCTGGCGGTGAGGTACTGCTGACCGAGACCGAAGCGGTCTGAGAGAGTCACCTTGTCACCCAAAGCGGCGAGGTAGCGCTGATAGGTTTCGATACCTTCCTTGGCCTGCTTGTTGCGACGGTAGAGAGAAGCCAATTCCTTCAAACCTGCCACCTTGGTGGTGTCGCGCTTCACTGCCTTCTCATAGTAAGTGATGGCAGACGGGAGGTCGTTCAACTCGGCCATGAGGTTGGAAGCGTAAACGTAGTCAAGGTAGATGTAGAAACTGTCTGGATATTCCTGACCAGAGATGTAGGCCATATCTTCCTTGGCAGCATCGAGTTCATAGTTTTCAATGTCGGCGAAGAACTTCATACGCTTCAAAACCATATCGTTGGGGTCGAGAGCGAGGAAACGCGGAGCCAACTTGGCGATTTCCATGAAATGCTTCGTGGCGTAGAGCGACTGCAAGTAGTTTTCAGCGGCACGAATGTCTGAAGAATCGTTTTCAGCAACGGCCGTGAAATAAGTCTTGTAGCTCTCAACGGCGCTCTTGTATTCGTCGAGGTTATAGTAGATGTCACCGAGTTCGCGGTCGGCAGCCTGGTTGGTCGGCTCAACACGCTTGATTTTCTGGAGCATCTCAATGGCCACGTGCGGATTGACGTTCTTATATACGAAAGCGTTGCGCTTCAAGGCTGGCACGAAAGTTGAGTCAACCGTCAACACTTCGTCGAACTTCTGTCCGGCAGCACCATAGTCCTTACGCATCATGCATACTTCACCGTTGAACATCAAACCGGGGATGTAAGTCGGGTCGAGAGTATAAAGCTGCTTAGCGCACTGGTTGGCGCAAGGATAAACATTCTTGTCAAGGAAGTACTGACCAACGCTGAGAAGTCCAACTTTGTCCTTCTGAATCTTACGCATCAATTTGGTGAAAGACTTGTTAGCCTTGTCTGGGTCAGACAACTGCAAGTCGATAACCTCATTGGCCATCGTCGAAAGTTCCTCACTCAAAGGCGGTACCTCATAGCCTTTTTGTGCTTGAACATTTCCCGCACCGAGAAGAAGAAGGGCGGAAAGGGCTACTTTTTTGATAAGAGATTTCTTCATTTTTATAAGATGATGTGTTTATTATTTTCAAACTGATACTGGCGGCGCGGTTTTCCTATCTATATGCACACCAGCTCACACGAAATATACCTGCTCGCTCGTGGCTCCTCATTTCGCGTAAATCTCTGCAAAATTACTCATTATTCCTCTATGGGCAAAAGGCAACGTCCTATTTTTATGATAATTAATAGAAAAGTGATAGTTGAACGGACATCTTAACTGATAAAATGGCAGCAGACGGGGACGGAGCGGCGCATAAGGGGCTAAAGGAGGTTGTAAAGAGGGGCAAAGGAGGGCCAAAAGAAGGGGCAATGGCAGAGTAAAAAAAAGAACTTGAGCAATTCTGGGGACTTGTAATTGGCATTTCAAAAAGGCAGGCAGACTGCTTCTGAAACTACGATTACAAATTCTCAAAACTGCTCAAACTCGTATTACGGTTAGTTGAAAACGCCGCGCTTTCAATTAATTTGCACGGACCGACTTATATTGCACTGGCGTGTAAGGCAGCAGTTGCGAACTGTTACAAATGATGGTCTGTCCTTTCTGTCCCTTCAAGAAGTAGAAGAAGGACTTGGTGTAAGAACGGACACGCGGATCGGTCAGGATGACATAGACGGAGCGTATCAAAGGATAGTCGCCCGTCAAGATGCGGTATTGATATGGCCGCCACCCGATTTCATTTTTTCCGTCCTTGCGGGCCACCTTCAGCACCTTCACATCCAAGTTCTCGAAAGAGGTCAGCACGGAATCGCTCTTACCCTTTAGCCAGTTGGCTCCGACAACACCGATGATTTCCGGATTGTCTTTCACGGCGTCAATGACGGCCTGGTTGGAGCCTTGCGCATAGAGGTTGCCCGCCACTTGCTGGCCGGCAAGGAGAGAGTCGCGCATATAGCGCACCGTGCTCGAACCAGAATTGTCGAACACGAGTTTCAACTCGCCCTTCTTTCCAGAATGCTTCAACTGTTCCCAACGCGTGATGCGCCCAGAAACAATGTCACGGATTTCAGGCACCGTGATGAGTGTGTCGGGATTATCTTTGCTGACAATCAAAGCAAACGCGTCGGTGGCAATCATGGCCTGCTTAGCGTCGAGCTTATAGTTTTTCAACACGTCCAACTCGTCTTTCGACAATTTGCGCGTCGTGATGGCGCAGCGAACGCTGTCTCTGAGAAGCATGCGTATCGCGGAATCTTCACTGCAATAGACCGGCTTCATGGCAGAGGCGGGATTCAGTAAACCGAAGGTTTCTATCTCCTCTTCCATAATGTCGCGGAACGTTTCATCAACTGCTATATGCACATCATCGGAAGTCCGCCAGCCGGCGGGCTTCCGATGATTACTACCACACGAGGTGGCAAGAGTTATGCATACCGCAGCTACTAATAGCCATAGGTTTCGCATATTTAATCACTTTTAAAAATTGGTTTTTACTTATGTCCAACCATTTCCTTAACCAGTAATCCCAAAGATTTTGGAATTATCGGATCTGGAAGCGGATTGGCAATGTAAACCATACCGGAACGGGGTGACCCTGCTGACGAGCTGGAGTGAAACGGTGGAGTTTCTTAACAACAGCGGCGGCAGCCATGTCGCATTCCTTAGAGAGGCCCTTCTTGATGACGATTTCACCAATTGAACCGTCCTTCTCTACGCGGAAGCGGAGCACAACAGTACCCTGGATTTCCTGTTCCTGAGCGATGTTCGGGTAAACCAAGTTGTCAGAGATGAATCTCAAGAGGGCAGGTTCGCCACCCGGATAAGTAGCCTGGACTTCAACGATGCTGTTATCCATGATTTCTTCTTCCTTAGGAGCAGCCGTACCACCTGCAGACTGGCCTTCCTTCAACTGGTCCATCGTGATGGTACCGTTGACGTCACCGGCATAGTCTTGTGAGGCAATAGAAATGTTGCTCTTCGTGATCTTATCCTGACTCTTTACTTCCTTGGATTCATCAACCAAGGCATCATCTTCAATCTTAGGAACCGTGAACTGGATAGAAGCCTTGACAGCGACCTTCTCGACTTTCTGTTCGTCGTATTTCACTTCAATCTTCTTCTCCTCTTTCTTCTTAGGCTCCTCTTTCTTGAGCTGTTGCAACTGAACGGTAGATTCCTCCGTCATGTCTTTCTTGGTGATGCTTTCAACGGCAGCCTTGATACCGACGATAACGCCGATGGCAGCGATGAGAGCCAGGAGACAGATAACGGCGAAAACATTACGACGACCAGCTCTTGCACGCATTCGATAAGCGCCGTACTCTTTGTTACGTCCTTCGAACACGATGTCACACCAACCGCGTGATACTAAATCGACTTTAGACATATCTTATGTGTTACTTTGCTTATTAAATTACTGTGCAAACTTCACGCCCTTCGGAGTGAGGAGCGCTTTGTCGGCATCCGTAAAGTTATCAATCACGTATTTACCGATGTTGCAAATCAACATCTCGTCAAGAACTTTCATCATATTATCGTAGCTTGCGTCGTCGGCAAGTTTGATAATGACGGTAGGAGTACCCTTGGCACTTCTGATATCAGAGAGTCTCTGGCTGTATTCCTTCTTACTCTCTTCATTGATATCTCTCGTTTCAAATTCCTTCTTCAGCTTAGCCACTTCTTCCTGTGCCTTGCCATTCTTATGCAAGAGGAAAGCACGGAGTCCGTCCTTGCCATACTTGGTTTCAACCAAGTTCTGAGCAGCTTCTTCGGGTTTACCCTCGAAGTAGAAGAGACGGTCTTGACCAGCCACGAGAATCGTAACGGCTTCGCTCGCTTTAGCCTGGTTGCGCTGTTCATCCTTAATATCTTGCTTGTCCGAAGGCATAGAGATTTCCATGGTCTGCGGCTTCAGCAAAGACGTACAGAGCATAAAGAATGTCACGAGCAACATAATCATGTCCACCATCGGCGTGAAGTCCACGCGGGCGTTCATTTTCTTTTGTTTCGATTTTACTTGTTTTGCCATAACATTCTATTAATTACTGCTCTGCTCCGGCAAGCGACGTTATAAGGTTATAACGGTTCTTGTCGATGTCGCGCAAAGACTTCATTACATTTTTGATTACCTTGTATGAGGTATGCTTGTCGGCCTTGATGGCGATTTTGAGTTTATCGTCGCCCAAGGCTTCGCTTGCTGCAGTCACCCAAACCTTCAACTCATCAGAGACGCTGTCGCAGGGAATACCAGCAGCCGGGTTCTTGGCGAGATAACCATTGCGGTCTTCAAGCGCCAACCAACTGTTTACTTGATTCAGAGGAGTACCGAACATTGGCACCTGTGCAAAAGTGCTGACATCACCAATCACCGTTGCCTTTTGGTCGGTGTTCAACTGGTCTGCCGTTTTAGCCATGGCAGCAGGTGAATCCAAACTCAGGAACACCTTTCCGTTCTTTTCAACGAAGATGGTGAGCAAGTTTGTTGTAGGGATTTTTACTTCTGAAACTGAACCTGGAGTGTTAACCTTAACAGGCTCTTCCTTTACAAACGTCGCAGTAAGCATAAAGAAGGTAAGCAGCAGGACCATGACATCGCTCATAGGCGTCATATCTATGAACGTGTCTTGTTTTTTTACTTTAAAACGTCCCATGTCTTAAATACCTTTTCTATGATTAGTGAGTTGCTGAGAATGTCTGAACGATAGAGAAACCTACTTCGTCGAGGCTGAAGGTCAAGCGGTCAATCTTGTTAGTGTAGTAGTTGTAAGAAATAACGGCCAAAGCACCAGTCAAGATACCAGATGCAGTATTAACCAAGGCCTCAGAAATACCGACTGCCAATGCAGAAGAGTCAGTACCACCGTCACCGGCAGACATAGCTGAGAACGACTTGATCATACCCAACACAGTACCGAACAAACCGGTCAAAGTACCCAAGGTTACGATAGAACCGATGATAGGCAAGTTTTCCTGCATCATAGGCATTTCGAGAGCAGTTGCTTCTTCGAGTTCCTTCTGGATGGCGAGGATCTTCTGTTCCTTAGTGAGGACAGTGTTGCCTTCCATTTCTTTGTACTTCTTCAAAGTTGCGCCTACTACGTTAGCAACAGAACCACGCTGCTTGTCGCAGATGGCCTGAGCCTTAACGAGGTCGTTAGCCTGGAGGGCAGCCTTGATGTCAGCAACGAACTTGGTCAAGCTTGAGCGGCCGTAAGCATTGCGGATGGCGAAGTAACGCTCGATAGAGAAAGCAATTACAGAGAAGAGCAAAGTCCAGATGATAGGCACAACGAAACCACCCATGTAGACCGTACCGATCAAACCTGCAGGTTCGAAAGCTTCAGCGTCAGACATGCAAACAAATGCTGCACCGATGTCGCCCTTGAAGTTGCTGGCAGAACCGAATACGAAGAGATAGATACATACTGCGATGATGCAGCAGAGAATGATTACCGTAAAGCCGGACTTGATACCGGTGAAACCCTGAGATTGTTTCTTAGGTGCGCCCTTAGGGGCGGTAGCATTTGTAGTTGCCATTGTTTTGAATGATTAAAAGTTTATAGATTTTAATTGATTTATATGATTCAGTTGAGTTTCGCTATTCACGCACGAGCGCAATGCACCCATACAACGCGCAAAGTTAGCCAATAATAGGCGGTGTGGCAAGCGCTGAGACAATAATTAACATTTCTTTCTTCAAAACACACTGTCGTGCGCTTTTGAAACGTTCGAACAGGCAGACTGGCATTTCTCCTTGTCTGCTCCTCCACTTTTTACGTCACCATACGTTTTCACAGGACAAATATACCGACGAAAACAGACATGGCAAAGGATTTTGCCCGTTTTCTTTAGGGGCATTCTGATTTTTTAAACGTGACATAAGTAATGGCCCAATCAGAGTTTTACCAACTTCACGCAGGCCCAGTCGTCTTGGCTACGGGCATCAACGAAGGTGAGACCTTGCCGCTCTGCTTCCTTACGGATTTTTTCAATGTCGGAAACATAGAAGCCACTCATATATATATAGGCACCTTCTTTCATGCGCGGCACATAATATTGCAGGTCGTTCAAGAGGATATTGCGGTTGATATTGGCAATGACGAGGTCGAACGGACCTTTGCTTGCCAGGCAGGAAGCGTCGCCGAGAAAGACATCGATGTTGTCAACATGGTTCAGCGCGATGTTGTCCTGCGAATTTTTCACGCACCATTCGTCGACATCGACTGCCACGCAATGTTTCGCGCCGCGCATACGGGCCAATATGGCGAGGATGCTGGTGCCGCAACCCATGTCGAGCACTTCCCTACCCTCCATATCGTCGTCGAGGATGCGCTGAATCATCTGCGACGTGGTGGCATGGTGGCCTGTGCCAAAGGACATCTGCGGATTGATGGTGATATTGTATTCCGCCTGCGGCACATTTTTGTGGAATGTTCCGGCGATGACACAGCGGTCTCCCACCACGAGCGGTTGGAAATAATGCTTCTCCCACTCTTCGTTCCAGTTTTTGTCTTCGGCCTCCACCTGTTCATAGCGGATTTCCACACCGGGAATGGGGAAATCAAGCAACGCCTGCTTCAGGGCCTCCTCGTCATAGAGGTTCTGCTGGATGTAGGCTTTATAGCTGTCGTTGGCCGACGGTTCGGCAAAAATCGGCGCTTCTGGGTCATCGGTGCGTGCCTGGCGCGGCAAATCGAGCGAACCTGTATGAACGAAACTGTCGAAACCGATTTCGGCCAACACAGCGGAAAGGACATCCTGAACGGCTTCGCCGCCAGGGGCTGTCGTAAATGTAAATTCCAAATACTTCATATATAATATAGGTGTAAGTTGGTCTTCAATGTCAAGTATCCTACAACGTCTTTGTTCTGATACGCCACTCCGTTGTATAAAGGTTGTTAGCACGCGAACCAAGGTTGTTGAGAAATCCCATAGGATGTCCTTGATAACACGCCAGAATATAGCCACGCGGCACTTCCGCTCCCAGCGTCAGTGTCTCCTTGCGCAAATAGGCCACAGCCTCCTCCAAAGAGAGTTCGGCTTTGGGGAATGCGGCTTCATTCCGCTGCGTGCTCAACGCCAGCTCGGTGGTCGGTGCAAATTTGCGTCCCTTTTCTTCCGCCAGGACGATGCCAGCAGAAAGACTGCGCACTGTGTTGCAAACACGCTCCACATCTTCAAACAACCCATTCCTGACTGCGCAGATATGGGTCTCGTCAGGGCGGAACAATTTAAAATCTCCGTCGTTTGCCAACCACTGTGCCACATTCTTGCCGCCAGCAACAGGAGGCGTTGGCCGACGCTTCTTCTGTTTTTTGCTTTTCGCCGGCGCATCGTCGGCCGAAGTTTTACGCAACAGCGCCAAGAAGAGTCCTTCGCCGCGAGCGTGGTTGGGAAAGAAATGGGAAACGGGCAGATGTCGCCCAGTGGTGTCACCGCAAACGCCCCACGAGGCATCCACAGACACCGGCACCACTTCCGCCCCGAGTTCCTGACAGATGCGGTCCACCTGGTCTTCGTTTTCCTCGCGGTTGAACGTGCAGGTGCTGTACACCAGATAACCGCCCTCACGCAAAGTGGGCCAAATGTCGCAGACAATCTGCCACTGGCGGGCCGCACAATGATCAACCGCTTCCGGCGACCAGTCTTCAACGGCTTTTTCCTCCTTGCGGAACATCCCCTCTCCAGAGCAAGGCACGTCGGTTGCCACTACGTCGAAGAAACCTCTCAGCGGCGCGAAGTCCTCTGGATAGGCATTGGTCACCACCACGTCAGGGTGCCCCCACTTCGTCAGGTTTTCAAGCAGAATCATGGCCCGCTGTCGTATGGGCTCATTGGCAACAAGAAGTGCTCCGTCGGACAACAAGGAACGCCACAACGTGCTTTTTCCTCCGGGCGCAGCACAAAGATCGAGCATGCGCTGGGGCTGGAAGTCCATCGTCTTGAAAGCCTGTTCTATAAACATGGAAGAGGCCTCCTGCACATAATAGGTTCCGGCATGGAAGAGCGGATCGAGCGTAAACGAAGGGCGCGAAGAAAGATAATAGCCTGTTTCGCACCAGGGCACGCGCTCATTCTCCACGTCCTGCGGCGGACAGCCTGCCTTCGCTCTGTTGACACGCACGCTGACGGTAGGTTCCTCAAGCAGTGCGCGGCAAAGACCGTCGGCTTCTTCCTGCCCGAGCAACTGGGCCACTTGCAATTTGAATTTATCTGGGAGTTGGGTCATACAGATTATATGGTTATTACGCCTACAACGTTTATAGTTATTGCGCCTACAAAGGTACAAAAATGGCAGTAAATACAGGGCCAAATCGAATTTATTGGAGAAAATTTGGCCGATAACGCGCTTTCCACTATTTTTGTCTTAGATTTTGGGAGGACGCGCTCACACCACAAACAGGATGAAGCCCCCTCTTTCTTTCACCAACCCTAACCCCCAACCATTTAAACCATATCACATGAAAAAATTCCTTTCTTTCATACTGCTCTTCGTCAGTCTGTCATTTTCAGGTTTTGCCCAGCAGCAAGCCATAGAGAAACGCACGCAAGAAATTTTCGCCTTCAAGGAATTCAAGGATGCCAAGGTGCTGCAGCCCTTCGGACGCTTCACAAAGGCCAAGGCCAACATTCTGCTGAAGAACAGCACGCTCTGCTTCATGGACGGCAAAACCGTGAAGGAGGCCTACGTGCAGAATGTGCTCGGCGTGGAGTTTGACTCTGTCAAATACATGAAGTTGCGCGACAGCAACCAGATGGGGCTCGTCGTAGCGCAAAAGGGATACAACTATCTGCTTTGCGTGACCACCATCGATGACAAGAAACTCAAAGATGAAACCGAGGGCGGCACCAACCTGCCTTTCTTTGAAATCACCGATGCCGGTGCGTTCTTTGAAATCGACGGACAGGCTTTCACCTTCAAGCAGGGTTATCCTCTGAAGGACAAATATTATTTCAGCATCAAAGGCGAACTAATTCCGGCAAACGAAACGGCCTTCAAAAAATACGTGCGCCCCGAAATGAAGAAAGCGTTCAAAAATCTGATGGCCGACCATTTCTGGAGCTGGAAAGACGCCAAGTCGCTCACGCAACTCTTCACCTATTTGCCAGACTGATGCGCCTGGTGGTAGAGTGTTCAAAATCCAGAAAAAATCCGCACGGTTTTGATCCAAATAGCAAGGCGCTTGCGGTGCAGCGACAAGAGGCGCTACGCGAACATTCGGCGAAGGTCTGAGGCGAAGCACTGTAGCTCACTTTGCTCGCAAAGTGAGGGGGACGAATATTGTGGCGGCCAAACACGGCTAAAAATCCAACGAAGATATGCCCTAAAGCGCTGGCTATATTCGCTACGTGTCATTCGCCAGGCTAAGAAGAAGTCTGCTACCCGCGGCCGCGATTCGCGCTACTCGCGGCCGCAATTCGCGCTACTTGCGGCCGCCGTTCGTGCTACTCTCGGCCGCGAGTAGATGACATTGTAAAGGATTTCTGGAATCCCCAATGCTGTTTTCCTATCATTAAAGTTCTCTTTGGGATAAAATTCCGATACCTACATATAATTCTAATATGAATCAACCCAAGACAACGCTTTTTTCGTTCCTGTTCTGCCTTTTTACAGGCGCAAGCGCACAGACCACACACTATGATTTTAAAGACGGCGACCTGTTCTACCGCATTCTCTCGCCGCGCGATTCCACGGTGGAAGTGGCGGGCGGCGATGCCACATTCCGAGGCATCACCGTCATCCCCGACAGAGTGACGCACGGCGACACGGCCTACTACGTGGTGTCGGTTGGCGAAAACGCGCTCAAAGGCAACCAATATCGCAGCGGCATCCAATTCGGGAAACATCTGCGCGTCATCAAACCGTATGCCTTCGCGCAGCAGCCCTCTCTCGCCTCGGTGAAACTCCCAGACCACATAGAAGTCATTGGGAAAGCTGCTTTTTACGCCTGTTCCCATCTAACGGAAATCGAGATTGGAAACGGCATAGACTCCATTCCTGAGAGCGCATTCTATGGAAGTGCGGCCAGCAGCATCACCCTCGGCAACAAAGTCAGATGGATTGGCAAGGAAGCCTTCATCGGGCAATCTGGAAGATTGAAAAGCCTCTCATTGCCAGAGTCCGTCAAATACGTGGGCGAATCCGCTTTTTCTGGCCACCGTTACCTGACGAGCCTCAACCTCGGGGCCGTTGAGGAAATTGGGAAAAACGCTTTCGGAAACCTCACCAGCCTCCAGAAGCTGCACATTCCTTCGAGCGTGAAGGTCATGCGCGGCAATCCTTTCTCTTACGATGCCACTTTGAGCAGCATAACGGTTGACGCAGAGAACACGGTTTTCGATTCGAGAAACGCCTGCAACGCCATCATCAATTCAACGACCAACGTGGCCATCAGTTGCTGCCTCGAAACCCAACTTCCTGAGGGCGTAACTGGCTTGGGCGAAGACGCACTGACCTTCGGTGGCGCTTCGAAAATGTTCACGCTAAACCTTCCAAGCACCCTTACTTTCATTGCGAAGAGCAATCTTCCGAGAATGGACAAGGTCGTCATCCCCAATCTGCGCCAGTGGTTCAATATCCGTTTCGGCATCAATCCGCTTCGGAGCGCCCACCGCTTGTTTGTACAAGACGAAGAAGTCACGGAAGTGGAAGTGCCAGAAGACGTGGAAGCCCTGAACAGTTCTTGCTTCGATGGCATGAGCAACCTCAAGAGCGTCAAGCTTCACCGTGGCATCAAGGACATCGGCGGAAATGCCTTCCAAGGATGCAACGCACTCAAAACGCTTGAATGTTCTTGGAAAAATCCGCCGCAAATTCTCTTCACGATATTCGACAACAACCACTATAACACCGTCACCTTGCTCGTCCCCTTCGGATGCGCAGCCAATTACAAACAAATATCGCCCTGGCGCTTGTTCCAGCAAATCAACGAGATGAGCGAAGTGAGCGGCATCGAGCTCCCAACGAATGCCGACAAGGGCAGTCAACGCCTGTACAACCTGAAAGGCATTGCCGTTAAAGGCACAGGCCACCACGGCATCGTGGTGACGGAAAGCGGAGAAAAGATTTGGCAGAAATAAAAACGGCTATTGTCGTGAAGCGCAGTTGAACGAAGAGCTTCTAAAGAGCTTCACCATTACCCGATAAAAAGCAGCCAGCCTTGCAAAGATGTTTGCAAGGCTGGCTGTTTTTAATTCGGTTATTCTTCCGATTCTTCTGACCAAGGCGCTTCGCCACCGAATGCTGGCGCACCAAATGCGCCACCTTCTTGTTCTGGAGGCGTTGTGCCGCCTGGCTTTCCTGTGTTTTCTGTCATCGAAAGACAAAGCATGTGGTTCACACATACATCAACGACCGTTGTCCTGGGGGATATATATTCTCTTTTCATTTTTCTGCCATTATTTTACAATCACCTTTTTGCCGTTCTTTATATACATGCCCTTTCCCGCTTGATTGACACGCTGGCCCTTCAAGTTATAGAGCACGTCAGAACCGTTTTCTTTAACAACACTATCAATACCTGTGGTTTCTCCAGAGAAGAGACAACCAACACTTCTTGGGCTGTGCAAGGCAGGCAAAGCCAAGAACGACCTGAAGGATGCAACTGAAACTTTATTTCCAGCCTTAACAAACTGTCCAGCCTGAATGCTCTGTGCAGGTATATCATTAGCAGCATAGCCATATACGTTCATGCCATCAAACAACTTGACAGGGGTTGTCACGGGAACAAAAGTACCATAGAGACCAGCCTCCGTCACCTCCGATTGATTGGCAGGCGTTGTAGCCACTTCAACATTGGCAAAAGTCAAAGTTTCCACTGCAGGTTTGAAAACATAAGCCGTATTGGCTGCAAGCTGGGATGCCTCTTGGAAGTAAACCTGCCCTTGTTCTGCATCATATCTTTCAAAAGCAAAGAACGTTCCGTAGCTTTGCGGATTTTCTACACTGAAGGGCAAATAGACCGTTGACTTCTTTCCTGCCGTGAATGAACGATTGAACGTTGCTTGCTGTGCTGTGAAAGCAAACGGAGAAGAATACGCATAATTTTCGTCCAATTTAAGATTGGCACAAATTCCATTCTCCACCACATTGGCCACATTGTTCATCTTCACGCCATCACCCACAAAGACAAGCATATTCGGATTACCGCTCGTAAGCGAAGCCTGCTCCACATTGTAAGCGGCCTTAAGGTTTACGGAAGTGATTGAAGTATTGGCAGACAAGGCATCTGATAAATCAGAAAGTGTAGCCTCATCATAACTTCCAACTAAAGCCAACGCTCCTTCGCCGCCATTGCCAGCCAAAGCCGTAGCAACAGTCACAGGCGGATAAACAGCCACAGCATCTTTACCCGAAAGCACCACGTTGGTTGCTTTAATCTGATAAGTTCCTGCTTTCAAATCGCCTGCTGCCTTCACCGTAATCTCGGCCACTGCTCCATGTTCACCCTTAAATAGTGCATTCTTCATGGAATAGCTCATCACACGCACCGAACCATCTTTCTGCAAAGCACTGGCAATCGTGTGCAAACGTGTTGTGGTACGTCCAGGAACCACTTCGATATAATAACCATCCTCATCGCTGACGGGTTCAATACCTGCGGGGAAATGGAAGTCAGCCTGCCATCCTGTATATTTTGCACCTACATTATTGAGCAAAACGCTAATTGTCTTCTCTTCACCAGGTTGAATTGTAAAAGGCTCTATTTCGATGTCCTTACTATAGTCGACAGCGTCCTCAACAGCCATCAAACGCGGAGCTGACATTGCTGAAACCGTTTCAACGTTTTCAGACAAAATGAGGTTCACGAGCGCCACAACGTCATTGACCTGTATTTTCCCATCACCAGTCAAATCAGCCACGTGTGAAGGAACATCTTCTGTGCTCTCACCAAGCACAAGGGCAACGAGGCCAGTCACGTCGGCCACATTTAACACACCATCATTATTCAGGTCTCCAGGTTTGGTGGAGTTCACCTCAATCTGTCCGAGAATCTTGGCCACTTCAAACTTTTCGCTCTTGGCCGTACTGAGCACAATGTTTTTTAATACCACATTATACATACCGTCAGCAATGCCAGAGGGTACATTAATGGTAATCTTGGCTACATCGCCATCGCTATTCTCGAAATTATAGTTTTTCATTGAATAGGCAATCACGCGCAAAGAACCATCTTTCTGCTTGGCACAATCAATAACGTGTCGACGGCTGGTTGTTCGCGAACCTACTTCAATCTTTTCCATACCGTCTTCATCAACGGCCACAGTGAAGCCCTCTGGCAAATAGAGGTCAAACTGATATGCAGAAATATCACACGTATTCTTCATCTTAATGGGCAACACCACTTCCTTACCGGCAGCCGTGGTCAAATCGCCTAACATCAAAGTGTTGTCGTAATTGTCTGGAGAAGCCGTTTCATCATCTGCACCAGCATTTTCGCCCATACAAAGGAGATATGGCAAATCGGTCACACTGCTCATGCCCCATGTTTTTTTCATATCCCATCCAAGAGCTTCATAAGTTGCACTCTCAGCCAAAACTGATTTACCACAGATTTCTCCATTTTGCGGATTGTCTGAAGTCGTCTGCTTTTGGCCATCCAAATAAAAGCAGAGACTATTGATAACATAGTTAGTACTCAAAGACCCGATATTACCACAAGTGGCATCTGGTGTCCCAGAAACACGTCCTACGCTATTCGTCCCCTTTATCTCAGCAGAGGCGATAACATTCTTGGTGATACTTGTGTAGGCAATATAGACTTTACTATATTCATATTCTCCACCCAAAATGCCACCAGCATTTGTACCTTCCACATCTGCGGTTATCAGATTGTTATATACATTAAGGGCTGCAGAAGAACCAACAATACCACCCGCATTTTGTCCTTTTATATGACCAGATACAGAGCAATCATGCACTTCCGAAAAATAGTCAACCCACTCTTTCGAACCAGGATACTTCCTTTCAGAATATTTTCCAGGAGAAATGATACCAATAATACCACCTGCTGCATTCTCAGACTCAAGCGTTGCATTCACCTTACATCCTTGAATTTTAACCATCTCACAACGGTAGACAATGCCAGCTTCGGCTTTACCTGTAAAGCTGCAATTCTTGATAGTTGATATACCAGTAGAAGACATCTTCCCTACTATACCACCGCCATTGACATTACCAACATAGTGACAATTCTCAATTTCACAATATGGCGACGAATATCCGACTATACCGCCAACAGCTGTTTTACCTGTAATGTTTCCTTTAACTGTCAGATTTTTTATCGTGGCACAGTTTACCACTCCCATAAAACCCACATTTTCTTGGTCGGGACGATTGATAAACAGTTTCACTGTTTTTCCATTTCCATCAAACGTTCCCTTGAAGGGTTCATCTTTCGCCCCGATAGGCATCCATCCCTGTGAAGGATTGTTTTCGCTAAGCCACTCCGTCAAATCAATATCACGCATCAGCTTATAACAGGCCTCCAGATTATTTCGCGTCTGATTGAGTTCATTTGCTGTCGTAATGAGATAGGGATCATCCTTCGTTCCACTACCCTTACCGCTAAACTGAGCACGCATACAGATGCTCACCATAAGGAAAAAGATGAAAAGAAATTGTTTCTTCATTTTCTCATTTCATTAATTCATCCAGCTGCAATTTCAAGACTGGCAGTTAATTTCTTCTAAGCGTGAAACTGCAATTCCAACTCTATAGATTAAGCACATACAAGAAACGACTTCAAGAATTCACATATAAGCTCTTCCTGAAGCGTCTCCCAATTCATCCCTAACCCAGAAGAGGGATAACGCTATAATTTACACAATGAAAAATTACTAAATTCATAAGAAACAGCTCGCGTCCTTCACTATTTTTAAACCAAAACACAGGCAAAGAACGGCTTTACACATCGTTTACAGCTCGTTCTAATGAAGGAGAAATCGCATTGCTCCGCCATAAGTAGTTGATAACAAACAGCCCCTACTTATAGGGTGTTCAAATTCCAGAAAAATCAAGGTTGCAGAGAGACGACAGCCCCCCCCCCTGTAAGGTAGGGTGTTCATATTTGAAATATCAAAGGTTAGCGGTAGCGCCCTCGCAGCGGAGATTTGCACTGACCCGCACAATCGTCTGTTGCGGCGCCAGCATTGTAGCTCACTTTGCTCGCAAAGTGAGGGCCACGAACACGTAGCGAACATGACCAGCGCTTTTGGGCATGACTTTGTTGGATTTTCAGTTCGTGCTTGGCCGCCACAATATTCGCCCCCCTCACTTTGCGAGCAAAGTGAGCTA
>OCSG01000205.1_pt1 | contig 64067 bp, 52 predicted proteins | sample 1538831 | NCBI WGS metagenome assembly OCSG01 (sample SAMN04571729, study PRJEB22368) | human gut metagenome | biome: human gut; material: stool | host: Homo sapiens | place: Luxembourg | collected 2012-09-20 | reverse complement strand
GCCAGCATTGTAGCTCACTTTGCTCGCAAAGTGAGGGCCACGAACACGTAGCGAATATGGCCAGCGCTTTAGCGCATGACTTTGTTGGATTTTTAGCCGTGTTTGGCCGCCACAATATTCGTCCCCCTCACTTTGCGAGCAAAGTGAGCTACAGTGCTTCGCCTCAGTCCTTCGCCTGGGGAGAATTGGCAACAGCGTTGACGGACTGATAACCTTTTCTCTTTCTCCGAATATCCCCTCCTTGTTCTGTTTAAAAAGCAGAGGCCTTCCCTGCTTTACTTGCAGGGAAGGCCTCCAGCGTATAAGAATGCAATATATTACATGCGTTCGTGGAACGTACGTGAGATTACCTCGAGCTGGTGTTCGCGGCTCAATTTCACGAAGTTCACAGCGTATCCGCTCACACGGATGGTGAGTTGCGGATAGTTTTCAGGATGCTCCATAGCGTCTTCGAGCATTTCGCGGTTGAGGGCGTTCACGTTCAGGTGGTGTGCACCCTTGGTGAAATAGCCGTCCATCATCGTCACGAGGTTTTCAATGCGCTCTTCAGGCGTTGGGCCGAGAGACTTCGGCACGATTGAGAACGTGTTGGAGATACCATCCTGAGAGTCGCGGTAGCGCAGTTTGGCAACAGAAGCCAAAGAAGCCACAGCACCGCTCTTGTCGCGGCCGTGCATCGGGTTGGCACCCGGAGCGAAAGCCACGCCAGCTTCGCGTCCGTCAGGCGTAGCACCCGTCTTCTTGCCATACATCACGTTTGAAGTGATGGTGAGGAGCGAGAGCGTTGGGCGAGCGTTCTTGTAAACAGGCAGTTTCTTCAGTTCTTCAGTGAAGAAGTAAACGAGGTCAACGCCGAGGTGGTCAACGCGGTCATCGTTGTTGCCGAAGCATGGGAATTCGCCGTCGATGTCGAAGCCTTCCGTCAGGCCTTCAGCGTTGCGGCGTGCCGTCACCTTGGCATACTTGATGGCAGAGAGCGAGTCGAGGGCAATTGACAAGCCAGCAGCGCCATAAGCGATGTTGATGCGCGGGTCGGTATCAACGAAAGCCATCTGGGCCTTTTCGTAGTAATACTTGTCGTGCATGTAGTGGATGATGTTCATCGCCTCGTTGTAAACGCGAGCAATCTGCGTCAAGACGAGCTTGTAGTTCTTCATCACCTCTTCGAAGTTGAGCGTGTCGCTCGTCAAAGCGGGGATGCCTTCCACCATCAGTGTGCCCGTCTTCTCGCAGCGTCCGCCGTTGAGCGCCAGCAAGAGTGCCTTTGCCAAGTTGCAGCGTGCGCCAAAGAACTGGATCTGGCGGCCGATGTCCTGGAACGATACGCAGCAAGCGATTCCGTAGTCGTCGCTGTGGCGCACTTCGCGCATGAGCGTGTCGTTTTCATACTGAATTGAGCTGGTGTCGATTGAAACCTTGGCGCAGAAGTTCTTGAAACCTTCCGGAAGTTCAGGGCTCCAAAGCACTGTCAAGTTAGGCTCTGGTGAAGGACCGAGGTTGTAGAGCGTCTGGAGGAAACGGAAGCTGGTCTTCGTCACCTTCGTGCGTCCGTCGTTGAAGCGTCCGCCCAAAGATTCCGTCACCCATGTTGGGTCGCCGGCGAAGATTTCGTTGTAGGCAGCCATGCGGAGGTGGCGCACCATGCGGAGTTTGATAACAAACTGGTCGATGAGTTCCTGTGCAAACGTCTCGTCGATGAGGCCGTGCTTGAGGTCGTGCTCAACATAGATGTCGAGGAAAGAAGACACGTTACCGAGCGACATGGCGGCACCATCCTGCTCCTTGACAGCAGCCAAGTATGCCATGTAAACCCACTGAACAGCCTCCTGTGCGGTCTGTGCTGGGCGACCCAGTTCGAGACCATACATTTCGCCCAGCACCTTAATTTCCTTCAATGCCTTAATCTGCTCAGCCACCTCTTCACGCAAGCGGATGCGCTCGTCGGTCATCGGGCCAGTCAGGTTGTGGAGGTCTTCCGTCTTGGCTTCAACCAAGCGGTCGATGCCGTAGAGAGCCAAGCGGCGGTAGTCGCCAATGATACGTCCGCGGGCATAGTTGTCGGGCAGACCCGTGAGGAAACCGAGAGAACGGAAGCGGCGGATTTCTTCAGTGTAAACGTCGAATACACCGTCGTTGTGCGTTTTGCGATAGTGGGTGAAGATGTCCTTCACTCTTGGATTAACTTCCTTGCCATTTTGTGCGCAGGCTTTTTCAACCACCTTGATGCCGCCGAAAGGCTTGATGGCACGCTTGAGGAGTTCGTCGGTCTGCAAACCCACGATGAGTTCGTTCTCCTGGTCGATGTAGCCAGGTTTGTGTGATGTGATGGTAGAAACCGTGTCTGGGTCGAAAGATCGCACGCCATTGTTATTGCGTTCTTCTTCAAGAGCTTTGAGGCAGATGTCCCAGATGCGCTTAGTGCGTTCTGTTGGGCCAACGAGGAACGAAGCGTCGCCCTCATACGGCGTGATGTTTTTACGAACGAAGTCCGTAACGTCGATTTTCTGGCTCCATGAGCCGTCGATGAAATTAGAGTACAAATCCATAAAATAGTATTTGTGGGTTTATAATTGAGTTTTTTCAGAGGTGGGGGAGAGGTGTGTCATATTATATTGTTCTGCACACTTCATGTGCGTGTCTTTACATATATCATTTATTGGCCATGAAGCCCCAATGGCACACTCTCAAAACATTGGCGTTATGCCTTGAATTTGATTTTGATACAAAGTTACAATATTTCGTTCGGTTAGGCGCTATATATCCGTATGTATTTTCACAGATGGGGCGTTTAGTGTGCAAAAATACCTATAAATGGGGAGAGGAAATGCCAAAAGACGTGGTGCATTACCAAGCTGGTCAATTTCCACCCGAAGCCCCATTGAGCCATGCCAAGCCCTTCGCGCTCAACAGATATTTCTGTCGAGGGTGTCGTGGGTTGTCGGGGTAGCGCATTCTCACGAGTCCTTGATTGATGGCAGGCGTGAGGTACGTGGCCAAAAAGTTGGCTCGTGCCTTCAATCCCATGTTTTCCATCATCTCCCTGACGGAATGTTCTCTCGTGGCGATGGCGAGAAGCAGCGTTTTCAGAGAGTTTGGCACATCGATGTTGTTACTTGTCTTGTACTTGTCTTGTGCTTGTCCTGTTCGTTCCACTCTTCGGGGGGATTAACCAGCATGTGGCGGTTGCGCAGTTCGTTTATGAAGAACAAGGCTGTGGCGCGTGTGTTGCCTTCGCAGAAAGGACTGTTTTGGGGCGTAATGCAATAAATTTCCAGTCTGCAGCAAGAAAAATTAGCAAAATGTTTGCTGCGCGAAAAAAAATAATTACTTTTGCCAGTGTTAAACCGTGAGGCTCGCATCGCGGGTCGCACCGACAATCAAAATAATAGACAATTATGACATTCGCACAGTCCTTTTATTTTTACGCTTATTTTTACTTTGCTGAGCAAGCGAAGCGGGACGTCGTATGCCATACGAAATAACATGATTCAAGCATTTTACAATCCCGCTTCTGTAAAGGAGCGGGATTTTTTGTTAAAACAAACCGTATGAAAGTAGCAATTCAAGGCATAAGGGGGTCGTTTCACGATATTGCCGCCCATGAATATTTCCAGGGCGAGGAACTCGAAATGGTGTGGTGTAACACCTTTGAAAATCTCTTTGCCACCATGAAGGAAGACGACAACTGCTTGGCACTGATGGCCATCGAGAACACCATTGCGGGCAGTCTGCTCCACAACTATGAATTGCTACGGCAGAGCGGCGCCACCATCATCGGCGAACACAAACTGCACATCGAACACAGCATCATGTGCTTGCCTGGCGAAGACTGGGCCGACATTAAGGAAGTCAATTCCCATCCTGTGGCCTTGGCGCAGTGTCGCGGATTCCTTCAGCGCCATCCGCAAATCAAAGTGGTGGAAGCCGAGGACACTGCTGGAGCGGCAGAGACGATCAGTCGGCAAAAGCTGCACGGACACGCCGCCATCTGCCATGCCGGCGCCGCGCCGATCTACGGCATGCGCCTTCTCGAAAAGAGCATTGAAGACAATAAGCACAATTTCACACGCTTCCTCGTGCTCTGCGACCCTTGGAATGCCGACCGCTTGCGCGATCTCCACGCCACCAACAAGGCCAGCATCGTTTTCACCCTGCCGCATGAAGAAGGGTCGCTCTCGCAGGTGCTCAGCATCTTCTCGTTTTATAAGATAAACCTCACCAAAATCCAGTCGTTGCCCATCATCGGGCGGGAATGGCAATATCTTTTCTATATTGACGTGACCTACGACGACTATATGCGCTACCGCCAAAGCATCGATGCGGTGCGCCCACTGATTAAAGAACTCAAAATATTAGGAGAATATGAAGGTAAATAACCAGCCAGACATACAGCCGGCCCAACGCCTCGACAGTGTGCAGGAATACTATTTCTCACGCAAAGGTAAAGAAGTGGCCCGCATGAATGCAGAAGGCAAGGACATCATCTCGCTCGCCATCGGCAGTCCCGATATGCCGCCTTCGCAGCAAACCATCGACACCCTCTGTCGCGAGGCGCAAAACCCCAATGCCCACGGCTATCAGCCAACGGTGGGCATCCCGCAGTTGCGCGAGGCCATGGCAGATTTCTACAAGCGTTGGTATGAGGTCGACTTGGACCCCCAAAGCGAAATTCAGCCCCTCATCGGTTCGAAGGAAGGCATCTTGCACGTGACGTTGGCCTTCGTCAATCCAGGCGACAAGGTCCTCGTGCCCAATCCAGGATACCCCACCTATACATCGCTCTCGCGTCTGCTCGGCGCTGAGGTGGTCAACTACAACCTGCGTCCTGAAAACGGATGGCAGCCCGATTTCGACGAATTGGAAAAGATGGACCTGACGGGCGTGAAAATCCTGTGGAGCAACTATCCCAACATGCCGACGGGAGCACCAGCCTGCAGGTCAACTTACGAAAGACTCGTTGACTTTGCCCGCCGCCACAACATTCTCGTGGTGAACGACAACCCATACAGCTTCATCCTCGGCCACGAGCATCTGAGCATCCTGCAAGTGCCAGGCGCCAAAGACGTGTGCATCGAGTTCAACTCCATGAGCAAAAGCCACAATATGCCGGGATGGCGCGTCGGCATGCTCGCCACCAACGCACAGTTTGTCAAATGGATATTAAAGGTGAAGAGCAACATCGATTCCGGAACGTTCCGCCCCTTGCAACTCGCCGCTGCTGAGGCTTACCGCAACGACGATGCCTGGCATGAAGAAGCCAACGTGAATGTCTATCGCCGCCGCCGTCAGCTCGCCGGACAAATCATGGATGCCCTCGGCTGCAAATATGAAAGTTGGCAGGTCGGCATGTTCCTTTGGGGACGCATCCCCGACAGTTGCGCCAATGTGGAAGACCTCACGGAGCGTGTGCTCCACGAAGCCCGCGTGTTCATCACGCCCGGTTTTATCTTCGGCTCAAATGGACAACGCTACATCCGCATTTCTCTCTGCGCCAAGGAAGAAAAACTGGCAGAGGCCTTGGAACGCGTCAAGGCAATGAACTGAGTTTCCCCCCAAAAATACTATATTATACAATCCCCAAACAACCCATAATATGCCTCTCGAATTAAAACCCCTCAATTTCCCTGGTGTGGAAATGAAACGCCCGGTGATCATCGCCGGTCCGTGCTCCGCTGAAACAGAAGAACAAGTGATGAACACCGCCACACAGTTGGCAAGCAAAGGAATCAAGATTTTCCGTTCCGGTATCTGGAAACCGCGCACCAAGCCCGGCGGCTTTGAAGGTGTCGGCGTGACGGGTCTTCCTTGGCTGCAGCGCGTGCAGAAAGAACTCGGCATGCTCGTTTCGACGGAAGTGGCCACGCCCAAGCATGTGGAAGCTTGTCTGGAAGCTGGCATCGACGTGCTTTGGATTGGCGCACGCACCGTGGCCAACCCCTTTGCCATGCAAGAACTGGCTGACTCGCTGCGCGGCGTTGACATCCCCGTGCTCGTGAAGAATCCCGTTAACCCCGACCTCGAACTCTGGGTGGGCGGTCTGGAACGCATCAATGGAGCGGGCATCAAGCGCCTTGGCGTCATCCACCGCGGTTTTTCAACCTACGACAAGCGCATCTATCGTAACCTCCCCATGTGGCATATCGCCATCGAACTGCGCCGCCGTTTCCCCAATCTCCCCATCTTCGGCGACCCCAGCCACATCGGCGGAGCGCGTGAACTCGTTGCCCCTTTGTGTCAGCAGGCAATGGACCTCGGTTTCGACGGACTCATCGTTGAGAGCCACTGCAACCCCGATGCCGCATGGAGCGATGCCAAACAGCAGGTGACGCCGGATGTCCTCGATTTCATCCTCGACAAACTCATCATCCGCAAGAGCGTGCAGAGCACTGAGAGCCTCACGGCATTGCGCCACCAAATTGACGAAATCGACAACGCTCTCATCGAGCAGTTGGCAAAGCGCATGCGCCTGAGCCGCGAAATCGGACAATATAAAAAAGAGCACGACATGACCATCGTGCAGACGGGACGCTACAACGAAATCCTCGACAAGCGCGGCGCACAAGGCGTGCTCTGCGGTATGTCGTCTGACTTCATGAAAACGGTGTTTGAAGCTATTCATGAAGAGAGCGTACACCAGCAAATTGAAGTGATGAACAAAAATTGATAGGGAACGGGGCGGTTGGCTCTCCAGCCGCCTTCTCTCCAAAAAACGGAATATGAAAATCTTGATATTGGGAGCGGGCAAAATGGGCTCGTTCTTTGTGGACCTGCTGAGTTTTGAACACACCACCGCTGTCTACGACATCGACCCAAAGCGATTGCGCTTCATGTATAACACCGAGCGCTTTACGACGCTTGAGGAAATCGCCGAATTTAAACCAGAATTGGTCATCAACGCCGTGACCTTGAAATACACGCTTGACGTCTTCAAGCAAGTGATGCCTTATCTGCCCTCCGACTGCATCTTGAGCGACATCTCTTCTGTCAAGACGGGTTTGCGCGAGTTCTACGAGCAGTGTGGCCGGCGCTACGTTTCCACCCACCCCATGTTCGGCCCGACGTTTGCCAACCTCGGTGCCCTGTCGAACGAGAATGCCATCATCATCACGGAGGGCGACTATATGGGCCGCATTTTCTTCAAGGACCTCTACAGCCGCTTGGGGCTTCACATCTGTGAGTACACCTTCGATGCTCACGATGAAACCGTTGCCTATTCTTTGGGCACCCCCTTCGTCTCCACCTTCGTGTTTTCTGCCGTCATGAAGCATCAGGACGCTCCCGGAACCACCTTTAAGCGCCACATGGCCATTGCCAAAGGAGTGCTCGGAGAAGACGACACGCTCTTGCGCGAAATCCTTTTCAATCCGCGTATGAGCAGTCAGGTCGGGAAAATCCGTGACGAACTGAAAGATCTGATGGATATCATCGACAGCAAGGATGAAGCACGCTTCAATGCCTATCTGAAGAAAATCCGCGAACACATCAAATGAGGCGCAACCATTTTTGAGTTGCTTCTGCCTCTCAGCAAAAACAACCCCAGATTGCTTTCCGTAATCTGGGGTTGTTTTTGCTGCAGGCCTCAAAGCCCAAGAAAGTGGCTGGGCGGAATTACTTTGCTTTCTCCTTGCGTTCGCGACACCTTTGCCTGTCTCGTTCGCGACACCTTCGCCTGCGGACAGATGATTTATAGGACGAAAGAATATGCTGCAAAACATGTTTAACTTTATTTGTTAGCTGCCCAGCGCCATGTTTTTGTTATTATCTGTAATTTTGTCAGACAAATAAAGTATAGCGATAATTCGAAACATGGAATCTTTAGAACTACAAGGCAAGAGCAGCACATTGGTTGATCTGGTGGAGGAAAAACTGCTGCAATATTTAAAGGAAAACGATTACTGCATTGGCAGCGTCATTCCCAATGAAGCTGAACTCTCTTCCTCGTTAGGCGTGGCCCGAAGCGTTCTCAGGGAAGCTTTGAGCCGCTTGAAGATGATTGGAATGATTGAAAGTCGCACCAGGAGAGGCATGGTCATTAAGGAACCATCTCTTTTGGGTGGCATGAAGCGTCTCATCGACCCGAGAAATCTCAGTGAGAATACGCTGTGTGACCTTCTGGAGTTCAGAATGATGCTTGAAATCGGAATGACCTACAAACTTTTTGAGAATCTCACCGACAAGCATTTAAAGGAACTGGAAAATATCGTCAAAATGGAGGTCGTTTTGGGATGCAATGAATATTCGCTGGCGAGTGAGGTGAATTTCCATTCAAAGTTGTATGAGATAACAGGCAATTCCACTATCATTGAATTTGAACGGATTATTTATCCGCTGATGGAGTTTGCCAAAGAAAAATTCCACGAGCACCTGATGCCCCTGAATCAAGAGCTTCTTCAACGTGGGGAATTGGTCACTCATGCAGACCTCTTAAAGCTTCTCGTAGACAGAGACGAAGAAGGCTACAGACAAGCCATTGGAAAGCATTTGAGTGTGTACAGAATCTTCCTGAAGAATATGAGAAACCACGAATAATAGGCTTTGACAGTCTGTGGAATGGAGTTCACCATTGTGTGGCCCCATTCTCACTTCGTTCGTTTTTTGAAAAAATGTGGTCTGGATGAGAAGCTTACCCTGCTGCTATGTGAGAAAGGTAATTCGCAACAGTACAGAGAAATGCCTCAAGTCTCAGTGTTAAATATTGTACGATAGGGAGAACTATGACTAATTTATCGTAACTTTGATTTTTCCAGAACTCAAACAATTAGAGGTTGCGCCCGACACGTATTAGGGATGGAATTATGTTTAGAAAATTACTTTTGGTAGTGGCATTGGGATGCTCTGCCTTGTGCGCAAATGCACAGAAATTAGAAGAAGCATTCTCTTACTCCAGTGGGAGAGTTTTCTATCATGGAATTATTCCACAGGATGTTACTTATAGTAGAGCTTCACTATTTTGGATATCAACAAGAGCAGATTACTATGATAGAACATGGGCTGATGTGTCTGTGTATGATCAAGACATGCAGCAGGTTATCAATATAGCTCCAATTAATGGTATAATACCTATCAAGTATATTGAAAACTCGGGGAATAACTGCTGCATTCCTATTTCGCAAAGAATATTTGATAGTGGTGCTAAATACGAATACATTACACCGGCTGCTTTGGTAGGTGATGATAAGTTTGTAAGTGGAATTGCCATAATGCAAGAGGACGGTAAGACCTTGTCTACTTTAAATTTTGGTAATGGAGAGTACTTATCTGGTGCCTATATGTCAGACAATGATTTACCAATAGAGGTTCTACTCTTAGATAATAAGTGTTATTTGTTACTTAAGTTGTGGAAGAATGATCCAAATGGGCATGCTGGAGAGTTGTCTATTATACGTATGTATTCATTTGATATAGGGAACATAAGCACCTCGATAAAAAAACTTAAGGATATTCCCGTTCAAATGAAAGTCACTCCAACCCTGCCAAAAATGAATGAGACGGTAAAGGTTGACTTGACGGATTTAAAGTCGCCGAGTAAATTATCTGTCATTGACTCAAACGGCAAAGTTTGCTTCGCTCAATCTATCAAGGCTGGTCAGGAGAGTATGGAAATTTCTACAAGCGGAATGCCTGCTGGCATGTATATCATCCGTGTTGCCGATGGAAACAAGGAAGTGGATAATTGCCGCATAATTATCCGTTAACCTTCCGCTGAGGCCAACCTATTGGCCGACATTTTCCAAGTAAATAATATAGTAAGGGGCGACTTGAATAGCTAAGTTCAAGTCGCCCCTTATGTGTGTATGTGTCAGTGTTGCGTTATCTCAGTCTGTCTCAGAAATCCGGAAGAATCAGTACGCGGATGTAGTCTTTCAGATGGACAGGACCTTTGCCATATCCTCCTTGAGAGTCGCTGATGAGGAGTAGCGTCTGTCGGCCGTCGTTAAGCTGTCGGCCCAGGCACATGCCTTCGTAGTTAGCGAAGTTTTGTTTGAAAGGCGTCATGTGCGTGGTGAAAGTGGCGATGAGCCGCTTCGTTATGAATTTGTTTGGGTCGAGTTTTTGCAAATCTGTCGACGAATCAATCATCCACGACTCCTGCGGATTCACCATGAAAATCTTGCAGGTGCATTGCGAACTGAGGTAGCCGTTGGAGATGTCTGCCTCGCGCTCCATCACGAGGAGGCGTCCATCGGGCAGTGTGGCAATTTCAGACACGCCGTAGACATAGATTTTTCCGAAGTCGTCGGCCTTTCCGCGATCCATGCGGTAGGCATATTGTGCAATCGGGAGCAAGTCGTCTCTGAAAGATTGCAGGCGCAGCAGATTTTGTTTTCCAGGGTGCATCGGTCCTGCGGCATTCCCGTCTTTGAGCAGTGTGCTCTCAGTGGTGGTCCAGAAACGATGTGTGGTTGGGCAGTAGGCGAGCGATTCAAATCCGTAGTTGGGGACGATGTTGCCGAGGCCGAAGATTTTCGGCACTGTCAGTTCGCGCCCCGTTGGCTGCCCATCCATATTATATTCCAAGATTTTCTGATCACCTTCGCCAGCGATGAATACCGTGCCTGCTGGAGGAAAATAGGCGATGCCTTCGCAGTCGCGGACAGAGATGCCCGTGGCTGCCGACACCTTTGGCGAGGAATTGCCCTTGAAGCTTTCCAGATAGACACTCTCGATGGCGCCCGTTGTGGCGTTTTGGTCAATGAGGAAAGTGAAGAAGCCATCGGTGATTTCTTTATCGGAGACAACGGCGTAGCGGTTGTTGCCGAGAGAGGTGATACCGCTGTAGTTGCCTGTTCCGATGCGCCATTTGGAGAGTGCCACTTGTCCGAGGTCAACGGCTTGCTGCGCTGAGGAAATGAGCGGCATGAAGAGCAGGCTCAAAGCGAGGAGAATTTTCGATTTCATGTTGTTGCGTAGTTGGGGTTGAAGAAGATTGGATTTACTTAGCCCGAAGGCTTTCACCATTACTTATGCCCTTATTCGTTGAGCATCATTTCGATGAGCGTCGGGTGTGCTCCCAGGAACATGGCTGCCAGACCGCCTGGCGTGACGATGCTATCGGGGCGTTGGTCGGTTAGTTGCACTTTGCCTTTTCCGACGAGGTAGAAACCGTTGTTCTCTGGCACGTCGAGGTCGCCGTCCACTCCGATGTGTATTTCAAAATCGGGGTAGGCCTTAACCACGGCCGAGAGGAAATGTTTCACGTTGATGACGCGGGCCATGGCAAATGGCGTGGCACCATTCACGGCGCCTGGCGATGGCACACGAGCATAGATGTGGTCGACACCGGCGAGCTGCTTGAGCTGGCGCACAAAGAGGTCTTTCACTTCCTGATGCGTCACGAGCAGACTGCGTATGAAGACGCGGCCATCGGCTTCTGGAACAGCGAGACACAGACCGACGATGCGGCGTTTGCGGCGTGCCACGAGAACGTAGCCGTTGTCGTTGTCGCAGTCGGCCAGGGCCGCGAAGAAATCGTTTTCAGAGGGGTGGAGCATAAAATCGAAGCCCGAATAGCGGCGGAAGAAAACGTAGAGCTCCATTGGCCATTCATCGGGTTGCTGGATTTCCACGTGCGGGTCGTCTTCCCCTTTATCTTCCATTTCTACCTCTTTGCGGTAGGTGGCAGTCCAATAGGCACCGTGTTCTGGTTTCTCATAGAAATGCCGTAAGCCTTCATCGGCTGGAATCACGAAACTCAGAGCAGCCCCCTGTCGATAGAGTTCGCGGTGGGCCTGCCGCAGCAGTTGCGAGGCGACCCCGCGTTTGCGGTGTTCCGGCGAAACACAAAGGCCAGAGACATAGCCCGTGAAGATCATCAGGCGGTGGAAAGTCATGGGGTAGGGGATGACCTGCATGGCGCCGATGACCTTGCCGTCTTCGCGAACGGTGATGTTCTGTTGGTCGGTATATTTCTCTTCGAAATAGATGTCCATGAATTCTTCGCTGTCGTGGAAGCATTCCTTCCAGAGCGCACGTGTCTGTAGTTTTATTTCTTGTGGAGTGAGTATCATAATATATATATGAGTAGGCAGTATATGAGTAGGCAGACAGAAAAATGTCTTGCCATTAATTATTCTGCAAAAGGATGTCGCGTCATTACGGCATATTTGTGAAGCAGGACGCTTGGGTGGTAGCTAAGTTTCGATTGTCTGAGTCCTGGAATGCCCAAATCTTCTTCGCGATTGATATATTTGAACGATTCCGGCAGGTGGCGTACAAATTCGCGGTTGATCATGGCAAAGGCCCCTTCAAACTCTGTGTCTGCTTTTTCTGCGCAGACGTCAAACGTGTCGTAATTGACAGGCGCACCATAAGTGAATGCCACCAGTTTGTTGTCAACGCGGAGGAGCCCGCCTTGTCCGCCGAGGTGTTCCCAGTTTTCAAACACGTAGGCCATTGAGCGCCGCTCATCGTTCATCTCGTGGCGCATTTGCGGCGTGTAGTCGTCGGCTTTGTCTTCCGCCCATTGCTTTTCGAGCGCCAGGCATTCTTCAAAGACGTCAGGCGAGAGCGCTTCGTAGGCGAAATGCGGGTAGGCCGCCTCAAATTTGTTGCAGTGGTTACGTTTGGGTTGGAGTTTTTTGCCCGAGAGCGTGGCGAGCACTTCGCGGTGGTAGATATAATCGGTGAAGTCACGGTCCGCCGTGGCATAGAAATAGCCCGGCATGGCTTCGTCGAGCAGTGCCAGATTGTTCTCACACACGCCAAGCATCAAGAAGGGCGCTCCCTGCTGTTCGGCATCTTCCATGAGGGTCGGCACGATGTGGTGTAGGTCGCCCTTTCCCACTGGCATGAGGTAGGCCAGATGTCCGTTACTTTTGAATCGAAAGAGCTGCCATCCTTCATGGTGGGCCGTCTCGGTGTCGTAGAGAAATCTCCAGCTCATCAGATTCATGAAGTTGAGGTCGCAGTTGCGGCATTCCGTTTGACTGACGGCACTTCGTATGTCGTTTTTGTCGTTGAGCGATATGGGGTGAAAGTTGACGTTTGGCATGGTGTTGGGGACGTATTTGGAATGTTCAAGAAACATTTGATGATGCCAGCCAGCACAATTCTGGCACGTGGCTTCTCTTTTAATTTAATAGGCAAAATGTCGGATGGAAAATCCGTTGCCCGTTGGGACGGCGATGGACACGGAGTCGCGTTGTGGCATCAGGATGTCGTTGTATCCGCTGAGCAGGCATGAGATGTAAGAACGCGTGGTGTATGTCCTCCCGTCATTCCGTCTGTCGTGCGTCAGTTTGATGTGCAACATCTTTGCGCCGTTGGCTTCAGTGGTGATGCCGTCTTCCACAAACATGATTTTGTGTTTCTCAGCCCCAGAAGTTTTGAAGGATACCAGCAAGTTGAGATAGCGGCCAGAGCGCCAGATGGCTTCTGCCGTGATGGCATCCGCTTTCATTTCCGCAGGCTTCTCCGCGAGCGGCGCCATGCAAAAGACGGTTTGCAGACTGACCACCTCCGCCCCCTGTGCTTCCTTTAGAAAGACGGCTCTGACGCGGTAGGCGGTGTCGGGCACCAGCGTTTGTGTGATGGCCTCCTTGTTAGTCACCGCCAGCGTGTCGGCATTGTCGAGGATGAGACTGGCAACGCGCCCGTTGTGGTCGGTGGCAATTTCGGCCAAGTCCTGTCGGTAGGCCACGATGGGATCATCGTCCTTGCTGCATGCCGCCAGCGTCATGAGCCAAGAGGCGGCCAGCAGTAGGTGGAGAAAATGGCGTTTGATGGTTGTCACGGATTCAGAGCGGTTATTTGGTTATGGAGAGGCATGGCATACATCGTCAAGATGCGTTCGCGTAGGAAAGCCTCGTCTTTATTTGGAACGTCAATGAGCGAAAGTTTCTTCGCCAGATAAGCTTCGAAGCGTTGGCGGTCGTCGGCCGTGTAGTGTGTCTTGAAGTCCTCTTTCCCGTCAAGCATGTCAGCAGCGATGTAGTTGCCAGGGAAGAGGCGGTAGTTGGCATGGATTTCGCGGTCCATGCGTGCGGCGATAGCCTTGAAGATTTCACCCTTCGGCAGTGTGGCATATTCGTCAATCCATTCGTTGACAGGTTTTCCCGTCTGGTAGTGAACGCGGCCCTTATAGCCAAGAATGCCCGTTTGCATGTTTGCCATGTCGTCGGCCTGCGTCTTCTTGTAGTTCTCATTGTCGCGTTTCAACTGAAACTCCTTAGCTTTCAGGAAGTCGCAGGGGTCGTATTCATAAGAGATGGCCAGCGGCGCGATGTTGAGTTGTTTGAGGCTCTCAACCAGACCGCCTTCACCGCCCATAGCGAGCATTTTGAGCAGGGATTCCTGCGTGCGGTCGTCAGAGTCTTTGGCGCGTCCTTCGCGTTGTGCAATCCAGATGTTCTCGTGCTTTTCATTGATGGCAAAGTGCATGTAGCGGCTCATGAGTTTAGAGCTTTGCAGCATCTCGCGGATGCCGGGGTTGCGACGCACGATAAACGATTTGTTGAGCTTCACCACTGTCTCAATCCACGGACGGATGAGGAGGTTGTCGCCGATGGCGATTTCAACGGTGGTTGGGAAACCGTTGTCAATGAGCATCACGTCGAGCAGGGCGGCGTCGAGCACGATGTCGCGGTGATTGGATACGAAGGTATAGTTGGCCGTTTTGCTCGGAAGAGAGTCGGCGTTGAGGTCGCAGCCGTCGCTTTTCTCTGCCAGGATTTTCTTCACAATGGCGTAGACAAATTTCTTTTGGAAGTCGAGCGTGTCGGTACAGGTGTGCAACTGGGCCTTGATGGCTTCGACGGGCACACCGTTGAAGACATGCGGCAGGATGGAAAGAAATTCGGGGTCAGAGAGCAACTGATTGAACGCTGCGGGGAGCTCTTCTGGCTGGAACGGACGGATGTCGGCGTATTCTTGAGGAATGTTCATGGCTTTGGTGTTAATGGAGAAAAAGGGCATGTCAAGACAATGTGTCTTCACATGCCCTTCTTTAAGGGGTGTTCGTTTTGACGGCTGACGGAGAGTGGCTCCCCCAGCGCAGAATTTTGGAGGTTACGGCATTTCCTGAAATTATTATTGTAATGCTTATAGCAGAATTTTCAGGAGGCCTCATTCTTAAGTAGGTGGTCAGAATTATTTTTACATTTGAAATGTTCTATCGGGATGCAGATACGCCACCTTGGTTGAAGGAGCAATGCGGGCATTGCGACTGAAAACAAGGTAAGTAGATGCGCCCGAGAGGACGTTTCAAATGTAAGAATAATGCTCTTGGCATATATATATAAATAATTTTGACCACCTACTTACTTATTCGAAGCGTCCTTCAATGATGTCTGAAAGCACGTCTTTGATGGCGCGTCCGGAGGCGGCTACCTGTTGCGGGATGAAGCTGGCGGCTGTCATGCCTGGCGTGGTGTTGATTTCCAACAGGTTGATGTCTTCATGGCCTTTTTCGCCTGAGAGGATGTAATCGATGCGGATGATGCCGTAGCAGCCCAAGTAGTTATAGATTTTGGTGGTCATCTCAGACACGCGTGCCGCTGTTTCGGGAGCGATGCGGGCTGGGGTGATTTCCTCCGACTTGTGGTTGTATTTGGCGTCGTAGTCGAAGAAGTCTTGCGTGGTGACAACTTCCGTGATGGGGAACACCACCACTTCCTTGCCGCGACGATAGCAGCCGCAGGTGATTTCTGTTCCGACCATAATCTTTTCGGCCATCACTTCGTTGCTCTCCATCATGGCGCGTTCAATGGCAGGACGGAGCGCGTCGGCGCTTTTCACCTTCGTGACACCGAAACTACTGCCGCCAGCGTTTGGCTTTACGAAGCAGGGCAGACCAACGCGGGCAATGATGTCTTCATCGCTCATGTCAATCTGGTCTTTGCGCAAGAGCACCGATTCGGAAATGTTGAGGTCGGGGTTGGAGCGCAAGAAATTGTTGAGCGCATATTTGTTGAAGGTGAGAGATTCCACGAGGACATCGCTCGTTGAATATGGCATGCCGATGAGGTCGAAGTAACCTTGGAGGATGCCGTTCTCTCCCGGTGTTCCGTGTATGGTGATATAGGCGAAGTCAAACGTGTGTCGTCCGTCTTTAGCCGTGAATGAAAAATCGTTTCGGTCGATGGGGCAGACCTCGTCTTTGTAGAGCGCCTTCCAGTCGGTTCCTTTCATTTCAACGACGTAGCAGTCGTATTTTTCGGTATCCATGAATGATAGAATGCCTTCTGCGCTGCGCAGAGAAACATCGTGCTCGGAGGAGTCCCCTCCAGCTACAATGGCAATTGTTCTTTTCATTGTTTTATTTGGATTAAGTAGGTGATCAGAATTATTTTTACATTTGAAATGTTCTATCGGGATGCAGATACGCCACCTTGGTTGAAGGAGCAATGCGGGCATTGCGACTGAAAACAAGGTAAGTAGATGCGCCCGAGAGGATATTTCAAATGTGAAAATAATGCTCTTGGCATATATTATAAAAATAATTTTGAACACCTACTTATAGTTGTGCATGTTGTGTGGAGCCACCATCAGCAGTAGCCGATGACTTTTATTTCAGTCCGGCGGTGAAGGTGCGCCAGCGTTCCAAGAGTTTTTGCATGTCTTCCGCCAGTTCGGAGGTGAAATCCATCTCCTTGCCCGTTTTCGGGTGCTTGAATCCGAGCGTCTTGGCGTGTAGCGCCTGGCGTGGGCAGATGGCGTAGCAGTTGCGGATGAAAGCCTGGTAAGAGCTCGACTGCGTGCCGCGCAAAATTTGGTCGCCGCCGTAGCGTTCGTCGTTAAATAGCGGGTGTCCGATGTGTTTCATGTGGACACGTATTTGGTGTGTACGTCCCGTTTCGAGAATACACTCCACAAGCGTGACGAAGCCAAAGCGTTCCAAGACGCGGTAGTGGGTGACGGCGTGCTTACCGATACCCGAATCGGGAGGAAACACCGCCATCTGCATGCGGTCTTTGGGGTTGCGTGCGATGTTGCCTTCGATGCGTCCTTCTTCGTTTTCCAAGTTGCCCCACACGAGTGCGTTGTAGCGTCTGCGGGTGGTCTTATTGAAAAACTGCACGCCGAGTTTCGTCTTGGCGTCGGGCGTTTTGGCCACGACAAGCAGTCCTGAAGTATCTTTGTCAATGCGGTGTACCAATCCTACGCCCGGGTCATTAGGATCGTAGTCGGGGTTGTCGCGCAGATGCCAGGCAATGGCGTTGACGAGTGTTCCCGTGTAGTTGCCACATCCCGGATGCACTACCAGTCCGGCTGGTTTGTTAACAACGAGCAGTTCGCTGTCTTCATAGACAATATTGAGAGGGATGTCTTCCGCCTCAATCTTGTTCTCATAGCGGGGACGGTCGAGCAGGAGTGTGACGACGTCGCCTGGTTTTACGCGATAATTGCTCTTGACGGGTTGACCGTTGACGTGGATGAATCCAGCGCGTGCCGCCAGTTGGATGCGGTTTCTCGATGTGTCGGGCAGATGGTCCTGCAGAAATTTGTCAACGCGCAGCAGTTGCTGCCCGCGGTCGGCCACGACCCGGAAATGTTCGTATAACTCGTTGTTCTCATCGTCGTTGTCATCGATGTCTTCTTGCAGGCTCGTATTGTTGAGAGGTAATGTCATTATAAATTATTCAGCAGGAGGTGTTTGGGAGGGCGTCAGACTTTCGCCGCCGCCGTCCTCGATGATGTCGTTGTCTTCGTTGCCAGGACCGAAGATTTCATAGTCCAGGCTGTCGTTGCCGTTAAATTCCTCGTCGACAGCGCCGTTGCCGATGACGAGCGTGATGCGGGTTGTTACGGGGATGCGAGTGCCGGCTTGTACGGTTTCTCCGTTCGCCTTGACATTGTACACCCAGTCTTGGTCGCCCTGTATTCTTTCAATAATGATGCTCTTGAAGCCCAGCGATTTCAGCTTGGCTTCGGCCTCGCGGCGTGAGCAGTTGTCGGCGAGTTGTGGCAGGGCAATGGCCCGTGCGCTGGAGGCGTTGATGGTGAGCTCGATGATTCTGCCGACCTTTATCTTATCGCCAGGTTTAACCGACTGCTCGAGCACCACGTCACCGACGTAAGTGTCGATGTAGCCCGTGTCGACCACTTCGCAGCGGAGCCCCAAGGCTTCCAACTTCTGTTCAACGATGTCTAATTTCAGTCCTCTCATGTTGGGCATGGTGACGTTGTCGCCGTGGTTGGTGTAACACTGCAGAAATTCAAGCGTCACGAAAACCAGTGCCAGCGAAACGACAATCATGCCGAGGCAGTTGCCCATCAGAAACGGACTGAATATTTTCTTGAAAAAATTGGATAGTGTCATTCTTTCGGATAGGATGGATGGAAAATAATGGTGCTTTATGCAGAGGCGTGAACCGTTTGGCGGAATCGCATTGGCTGCATGCCAAAGCCTCTTCTCTTCGTGCTCCGAATGCACCAGGGTATGAGGATAGGGCAAATCGTGCCGAATCAGTCTCGCAAAGTTAATATAAAAAACCGTGTCCGCTACTAAAATGCTAAGGGAAAATCGCCTGTGGGACGTTTTTAAGAAAGCTTGTTGGAGATTCTGTGTATGCTTGTCAATGTTTTTTCGTAACTTTGCATAACATAGGCTTCACCTCGGCATAGCGTTCAAGCAAGCTTAACGCTCTGCTCTCGGTTCGCACTATGTTTGCATAACATAGGCTTCACCTCGGCATAGCGTTCAAGCGAGCTTGACGCTCTGCTCTCGGTTGTCTTCTCCCCCTCCTGAGTAATCAGCCGCGGCGGTTCTATATTTTAAATAGTTGGTCAACATGGAAACTTCACAGCTTCAACGCCTCAAGCAACGCTATGGCATTGTCGGTAACGACGATGCTTTGAATCGTGCCTTGGAGATTGCCCTCAAAATTTCTCCAGTGGATTTGTCGGTTCTTATCATGGGCGAGAATGGTGTGGGAAAGGAAATCTTCCCCCGTGTGATTCACGACCACAGTTTGCGGAAAGGCAAAAAATATTTGGCCGTCAATTGTGGTGCTATTCCTGATGGAACTATTGACTCGGAATTGTTCGGCCACGAAAAGGGAGCTTTTACGGGGGCCGTTGAGCGCCGAGAAGGCTATTTCGCCGTTGCTGACGGTGGAACGTTGTTCTTGGATGAGGTAGGCGAGTTGCCGTTGCCTACACAGGCTCGCTTGCTGCGTGTGCTCGAGACTGGTGAATACATTCCCGTGGGTGCCAGCGAAGTGAAGCGCACGGATGTGCGTATCGTGGCGGCAACCAATGTGAATATGGAAAAGGCCATCGCCGATGGCAAGTTCCGCGAAGACCTCTTCTATCGTTTAAACTCCGTCTCCATCAACATCCCCCCCTTGCGTCAACGCGGTGCCGATGTGGTTTTGTTGTTCCGGAAGTTTGCCCTGGAGATGAGTGAGAAGTATAAGATGCCTCCCATTCGTTTGACACCAGAGGCTCAGAAAATGCTTGTCAGTTATGCTTGGCCAGGAAATGTCCGTCAGCTGAAAAATATTGCTGAGAACATGTCGGTCACTTCCGAGGAGCGTGAAATCACGCCGGAAATCCTTTCGCTCTATCTGCCTGCCGAAAATACTTCACAGGGACATGTGGTGGCGCTCGCTTCAAAGGAAGAAACCCATAGTTTCGAGAAAGAGCGCGAATTTATCTACCAGATGCTCTTTGATCTGCGTCGTGAAGTGGCAGAATTAAAGCAGATGGTCGGGGAGAAACATTTGCCGATGGTTGGCAGAGACGCCGATTCGCCGACTTCCTCCTCAAGAGGTTTGGCCATCTACCAACCGCAGCCAGCGCTCGGACGGCCGATGGAAAAAACAGACAACTCCTTGATTCAAGATGCCGAGGAAGTGACGGACAATGACGTCGCGGCCAAAGAAACCGATAAAGAAGATGTCGTTGTTGACGGCTCCTTGGAAGAAATGGAGCGGAAGTCCATCAAGAGCGTTTTGAATAAGAACAACGGAAACAGACGCTTGGCCGCCAAGCAGTTGGGAATTTCAGAACGAACGCTTTACAGAAAGATTAAAGAATATGACTTGGAATAAATCAGTCTTTACGAAAATATATAGCTGGCGCTCTGGCATAGCGGGAAGTCGCTGTGGCGGATGGTGGCGGATGCTGGTAGTCGTGGCCTGTATGGTCTTGACGGCCTGCAGTGTGAAATACCAGTTCACTGGTACGAGCATCAACTACGACATCATCAAGACCATCCAGATAGACAACGTCCCCAACCGCGCCCCATACGGCTGGGCTCCGATGGAGGCCATGTTTAATAATAAGTTGCAGGACCTCTATGCCAACCAGACGCGTCTCAAACTCGTCAAACGCAATGGCGACATGCACATTGCGGGCGAAATCGTTAGCTACGACCAGTATAACAAAGGCGTGTCGGCCGACGGACTTTCCTCACAGGTGCAGTTGAAGATGACGGTGAACATCCGATTCTCCAACGCGAAGACCAATGAAAGTTGGGAGAAACAGTTTACGGCGACTTCGCAGTATGACGCTTCCCAGCAGTTGAGTGCCGTGCAGGAGCAGTTGGTGACAGAGATGGTGCGCGACCTTACAGAGCAAATCTTCAACGCGACTGTTGCCAACTGGTAGGCTGGCAGAATCCATTCCGATAGCTGTTATATTATATATAGGTATTCCGTTGCCACACATATAATATATATAAGGAACACCACGAAGTCATCCCCCTGGTCTTAGAATAGGCCGCAGAAATCCAATCATCATTAATCCTCTCAGAGAATCCAACCTTAATTATACATGACACCTTCGGTTGCAGAATTAGCAAAACATCCAGATATGTTGAACAAGGACACCGTGTTCGCCCTGCGCGAGATGGTGGCCCGCTATCCTTATTATCAGGCTGCGAGGATTCTCTTCCTCAAAAACCTCTTTCTGCTCCACGATGTCACGTTTGGTGAGGAACTCCGGAAAGCCTCCATCTTCATTGGCGACCGACGTGTGCTCTTCAGTATGGTTGAAGGTGACAACTATAAGTTACACGCAGACCGGGCCACACAAGAAGAAGTGATGGACAAAACCATGACTACGGGGGCAGACCGTACGGAGTCGTTGATCGACAGATTCCTGCAAAACGGCATGCTGGCAGAGGATAAAGACGAAGAGGAACTCCCGCGCCGCAAGAAACCGACGGTGGCCGATGCAACGAACGACTATATGGCCTTCCTCATGCAGGAGGAAGCGGCCGAATCAGAGACGGCTCCGGCGGAAAATGATGCCGCGGTTGCTCTTGGAAGTGACAATGCAGCCGCCAATCGGAGCGATGTCTTGATTTCCAATTTCATCGATAGCAGTTCGGAGCGCATTGTGCTTCAGGACAATCCAACGCTCAGACCCGAAATCCCGGCGGAAACAACCGAAGATGATGCCGATGACGAAGACTATTTCACGGAGACATTGGCGAAAATCTATATAAAACAGGGTAGATATGAGAAAGCTATGGAAATTATCCGTAAGCTAAACTTGAATTATCCAAAAAAAAATCGTTACTTTGCAGACCAAATGCGGTTCCTGCATAAACTGGTGATCAATCAAAAACATAATAATAGATAAAACATGTATAGCGTATTCGTTATCCTGGCCGTAATCGTGGCCGTTTTGCTTTCATTTATCGTCCTGATTCAAGAGTCGAAGGGCGGTGGATTGGCTTCAAGCTTCGCTTCTTCAAATCAAATCATGGGTGTCCGCAAGACCACCGACGTTGTTGAGAAGGCAACGTGGACCTTGGCCGGATTGCTCGTGCTTTTCAGCGTGTTCAGTGTTTTCTGCCTGTCAACTCCTGAGGTAAAAACCGTTGTCAGTGACATGAAGACCAACACAACGGCGCCCATCTCACAGGGTGCTGGTGCTGATGCTGCCAATCAGGGCGCACAGGCTCAAAAGTAAGTCTATAAAAAGACAGCGATTTTAAAGAATATGGCGCCATTGTGCCTGTCGGTATGAGTCGGCAGAACGCATGGGCGCCTTTTTGTTTTTCAAGGGGCTTCAGAAAGTAAGTAATGGTAAACTTCGTCTTTTCTGAAACCCCTTACAATCCCAACAATATGAAGATAGCAATCGTTGGCACTGGATATGTCGGACTCGTTTCCGGGGCTTGTTTTGCGGAAATGGGCGTGGAGGTGACGTGTGTTGACATCAATCCTCAAAAGATAGCGTCGCTCAAGCGCGGAGAAATACCAATTTATGAGCCGGGCTTGGAAGAAATGGTGTTGAGAAACCATCGCGAAGGACGTCTCAATTTCACAACGAAACTCACGGAATGTATCAACGACGTTGAGGCCGTTTTCTGTGCCGTCGGTACGCCGCCTGACGAAGATGGAAGTGCCGACTTGAGCTATGTCTTGGCTGTGGCTCACGAGGTGGGTGCCAATATGGACCACTATCTTGTGGTGGTCACGAAAAGCACCGTTCCCGTTGGGACCTCACACAAGGTGAAGGCGGCCATTCAGGAAGAACTCCAGAAGCGCGGCAAGGACATTCCGTTTGACGTGGCTTCCAATCCCGAATTTCTTAAGGAAGGAGCTGCCGTCAAAGACTTCATGTCGCCCGACCGCGTTGTTGTCGGCGTTGAGAGCCAGCGGGCACGCGATTTGATGACGCGCCTCTATTCTCCCTTCATGCTCAACAACTTCCGCGTGATTTTTACGGACATCCCTTCGGCGGAGATGATCAAATATGCGGCCAATTCCATGCTCGCCACGCGCATTTCTTTCATGAACGACATTGCCAATCTCTGCGAACTCGTTGGAGCGGATGTCAATATGGTGCGTAAGGGCATCGGCAGCGATTCCCGCATCGGTTCAAAGTTCCTCTACCCCGGTTGCGGCTATGGCGGTTCTTGTTTCCCGAAAGACGTCAAAGCCCTCATCAAGACGGCCGAACAAAACGGCTACAGCATGCGTGTCTTGAAAGCCGTTGAAGAGGTTAACGAACAGCAGAAGTCCGTTCTCTTCAGAAAGCTTAACCAGTATTACGCAGGCGACCTGAAGGGCAAAACCATTGCCGTTTGGGGCTTGGCCTTCAAAGCCGAGACCGACGATATGCGCGAGGCCACTTCCCTCGTGACCATCCAGCATCTCTTGGAAGCCGGTTGCCATGTGCGCGTTTACGACCCCATCGCCATGAAGGAATGCTGCCGACGCATGGGCGACAGTGTCACCTATGCCAAGGATATGTACGATGCCGTGCTGAATGCCGATGCCATGCTGCTTCTGACAGAATGGAAGCAGTTCCGCCTGCCATCGTGGGAGGTGGTTCGCCGTTCCATGCACCATCCTGTCATTTTCGATGGCCGCAATCTTTATGACTACGACGAGATGCACCAGTTTGGCTTCTCTTACTTCCCCATTGGGCGAGGATGAGATTTCATGGTCCACCCAAAGTGGCTCTGGCCAGATGGTGAAGAATAACCCACTTAAAAAAAACGTCTTATGAAAAAGTTCCTACAAAATGTATTGGCGCGTGCCCTTTGCGTTATGGTGCTGGGCGTGTTGCTCATCGTGTTTTCAGAAGCCATCACCACTTGGATTGTGATGGTGAGCGGAGTGGTGTTCATCATTCCGGGAGTTGTGGCCATCGTCAGCTATTTCCGTCAGGACCCGCAGGTGCGTCAGATCATGTTGTACCCCGTTCTCGGTGCTGGCTGCGTCCTCTTTGGCTTTGTGCAACTATTGTGGCCGATGCTTTTCTTGTCTGCCATCGTCTATATCCTGTCGGTCCTGCTCTTCGTGGTGGCCGCCACACAATTCTATACGCTCTGGAGCATCCATCGTTCCGGATGCCCCATTCATCCTGCCTATTATCTTCTGCCGGCGCTCGAACTCGTTGCAACGCTCTACGTGATATTATATCGCAAGGCTGAGGAAGTTGCCGGACTGCCCATCATCTTGATTGGCTGCGGTTTTGTGGTTTATGCCCTCCTTGAATTGTGGACCATCTACATGATGCGCCGCCATTCCGCAAAACTCTTGGATATGAAAAAGGAAGAGAAATAAGCGGGGGTAGCTCTTCTCAAAAAAAATCAGAAACAAACAATCATGCAATACGCTTTTAAACGTCCGATTCTCTTTAGCTTGATGAGCCTGTTTTGCTGTCTCTGTGCGATGGCTACAGGCGAAACGAAGGAAGTGCAGGACAAGACGTTCACCATTGTGCTCGATGCCGGACACGGTGGTCACGACGCCGGAGCTGTCGGCTCCTTTTCCAAAGAAAAAGACATCAATCTGAAGGTGACGTTGGAGGTCGGACGACTGTTGGCGGCCAATTGTCCGGACATAAAAGTGATCTACACGCGTAAGACCGACGTCTTTATCCCGCTCGACCGCCGTGCCGACATTGCCAACAGAAACAAGGCCGACCTCTTTGTGAGCATCCACACCAATTCCCTTCCCAAGGGACGCATCGCCTATGGTTCTGAAACCTATACGTTGGGTATGGCGCGTGCCGCAGCAAATCTTGAAGTGGCCAAGCGCGAGAACTCGGTAATCACTTATGAGAAAAACTACAAGCAGACCTATGCGGGTTTCGACCCCAATAAGGCTGAGAGCTATATCATCTTCGAGTTGATCCAAGATCGCCACATGAAGCAGAGCGTCGAACTGGCCCGCAGCATCCAGCAGCAATATGTCAGCGCTGGAAGAAAGAACAAGGGAGTTCATCAGGCAGGTTTCCTCGTCTTGAGAAACACCTCCATGCCCGCCGTCTTGACCGAACTTGGTTTTATTTCAACGCCCGAAGAAGAGCGCTATCTGAATTCCGCAGGTGGCGTACAGGCTTTGGCGCGTAGCATCTATAACGGCATCGTGAAATACCGCGTCAAGCAAGGCGGTATGTCGCCCCAGGCAATCACGCCCATCATCCTTCCCGATGCCATCGACAAACCGGAGCCGCCCCGCGTGAGCGACGGCAGCAACGATTTGAATGTGGCCAACGCAGAACCGGCCGTTGTGCCCGTCGACCCCAATCCGCAACCAGCAACCCCTGCGAAGGAACGCGGCGCGAAAGAAGAGACCTCGGAAAACAACGGCAAAGGCGCTGAGGCGCGTCCCGCTTCTGTACGTTCCGACAACGGTGCTGCCGCGCGTCGCCAGTCTGCCGGACAGCAACGTTCGGTGGCCAAACCCGATTCAACGCCCGCAAGAGCGGCTCATGCAGAGCGTGTGGCGAAGCAGTCGAGCAGTGCCGAACAAGGCAAACCCGTTTTCAAAGTGCAGATATTTGTGGTTGACCGCCAGCTCAAGGCAAATGATGCCCGCTTGAAGGGCCTGCAGAATGTTGGGTTCTATAAAGAAGGCCAGCTCTATAAATACACCGTTGGCGAGTCAACCTCCTACAATGAGATTCGGCAGGTGCAGAAATCATTGGGCAACAAATGTCCAGGAAACTTCATTGTGGCCTTTAAGAACGGCCAGCGCATGAATCTTTCTGAGGCCATCAGGCTCTCCAAATAGAGGCTTGGCAATATTCAGCTCCTTTTTACCATTACATAACTCATCATCAAAATGAACATTTTCTCAAAGGAAATCAAACTGGCCCTCGTGGGCGTTTTAGCAATCGCGCTCCTGGTGGTTGGCATCAACTTTCTCAAAGGGGTGAATATCTTCAGTCCCACCAATAGCTATTTCGTTCGCTTCACCGACATCCAAGGTCTGGCCGTGAGCACGCCCGTCTATGCCAACGGCTATGCGGTGGGAAATGTGCGCAGCATTGATTATGATTACGACCGCACCGACAATGTCGTTGTTTGCATTGAGCTCGACAAGTCAATGCGCGTTCCTTATGGCACGCGTGCCGAACTGGAAAGCGAACTGATGGGCGGCGTGAAGTTCAGTTTGGTGCTCGGACCGAACCCGACGAAGAACCTTTCCGTTGGCGACACCATTTCTGGCGGTATGCACATCGGCACGCTCAACAAACTCGAGGCCATGCTTCCCGTTGTGGAGCGCATGCTGCCAAAGCTCGATTCCATTATGACCAATCTCAACCGTCTGACCTCCGACCCAGCTTTGGCACAGACCCTTCACAACACGGCCGAAATCACGTCCAACCTCAAGGAGACCTCTGCCAGTTTGAACCAGATGATGAAGAAGGAAGTGCCAGAGATGATGGCCAAGTTCAACCGCACGGGCAGTCATGTTGAAACCCTGACTGGAAAGTTGGCGCGTGTGGACATCGACAACACCATGAAACAGGTCAACACCACGCTCACAAACGTCAACAGTTTGACGAGCAACCTGACCACCACCACCGATTTCCTCAACCGTCAGCTCAACAGTCGCGACAACACGCTGGGACTCTTCCTCAACGACCGCTCTGTTTACGACAATCTCAACAGCACCATGAGCCATGCCGACTCGCTGATGATCGACTTGAGAATGCACCCGAAGCGCTACGTTCACTTCTCGGTGTTCGGAAAGAAAGCAAAGTGAGGCCTCGGTTGGGCTTTTTGTCAGAATAATGGATTAAGTTTTGACGAATGTCAAGATGCTCGTGATATAAATAGTGGCGTAAGATAGTTCTTATTGCCACTATTTTTGTATATTTGCCTTTCATACGGGAGCAAAAGAGTCTCCCGCAATATCTTCATCGTATAATAAAAAGGGTGTTCTGATAATTTAGTAATGTTGAAAGAATAAGTTCCGCAATTTTGCACCTGCATTTTTGAGCTATTTTTGAGCTTATTCGAAGGAGCAATGCGAGCATTGTGACTGAGAATAAGTTCGAAAAGAGCCGAAAAGGCAGGGGAGTATATAATATATTACCTGCCAACGGCAAAATTGCGGAAGTTATTTTTTCAACATTACTTAGCATCGGCGTGGAAGTGTGTCTGCCACAATGCCGTCATTGACAGAGCGCCCTCTTAACACACAAAAGCAATGGAATTGAAAATAGCAGTTTTGGCCGGTGACGGAATCGGCCCTGAAATATCTGCCGAAGGCGTCAAGGTGATGAAAGCCGTTTGCAGCAAGTTTGGTCATCAGGTCACTTTCACAGAAGCGCTCTGCGGAGCAGCCGCCATCGACGCCGTCGGCAATCCTTTCCCTGAAGAAACCCTGAAGGCGTGCCAGGATGCCGACGCTGTTCTTTTCTCAGCCGTTGGCGATCCGCGCTTCGACAACAATCCCAATGCCAAAGTGCGTCCCGAGCAAGGACTCCTGGCCATGCGTAAGCAGTTGGGCCTCTTTGCCAACATACGTCCCGTTCAGACCTTCGACTGCCTTATCCACAAGTCGCCTTTGAAGGACGAACTCGTCCGTGGAGCCGATTTCGTTTGCATCCGTGAGCTCACCGGCGGCATGTATTTCGGAGAAAAGAAAGAAGGCGACGATTATGCCTACGACACCAATGCCTATTCCCGCCACGAGGTGGAGCGCATCTTGAAAGTTGCCTTTGAATATGCCCAGCGCCGTCGCAAACACCTGACGGTGGTCGACAAAGCCAACGTCCTTGCCTCAAGCCGTCTTTGGAGAAAAGTGGCTCAGGAAATGGCGCCGCAATATCCCGATGTCCAGACCGATTACATGTATGTCGACAATGCCTCCATGCGCATGATTCAAGACCCCAAGTTCTTCGATGTCATGGTGACGGAAAACACCTTCGGCGACATACTCACCGACGAAGGCTCCTGCATCAGCGGGTCGATGGGCCTCCTCCCTTCGGCCTCCACTGGAGAAAGCACCCCCGTTTTCGAGCCCATTCACGGTTCTTGGCCGCGGGCTAAAGGTTTAAACATTGCCAACCCCTTGGCGCAGATTCTTTCTGTGGCCATGCTCTTTGAATATTTCAATCTGAAGGAAGAAGGCACCTTGATACGCCGCGCCGTCGACGCCAGTTTGGAAGCCAACGTGCGGACGCCCGAAATACAGGTTGCCGGAGGCGAGAAATACGGCACCAAGGAAGTCGGGCAATGGATAACGGATTTCATCCTTCAATCATGACAGAAACAATAGAAAACAAGCAGCGCGAGCATCTCATCTTCCGCGTGACGCTTGTGGGCAGCTTCATCAATTTCCTGTTGTTGCTCTTCAAATTTGTCGCCGGCGTGTTGGGCGGCAGTGCGGCCATGATTGCCGATGCCGTACACTCTCTTTCCGACTTCGTGACCGATTTGATTGTCGTGCTCTTCGTGCGCATCTCCGGAAAACCCTGCGATGCCGACCACGATTTTGGACACGGCAAGTATGAAACCCTCGCCACGGCCTCCATCGGACTGATGCTCCTTGCCGTCGGCCTCGGCATTTTGTGGAACGGTGCCAGCGAAATCATCGCCTATATCAAGGGCGACAACATCGCCGAGCCAGGCTTGATTGCCCTGGTGGCCGCCTTGGTCTCCGTGATTTCCAAGGAATTTCTCTTTCAGTGGACCGCGCGTGTCGGTCGTCGCGTCGACTCCGCCGTGGTGGTGGCCAACGCTTGGCACCATCGCAGTGATGCGCTCTCGAGCATCGGCACCGCTGTCGGTATCGGCGGCGCCATTCTCCTCGGCCCTTCTTGGCGCATTCTCGACCCCATAGCGGCCGTCATCGTCAGCCTCTTCATCGCTCGGGTGGCGTTTAAACTCTTTGTGCCGAGCATACAGGAATTGCTTGAGAAATCCTTGCCAGAGGATGAAGAGCAGTTCATCATCAATGTCATCAACGAAACGGAGGGCGCTTCTCTGCCCCACAGTCTGCGCACGCGCCGCATCGGAAACAACCGGGCCATTGATGTCCATTTCTGCATGGACGGCAACACCACCCTGCATAAGGCCAACGAGGCTTCGCGGGCTGTTGAAAGGAAGTTGCGGCAGAAATTCGGTAAGCAGACTTTCATCACGACGCATGTCGAACCATTGGAGATTCCTTACGTGCCGCCGACAGACAGATAGCAGCATGCCGTGAAGGCATCTTCCAGATTCCAGACCTATGCCTGTTGGCAAATGCGCTCCCAGATGCGTTTGCGCCTGCTCCCAGATTCGTTTGCGCCTGCTCCCAGAGGCACCAAAAAATATAGGGCCTGACACTTTAAATGTCAGGCCCTATATTTTATTGTTACCAGCCGTTGTAATGGATATTATCTGGTTTGTATTTGTCTTTCGGATGTTGTTCCCCCTTCGGGTAGCCAATGGGAACCATGTTCAGGGGAATGATGTTCTCGGGGAGGTTGAATGCCTTTTTAACGGCTTCCAGACGCTCCTCGTAGGGATAAACGCCAGTCCATACGGCGCCGAGCCCCATCGCTTCAGCTGCGAGTAGCAGGTTTTCGGTGGCAGCGGAGCAATCCATGACCCAGTTGGTCGAAGGTTTGCCGTTGTCGTCCACCACGCTCATATCTCCGCAGACGATGACGGCGGCTTGCGCCTCTTTGAGCATCTTGGCGTAGGGCAACTGCTCAGACAATTGCGTCATGGCTTCTTTGTCGTCGATGACAATGAATTTCCAAGGCTGCATGTTTTTGCCTGTTGGGGCAGCCATTGCGGCGCGAACCAATGTGTCGAGTTGCTCGCGACTGACAGGTTGCTCTGTGAAACTGCGAACACTTTTGCGTTCGTGGATGATTTTCAACACCGATGCCTTGTCGTCTTGCGGGGCAGACGGACCAGCGATGTTTGTGCTGTAAACGAGACGTACGAGCGCTGCTATTAGGCTTAAAGTCAGCACAAGACTTACAATCTTATACTTGTCAATCATATTCTTGGTTTTTTATGATGGTATGGTGTGTGTATTCGCCAGACTTGCCAGGCGTCGCAACCAGTCACGCGCCGATATTCTTTTTCTTCTGCTTAACTCCGCTGTCTTCAGAGAGTTCCAGCAGTGTACCCATCGGGCAGAGGCAGCGGCACCAAGGGTGCGGGATGAAAATGCTGGCGATGATGAACAAGGTGGCCAACACCAGCACGCCGGGCGTCGCCGTGCTAAGCATGAAGGCCGTGAAGGGCTCGTAGTCGAGCAAGCTGGCGCCGATGCCCATCCAAAGCAGTAGCAAAAGGAGCGCCAGCACCAGGGTTCTTGTCAGGCGCATCAGTTTGAAAATAGGGGTGCTGACGTGCACCTTTGGAAAGGGCAGATAGTAGGCCAGTTCTTGCAGACTGCCAAAGGGACACACCCACAGGCAGTGGTGGTGAGGACGTTTGAAAAACGGCATTGCGATGGCAACGAGGAGCATCAGCACCGCGGGGAGATAGAGGATGGGGTCTAAACCGTTTTGAATCCAGCCGCGCAGCATCGAGACGGAGAGAAATTGCCCACACCAGAAGCCCGTGACACAAACATTGAGGATGAGAATGGCCAGTCGCACTGGTTTTATGCCGCGCAGACGCCACGATGCCAGTATGCCCAGCAGCAAAACGGCAGCCACGGCAACCGTCTTGCCCCATCCGATGACTGGTTTCAGCTTTGCCTTGCGGTTGGCTTTGGCGCGTTCGGAAAGCGTTTGCTTCACGTTGGCGATGATGGCGTTGCTTGAGAAGGTGGCTCCCGTGACGGCGTCCACCCGTTTGCCTTGCGCTTCATTCGCCGAGAGACCAATGATTTGGGAGAAGATGCCGTTGCAGGCTTGACGGTAGAAATCGGGCGACTCAGCGTTGTCGGCCGCAACAACGGCCTTGACGATGTTGTCGGGCGAGAGGAACAGATAGAGTGGGGTGGGGCCAGCAAAGCCCGTCACGTCTTTCGCGTAAGGCGCGGTGCTCACAATCGTTCCCTGCGCAGCACCGTCCTTGCCTGTCACCTTCCAGGCGGCAGAGTCAAGCGCTTCGAGATGAACCTCCTGAAGTCCCATTTGCAGGAGTTCTTCGGCATCTGGCAGGGCAACAGTCGTTGTGGTGGAGTCGGTTGCCGAAGGTGTGCCGATTTGACGTCCGAAAATCTTTCCGCTCCACACCACCGTTCCGGCAAGGAGAAGAAAAACAATCAAGAGGGAGAGCAGGCGCTCAAAGAGGGGGATGTATTTGTTGATGTTCTTTTGCATATCGGATTATCCTTCACGTAAAAAGTCAAACATGTCTCCAATCAGTTCGCACGAGGCGTGGTTGTCGAGCCGGATTTCTCCCACGTCCGAAAGAAGAGTGAAATTGATTTCGCCGCCCACGTTCTTCTTGTCGTGCTTCATGAGCTCGAAGAGGCGGTCGTAATCGTTGCAGGTGAAGTTGATGGCTTCGTAGTGCTCCCGTATGAATCTCACGGTTTGGCGCATCTTGTCTTGTGGGAAATGCTGCAGCACGGCGCTCAGGTAGAGCTCTCCGACCAAGCCCCATGCCACGGCATATCCGTGCAACACGGGCCTGCCAGTTTCCATGGCAAAACTTTCCAGGGCGTGGCCAACGGTGTGTCCGAGGTTCAGCGCTTTGCGCAGTCCCTTCTCGTGCGGGTCGATGGTCACGATGTGGCCTTTCACTTCTATGCTCTGTTCCACGAGTTTTTGCAACTGGGCATAGTTGATGTCATTGAAGTCCATCTTCAGATGCTCCGCCCACATGGCTTCGTCGTGAAGCAGTGCGTGTTTCAGCATTTCGGCATAGCCAGAGAGCATGTTGCGCTTGTCGAGCGTGCGAAGGAAGTCGGTGTCGATCACCACGATGGCCGCTTCGTTGAACACGCCGATTTCGTTTTTCAGCGCATTGAAGTTGACCCCCGTTTTCCCGCCGACGGCCGCATCAACCATAGCCAGCAGGGTCGTCGGGATGTTGATGAAGCGCAGGCCGCGCTTGAAGGTAGACGCGGCAAAACCGCCGAGGTCCGTCACCATGCCGCCGCCCAAACAAACCATGAGCGAATGGCGCGAGGCCCCTCCGTCGGCGAGTGCCGACCAAACGGTCGTTGTCGTTTCAATGTTCTTGTTGACATCGGTTGGCGGTATGACGATGTCGGTTGCGCCGTCGAGCCTCTCCCATTGCTTTAAAAGGGGGCGGCACAGACGGTGGGTGGTCTCATCGGTCAGGATGAATATCTTGTCAACGCTTTCTTGGTACAGGCGGCCGAAGGCTTCTTTGAATTTCGCGGTGTGTATGATTTCTTGAGACATGGCAATTGGTTTTATGAGTGGGTGGCAGAAGCGTTAGTAATGGGTCATTACTTAATCCCTTAGTAATGGACCATTACTTACATGCAGTCAGGCCCTTCATAGTCGAGTATGGCCTTGCGGTAGCTTTCTGGGATGTCGGCCGAAGCCTGTTCCTTGAGCGAGAAGCAGACCATCACCGTTGAACATTGGCAGACAACGCAGCCCGTTTTCTCGTTGACGGCGCGTTGCTGTAGGGTGAAACTCTTCTGGCCGAGATGGGAAATGCGTGTTTCAACCACGATTTTATCGCCGTAGAAGATGGGTAGGATGAAATCAGCGTTGATGTTGGCCACAACGGGCACTACGTCGTTTGCACGATAATTCACGCGCAACACGTTGATGAGATAATCCTCTTTGCCCAAGTCATAAAAGGCAAAGTAGGCATTGTTGTTGACGTGGCCGTAGCGGTCAACGTCGTTAAAGCGTATCTGTATGGGGACGCGGTGTTTGTAATGGGCATCGGCCGTTGTTTGCGCCGATGGTTTATGATGCTCTTGCATATTAATGTGTTGATGGTCTGGTTTGGTTTTTGGTAATGGTACCATTACTTATATTGCAGCATTCCGGCAGGCGGAATAATATCTTTCTTATGCCATCCTTTGAACCTCTCTTTTGGTTCAGTTGTCCCAAAAGAAATTTCTGGCGATGGCCGCCATGCGTTGGCGGTCTGGCACAAAGTCGAGGCTTATTTCGTCAACGCGGCAAAGGTCGCGCAGGGCATATATGTTTTCCGACTCGTCGGTCACTCTTTTTCCGGCATGGCGGAACAGATGGTTTCTGGCGTCAACAATTTCCAACGCCTCCACGTTATAGTCTGCTGGTTCGCCCGACGCTTGCAGTTGCGCTTTGACATAGCTCTCCAAGGCGTCGACGAAATCTTTGATGTCTTCTCTCATGTAAGCAAAATTACTTACTTTTTTCCCATCTCTTGAATTTATGCTGCAAAAAAAAGCAAATCGCCTGGCCAATACCCGATTATTGTGATGCAGATGCGCTGATTGGGGCGTGGAAACTGGGTGTATTGCCCATTCCATGCTTCTCTCGGCAGGCTCGGACCATTGCGCCGTGAAACAGGAATCGTTGCGATACGAAAAATCCCACCCGCAGTGAAGAGGGTGGGATTTGTGGTTTATTCATTCAGGGAAGTTTCTTCAGCGTGAAACGCCTCTGAATTTGGCATTGCTAAGCCTGTACATAGTCGGCCAAATCTTCCGGGCGCAGGTTTATGACGAACGTGTGGTGTTTGGCCACTTCTGCCTCTGAGAAGTTGGCATAAACGCGGGCGCTCTTTTCGAAGAGTTCGGCGTTGGCCGTAGCATTGTGAATCAAGAGATGGAGCATGATGACGTCGGCAGCCATTTCAACCAAGTGGCGGGCGCAGATGTCGTGGAAGGCAGCGTCGCCAGCTTCCTTCACGCGTGCCGTGGCTTCCTCCAGTTTGTCGGCCATAGCCTTGGCGCGTGCCACGAGTGGTCTCATGGCTTCGCTCACCTCAGCCTGTTCAAATTCGCGGGCCTGTGCGAGGTAAGAACCGTTGGTGACATAGCGGATGGCGGCAACCACCTGCAATTGCGTCGTACCCTCGTAGATGGAGGTGATGCGGGCATCGCGGTAGTAGCGCTGGATGGGGTAGTCCATCATAAAGCCCGAACCGCCGTGAATCTGGATGGCGTCGTAAGTGTTTTGGTTGCAATATTCAGAGTTCATGCCCTTAGCGAGCGGCGTGAGCGAGTCGGCCAATTTGCTGAAGTTCTTCTGCTCCTTGCGCTCCTCAGGCGTGAGTTTGCGTTCGCGGGCGATGTCGTCAAGCGCCTTGTAGATGTCAACGTAGCGAGCGCACTGATAAAGCAATGCGCGGCCGGCGTCGAGCTTGGCTTTCATGAGGGCCAGCATGTCGTAAACGGCGGGGAAGTTGATGATGGCTTTGCCAAACTGCTCACGGTCGCGGGCATAGGCCAGACCTTCGTTGTAAGCGGCCTGTGAAATACCCACGCTCTGTGCGGCGATGCCGAGGCGTGCGCCGTTCATCAGGGCCATGACGTATTTAATCAAACCGAGTTTGCGGTCGCCGCAGAGTTCAGCATGTGCGTTCTTATAGACCAATTCGCAGGTGGGGCTACCGTGGATGCCGAGCTTGTTTTCAATGCGGCGCACGTTGACACCACCAGAGTTCTTGTCGTAGATAAACATAGAAAGGCCGCGTCCGTCTGTCGTGCCCTCTTCTGAGCGGGCCAAAACGAGGTGGAGGTTGGCGTCGCCATTGGTGATGAAGCGCTTCACACCGTTCAAGAGCCAGCAGCCTTCTTCTTCAGAATAGGTGGCCTTGAGCATGACACTCTGAAGGTCGGAACCAGCATCAGGCTCCGTCAAGTCCATTGACATCGTTTCTCCAGCGCAGATGCGCGGGATGAAGCGGCTGTGTTGGTCTTCGTTGCCAAATTCATAGAGCGTTTCGATACAGTCTTGAAGGCTCCAGATGTTGCCGAAACCAGCATCGCTGGCTGCCACGAGTTCTGCACACATCGTGTAGGGCGTGATCGGGAAATTCAAACCGCCGTAGCGACGTGGCATCGTCATGCCGTTGAGACCAGCTTTCACCATGGCGTCGAGGTTGTCGGCCGTGCCGCTGGCATAGCGCACGCGGTCGCCTTCGTGGTGAGGGCCTTCGAGGTCAACACCTTCAGCGTTGTCGGCAATCGTTGTGCCGGCAATTTCGCCTGTGATGTCGAGCACGCGGTCGTAAGAATCCATGGCGTCCTCAAAGTCGAGCGGCGCATAGTCATAACTGTCTTTATCGCGGAAATCGCGTTCCTTGAGTTCCACGATACGCTTCATGAGCGGATGATTCAGCTCGAACTTCAGTTCGGGATGATCCGTATAGTTGTTTGCCATTTTGAATAACTTCTGTTTGGTTTAGCAATGGTAAAATTTTACCATTACTTACTTGGAATTCTCCTTATAATACTTGATCATTTTCGGTACGACCTCCTCCACAGAACCCGTAATCACGTAGTCGGCAATTTGGTTGATGGGGGCTTCGGGGTCGGTGTTGATGGAGATGACGATGCCGCTCTCCTTCATGCCTGCCACGTGCTGGATGGCACCGCTGATACCGCAGGCAATGTACACCTTCGGACGTACCGTCACACCCGTCTGGCCAATCTGGCGGTCGTGTTCGCAGAAGCCGGCGTCGACAGCGGCGCGGCTGGCTCCGACTTCACCATGAAGTTCGTCAGCGAGCTTGAAGAGCAGGTCGAAATTCTCTTTCGAGCCTACGCCATATCCGCCACAAACCACGATGGGCGCACCCTTCAGGTTGTTGTTGGCTTTCTCAACGTGACGTTCGATGACCTTCACGACATAGTCTGTGTCGGGCACGAATTTCGCCACGTCTTCGTAAACGACTTCACCCTGGTAGTTGTCGTCCACCTTTTCAGCCTTCATCACGCCAGAGCGCACGGTGGCCATCTGTGGGCGATGGTCGGGGTTGACGATGGTTGCAACGATGTTGCCGCCGAATGCAGGACGAATCTGATAGAGCAGTTGATCATAGTGTTTGCCACTCTTCTTGTCGTCGAAGTCGCCGATTTCCAAGGCGGTGCAGTCGGCCGTCAAACCGCTCGTCAGAGACGACGATACGCGTGGACCGAGGTCGCGGCCGATGACAGTTGCGCCCATAAGGCAAATCTGTGGCTTTTCCTGCTTGAAGAGGTTGACGAGGATGCTCGTGTGTGGCTTCGAAGTGTAGGGAAACAAGCCCTCGGCGTCAAAAACGTGCAGTTTGTCAACGCCGTAACTCAGAATTTCCTTTTCCACCTTGCCCTTGATGCCGTTGCCCGCAGCGATGGCTTCGAGCTGAACGCCGAGCTGGTTGGCCAGTTTGCGGCCTTTGGTGAGGAGCTCAAAAGACACTTCCTCAACCGTGTATTTATCGATTTCGCAATAAACGAATACGTTGTTCATAATGTTGTATTATCCAATTGTGTGGCTGTCTAACAATTCTTTAACCAAGCCTTCCACGTCGGCATCGGAGCCCGTGAGGCGCTTGCTTTCCTTCGCTTTGAACACGATGTTCTGAACGGCCTTCACCTTCGTTGGCGAACCGGCCAAGCCGCACTGGCTCACATCGCCGTCAACATCGGCAACGCTCCATTGCGTCACGGTCAAATAAGGCTTCTTGTCGTATTCTTCAGCGTGTGGCATGTCGGCGGTGCGTTCCATCGGCGCCGTTGCACGCTTGTATTTCATCACCAGTTTGGCGTTGCGTGGGCGGCATGGTGCAGCGTTGCCGTTCACGGTGAGGAGAATGGGCAGCGGTGCTTCCACGCGCTCAATGCCTCCATCGATGGTGCGCGTCACGGTGATTTTGCCGTTTTCAACGCTGTCGACGCTGGTCACGTAAGTCACTTGGTTGAGGTCGAGTTTCTGAGCCACCTGTGGTCCCACTTGCGCCGTGTCGCCGTCAATGGCCTGGCGTCCGCCGATAACGATGTCGGGCATGCCGATTTTCTTGATGGCTGTTGCCAAAGCATAGCTGGTGGCCAGCGTGTCGGCACCAGCAAAGGCGCGGTCGCTCAGCAAGTAGCCGTTGTCAGCACCGCGATAGAGTCCTTCGCGAATGACATCGGTGGCGCGGGGAGGTCCCATCGTGAGAATACTAACCGTTGAACCAGGATTCTGTTCCTTCAATCGCAAAGCCTGCTCAAGAGCGTTGAGGTCTTCGGGATTGAAAATGGCGGGCAGGGCTGCGCGGTTAACGGTGCCCTCTGGCGTCATGGCGTCTTTGCCCACGTTTCGAGTGTCGGGTACTTGTTTGGCAAGTACAACAATTTTCAAACTCATGTTTATTAGGGATGTATTGATTTTAAATACTTTGTTTTGCACACGGCATAGCATGTGCAGACCGTAAACACAATGATTTACGTGTCGCAAATATAACGATTAATCGCAAAACAGGCAAAGCGAAAGACGTTTTTTTGCCAAGCCCTTTTTTTCTGTCGGTTGTTTCAGGCCTGTTGCGAGGCCGGATATTTGCGGCGTTCTCTTCAGCCAGCAACCGCGCATTTCATTTGATGCCCATCTCTTCAAGCTTGGCTTTGATGAGCCAGAGTTGGTGGTATTGTCCGCTGAAAGTGGGGTTGCTGCCGTAGAGGTCAAACACTTCGAAGTAAGTCTTAACGGTGTTCTTCAGATCTTTGTAATAAGTTGCGGCATCAAGTTGCAGCGTGTCGGGCATCTGCTCCTTGTGTGCTTCAAACCAATCGTGGATGGACTTGATGTCCTCGGGGGTATAATTTTTCTTGAACATATCAGTTGGATTTATAAGTAGGCGTGAAATCGCCGGAGCCGCCGACGATTCTTGCTCATCAGAGGCTGACGGGAAAATAATTGTGGCCTAAGCTTTGGGCGAAGTTACAAAAAAACGTGCAAAACGTTTGGCGTAAATTCGTAAAACAATTAAATTTGCAACCACAAGTAGATGTTTTCTACTGGCTTACCTAATCAAAAACTTAAAACTGAACCGCCTATCGAAACACATTACGCTTAACATCAAACATAAGTTGTAATGGAAAAATTATCCCGCCACACCGATGAGAAGTTGGTCAAACTGTATGTGGAAGGTCTCAACGAGGCTTTCGACACATTGCTCCTACGATATAAAGACAGGCTTTTCGGATACATCCTTTCTAATGTCCATGACGAGGACATCGCCAACGACATCTTTCAAGAAACCTTTTTCAAGGTAATTGTCTCCCTGCGTAAAGGACGGTATGTTGAGAATGGCAAATTCTATGTCTGGCTCTCCAGCATCGCCCATAATGTCATCGTTGACAGTTTCAGAAAACAGCAGACGCAAGATAACGCCTTTTGCGGTAAGGAAATAGAATGGATGGCGGCAGACTGTTTGCAGAATGATGTCAACGAGCGTGAGAATAACCTCAGCAGAAACTTCTGCGAAGTCAATGCGCTCGTCAGCTGTCTGCCGGAGGCCCAGCAGGACATCGTGCGCATGTTTTATTATCAGAAGATGAGTTTCAAGGAAATTGCTGCGGCCAAAAGCATCTGCCTCAACACGGCGCTCGGACGCATGCACTATGCCATCTGTAATATGCGCAAGATGGCCGCCAAGCGCCAGTTTGAACCTTATGTCTGAAGCGTTTATAGCTTCCGTTTCTCCTGCCGTCTGCCAATTCAAATCATATCTTTTTATTATTAGTATATGGAAAATATCCGTACGTCATCAAGACGTTTCAAACTTCTTTTCCTATTGGCTGTCGTGTGTATGGCCAGCCAAGCACAAATCAGTTTGCGTTTCTCGCGAAGCACAACGGCGGCTTCGAGCGTGAAAGTCAGTGTCTGCGACGCGGCAGGAAAGTCCATTGACGGCGCCACTGCTTCGCTCACTTCTTCCCATGCTTTCAAGGCCACGGGCAACGCGGTCACTGCAGCCATGCTCTGCCCCAATGTCAATGGCAACACTTCGCCCACCATCACGCTTACTTTCAAGATTGACGGTCTGCCCGACGCGTTGCCGACTCCGCATTATGCCTTGTTCGACATCCATGCGCTGAATGCTTCGGGCAGTTACCAGTCGAACAACGACGGGAAGGCCCGCCAATTCAACGTTGAAATCAACGGAGGAGCTAAGGCGGCTTCCTCCGAAATCAAAGGTCAACTGACGAATGTGGACATCGCTGCCGGCATCGGCGACGAGACCGGCGTACATCAGGAATGGTCGCTGCCTTTGTCGGCCACTTGCCAGTTGGGCAACAGCCTTTATCTCCGCCTCACCGTCACCGCTGGAAAGTCAAACATGGGCTGCTTCTTCGGTCTCACCTCTGTCAGCCTGGTAGAGAAAATGCCTGAGCCGGAGTTCCGTCCGTTTGAGGCATCGGATGAAATTGGCAGTCCGAAGATGATTTATTCCCTGCTCACGCCGAAGGGACAGGCCCTTGCCATGAATGCCGAGGGAACACTTGCTCTGGAACCGCGCACTGACGCGCCTTCACAGACTTGGTATTTCGTTGGCAAAAACGCCCTTGCTGGCGGCTACCTCCTGGTCAATGCACAAGGCAACCGCAGTTATGTCGTCTCAGGCAACGAGGTGGCCCACTGGGTGGCCAAGCAGTCTGCCGAGCAACCAGCGTTCTTCTCCCTGCGCCAGATGGTCGGGGATGTGGCTGGCGAAGCGTTGAACGTTTCTGGCGACACCTTGTTCGTTGTCCGCCCGGCACGTAACGCCTATTCCCACCACGCACAGGTATACGACATGCCTTGTGGTACGCTCAGCGGAACGTATCTCACGCATCTGGAATTGCGCGATACGCAAGATGCCCAGCCGCTCATCTATCCAGCCAACGCTTTGGTCAATGGTGCTATCGTTGGCAAGAAAGCTGGGAAACCGGCCAACTGGTACACCATCTATACCAAGGCCGCGGCCCACACCTCGCCGGGAAGCACACTCACTTTGTCGGGCTTGCTAAACCAGCGCCTGGACGACGGCGAAAGCCTCACGGCGTATTTCGACTGGAACCGCGACGGCATCTTTGAATCTTCCGTTGCCTTGAACGCCACCGACCGTTTTGAAGAAAGCATTCCCGTTCCTGAAGATGCCCTTCTGGGAGAATCGCGCATGCGTCTGCGCCTCACGGCCAACGGATTGCTGGATGCGGAAGACGAAGTGGCAGGGCAGACCGCCGATTTCATCGTGAAGGTTGTCGAGGCTCAAGATGCCGCCTCCGTGGTGGCCCTCTCTTGCGACACGCTTCGCGGCACCGTAAGCATGCAACCAGAAGAATCTGGCTACCGCCTCACAGCTACCGCCATCGGCAATGCGAAATTCCTCGGATGGTATTGCGGCGACAATGCAGTGAGCGGCGAGGCCGACTTCCTGCTCTCCCCCGCAGTTGGCGGTGTCTACACGGCACTCTTCTCTCCCAACACGCAGGAAACGCCGACAGGCATCCACGTCGTCCCTGCCATGCAGGAAACCGCCGTGTCGTTCAGTGTCAAGGGAAGCGTCGTGACGGCAGAAGGTCCGGTAAAGCGCCTGAGTCTCTACACCGTGAATGGCCGCAGATTGGCTGAAAAGCGCGGCGCGAGCATCAATTGCAAGCGCTTGCCAAAGGGAAACTATTTGGTCGTGGCACACACGAGCAACGGCGATTTTATGCAGAAGATATTTCTGGATTTATAGAAATCGCATTTGAAAATCCGCCAAGCCTCTGGCTTAGCGATAGTTCTTGAAAACCAAGTAACGGTGACGGAGCGGATGTCGTTCGGCCTGCATACGCCACCATTGCATAATCACACAAAAACAACAACATGAAGAGCAACATCATCGTCGGCGGACTCGGACTTATGGCCGCATTTGCCGCCAACGCACAAAACCGCCCTAACATCCTTTACATCATGTGTGACGACATGGGATATGGTGACCTGGCTTGCTACGGCCAGCGCTACATCTCAACGCCCAACATCGACCGCCTCGCCGCCGAGGGCATGCGTTTCTCGCAGGCCTATGCGGGCAGTCCGGTGTCGGCCCCGTCGCGTGCAACGTTTATGACGGGCCAGCATTCTGGCCACACGCATGTTCGTGGCAACAAGGAGTATTGGAGATACGACAACATGGTGAAATATGGCAACAACTCCGATTTCGCCGTGGTGGGACAGGAACCGTATGACACCGCTCACGTCATCATTCCGGAAATCTTCAAAGACAACGGCTATACCACCGGTATGTTCGGCAAGTGGGCCGGCGGCTACGAGGGTTCGGTGTCCACGCCCGACAAGCGTGGCATTGATGAATACTATGGTTTCATCTGCCAGTTCCAAGCCCACCTCTATTATCCTAACTTCCTGAACGCCTACAGCCGCTCGGCTGGCGACAAGGGTGTGCGCCGTGAAGTGTTGGAAGAGAACATCAAATATCCCATGTTTGGTGAGGAATACAAGAAACGCCCACAATATTCGTCCGACATCATCCACCAAAAGGCTCTCGAATGGCTCGATAAGCAAACGAAAGACCAGCCTTTCCTCGGCATCTTCACCTATACCTTGCCGCACGCCGAACTCGCTCAGCCGGAAGACTCTATCTTCTTGGCCTATAAGGGACACTTCTGTCAGGAGAAAACCTTCGGCGGTGACCAGGGTTCGCGCTATAACCCAACGAACTACGGTCATGCGCAGTTTGCTGGCATGATTTCGCGTCTGGATGCGCAGGTGGGGCAGATTATGGCCAAACTGAAAGAGAAGGGCCTCGACGAGAACACCATCGTTATCTTCACGTCGGACAACGGACCGCATGAGGAAGGCGGCGCCGACCCCGATTTCTTCAACCGCGACGGTCTGCTTCAGGGCAAGAAACGCAGTACCTACGAGGGCGGCATTCGCATCCCCTTCATCGTACGCTGGCCAGGCCACGTCAAGGCCGGAACGGTCAACGACCATCAGTTGGCCTTCTACGACCTCATGCCGACGTTCTGCGATTTGGCTGGCATCAAAAACTATGAGAAGCGCTACCGCAACAAATCGCTTGCCAACGATTATTTCGACGGCATCTCCTTCTATCCCACTTTGACAGGAAAGGGCAAACAAAAGAAGCACGACTACCTCTATTGGGAATTTCATGAGACAAACATGATGGGCTTGCGCATGGGCAACTGGAAACTGGTGGTGAAAGCTGGGCAATGCCGTCTTTACGACCTCGCAACAGACTTGCACGAAGACCACGACATCGCTGCCAAGCACCCAGACATCGTCAAGAAAATGAAGGACATCATTTTGAAGGAGCACACCGACAGCCCCATCTTTAAACTGACGTTGCCGAAATAAACTGCTGACGCACGTGTAGAACAAATTTTTCGACAAATACCCTCTCATGCAGGCATACATAGATAGAAATATCAGTGTGTGCCTGCATTTTTATTGGGTTTGACACACTAAAAAGGCCCCCTCCACGTTTATGGATAAACGAGCAATTGAAAATAGACGGAAGAACGAACCTTTTCTTCGTTCAGCGGGGAGTCTTCAAAGGCTCTTCCACTATTACATAATCAACACACATCGCCTATGCCGCATACTACACCATTACAACATCCCGCTCCGAAAGAGAGCACCTTGAAACGCATCATGGAGTTTGCAAGACTCCGCATTGAGATGGATTTCGAGGGGCAAAGCTACGCTGAATTATTAAATATGCTTGAAAGAGAGAAACCGTTTGCCCAAGCATTTTCTTAAAAAGATGTATCTTTGCAGTTAGAAATACCTCAACGAAGATACGGACAGTGACTGAGAGGCCGCCACGTATGATATATTATATAATGTGCATGTGATATATATAGTATATGTATATGAATGCCTAATATATATAAGCCTGCACGCTCCCCGTTCGATGTCTTCCACAAAAAATCCTCACATGAAAAAAATCTTATTGCTTGGCTCCGGTGAACTCGGCAAAGAGTTCACCATTGCTGCCCAACGCCTCGGACAGCATGTCATTGCTTGCGATGCTTATCCCTCTGCTCCCGCCATGCAGGTGGCAGACGAAGCTGAAGTCTTTTCAATGCTCGATGGCGAAGCCCTGGAACGCGTCGTTGAAAAGCACCATCCCGACCTCATCGTGCCAGAAATCGAAGCCATCCGCACGGAGCGCCTCTACGATTTCGAGAAAGAAGGCATCCAGGTGGTGCCTTCTGCCAAAGCGGTCAACTTCACCATGAACCGTAAGGCCATCCGCGACTTGGCGGCTAAAGAACTCGGACTGAAAACGGCACGCTATTTTTACGCCAAGACGTATGAAGAACTCTGCGAAGCCGCTGAGAAGATTGGCTATCCGTGTATCGTCAAGCCGCTCATGTCGTCGTCGGGTAAAGGCCAGTCGATGGTCAAAACGGCTGCCGACTTGGAACACGCTTGGCACTATGGCTTGGAGGGCAGCCGCGGAGACATTCAGGAACTCATCATTGAGGAATTTATTCATTTCGACAGCGAAATCACCCTTCTCACGGTGACGCAGAAAAACGGCCCGACCTTGTTCTGCCCGCCCATCGGACATGTGCAGAAAGGCGGTGACTATCGCGAAAGCTTCCAACCGGCCCACATCGCGCCGGAACATTTGGCCGAAGCGCAGCGCATGGCCGACAAGGTGACGCACGCTTTGACGGGCGCCGGACTTTGGGGCGTGGAGTTCTTCCTCAGCCACGAAAACGGTGTTTATTTCTCCGAACTCTCGCCGCGTCCGCACGACACGGGTATGGTCACATTGGCTGGAACGCAGAATTTCAACGAATTTGAGCTGCACCTGCGTGCCGTGCTCGGTTTGCCAATTCCTTGTATCAAGCAAATGCGCATCGGTGCCAGTGCCGTCATCCTTTCGCCGATAGAGAGCCAGGAGCCGCCGCGTTATAAGGGACTGGAAGAAACGTGTGAAGAAGACGCCGACGTGCGCATCTTCGGCAAACCAACCACGCGTGTCAACCGCCGCATGGGTGTCGTGGTGTGCAATGCCCCGCTCGATGCCGACCTCAACCAGTTGCGCGATAAAGCCAAGCGATTGGCTGCCTGTGTTGAAGTGTGCTGATAAACCGTAGGGCGCAACGCCCCTCTTTCAATGCAAACAAGGCAGTGCATGCCTCATGTGCTGCTTGCTGAAATACCTAAAAAAGTGCCGATAAGTCGTGGAAATCTATGTATTTTCGATAGATTTCCACGACTTATCGGCACTTTTTTAGGAATATACAACCTCAACGGCGTCCACAATAGCTCCCATTGTCGTATCTTAAAGTGTTGAATAACAAGGGAAAACGTGGTCGGTCTGCGAGGTAAATGTAAAAAGTTACGGAGATTGTAAATATTCTCCGTAACTTTTTACATAAAATGCGCGTTGCTCTCAATAAGTAGTTGTATCTTTGTACAAAAATAAAGACACTAATTTTGAATATCTACTTATGGATGGAACTTCAATCATTGACACGCTGCAACAGCAGGGAGGGTTCATAACCACAGGCGAAGTGAAAACCCGTGGTGAATATGAACAACTTCGCCGTGCAACGGAAGACGGAACACTCATGCGACTTCGTAATGGTGTCTATGTGGAGACGTCCTCTTTGGCAAACAACATGATAGATGTGGAACGTATAGTTCCGCATGGAGTGCTATGCTTGTATAGTGCGTTTGCTTATTACGGCCTTACCACACAAGTACCTTCTGCCACTTGCGTAGCCATTGAAGCCAAGCGAAAGGTTCGTCTGCCAGAATATCCTCCAATTGATCTTTATTTCTGGAAAAAGGAAAATTTGGAGTTTGGCGTAATTCGAAGGTGCATATCGGGTTACGATGTATTCATTACGGATATAGAGCGAACGGTCTGTGATGCTGTGAAATATCGGAACAAGACAGGGCTTGACGTATGCGGTGAAGTGATAGATTGCTACCTTAAAAAGGATAACCGCAATATATCGCTACTCCATGAATATGCACAAAAACTAAGAGTGAAGAATATATTGACTAAATATTTGGAGACAAGATTGTGACAAAGAACGTAGGAAAGTCCATTAGGACACGTTTGCTGAATCTCGCCAAGGAGGAGAAGCAAGAATATATGAAGGTGCTGGTGAGATACTTGCATGAACGCTTGTTGTTTCGTATATCAGCAAGCCCTTATAAAAAACACTTTCTGCTGAAAGGCAGTTCGCTGTTGTATGCTTTGGACGGTTTTAAGGCTCGCCCAACTATCGATATAGATTTGTTGGGAGAGCGTATATGTAATGACAGAGAGAATCTTAAAGATGTGTTCCAAAAGGTTTGCGGTGTTGAATGTGAGGATGACGGTGTTTCTTTCGATGCGTCTTCTCTTGAATTAGAACCGATAGCTGTTGAGAAAAAATACCCAGGCACATGTGTAAAAGTGGTAGCTCGCTTAGATACAATAGTACAACAGATTTCTGTTGACATTGGCTTTGGTGATGTGGTGACACCATATCCTTTGTCTTTGGATTATCCTTTGTTGTTGTCAGACATCCCAGCCGTGGAGTTGTATGCCTATTCTTTGGAAACGCTGATTGCAGAGAAATTCCACACAATGGTTGATCGTGATGAAAGCAATAGCCGTATGAAAGACTTCTTTGATGTGTACCAGTTATTCACCAACCATGAGATTGATAGAGAACTTCTTGCTGAAGCCATTGCCAGCACATTCAAGAATAGAAATACTTCATATCGAGAGAACCTTTCGCTTTTTACAGACAGGTTTGCTACGGATGAAACACGTAACGTCTGGTGGAAGGCATTCTTGAAAAAAATACGTTGGAAAGGGCAGATAGAATTCTCTGCTGTGATGAAGTGCATCAAAGAGAACCTGCAAGAATATTGGAACAACGAGACATTGGCTTGATAGGTCTTATTTTATAAGAAAATTTGAAAAAGAAGGCAACGTGTTTTGAACGAATATACATCGTCATCGTCCTTTGCGGCACCAGCCCTGTAGCTCAAGTTTGCGGCGAAGCACTGTAGCTCACTTTGCTCGCAAAGTGAGGGGGACGAATTTTATGGCGAACACGTCGCAAAGGCGCGGGTATATAGCGGACTTATAGCATTTTCGCGACGTGTCCGTGGCCCTCACTTTGCGAGCAAAGTGAGCTACAATGCTGGCGCCCCATCCTACGCCCACGAAATTCCTTAATTCGATATTATCTAAACACCTCCCGCGTCCCCATTAAATCCGCCCCCTCATGTCAGCCACAGATACCCCGCCAATGCGATTTGTAGGGCGAAGATGATGGGGATGCCATATCTAAACTTCTTGTGGCGCGTCTTATGGTGCCATAACTTCATGCCCGCCCAGGCACCCACACTTCCACCAACGGCCGCCATCATCAGCAACGTCGCTTCCGGGATGCGCCATTTCGCCCGTTTCGCTTTCAATTTGTCGATGCCAAATGTTATCAGCGTGGCGACATTGATGGCCAGAAGATAGCAGGCGAGGAGTCTGTATTGTAATTCCATAATAAATCTCGTGTCCTCAAAATCATCCGATATGTTTCGCCAGGAAACGCTCCATAGCGCGGTAGAAGTCAAAGCGGTTCTCCTGGTTGTGGAATCCGTGGCCTTCGTTGTCCTTCACCATATATTCCACCTCCACGCCGCGTTCCCGCAGCGCCTCCACCATCTGGTCGCTCTCCGCTTTGTTCACGCGCGGGTCGTTCGCCCCTTGCGCCACAAAAAGCGGCACACGAATTTTGTCAGCGTGCAGCGCTGGAGACGTCGCCGCCAATTGTTCCTTGTCGGCCTCAGGGTTGCCCACCTGTTCATACATCATTTCAAGCATCGGGCGCCAGTAGGGCGGAATCGTCTTCATGAAAGTAAACAAGTTCGACACCCCCACATAGTCCACGCCACAGGCATAGAGGTCTGGCGTGAAAGCCACGCCCGCCAGCGTTGCATATCCGCCGTAGCTCCCGCCGTAGATGGCGATGCGTTTCCTGTCGGCAATGCCTTTGCTGATGAGCCAGTTCACGCCGTCGGTGATGTCGTCCTGCATCTTCAGTCCCCATTGCTTGTAGCTCGCCTCTAGGAACTGGCGGCCGTAGCCCGTGCTGCCTCTGAAATTCATTTGGAACACCGCATAGCCGCGGTTGCAGAGAAATTGCACCTCCGAACTGTAGCCCCACGTGTCGCGTGCCCAAGGGCCACCGTGCGGGTTCACCACCACCGGCAACTGCTTCGCCTCCTCCAATGTCACGCCGTGTGGCAGAGAGAGATACGCTTCGATGTGTAGGCCGTCGCGCGTTGTGTAAGTCACGTCGTGCATCTCCACCATCTCCTCCTCGCGAATCCACGGCGCGGTGTCGGCCAGTTTCGTCGCCGTGTCCGTTGCCACGTCATAGAAATAATAGCTGCCGCGTGTGCGGTCGTTGCCCACATAAATAAGCGCGTGCGACTCCTCCTTGTCCGTGTCTGCCATGCCATAGCGGTAGCCTGGAAAATGCGCCTTTATGCGTTTCCGCAGCGCCTCCTCCTCAGCGTCGAAGAAATGGCGCACTGGTTCCTTGTGGCCCGTGCAATAGACCGACAAGAGTTTCTTGCGTTTGCGCGAATAGCTGATGCTCGAGATGTCGTATTTCTCATTTTCATACATCACTTCCAGTTCCTCACACGTCCGTGGGTCCATCAGCGCCAACACCACCTTGTCTCGGTTCAAGTTTGTGGCGGCATACACCAGACGGTTGTCGGGCGTGAACTCCATGAAATTAACCATCTCCTTGAAGTTCGTCGTCAAAACGGGGCGAAACTCCTCCTCTTCAGTGTCGCGGTAGAGAATCTGCGTGTTCACGCCGTCAACGATGGCCGTCACGGCCCGCAGTTTCCCCTCGTGGTCCGTCATCCATCCCTGCCAGTTTCCAGGATTCTCCGCCAGTAGCGTCAGTTCCCCCGTTCGGATGTTTAAGCGGTAAGGGTCAAACACCTCCGGGTTGCGTTTGTTCAGTCCGATCATCACCTCGTCGGGCGTCTCCTCCAGGTCGTCAATCAGCGACGTTCTAACCCCCGGAAAGTCCGTGTATGCCCGTTGGTCGCTGCCATCGATGTTCACGCCGAAGAGCTGATAGTTTTCGTCGCCCCCCGTGTCCTTCATATATAAGAGGCGTTCGTTGTCGGCCCACATATATCCCGCCACGCTGCGCAGCGTTTCGCTCGTGACGCGCACGGCCTCGCCGCCCTCAACGGGGCGCACAAAAACATTCATGCGTTCCTTGTAGGGCGCCATGAAAGAGAGGTGGCGTCCGTCGGGCGAAAGTTGGAAGGCCGCTTCCTGCGAATTGCGGAAGAAATCTTCAAGCGGTATGCGGCGCACGGCAGTGTCGGCCGCAGAGAAATTGTTTGCTGTGTTCATATCTTGTGTGTTGCTGATTTATGGTGGTTCGAATAATTCTGATACCTTGTTGGAATTTCAGTGCTTGGCCGTCGCAATCGTCGGTTGCGGCGCCAGCATTGTAGCTCACTTTGCTCGCAAAGTGAGGGCCACGAATACGTAGCGAATATGATCTGCGCTCCGGCCATGACCTTGTTGGAATTACAGTGCTTGGTCGTCGCAATATTCGTCCCCCTCACTTTGCGAGCAAAGTGAGCTACAGTGCTTCGCCTCGACCTCCGTCGCATGTCGGTTGGCCCAAAAACCGCGTAGAAACATCCTTGGATTTTCAACGCCCGGCCTTCCGCCATTACTTTTTCTTCTACAAACTTAGCGATTTTATCCGATTCCCAAGGCAGCCTCGCCTCATTTTCTCCCCGTCCATAAGAAAAAGTAATCTACTCGCGGCCGCAATTCGTGCTACTCGCGGCCGCGAGTAGCGCTACCTTCGGCCGCGCGTAGCATTACCTTCGGCCGCGAGTAGATAACATACCAATATTCTCGGGAAATCCTCCGCGGTCTCTCTTCAGCCGCTCTTCCTTCTGTTCGCTCCTCGTCGTCTTTTCCATGTTGCCCCGCTTTTTGCCCATTATCTGAAAAATCATGCCATTTAACAAAAAAGTAACATGTAAATTTGTTTGTTGAGAAATATGTTGCTATCTTTGGGACGAAAATGCGGAGGCATTCACGTTGTTGAAGCGAGAAAGCGTATTTAACGATGTGTGAATGAACGAGTTGCATGTTAGTCTTAGTCTCAGAACTCTCATTAAACGAGCTGAGCTGCGTGTGGCAAATTCTTGAAATAATTAAATAGATGGTTTCTGATGTTAAGTCTCTGAAGTTGTCTTGCAAAGTGAATGTGACATAGTGAAAACGGACTTACAGTTTCGGCAGCATATTTTCATGGATATGGTTGCCGATCTGACAAAAAGACGTTTCTCGCATGAATGTTGCATCACATTGCAATAAGACAATGGAAGTAAGAGCTTTTCCTCAACCTCCAGTGAGACGGGATGTAACCCTGTTGCTGGCCGCTCCATAATAAAGCGTGGACGGTTCTTCCGCATCAAGATGGCGGAATATGTTTGCAACAATGTTTCATTTTTGTTTTGTTCGCCCATTTGCCCTTTCGGGCGTTTGGCGCAACGCCATAATTATGTTATGCATTGGGGGATGCATGCTGCAAGACCAACAGACGCGCCGATGGCAAGTCTGCGTTGATGCCCCATGACGGGGCGGAGATGCAAGACGGGCGGTTCGGCTCCTATTATATAAAAGGTGTGCTGACGTTGCGCAGCCGTTATGGAAAAAGAAAATGATTTGGGGCTGGGCATGCATTGCCTCGCTCTGAAACTTAACATAATCAAATCTACAAATTATTTATTCACTAATTGTTTAATTCAAATTCTCATCTCACAATGAAGAAAATTTACAATTTTCTTGCTTTGATGCTGCTCTTCGTGGCAGGATCATTGTCAGCAGTTGCTGCTGAACGCGATTGGACCGTGTGGGACGTTGCAGAAAGCCAGATTGAGACGCCGCAGAACGGTATGTTCGTGGTGCTTCAGCAGGGCGGCAACAAGGCTGGCTGGTCAAGCAATGGCTATCTGAATCCCTCTGGCTCCTTCAAGGCAGCCGTTGACGCTAGCTGTGTTTACGAACTCGTAAAGGTTGGCGAAGACGCGCAGGGCGATAACGTATTCGTTCTGAAAAACTTCTCCAACAAGCAGTACATGTACTCTGGTGGTCACACTTTGTCTTATGGCGAAGCTTTCCAGTGTACCATTTTGAAGGGTGAGGCTGGTTCGACCGACCTTCGCCGTTTGATTGATGGTAACGAAAAGCAGCCTGATTCAGAAGGTAACGACTGGGTGCTCGCAGGCAAGTTGCCAGAAAATGGTGAAAAGCCTAATTACCTCTGCTATTGGGGCTGCCCAGCTTACTCGACTTACAGCGACACCAACAACTGGCGAATCTATGAAGCCACTCCTCATCAGCCAACAGCTGACGAGAAATTGGAGACCGTCTACAACGAAGTCTTCAAGAATGGTTTCTCTGATATCGAATTTGCTGTAGGTGATCAGCCGGGTAACATCTCTCAGGAACTCCACGACAAGATCGAAGCTGCTTACAATGCAGCCAACGACGCTATGGGTAACGACGCTGTTTCTGCGGAAGCCAAGGAAAAGATCGTTCAGGACATTCTTGATGCTCAGGAAAAGCTGAACAACGGTGGCCGCATCATGCTCGTTCCGGGTAAGTACTACATGTTTATCAGCCAGCGTTCACAAGACGGTATGTTCGATGCGGGTGGCTCTATGAAGTGTACGAAGGACAAAGTCGCTGTCGACGTTCCTCCAACCCTCAACGATGCCAAATACTTGTGGACTGTTGAAGATGCAGGTAATGGTCAGTACTACATCAAGAACTTTGCAACCGGTCGTTATGCTGGCAAGCAGGGTAGCACTTCTTCTACGTTCCCAACCGTTGAAGGCGCAACTGTTAAGTGCAACGTTGCTTTCAACCCGAACGGCGAAGCTGCTGGCTTGATGTTCAACATCACTGACGAAGATGGCAATATGTGGCACTGTGATGGCGGTATGAATGTCGTTCGTTGGCAGTCGAAGAACGGACTGGGTTGCTTGTTCGCAATCAAGGAAGTTCCTGCTGACGTTGCAGACCAACTCACCGCTGTTGTTGAAAAGGCCCGCTTCATGAAGAAGTACCACGCTTTGGTTAGTGAGGCTAAGTCTACTTCAGAGAAGTATAAGCTTAATTCTGACGTAACTTTCGACGACAAGTATGCTTCTGCAGGTCTTGTCTCTTCTTTCGAAAAGTGCAACGCAACTGAACCTTCTGAAGGTAAGGAAGCTTATGCATTCGATGGCAAGCTCGGTACTTACTACCACACTCTGTGGTCAAGTAATGTGGACGGTGAATACCACTGGGCACAGGTGAACCTCGGCGACGAGCCAATCCAGAAGCTCTTCCTCAAGTTCTCTCAGCGCCACAACAACCGTAGAGGTAACCCGAGCCGCATCGCTCTCGTTGCACAGGCTGACGGCGATGATCCTGAAGGAGCATGGACAGATACTTTGTTCAAGGACACTGTTATCTACCAGTATGCCACTAACTTCCCTAATGGTACCATCGACAGCACTACGACTGTAATGCGTATCGATTTGGGCAAGCCGGTTCAGCACCTTCGTTTCGTAGGTCTCCAGACTAAGGTCAACCAGCTCCACGGCCTCGGCCCATGCTGGCACGTATCAGAATTGCGCTTCTACAAGGACGGTGGTGACAACCCACGTTACAACATGATTCCTGAAGAAGTACGCCAGAAGTTGGCTGCCGCCATCGCCAACGCTGAAAAGCTCGCTTCAGACAGCTCTGCAACTCAGGCTGACTATGAAGCTTTGGAAGCCGTTATCAAGGAATTCAACGATGCATATCCTGATGACACTGAACTTCTCGAACTCTTGAAGGACGCTAAGGCTCAGGCCGAAGCTGAAGGCATGGTGGGCACTGCATGGGGTTACTTCCCAGCAGATGCACAGAGCGGCTTGAAGACAACGGTTGACAATGTTTCTTCTTATGTTGAAGCTAACTCTCCGTTGAGCCTCACTGCCATCGCAGACCAGTTGAAGGCGCTTCGCAGCGCAATCAGCACGTTCAACAGCAAGTTGATCGTTCCTGAAGACGGCGCAATCGTTCGCATTAAGAGCGTAAGCCAGAATCAAAACGGCGACCAGAACGGTCAGTATGGTAACATCGTATATGCTCGCAACGCCGACACTGTTGCTAACGTTTACTGGGGCTATAAGGACGACGAAAACCAGAGCACTCGTTTGAACGCTGTATGGCAGCTCAGAAAGCAGGCCGACGGTTCATTCGTTATCAAGAACTTGGCAACTGGTCTCAACATCGCCAACTTGTATGACGGCGTTGAAGACAAGGACGAAGTGGAGCTCTCACAGCGTTTGAGCTCAACTAAGGAAGATTCTAAGTTCACCCTCGTTTCTGGTAAGCTTCCTGGCGTATTCAACATCCAGTTTGTTGAAGGCCGCTACATGAACGCTGATCCAAACCACAACGTGGTTAACTGGAGCGGCAGCGATGCAAGCTCTTTGTTCGTGTTCGACGAAGTTTCTTCTGATGTCGTTGCCGACGGTATGACTTACAATGTCAAGGCCAATGCTTATCAGATTGTTACGATGCCGTTCGACATCCAGTACGTAGAACCAGCTCCTTACAAGCTCCTCGGACAGAAGGACGGTAAGGCTCAGCTCCAGCTCTACTCTGAGTCTGAAATCATCCCGGCTGGTACTCCGTTCATCGTTAAGACTGACGAAGATATCAACTATCTCCAGATTGGTATCCAGGCTGCTGATGCAAGCGAACTCGCTAACGGTACTTACGTTTACGACCACGTCAACCAGAATGGTATGGTGGGTACTTTGAACTCGCTGACTGTTAATGCTGGCCTCGGTTTGCTCCTCGACGGTGTGATCAAGAACTCTGTTGACAACACTACTGTTGACGCCAGCACTGGTTACTTCGTTGAAATCCCTGAAACGACTGAAGATGGCGACATCGCACTCAACATCGAAGACGTTATCAACGGTATCAACAATGCAGTGGTTTCTAACGCTAAGGGTGGTGCTATCTACACTATCTCTGGTGTGAAGGTTCGTGCTAACTCAACTGTAGGTCTTCCTAAGGGTCTCTACATCGTTAACGGTAAGAAGGTTTACGTAAAGTAATCACTCTCTGAATGTTAATGCATTTTCAATAAAAAGGGCGCTCCGCATTCGCGGGGCGCCTTTTTTGTTTTCTGGGCCGCCGTGGCCTTCGGCGGCATTTTGCTTCTTTTTCGTGCCGCTTGGCCCTATAAAATCCCTTTCAGAATTGTGGATGTGAAAAGCAAATTGTAACTTTGTCCTGAAATTGAAAAACCTGAACCAGACGGGGTAGTTAAGTAGGGTTTCAAAATAGGAATATTAACGTTTTATAGAGAGGCGCCGCTGCCCCTGAAGGGGGCTCATATTCCAGGATAGGGGCTCGCCCCTATCTCTCGACGCAGCTCATCGATTCTCGCTGCTGCCCCTGTAAGGGGCGCATATCGTTGGCGGGGCTTGCCCCGCAATAAGATTCGAGATATGAGCCCCTTACAGGGGCGAGGTTCATAAATCGGCACCAAGAGGTAGGGGCAAGCCCCTACCCTAAATATAAGCCCCTTTCAGGGCGCTGGCGCCTCTCTATCAAACTTGGTCTCTCTGTATTTCCCCCCACCCACAGTCTGATTCCCTTAACCAGCCCTGGCGTGAATGCACGGCGGAGGCCTTTTTATCACATCTTTTTATGTATGCAATTATCTTAAATGCAGTCGCCGTCGTTGTCGGCAGCGCTGTTGGTGCTTTGGCGCGTAAGGGAATACGCGAGAAATACATCACCGTTCTTAACACCGCTATGGGCCTCGCCGCCATTGTCCTCGGCGTCAATGTGGCCATGGAACACATGATCAAAAGCCACTATCCCGTTCTCTTCATCTTCTGCCTGGCCATCGGTGGGCTCATCGGCACTTTCTTGAAGCTTGATCAACACTTGGAGCGTGCCACGCGCCGCGTTTCTGGCGGTTCCAACCTCGCAGAAGGCATCACCACGGGTGTCTTGTTCTGTTGCGTCGGAACGCTCTCGATGATGGGCCCCGTGCTGAGCGCCCTCTTCAACGACAACACCTATCTCATGACGGCCGCCACGCTCAACCTCGTGACAATGGTTGTCGTGGCCTCCAGCTATGGTTTTGGCACCGCCATCACGGCCTTCTTCGTCTTTGCTTGGCAGGCCAGCATCTACGGCATTGCAAAAGTCTCTGCCTCCTTCATCTCTGAAGAACTCATCGCGGAGGTCAGCATCGTCGGAGGCGTTTTGATTGCCGCAGCTGGCCTCGGCGTGCTCAACATCAAGGATTGCAAGACCATCAATCTGCTGCCCGCCCTCTTCATCCCCATGCTCTTCTTCCTTGTCAAGGGATTGCTGGGCCTTTGATGAACGGCCGCAACAGGCAGTCTGATGATATAGCTTGAAATCTGGAAACGGAAAAAGTATGGAAGCAGTCAACTATAGTTATAAAAGAATCCTCGCCATTGCGTTGCCCATTCTCGTCAGTGTGTTGATGGAGCAGCTCATCGGCATGACCGACACGGCCTATCTCGGACGCGTTGGGGAGGTGGAATTGGGAGCCGCAGCTCTCGGCGGTATCGCCTATACCGTGGTGTTTATGCTCGGCCTCGGTTTCAGCATCGGTGTGCAAATCATCATCGGCCGCCGCAACGGAGAGGGCGCTTACACAACCATCGGCAGTGTGTTCTATCACGGCCTCTTCTTCCTGCTCCTCCTTTCCCTCGTCTTGGTGGCGTTCGTCTTTTTCTTTGGCGACCGCTTGATGAACAGTCTCATCAGCTCTCCCGAAATCGCCAGCGCCTCAGATATCTACCTGACGTGGCGCATGGCGGGCATCCCCTTTGCCTTCATCACCCTCGTTTTCCGCGCCTTCTACATCGGCACCACCAACACCCGCACGCTGACGCTCAACTCCCTCGTCATGGTGTTGAGCAACGTCGTCTTCAACTATGTCTTGATCTTCGGCAAATTCGGTTTCCCGGCTCTGGGCATACAAGGTGCGGCCATCGGCTCGGCCTTGGCGGAAATCGTTTCCTTCCTCTTCTTCCTCGTCTATACCTCGCGGCGCATCGACTGCGCAAAATATGCCCTCAATGCCATGCCGCGTTTCCGCATTGGCATTCTGAAAAATGTGTTCGATTTGAGTGTGTGGATAATGATACAGAATTTCCTGTCGCTCGGCACGTGGTTTATCTTCTTCCTGGCCATTGAGCATCTCGGGCAGCATGATTTGGCCGCCACCAACATCATTCGCAACGTCTCTGCCTTCACCTTTATGACGCTCGTGGCCTTCGGTTCCACCATCTCCACCCTCGTCAGCAACTTCATCGGACAGGGAAACGACGACAGCGTGATGCCCATGATACACCGCGTGATGAAACTCACGTTTCTCATCCTCGTGCCCGTCATTCTCCTCATCGCCACTTTTTCATACAACGTTTTAAACATCTTCACCGATGACGCGGCGCTCATCCGCCACGCCCAGGGAGCCCTTTACGTGCTCCTCTCCTCATACGTCTTCAGCATCCCCGCCCAATTGTGTCTCCATGCCGTATCTGGCTCTGGAAACACCAAGGCCGCGTTCGCGATGGAGTCGGTCAGTCTTTTGGTTTATGCGGTCTACGTCTTCGTGGCCATCTTCCATTTCCGCAGCAGTCTGCCCGTATGTTGGCTCAGCGAGTTTGTCTATTCCATCCCCATTTCCTCCCTGGCCTATTTCTATATGCGCAGGGGCTTTTGGCGGAAAAAGGCGGCGATTTGACCCGTCGGGAAGCCCGGAAAAACCGCCCGTTTCGACTTTTCCCCGTGACTAATCGGCTGATTTGTTAGGCATTCTCATAAAAATGTGGCGCGTAACCTTGTGTAATTCACGTAAAAATCGTAATTTTGCAACGCTTTTCTGATGGGCCGCTGTCGGGATGAGAGTTCCCCGTTACGCCCACAGACGAATAACATAATAAATTACCAAAAGAAAAAATGGCAGATTTAATTAAAATCGCTGAGGAAGCATTTGCTACGGGCAAGTCATTCCCCGAATTCAAGGCTGGTGACACAATCACCGTAGCTTACAAGATTGTCGAAGGCAACAAAGAGCGCGTTCAGCTCTATCGTGGCGTTGTCATCAAGATTTCTGGTCATCAGGACAAGAAGCGTTTCACGGTTCGCAAGATGTCTGGTAACATTGGTGTTGAACGTATCTTCCCAATCGAATCTCCGGCTATCGAAAGCATCGAAATCAACAAGCATGGTAAGGTGCGTCGTGCTAAGCTTTACTACCTCCGTGCCCTCACTGGTAAGAAGGCCCGCATTAAGGAACGTCGCGTAAACGTTGCGAAGGAAGCTTAATAGCCCATCTCACTTGTACACACTTACACTTACAATCGCCTGTGTTTTGCATCCCTGCAAAACATCGGCGATTTTTTTTGTTTGCACGAAAATGCAAGAAATCCGTTGAACGCCGATGGGCCGAAGTTTATAGAGATGCTTTGTCAGAAATGCAGTTCGCAACATGATGCTTTCAAGTTCTTTGCCATTGGCTTTCGCCCACCGCAACGCCTTATTTTACAAATTTCGCGCTCGCTCACTGCCTTATTTTACAAGTTTTCGCCTGCTAGAACGCCTTATTTTACATATTTCGCGCCCTCTCATTGCCTTATTTTACAAGTTTTCGCCCGCCAGAACGCCTTATTTTACATATTTCGCGCTCGCTCATTGCCTTATTTTACAAGTTTTCCAATAAAAAAACGGTTCCCGTATTAGGCGGAAACCGTTGAGATAGAGGGTGTAAGAAAGTTCTTCCTTGGGTTTTGACGGGAATCGGGCGCTGAGATATGATTTCCATAAGGCCGCTCATTCCATGTTTCCAGTGAAGGATTCCACGATATAGCGCGGACGGCGTTTCACCTCAGAATAAATTTTCCCGATATATTCCCCGATGATGCCGAGCGCCAGCAGGATGGCGCCGCCGACAAACCAGACGCTGACGAGTAGGGAAGTCCATCCTGGCAACGTATGGCCGTTGAAGTGCGCTATCAGCGCCCAGACGATGACGGCGAACGAAATGACGATGAAAAGGACGCCGAGCAGGAGGATGAGGCGCAGCGGACGGACGGAAAACGAAGTGATGCCGTCCCAGGCGAATCCCAACATGCGGCTGAGCGGATATTTCGACTCGCCGGCAAAGCGGGCGGCGCGGTCGTATTCAACCGTTGCCTGGCGGTATCCCAGCGATTTCACCATGCCGCGCAGGAAAAGGTTGCGCTCAGGATAACTCAGCAGCGTTTTTGCCGCGCGGCGACTCATAAGGCGAAAGTCGGCGTGGTTGTACACCACCTCCGTTCCCAGCCAGTGCATAAAACGATAGAAGAACACCGCCGTTTGCCGCTTAAAGCATGTGTCGGTTGAGCGGTCGCGCCGAACGCCGTAGACAATGTCGTTGCCTTCCAGAAAGCGGTCCACCATCGTGCAGATGGCGTTGACATCGTCTTGCAAATCGGCATCGATGGTCACAATGCAGTCTGCCGACTCGCAGGCACGCTCCAGGCCAGCCCACAAAGCGTGCTGGTGGCCCGCGTTGTGCGCCAATTTCAAGCCGCACACCTCACTGTGGGTCTGCGACTCCGTTTCGATAATCTGCCATGTCTCGTCGGCGCTGCCGTCGTCAACATATAAGATATGGGTCTGCACCTCCTTGGCGGCCAGCGTGTCGGCCACTTGCAGCAGGCGTTTTGTCGTTTCATGAAGAACGGGCGCTTCGTTGTAGCAAGGCACCACGATGGTTAATCTTGTCATGAGAGTTTTCTGTTTGTTCTGAACGGCAAATATACAATAATTTCTCCGAAGGCTCCGCTGAAAGTGCGTCCGCTTTGAATATTCCCCCGTTTTCTTCGGTGCTTTCTTCGGTGAAACCACCTTATCTGGCTTTAGCGTAACCCTGTCTTTATGTAAAATAATACACTGGTAAAACTTACAAAAAGATTATTTGCGATGTGTTTAAATAAAAATAAGAAAGTTTTCATGGATTTTCTTTGTATAAAAAGAAAGTATTTCTACCTTTGCGCCGTGATAAATAAAAGCCAACGTCAAACCCAATACACACAGCAATGAAACGTACCATAGAATTTACGAAAATGCACGGGGCAGGTAATGATTATATTTATGTCAATACGCTTGCTTATCCGTTGAAGCATCCCGAAAAACTGTCCGTTACTTGGAGCGACCGCCACAAGGGCATCGGCGGCGACGGTTTGGTGCTCATTGGCGCTTCGGACGTTGCCGACTTTTCGATGCGTATTTTCAACAACGACGGTTCAGAGGCCCGCATGTGTGGCAATGCCTCCCGCTGCATCGGCAAATATCTTCACGACAACGGCTTGACCGACTCGCTCGACATCCGCTTGGCCACGCTTTCTGGCATCAAGGTGCTCCACCTCTCGCTCGGTGTCGACGGATTGGTTGAGCAAGTGACCGTTGATATGGGCGAGCCGCAGTTGGCTGTGTCTTCGCAGTTGGCATCGCCCGACGGCAGTATGCGCGAGGGCGTCGTGACGAGCACAGACGGCAAGCGGTACGTGGGAACTTTCGTCTCTATGGGCAATCCCCATTTCGTTATCTTCACGGATGACGTTGAAAACATAGACCTCGAGAAAGTAGGCCCAACCTTAGAGTTCGCTTCGCTGTTTCCCGAGCGTTGCAACATCGAGTTTGCCGAAGTGAAGTCCGATGGCGGCATCCGCATGCGCGTGTGGGAACGCGGTTCCGGTATCACCTTGGCCTGCGGCACCGGAGCCTGTGCAACGGCCGTTGCGGCCACTTTGACAGGCCGCCGACCTCGCAAGAGCGTCGTCGCGATGGATGGGGGAGAGCTCACCATTGAATGGCGTGAGGAAGATGGACACGTGTATATGACGGGTCCGGCAACCAAAGTGTTCGACGGAAGAATCACCATCGAAGAATAGACAATCCCTCTTTCCCTTCTCCCTATAATAATCCCTCCTCTTCTTATAATAATTTCCCTTCTCCTTATAATAATAAGACATAGAACATCCCCATAAAAATCATATACGATGCTTACGGTAAATGAAAATTTCTTGAAACTGCAAAAGAACTATCTCTTTGCAGACATAGCCCAGAAGGTGGCCGCTTTTAAGGCAGCTCATCCAGAGGCCAAACTGATTAGATTAGGTATTGGCGACGTAACCCGTCCGCTGCCGCCAGCAGTGATTGAGGCACTTCATAAAGCCGTCGACGAGATGGGGAAGGCCGAGACCTTCAGAGGCTACGGGCCGGAACACGGCTATGAGTTCTTGAGAAAAGCCATCGTTGAAAACGATTTTCAGTCGCGCGGCATTGATTTGGACATCGACGAAGTATTTGTCAACGACGGCGCCAAGAGCGACACGGGAAACTTCGGCGACATCCTCGGCACAGAAAACACCATTTGCCTGACCGACCCCATCTATCCCGTTTACATTGATTCCAACGTGATGGGCGGCAGAGCGGGCCAGTTCCTCGGCAATGCGTGGAGCCGGATTACTTACTGTCCTTGCACGGCAAGCAACAACTTTATCCCCTCCTTGCCCTCCCATTCCGTTGATTTGATATATCTTTGCTATCCCAACAACCCGACAGGCACGACGTTGTGCCGCGGCGAACTCGAGAAATGGGTGGACTACGCCCGTCGCAACAACAGTCTGTTGCTCTACGATGCAGCCTATGAAGCTTATATCACGCAGCCAGATGTCCCCCACAGTATCTATGAGATACCAGGTGCCAAAGAATGCGCCGTGGAGTTTCATTCCTATTCCAAGACAGCCGGCTTCACCGGTTTGCGTTGCGGATATACCGTGGTGCCGAAAGCCCTCAAGGTCAAGGCCGCCAGTGGCGAAGACGTTTCCCTCAACCAGTTGTGGAACCGCCGTCAGTGCACCAAGTTTAATGGCACCGCCTACATCGTTCAGCGGGCAGCGGAGGCCATTTACAGCGAAGCTGGAAAGCGTCAGGTGCGCGAAACCATCAACTATTACATGACCAATGCAAGCATCATGCGCGAGAGCCTTACGGCAGCAGGATTAAACGTCTTTGGTGGCATCAACGCCCCCTATATATGGTTGCAAACGCCCGACGGCATTTCAAGTTGGGACTTTTTCGAACGCCTCCTGCATGAAGTGCATGTCGTTTCCACGCCCGGCGTCGGTTTCGGGCCTTCTGGTGAAGGCTACATCCGCCTTACGGCATTCGGAACGCGCGAAGATTGCGAAGGAGCAATGGCGCGTATAAAGAAATGGTTGGGGAAAGCGTGAGCGGACCTTCGGCTGTGGCGTGATGTGAAGGCAGGAAAACTGGAAATATTTAATTTCAAATGTTATGAAGCAAATAACAATAATGCTCTGCTGCTTGGCCTTGCTTTTCAACGCCACCCGTCATCTCGCGGCACAGTCTCGGCCCGTTGCCACGGCAGAAGGCCTTTGGCTGGCCGACGACGGACAACACATCAACTGCCACGGCGGAAACATCATCCAGGCCGAAGACGGCACCTATTGCTGGTATGGCGAACACCGCGTGGAGAATATTCCCGGCGCGAGCGAAGACGGCATCGCCCTCTACACCTCGCGCGACTTGAAGACGTGGCACTACGAAGGCCTCGTCTTGCAAGCCTCGCCCGACACGCTCTCCGACATCGCCTTAGGCTGCATCATGGAGCGTCCGAAGGTGGTTAAAAACCCGAAGACGGGAAAATATGTCATGCTCTTCCATCTCGAATTGCGCAGAAAAGGATATGCTGCGGCGCGAACAGGCTTTGCCGTGGCAAACCAAGTCAAAGGGCCGTTCCGCTTCGTGCGTTCGCTGCGCCCCAATGCTGGGCGCTGGCCAGCAGATTTCAAGAAAAAAGACAAAGCCGCGGCCTTGGCCCTCAAAAGCGAAGACTATAAGACTTGGTGGACGCCGCAATGGCGCGAAGCCATCCAAAAGGGTCTCTTCCTGGTGCGCGACATGAAGGGCGGACAGATGAGCCGCGACATGACCGTTTATGTCGACGACAACGGCCGTGCCTATCATTTGTACTCCTCCGAAGACAACCTCACGTTGCAGCTCGCCGAACTCACCAAAGACTATCTTGGCTACACGGGGCGCTATTGGCGCATTGCCCCTTCTGGACAAAACGAGGCACCAGCGCTTTTCAAGAAAAACGGCAGCTATTGGCTCATCACCAGTGGCTGTACGGGATGGGCGCCCAACAAAGCCCGCCTCTTCCGCGCCAGTAAGCTCACGGGGCCTTGGCAGCAATTAGATTGCCCAGCCGTTGGCCGTGGTGCCGACAAGACATTCGGCGGACAAGGCACCTACGTGATGCCCGACAAAGACCGTCCCGGCGAGTTTCTCTTTATGGCCGACATCTGGACGCCCAAGCGATTGAGCCACAGCCGCCATCTCTGGATTCCCATCCGTTTTGTCAACGGACTTCCTCGCCTTCAGGTCGAGGAGTAGGCGTTCTGGCCAAGTAATCCGCCGCTTCCCGTCAGTTCTTCGTGTTCTTCTGCAATCTCCTTGCAAAATAATTTGTAATTTTGCAGGGCTAAGTAGGTGGTCAGAATTATTTTTACATTTGAAATGTTCTATCGGGATGCAGATACGCCACCTTGGTTGAAGGAGCAATGCGGGCATTGCGACTGAAAACAAGGTAAGTAGATGCGCCCGAGAGGACGTTTCAAATGTAAAAATAATGCTCTTGGCATATATTATAAAAATAATTTTGACCACCTACTTAAGTAGTGGTATACCATTACTAATTAAAGGCAGGTCGTGGCGTTCATTGCATATTTCGCGCCTGTAAATCGAAAGAGCTTCTGCAAAGCCGGCAAGCAGCAGGAGCGCGAGACGCCCCATCGAAAGAAAAGCAAAAACTTTATTCCATATCAATTATGAGCAATCTCAGATTTAAAGTTGTAGAGGAAGCGTTCAAGAAACGCCCAGTAAAAGTGGTAGCGCCGAAGGAGCGCCCGTCGGAATACTTTGCCAAGTATGTGTTCAACCAGGAGAAAATGTTTAAATATCTTCCGTTGAACGTGTACAAAACCTTGCGCGAAGTGATGGAGACAGGTGCCGACCTCCCTTTGGATATCGCCGACGAGGTGGCCAAGGGAATGAAGCAGTGGGCCATGGAAATGGGCGTGACACACTGCACGCACTGGTTCCAGCCTCTGACGGAAGGAACCGCCGAAAAGCACGACAATTTCTTGGAGCACGACTTCAAGGGCGGCATGATTGAAAAATTTTCAGGAAAAGCCCTCGTGCAGCAGGAACCCGACGCTTCTTCATTTCCCAATGGTGGCATCCGTTCAACGTTTGAGGCCCGCGGCTATTCAGCTTGGGATCCTTCTTCGCCAGTGTTCATCGTGGGAGACACTTTGATGATACCGACCATTTTCGTTTCTTACACGGGCGAAGCCCTCGACTATAAGGCCCCCTTGAAGAAATCTCTTGGCGCCATCGACAAGGCTGCAACGGCTGTTGCTCAATTCTTCGACCCGAAGGTGCAGCGTGTCACCGTCAATTTGGGTTGGGAACAGGAATATTTCTTGGTGGATGAAGGCCTTTATGCGGCGCGTCCCGACTTGCTCCTGACGGGCAGAACCCTGATGGGACACGATTCTGCCAAAAACCAGCAGATGGACGACCACTACTTTGGCGCCATTCCCGAGCGTGTCGTTGAGTTCATGCGCGACTTGGAAATCCAGTCGCTGGAGTTGGGCATCCCTTGCAAGACGCGCCACAACGAAGTGGCCCCCAACCAGTTTGAGCTCGCTCCTGTTTATGAGGAATGCAACCTGGCTGTCGACCACAATATGCTCATTATGTCGTTGATGCGCAACATCGCCCGCCACCACGGTTTCCGTTGCCTGCTCCACGAGAAGCCTTTCGCTGGCATCAACGGTAGCGGCAAGCACAACAACTGGAGTCTCACCACCGACACCGGCCATCTCCTCCACGCGCCAGGCAAGACCCCAGAAGACAATCTGCGTTTCATCACCTTCATCGTTGAAACCCTCATGGGCGTCTATCGCCACAACGGTTTGCTGAAGGCCTCCATCATGAGCGCCACCAATGCCCATCGTTTGGGAGCCAACGAAGCGCCGCCCGCCATCATTTCCAGCTTCTTGGGAACGCAGCTCAGCGAACTCCTTGAGCGCGTTGAGAAATCCACCAAGGAAGACCTCTTCACCATGGAAGGCAAACATGGCATGCACCTCGACATCCCGCAGATTCCCGAACTGATGGTCGACAACACCGACCGCAACCGCACCTCTCCTTTCGCTTTCACAGGAAACCGTTTTGAATTTCGTGCCGTTGGCAGCATCGCCAACTGTGCCAGCGCCCTGATTGCTCTTAACACCGCCGTTGCTGAGGCCCTCACCGATTTCCACGCCCGTGTGGAAGCCCTGATTGCCAAAGGCGAGAGCAAAGTGTCGGCCATTCTCGACGTGCTTCGTGAAGACATCAAGACGTGCAAGCCCATCCATTTCGATGGAAACGGATACAGCGACGAATGGAAGGCCGAAGCCGCCCGCCGCGGTTTGGATTGCGAAACCTCCTGTCCGCTCATCTTCGACCGCTATCTCGACGACAGCAGCGTGAAGATGTTCGAAACGATGAAGGTGATGAACCGCCACGAACTTGAGGCCCGCAACGAAATCAAATGGGAGACCTATCAGAAGAAAATTCAGATTGAAGCCCGTGTGCTCGGCGACCTCTGCATGAACCACATCATTCCTGTGGCAACGAAATACCAGAGCGAACTTGTCGACAATGTCCGCAAAATTCAATTGGCATTCTCCGACCCAGAGAAGGTGAAGAGCCTGACGGCATACAACATCGACCTCATTGAGAAAATCAACAAACACACCAACTTCATCGCCGAGAACGTGGAAGCTATGGTGGAGAAGCGCAAGGAGGTCAACAAAATCACCGACATCCGTGAGCTCGCCGTTGCCTACCACGACGAGGTGGCGCCCTATTTCGATGCCATCCGTTACCACATCGACAAGTTGGAATTGATCGTGGAAGACGATATGTGGCCGTTGCCTAAGTATCGTGAACTGCTGTTCGTTAGATAAGTCATAATCCGTCTTTCGCCGTTCTCATTTTAGCGGGAATGCGTGAGATATATAACAATGTAATCGGGTGGGGAATACTCACCCGATTTTTTTGTAGGTAGATATTCTCCTCAAAATTCACAGTGTTGAAACAAAAAATAATGGTTGGCAGGCCGATTGCCCCTTCAAAAATGCTTAACTTTGTGGCCTAAGTAGGTGTTAAAAATTAAACCAGCTTATCCCTGCATGGTAGGGTGTTCAAAATCCAGAAAAACCAAGGTTGGTAGAGAGGCGCACGCTGCCCCTGAAAGGGGCTCATATTTAGGGTAGGGGCTTGCCCCTACCTCTTGGGGCCGATTAATGAACCT
>OCSG01000198.1_pt1 | contig 65273 bp, 46 predicted proteins | sample 1538831 | NCBI WGS metagenome assembly OCSG01 (sample SAMN04571729, study PRJEB22368) | human gut metagenome | biome: human gut; material: stool | host: Homo sapiens | place: Luxembourg | collected 2012-09-20 | reverse complement strand
CTCGTCTGCCCCTTCCAGAGGAAGGGGCGAGAATGATTCTTGATCGGGCATCGCCTCATATATAATTGCGGCGAAGCCGCCACCTCAACCCTGAACCCTGAACCTTGAACCAAATGAAAGCAAAGTAAAAAGGGGCTGTGAAGAAATGAGGATTCATTTCTTCACAGCCCCTTTCAAACAGAGCCGTATTACCAAAGTCTGACAGCCGGTTTCTTATCCGGTTCACCGAAGCGGTGAATGGTATCTACAAAACGAACCGTACCGGTCTTGTAGCGGAGGACCAGCGTGCTGGTTCTGGCACCGCCGCCAAAGTAGCGGACGCCTTTCAGCATCGCGCAGTCGGTGATCGCCGTTTCCGAGAAGATGCAGTCATCGCCTTTGACAAGGTCATCTAAGGTCAGGACCTTGTTCGGATCGGTGATGCCCATAGCATGCAGACGGCGGACTTCTTCTTCCGTGTGCGGGAGCAGCTTCGCCTGCATATCACCGCCGAGACATTTCAGACCGACAGCGGCAAGGACGCCTTCCGGCGCACCGCCGGAGCCGAGGACCATATGAATACCGCTGCCCTGAATGCCGCAGTCGATGGACGGTACGACATCCCCATCGGTAATGAGACGGATACGTGCGCCGGCTTCTCTGGCTTCGCGGATGATGCCTTCATGTCTTTCACGATCAAGGACAACAATGGTGAGATCAGAGATCTCACGATCCATCGCTTTCGCCACACGGGTCAGGTTTTCAGTGACAGATGCATTGATATCGATGCATCCCTTCGCTCTCGGGCCGACGCAGATCTTCTGCATATACATATCCGGTGCGTGGAGCAGGCAGCCCTTCGGTGCAATAGCAAGGACCGCGATCGCGCCATCTTTGCCCTTCGCTACTAGGTTCGTCCCTTCGACCGGATCTACAGCGATATCGACCTCTTCTCCGCCCTGACCGACTTTTTCGCCGATATACAGCATCGGTGCTTCATCGATCTCGCCTTCGCCGATGACGACAGTGCCGGAGACTGGTGTCTTGGCAAACTGCTGGTGCATGCCGTCTACCGCAGCCTGATCCGCGCCTTCCTTATCGCCTGTCCCCATCAAACGACCAGCCAGAAGTGCAGCCTGTTCTGTGATTCTTACAAATTCCATTGAAAGTTGTCTGTTCATTGTATGCCTCCACAATAGTATACTTTCTCTTTCACAGTTATCGTTATTGTATCATACTTATAGAAATAATGTAGTATATACTTTTTCGTTTTTAGAAAATTCTAATATATGAGGTCGTTGGATGCGGGATGTAGGGTTTGCCCCTTTGGAAGGCTTTCCGTAGATACGGAAAGTCAAGGGGAGCGATGCGCGCGTCCGCATACGCAAACAGGCGATGCTCGAGGGCGGCAAGTCACCCTACAGCCGATCCCCGGCCATTAGTCTCTAGTATATTCTATCGCAAACTGATGCATGAGGCGGATGAGGCAATCATTCGTCAGAAGGTATGCGAGATCCTCTTCCGTCTCGATCGTATAGTCCCACTGTTTCAGGAATCGAGAGAAAGCCTTCTGGATCCTCCGCTCCGATTGACCCGTTTCCGGCAGGACCAGCGGATAGGAGAGCCCCATGTCCAGCAGTACTTTCAGCATGACAGGGCGGAAATGGTACTCCAAAAAGCAGCTTTCTATCCAGAACTCATGCAGCGTCCTTTGAAAACGCGCGGTGCGAGGCATGAATCTCAGGTACAAAGAAAGCCCATCACTGACCCCTCCCCAGAAATCAGCAAAGGCGACATCATAGGCCCCATCCTTCTGCTCACGAATGAAATCCATCGCATCCGCTTCGATGATATGGATCTTTTCCTTATGTGGAAACTGCGGCAGAAGGTATGTCTTGAAGAGAGAGATCACGTGGGGATTCATCTCCACCACCGTGACAGACTCCACCTCTTTCTTTTCTGCCGCCATGAAGGCATAGTAGCCCAGCCCAAGGCCATAGGTGATGACCTTTCCGTGGGTGCGCGCCAGCGGCTCTTCCATCGACTCGATCTCACTCATGACGACACTCATCCACACATGGCCGTTTTCTCTGATGACAGGAAAAGCGACGCGCTCATCAAAGAAACCGATATCCGCATAGTCAAAAGGCCGCTTGGCCGAATAGCCCTGATGATAGGTCTGGAAGAATTCCCCGCCAAGATAGTCGGTCGTCCCCAGCTCGATCGCCCCCGACTTCGCTTCCGGTGCATGAACATGGATGTAGTAGGGATTCTTCGTCACCAAAGAGGCGTCATAGAAATGGGTGTGCTCCTCGATCTCCTTCATCAGAGCCTTCCACAGGCCTTCCGGATCATACAGATCACAAAGCGCAGAGTATGGGATGAGGCCTTCTGGATCCTCCCAGATGTTCTCGATAGCGTCATCCACCGTATCTGTGAATCCGATATCGGCCGCCGCACGGATCCTCTCTTTATCCGAGAGACCGCGGTCGAGATCATTCACACAGAGGTGGTCTGCCACCTCTCCGAGCATGATATCCCCCGCCGTCACAGACAGCAGATAGGATTTTAACAGTTTGCGAAGCGGTCTGGTGAACGCTTTCGGATTGACAAAATGCATACATATTCTCCTTCATCAATTACACGAGGCCGACGGAGGGTAAAACGCTCCACAGGGTCATTTCCTCCGGAGCACAATCTCCGGCGCATAGCTGTGAAGCTCTTTGCGCAGCGTCTTATCAAGGATCTTGACTTTATTCATAAAGCTTCGCATGACGAACGCATTCTCGGTAAGACCGCTCTGTGTCGTCACCCTCTCACACTCATAAATGGCTGCCGTGCACTGGATACGCTCAAGCATGAGACTCGCCGTCCCCTTCTCGTTCAGCACCAGAAAAGACCAGTCTTTCCCCGCTTGCATCCGGGGAAGATCCTCGCCGGTGTATACAAAATGATAGAAAAATGGTTTTTCTTCCTCCTGCACGATCTTCCAATGGAGTCTTCGTGCGATCTCATAGATCTCCTCCATCCTGGCAGGACGGAAATCAGCCGATATCTCAGACATACAGCCTCCTTTTTTATACATAGCCGGTTTACCAGGGAAGCCCTTCCTTAGCTGGCTCCGCTCGCAATCGTCATGCCCATGATTTTTTTCGCTCCCGCGCGCATAAGCTCATGAGCGGCCGCCTCCATCGTAGCCCCCGTCGTATAAATATCATCCACGACAAGGATGGTTTTCCCTTTCACATCCATAGACCGCGCGATGTGAAAAACGCCTTTGATATTCTGAAAACGCTCCTTTCGGGATAAGAGGGACTGCGTGTGCGCACTGCGGATGCGGACAAGTGCATCCGGCCTGTAATCATAGCCTGCTTCCTTCATCCATGTGGCAAACATCAGATCCACCTGGTTATACCCGCGCCATTTCTTCTTCTGAAAAGACAGCGGGATAGGGATCACCAATCCGCACTCCCCCATCCTGTCCCACCAGGGAAAGCGGGAAAGGAGCGGCGCAAAGACGCGCTTCCTGCTGCGCCGCCCGCCATACTTGATCTGTATGATGCAGTCCCGGATCGCACCTGCATAGTCGCAGCAGGTATAGCAGCCCGAGAGGTGGTCGGTGAAAGAGGAATTGAGGAGCCTCGGATTCCAGATCTTCCGGAGGCACGCCTCGCACCACTGCACATTCGGATCGACCACGCGTCCGCAGCCCGGGCAGCAGGTGGGGTAGAGTGTCTCCAGGATATCAGTGATAAGACGCATGGCTGGGTCCTTTCTGGGTTAGCCCGCAGGGCGTGCGCTCCCTGATTGTAAATGAAAGCTCGACGCTCTAGTTAGGAGTTAGGAGTTAGGAGTGCTGGTGCGGCGCATAATAATTGAAAGCGCCGCAGAGCTTTCAATATATGGTATTCACGAAAGATGAGAAACCTGCGAACCATTTGAACCCTCAGAACCTGTTTTAGGAAACACTGATTAAATCGTTGTTCGATTTGACTCTTGCATTTTCATGCAAAACGAGGAATAATCCGACGCGAATAGCGAGCTATTTAAGGAGGGTTATGACGAAGCGTTGCATAAAAATGCATGTCAAATCTGACTCTGCGATTTAATCAGCGTTTCCTTAAACTATTAGGTTTCGAAAAAGGAGATAAGTATAGTCTGCTTTCAAACTTGTGGTGGCGGCTTCGCCTCAAATATATATGGGACGATGCCCGAAGGTCGGCAGATAGCAGGTTTCCCATTTGTGGTTTCCTGACATCGTCTGTTTGACCGCGAATGACAAAGATTTCTCGCTTACACTCGAAATGACAATACGAGAGAGTCTGATGTCTCCTAGTCTCTTAGTCTCCGGTCACTTGAGGCGCCAAATCCCTAGCCACTCATCCCTAGCCACTAGTCACCAGTCACCATCTACCAGCCCACTGATGACTATCCTTCCGTTTCTCCCGTCAGGAGCGGAAAGAAAAGGCTGTATCTTCGTCCGGTCTCTACGGTATCGACGGCTTTTGCCAATGCTTCTTCCGTCGTGATCAGATAAGTGGTCTTTTTCGCACGGGTGATTCCTGTATAGAGAAGATTTCGCTTCAGCATCATGCGCTGTGTCGGAAGGAGGACAAGGATGACAGTATCATACTCGCTGCCCTGACTTTTATGGACCGTCGTCGCATAGGCGAGCTGCAGGTCATTTCTTTCCTCTTTTTCATAGACGACTTCCCTGTCATAGAAGCTGACAGCGATGCGCTTGTCTGTCACAGACCAGACAATGCCGACATCACCATTATAGACACCCTTGTCATAGTCATTCCGCTTCTGCATGACCTTGTCGCCGACAAAGAAATGGTTCCCCGGTGGGATCTGCTTCTGATGCACCAGCTCCTGAATGGCATGATTCAGATTGTCCACCCCGCACCGGTCACGATACATGGGAGAAAGCACCTGCAGTGCCATTTTCTCCTTGCTCTCCCCATAGTGCAGCAAACGGCAAAGGCTTATGACCGTATCGAAGGCTTCTTCTTCCGACCAGACAGGAAGGATCTTGAATTCCCCGCCTTCGTCCGGGACACACATATTCCCTTCCCGGATGAGCGCCGCATTCTCGATGATGCCGCTCCCTTCTTTCTGACGAAAAATATGCTTGAGCCTTGTGACAGGCACCTTTTCCCATGCGATGATAGATTTCAAGGGCGTACCCGGTCCTACCGGCGGGAGCTGGTCGACATCTCCGACCAGAATGAGGCGTGCATCTTCTTTCAGCGCAGACAATAAATGGTAGAAAAGGGAAATATCCATCATGGACGCTTCATCGACGATGATGAGGTCTTCTTCCAAAGGATCGCTTTCATCCCGCGAAAAGACCGTCCCGCCATCCTCACGTTTTTCCGCCTCGAGCGCCTTATGAATGGTATCCGCATCCATGTGGCTCGCGAGTGCAAGGCGCTTCGCCGCACGGCCTGTCGGTGCCATGAGATGGACTTTCAGATCATGCTGTTCGGCCGCCGTGATGATGGCCCGAACGAGTGTCGTTTTCCCTGTGCCCGGCCCGCCGGTGATGACGAGGACGCGGCTCTTCATCGCCTCTTCGACGGCTTCCTTCTGCTCCTCTGCCAGCGTGATATGATTCTCTCTCTCAAATTTCTCGATGGCCAGTGCAGCCGTTCCGAGCGCCTTCTGGTGACAGAGCATGCCTTTCAGGATATCAGCCGACTGCGTTTCCGCTTCATAGAGAAAATTCAGGTACACATACATGGTCTTTTCATAGGTCAGAGACGGCAGAAGGCCTGCCTCGATCGCAGACTCGATGCCTTTCTTGATGATCTCGATGGAGAGATGGAGAAGCGGCACGGTATTTTTCGCCAGCGAATCGATCGGCACACAGCTGTGCCCCTGAGAAAGCGCCAGTCCCAGCATATACGTTACACCTGCCGTGATGCGCTCGCAGTCATTCACCGCTATGCCCTGATCCATTGCGATGCGGTCGACCTCGAGAAAAGTCATTCCGGCTATGTCTTCCAGCATGCGATAGGGTTCGTGCTGAAAGACGGACTTGATATTCTCTCCGTAACGCTTCTGCATATCTGCCGCATATTTTTCGGGAATAGCCAGTGACTGGAGATACATGATGATCTCCTTCAGCCCGGAAATCATCTCATAGGATTTTTTGATCTTCTCGAATCCCTTAGGCCCTATACCGGGGACCTCCAGAAGGGCATCGATATTCTTCTCGAAGATATCCATCGTCTTCTTGCCAAAGTGTGCCACGATGCGGCGCGCCATGGTCTCACGGATGCCATCGATCATCCCCGATGCCAGGAAATGCATGATATCTTCCGTTTCTTCCGGCTTCAGCATCTCCAAACTCTCGGCAGAAAACTGCACTCCAAAACGGGGATGCTTCTGCCAGCACCCCCGCATGAGTATCTGTTCGCCGACATATGGGTTTCTCCCATGGTATGTGGCGCAGGCCAGCTTGCGGCTTTCCTTATCTTCGATCTGAAAAACGCAGAATCTGCCATCATCGCTTGCATAGATGCATCGTCTGACGGTACCTCTGAGTTCTTCGATCATTTTGTTTCCCCTTGTATCAGTTTCGACTGCAGCTTTTTGCTGATATCCATCAAGAGCTGGTACCAACGGATGAAATCAGGGCGGCTGCTCACATCTTCGATGAGAGAAGACAATGCCTCGATATTCTTCGCTTCCCTTTCTGCATCATAGATCGGCTTGTGCGCTTTCAGCTTATACAGGGCAATGCCTCTCGACAGCTCCAGCCGCTTCTCAAAAAGCTCTGCCAGCTCACTATCGATCCGGCGCACCGAAGCGCGCAGTTCTTCCAGTTCTTTTTCGTCCATCTGAGCCCCTTAATGGTTCTTTTCATGAAGCTCTGCCAGGATCTCCATGACCTTGGCTTTGCATTCTTCATACGGCACTTCGATGGTCTCACCGCTTCGACGCAGACGGATCTCCACATTGCCGGACTGCTGCCATTTCTTGCCGATGGTCACACGGACCGGATAGCCGATGAGGTCAGCATCCTTGAACTTGATGCCTGCTCTTTCATTGCGGTCATCAAGGACCACTTCATCCGCTTTTTCTTCCATCGCATCATAGAGCTTCTTTGCCGCATCCATGACTTCTTCCGATTTATTATTCGCCGGGACGATGACTACTTCATAAGGCGCGATCGCGACCGGCCAGATGATGCCGTCGTCATCGTGATTCTGCTCGATGGAGGCAGCCACCGTACGGGTGACGCCGATGCCGTAGCACCCCATCACCATCGGGTGCGACTTGCCATTGTTATCGAGGTAGGTCGCCCCCAGCGCTTCGCTGTACTTGGTCCCGAGCTTGAAAACCTGTCCGACTTCGATGCCCTTCGTGATGACGATCTTGCCACCGCAGTGCGGGCAGACATCGCCTTCCTGGATCTGGCGGATGGTGTCCACCTTCACATCACCGAAATCGCGGGCCGGATTCACATGGATGTAGTGTTTGTCCTTTTCATTGGCCCCGCAGCAGGCATCCTGCATTTCCATGACCGTCTTATCACAGATGATGTCGAAATTCTTCACTTTTTTAAGTCCGATCGGGCTGATATAGCCAGCCGTCAGACCGCAGCGCTCCAGATCTTCTTCCGATGCCATATCCACATTGATCGCACCATAAATATTCTGGAGCTTTACTTCATTGACTTCATGATCGCCGCGCACCATCGCAAGGACAACGGTATCATCGAGCTTGTAGACGACCGCCTTGACGGACTGCTTCACATCCGCATTGAGGAAGTTGCAAACCATCTCGATCGTGTGCTGCCCCGGGGTTTCTACGATCTCTTTTTCCTTGTCATTCCGGATATCGCAGGGAATCGTCTTCGGATCAACCGCTTCGATATTCGCTGCGAAATCACAGTCTTCGCAGTATACGATATCCGCTTCGCCAGAATCTGCCAGCACTTCGAATTCATGAGACGCATTGCCGCCGATCGCGCCGGAATCTGCAATGACCGGACGGAATTTCAGACCGCAGCGGGTGAAAATGCGCCAGTATGCATCATACATCAGTTTGTACTGCTTATCGAGACCTTCCTGATCCATATCGAAGGTGTAGCCATCCTTCATGATGAATTCGCGGCTTCTCATCAGACCGAAACGCGGACGCTTCTCATCGCGGTACTTGTTCTGGATCTGATAGACAGAGACCGGTAGCTGCTTGTAGGACGAGGTGTCCATGGAAACGAGCGTCGTCACCAGTTCTTCATGCGTCGGAGCCAGGCAATAGTCTCTGCCGTGACGATCCTGCAGCTTGAACATTTCCTCTCCATATACGGCCCAGCGTCCCGTCTTCTGCCAGATCTCCGACGGCTGTACGATCGGCATCAGGATCTCCTGTGCGCCTGTCTTATTGATCTCCTCACGGATGATCTTCTTCACTTTCTCAATGGCACGGAAAGCCAGCGGCAGGTACGCATAGGTACCATTGGCAATCTTTCGCATCATGCCGGCTTTCAGCATGTACTTATGGCTCATGACGACAGCGTCGGCAGGCAGTTCTCTCAGGGTCGGGCTATATAATTTGGATGCTAACAATGAAATCTCCTCCTAGATATGAAATGAAAATCTATATTTTCATTTCGGCAAATAGATTTCTTCTATTATATAGCTTTTAGAAAAAATTTGCTATGAAAAAGTAATTCGGGATGCACAGCTCCTCCGGCATCGTTATCTTTTCTTTGCGCGAAGTCTCCGCAATCAAAAAACGGCCTTCCTTTCGGAAAGCCGTTTTTGATTGCGGAAGAAAAATTATTTCCAAGCCTGCTTCATGATGTTTTTGTATTCATTGTTCAGATGATCGACGATGACATCGAGGATGACACGGACGATTTCTGCGTCAAAGCTGTCGTTCGTGCTCGGGAGGCACGCATCGAGGAAAATGCTGCCGTCTTCTGCTGCTACATACTTGAAGACCTTGTAGCTGCGATTCAGCTGGTTCAGGTATTCGAGGAGGGCGAGCTTATTTTCATCTTTCAGGAGCTGGCTTCCGATCTGGACGCGGATGATGGTGTAGATGGTATTGTCTGTGATGATGCCGAGCGGAATGGTCTGTCCTTCGACCTTCAGATTCGACTGGAATACAACGGTATCTGCCTCATCTTTCATTTCATTTTTGACGAAAAAGTCCATTTTGTTTGCCTGGGTGTAGGCTTCGAATTTCTGGGCTTTCAGGTTTACTCTTTTTTCTTCTGCCATGATGCATGACCTCCAAATAGAAATGAGAATTGTCTTAAAGCTGTTTCTATTGTACCTTGTCTTGCCAAAGATTGCTAGTAGGAGAATAGGAAAGTGATTCGAATCCACGGGACCTGACGATCTGCCTTCCCGATAAGGAGAACGCTGACCATGCGGAAAAGCAGCAGATATTCGGCATCGGCTGTCCTTCATTTGCGGCGCAGCCGCCGTTATTTCTCATCCCGCAGTTCTCATGCAAGCAGAGCTTTCATTCAGGATCCATGAGAAAGCTCTACCGATTCAGAAAGGACTTCCCCAGCCCTTCATAGCCGACAAATTCGCGAAGCAGCGAATGATCCGGCACAAGCGATGCATCCAGCTCACGGAAGGGTGCGAGGAATTCCAGAAGGCGCCGGGCTTCCCCATAGGCAGGGCTATCCTTGGATATTTCCTCTAAAAACGGCTTTACGATCCGTTTCAGAACAGGGATCTCATAAAGAAGTGCGGAATTAAATACAACGTCAGCGCGTCCCTGAAAGTGGAAAATATTCCGTTCCTCTCCTTTGCGGACGCCTGGCCAGGAGGAGATCGTCTTTTCCGGAGGGTTTCCTCGGAACTGCATATCTCTCACCATACGGCGAAGAAGGCGCGTGTCCGAGGTCGATATACGGTTATGGTGGTTAATGGTGATCTGTGTCAGTGCGGAAAGATAGATATGCATGCACTGGTAGCCGGGGACAAAATAGGTGAGGCGCGGATTCAGTGCGTGGAGCCCTTCCACAAGGATCGGCTGCCCCTTCCCGAGCGTCACGGGCGGCGCATTCCATTCCTTTTTCCCAGTGATGAAATTGAAAGTCGGAAGCCGCACCGGCTTTCCTTCCAAAAGTGCGGTGATATCTCCTTCGAAACGGTCCAGATCAAGCGCGTGGATATCTTCCCAGTCTTCCCCCTGCATTTCGCTTCGATCGCGGAAATAGTCATCCAGCGAGATCATGACGGGGCGTACCCCATTCACCTGCAGGTGGACGATGAGACGCCTCATGAAGGTGGTCTTGCCCGAGGATGACGGCCCTGCCATACAGACGAGACGGATCCTGGGCTTCGCCTCACAGATCGCATCTGCAAGCTCTGCCAGCTTCTTCTCATGCAGGGCTTCTGCAATGGAAATGTAGTCGAGAATTTTTCCATTCTCGATAGAAGCATTGAGCTGCGCCAGATTTTGGCAGCCGATAAGCTCGGACCAGTTCTGGCTTTCGAGGAAGACCTTCGCAAAGAGCGGGTCCTCTGCTTCATCCTGAGCCAGATGAAAATCCTCATCCGGAAGGCGCAGCAGAAATCCCGGCGCATAAGACTTCAGCGCAAAAAGCCGCACGAAGCTCATATCCGGCAGAAGCGGGCCGAAGAAATAGTCGATCACGCGCCCGCACTGGTCGACATTGATCGTATTCCCGGCGAGCTGACCGGCAAGCTCTGCATCTTCTTTCCGCCCTTTGATGCGAAGGAAGACCATCGCACGTTTCTTTCCGACGACGAGCTTGGTGATATCGCGTCCCTCTTCAGAGATCTCACGCATCCGTGCCGCCAGCCGATCCAGCTCCTTCTTGAGCGGTACATGCCCGTCTTCGAATTCACAGTACAGCGATTTTCCCAGCGAATGCTTCACGAGGACATCTGCCCCTTCTCCATAGATCTCTTCCACAGCACATACGAGAAGCATGATCGCGCTTCTCACATACGCCTGATGCGCTTTTGGCGCTGAAAGAGGGATCCATCGCACATCTCCGCCGGAGGGAAACGGTGTCTGGAAATCAAGAAGCTCGCCATCCATCTCTGCCAGCACCGCCGCCTCCTTCCCCCTTGTACCGCGGACCATATTCCATAAATTCTGCGGTGTCGCACCGTCAAAAAAGTCAAAACTTCTGCCTTCACAGGTGATATGGATCATGGAAATCAGCTCCTTTACCGGATCCTCCGGGGAAGTACGGATCCCATCGTGAATCGCATCATCGTTTTCCCGGATAACCATCTATAGATTCATTATAGCCGTTTTTTAGACTTGCGTCACCACGATATGCGGCAAAGACAGGTGCTTCAGCTCCTCAAAGCCGACATTCCGAGCCGCCTCCTCTGCGGATACGGGCATCGGCTTTGGAAGTGCGCCTGCATAATACAGAAGGAGTCCGATGATATCAGAAGGCTTCTTGCCCTCTGCCTTCATTTCACGAAGAGTGAGACCTTTCTGACGCTTCGAGAGCCGGACCCCCTCCGCATCAACGAGAAGAGGCAGATGTCCGTAAGTCGGAACATGGGCAACCCCCAGTTTTTTCAGCAGATAGAGCTGATAAAAGGTCGAGGAGAGAAGGTCGTTTCCCCGAAAAACATGCGTCATCCCCATCGCTGCATCATCGACGGATACGGCGAGCTGATAAGCGACCATGCCATCGGCGCGCCGAAGGACAAAGTCATCGATGCCGGGACGGAGCACGCATGTCTCCTCTCCGCAGAAAAGGTCTCTGAAGGACACGCAACTTTCCTCCATACGAAGGCGCCAGGAGGGCGCCTTTTCCTTTTCTCTGTCCGCGACTTCTTCCGCACTCAGACGTCGGCAGTGTCCATCATAGACCGGCAGTCCCTCTCCTTCATGCGGCGCAGAGGCGATGCTGTGGAGACGGGCACGGCTGCAGAAGCAGGGATAGACCTCCCCCGCTTCTTTCCACCGATCCATGATTTCCTGATAGAGAGAAAATCGGAGACTCTGGACGGGCGTCCCATACGAATAGCTCCCGCCGGGACCCTCATCGTAGGAAAGACCCATCCATGCGAGATCTTCTTTGATCCCCTCTATGTATTCCGCGTGGCTTCGCTGCCGGTCGATGTCTTCGATACGCAGCACGATCGCCCCTCCATGCTGGCGTGTCCAAAGCCAGTTCAAAAAGGCGACCCAGATATTCCCAAGATGCATATATCCCGTGGGGCTCGGCGCAAAGCGGGTACGAATGGCTGTCTGCATAGCGTCTCCTTAGGAAAACACAGATCCCATCATCGTCAGATCACATCAGCGTTTTCTCAATGATACAAAAGGAGGCTCAAGCATTTGAGCCTCCTTGGTGATAAAAATGATAAAGGATCTGGGGTGAGGTGCAGCGGGCTTTGCAGGTACATCGCAGATAAAGCAGCCAAATGCCATCTCAGAGAGATCTCCTGCTGCCTTCATTCCTCATCCCTGATCTGACTTACTCCGGCATAGAGAGTACTTTCCTGAAAAGTGCCTTATCCCGCTGGATCTTTTCCTCGCTGCCCATGCAGCAGATATAAGGATCATCTATGATGCTCTTGACGAGCGGAGCAAGAGCACGGATATCCTTCACTTCGCAGGAGATGATCTCGCTGCGGATCCGCATACGGTCTTCTCGGGTATTGCCATTCAGGTAGTGGAGCATCGCACGCTCGCCCTTCATGGACGGGGTGAGCTGGATCTCATCCGCTGCCATGGTACCGATGACGTACTTGGTCATTTCACGTTCGGACAATTCGAGTGTTTCCAGATATTCCGGAAGGTCTTTGTACGTCTCAAGCGTTTCCTTCAGATTTGGGTCACGGTATGAGCAGAGAAGGGACGTACCATCGCGCAGGAACTGTGTGAAAGCGCCATACGCACCGCCGAGGACACGGACTTTCTTCCAGAGGTACTCATAGCGGAGGATGGTTTCCATGACACGAAGTGCGCCGGTATAGGTAAAGCCATGATCGCGGAAGTTGCCGCCTTTGGCCACGTACTGGACCTTGCCGGAGGTCAGGAAGGCTTCATTGATCTCCTTGGCCGGGAAATCGAAGAGATGGGCTTCCTTCTTCTCCCCTTCCGGCATATCACCCAAGATGAGGCCGAGGCAGCGATCGACAGCCTGCTTTTCTTCCGTTTCGCCTGTGGTGGCAAAGAACATATGGCTTCTCGTAAAGATCTTCTTCGCGACAGCCGAGAGCTTCTCGGCGACTTCCTCTGCCCGACCGTCATACGTCTTGACAAGGTCTGCCAGGAAATAATAGAACGTCATGCCGGCCTGCTCAGAGAACTGTGCCGTCTTGGAGAAATAGGATGCGAGGCGTCCCATGGTGAGATTATGCCCGCGAGAGAAGGCGGTCATGTCCCATTCTGATTTTTCTTCCAAGAGAAGCTCCTTCAGCCGTTTTGTATCCCGGAAGGATGTATGATTGATGACTTCTCCCAGCAGGTCCATGAGCCGTTCAGCCTTTGAGGTGAGTGCTTTGCCTCTTGCGACCATGAATGGCTTATATTTCGATGCGTCATTGATATCGCCGATGCAGGAGATCTGGAAGCTGATGCCGCCGGTATACGCATTGGAGATTCGCGCGAGTTCAGTGTAGCTGTGCTTTTCCGTATCCAAGCTGCGAAGCATTCCCGAAAGGAGGACGGCATACGGGATCTCTTCCTCGGTGAGGTCATAGAGATCGAAATACATCGTGACGTAGGAGATCCCCGTCGTGTGAATATCATAGTGGAAGTGGCGGATCCCGGAGACGGTCTCTTCTTCAAGCACTTCCTCCTCGATCTCCCGCTTCAGGTCTTCGCGGGACAGGAGCGGAATGGTCTTCAGGGCATCCTCCGTTTCCATGGATGCCTGACGCTTCTTCAATGCTTTGGTGGACGCCATGATGTCTTCGAGCTGCTCGTCGGTGAGACTCAGCTTGTACGCAGCGAGCTTTTCTGCCGTTGCCGCATTATTCTTCTCCGTCAGTCCCTTTTCCGGCTTCATGGTGATCAGGACTTGATGCGGATTCTTGATGACGTACTTCAAGAGAAGGCTTTCGAAATAGCCATTCTGGATCCCTTCGCGAAGCTCTTTGATGTCATCGATATAGCGCAGTGCCGCCATCGGGTCACGGTCATAGAGCCAAAGATCCATCGCGCGCACGCCGTAGAAAAGTCCTTTCGGACGTCCCTGATAATCGTTTTCACGCGAGGTGAATTCCGTACGGTTCAGTGCGGCATCGAGCATATCCTTGTCGATGCCGTCAAGAGCGAGTGTGCGCAGCGTCCCGTCGATGACCTGGGCAAACTGCTCCTGCTTCTCCACTTCCGAGCCTGTCACCTCGATGGTCCAGACAGGCTGCTTGTAGCTATCACAATACCCGCCGGACAGGTCGCTTCCAAGGCCGGCATCCAAGACTGCTTTCTTCAGCGGTGCGCCGTCCATATCGATCAGGACATAGTTCAGGATGCGGAAAGCGAGCGATTCCTTCGTAGACATATGGTCGCTTGCTGCGATGTAGAGGGCATGGATGGCCTTCCCCTTTTCGCTTTCCTGTTCTGCGATCCCATACGGGCAGGTCGCCGATACCCTTTTCTTGAAGCCGGACTGCGTGCGGACGGCCGAGTCCACATTGCGGCGGTCAAAATGAGATAGGTATTCCTCATCGATATAAGCCAGCGTCTTTTCGATATCCATATCGCCATAAAGGTAGATATAGCTGTTCGACGGATGATAGAAGCGTCGGTGGAATTCAGTAAATTCCCGGAAAGAGAGCATCGGGATGACTTCCGGATCCCCGCCGGACTCCACGCCATAGGTATTATCCGGGAAGAGACGCTCTGTCGCACGGTCTTCCATGATGGCTTCCGGCGAAGAGAGCGCACCTTTCATTTCATTGTAGACGACACCATTGTACGTCAGCGGCGCCTCTTTGTTTTCCAGCTCATAGTGCCAACCTTCCTGCATCAGGATCTGCGGATCCTTGAGGCAATTCGGATAGAAGACGGCATCCAGATATACATCCATCAGGTTATGGAAATCGACCATATTGCGGCTGGCGATCGGGTACATGGTCTTATCCGGCCAGGTGATCGCATTGAGGAACGTATTGAGAGAGCCTTTCGCGAGCTCGACGAAGGGTTCCTTCAGCGGATATTTCCGAGAGCCGCAGAGCGTCGAGTGCTCCATGATATGCGGCGCACCCTTGGAATTATCCGGCGTCGTGCGGAAGCAAATATAAAAAACTTTATTATCATCGTCGCTGTCCAGATACAGAAGACGGGCACCGCTTTTCACGTGCTCCATCAGGTAGGCATCGGCATTGACTTCTTCAATATGGGACATGCGGCTGACACGGAATCCGTGCACCAGGTCTCCATCATTCCATTTCATTTGATCTCTCCTTATCGGTTGCTGATAATTGTTGCGTAAAAAGGTGCCAAAGGCTGCCCAAGCGGCTTCACCCCATGGTGCAAGCACTCCGCAGTGCTTTATCCTATGTAAAAATACCGGGATGAGCGCTGCCAATGAGTGGATCCGTATTCCCTTTGCATCTTTTTTCTTTCGTTCACAAGAAAAAGCGCAGGAAATTCCTGTGCTTTTTCCACAAGCATCTATTTATTATTTTTCGTCCTGCGGGAAAAATTCATCGTGAATCGCCTGTACAGCTTTGGTCAGGTCTTTTCTAAGGATGAGGCAGGAAATGCTGATCTCCGAGGTGCTGACGATATCGATATTGATACCGGCTCTGCCAAGTGCGCCAAACATACGGGCAGCGACTCCCGGTTTGCCGAGCATGCCGGCACCTACGACAGAGACTTTGGCCGTGTCGTCATCATAAATGACTTCTTCCACTTTGCCATCGTCTCTCATCTTATCAAGGACTCTCTTGGCATCTTCCATATCCGTATCATCGATGGTGAATACGATATCCGTCTTGTCGTCATTGGAATTTCTGACGCTCTGCACGATCATATCGACCGTGATATTGTCTTCTGCGAGAGCGGAGAATACGCTGTATGCCACGCCCGGCACATTTCTGAGTCCCAGTACCGCAATTCTAGCCGCATGAGCATCCTGTGCCACGCCTCTGACCGTTTCGTTCAAACCTTCCATACATACCTCCCGGATAATCGTTCCTTCATCATTCGTAAATGTGGATCTGACATGGATCGGGATGTGATATTTTATCCCGAGTTCGACGCTGCGAGGCTGCATGACGCCAGCGCCCAGACGTGCCATTTCCAGCATTTCCGTATTGGTAATTTCTTTCATCTTATGTGCATTCTTCACGACACGCGGATCTGCAGAGTATACGCCATCCACATCGGTGAAGATCTCACACATATCTGCATGCATCGCACCTGCGAGTGCCACCGCTGTCGCATCGCTGCCACCGCGACCCAGTGTCGCCACATCGCCATTTTTCATGAGACCCTGGAAGCCTGCCACGATGACGATCTTGCCTTCTTCCAGCTCCTTGAATACCCGCTCCGGCTTCACATCATCGATGGTCGCTTTGCCATACGCCCCTCCGGCAATGATGCCTGCCTGCGGACCTGTGAGCGATACAGCAGGAACGCCGAGCTTTCTGAAAGTCATCGCCATAAGAGAAATGGAGATCTGCTCACCGGTAGCCAGCAGCATATCCATTTCACGTCCATGATTGATGTCCGATACCTTCGAAGCCAGTGCCAGGAGATCATCTGTGGTATCGCCCATAGCCGATACGACGATCACGATCTTGTCCCCCGGCTTCCGATCGCGAAGCACACGGTTTGCAATATTCAACATTTTTTCCGGTGTCGCAACAGAACTTCCGCCGAATTTTTTTACATAAAGTGACATTTACATCCCTCATTTACGAGTAATCTAGGAAAACAAAGTCTGCTTTCCCGCTGGAGCAGCCATCGGATTCGTCCGCGCTCCTTCTATACTGTGAAAAGTGTAACATGGAAGAAGCGGCATGTAAAGAAGATAAATAAAAAAAGAGGTACAGGTTTCAGCTCAAAGACTAAGCGACTAAGAGATGGAGAGACTTGGAGACTTTAGACTTGGAGACTTTAGACTTCAGATATCCGACTTCAGATGTCTGATGTCTAAAGTCTCTTAGTCTCTTATCTGAACCCGCCAACCCTAAACTAAAATCCTCTCCCCCGAAATGGGGAAGAGGATTTTACATGACTCACTATTCATCTTCTTTTTTCTTTTTCTGCGCTTCATACAGGGCAAAGTATTTCCCGTGCCTTGCCATCAGTTCGTCATGGCTGCCGCGCTCGAGCAGGCGTCCGTGATCCAGGACGTAGATCACATCCGCATTTCTGACGGTCGAGAGACGGTGTGCAATGATGATCGTCGTGCGGTTTTTCGCAAGCTCATCGAGTGTCTTCTGTACTTTCTTCTCCGTCTGGGTATCAAGGGCAGATGTCGCTTCATCGAAAATGACGACAGGCGGATTCTTGAGGAAGACGCGAGCGATGGCGATACGCTGCTTCTGCCCGCCGGAGAGCTTCACGCCGCGCTCGCCGACCTTCGTCTCATAGCCATTCGGAAGCTGTCGGATGAAATCATCCGCCGCTGCCAGACGTGCGGCCTCTTCGATCTCCTCTTTGGTCGCGTTCTCACGGCCATACGCGATATTCTCTGCGATGGTATCCCCGAAGAGGAAAACATCCTGCTGCACGATACCGATCTTTCTTCGGAGATCCTGCTGGCGGAACGCGGAAAGCGGATGTCCGTCCAGCATGACTTCGCCTTTTGTCGGTTCATAGAAGCGAAGCAGCAGGCTGACGAGCGTACTCTTCCCTGCCCCCGTCTCGCCGACGAAAGCCACTGTCTTTCCGGCAGGGATCTCAAAGGCGAGATCATGCAGGATGAGATGCCCCGGATCGTAACCGAAGGATAGATCCCTGAAATCAATATCCCCTTTCACATGGGAGAGCATGACAGGCTTTTCCGGATCTTCGATGGAAGGCTCGGTGTGCATGATCTCTTCGAAACGGTGGAAGCCTGCCATGCCGCGCTGGTACACCTCAGCGAGGATCGTCAGACGGAAGACCGGGCGCATGAAGATATTCACATAGAGAAGGAATGCGACGAAATCAGAAAGCGAAAGCGTTCCCTCATTGATCATCCATCCGCCGGCCAGGATCACCGCCACATTGATGAAGTTGGTGAAAAAATTGATGCCGCCGGAGAAATACGCGATGAGCTTATTCGAAGTGAAACGGGTATCCCGGAGCTCGCGGCTCTTCTCTTCGAAACGATCCAGCTCGAAGGCCTCCTGGGCAAAAGCCTTCACAAGGCGGATGCCGGAAAGGCTTTCTTCTACGCGGGCAGAGACTTCCCCTGCCTTCTTCCGGTTCTCACGAAAGGCGGACTTCATCTGTTTATTCACCTTCACGGTGTGAATGCTCTTCGCAATAAGCAGCGCACCGATGAGGAGGGCAAGCTGCCAGTTCATGACGAACATCACGACCAGCGTCCCCGCCATGATGACGCCACAGAGGAGAACATCATTCGGTCCGCGGAAGGAAAGCTCACTGATCTCTGTCACATCGCTTGTGATACGGGAAAGCAGCTGCCCCGTTTTCTCATTATCGAAGTAATGAAAGGAGAGCTTCTCGATATGAGCAAACAGATCCCGTCGCATATCGTGTTCGATGGACGCACTCATGACATGCCCATAGTACTGCACCGCATACTGGATCGCAAAATTCAGGAAGTACAGGACAAGAAGGATTCCTGAGCTGATAAACAGCCGATGCATATCCCCCGCCGGCAGTACGTCATGGATGAGCTCACGGACCACGACCGGAAAGATCAGATCCAGTCCGGCCATGGCAAACGTCCCTACGATCACCCAGATCAGAATGTGCATGTAGGGACGATAATATTTCATAAATCTTCGTATCATAGTATCCTCTTGGTTTTCAATAAAAAACAATTTGTTCTTTATTATAACGCAAAGGGAATGTGGCTTCAAGGTGAGAGGAAGCCCCTGCGGTCTCACCACTCATGGTCAGTGAAAACTCTGCCCGAATACAATGGGAAGAGCGTCCCGAAGCTCTGCTCCCACCGCTGACATTGCCTTGTTCCCCGGTCACTTTTCCCGATCCCAGATATGCAGCCGATAGGCTCCGAGAAGATCTCCTTCAACCGTGACAGCGGGGACTTCGATGCCAGCCACGTAGCGGCCATCGGAGGAGATCGCTAGCGTCTGGAGCGGTCCCTTCGTATGGTACTCATTAAGGAGAGTCCCGTCAGAAAGACTGATGACTGCTGCTCCATGGGCTTTGTAGTCATGATTTCTTACATTTCTGCCGATCGCCAGCGCAGCTACATCACCGGCGATCCCGATGGCTTCGATCTCCGCAGGCGCGGTATAGCGGAAGAGATACCTCCCGTCCCTGTCAAAGCCATAGAGACTGTTTCCTGATGGATGGATGATGGGCGCCGGCAGCTGCCAATTTTCCCGATTGAATGTATTGATGGTGCCGAAGAGGACTTTGTCTCTGGAAAAGAGCGCATCACGACCTGCCGCAAAGTAATAGCTGCCGCCGATCTCCATGACTCTGGAAATGCTGCGCTCCCAAATGGGACGCCCGTCCTCGTCACGAAGGAATCCGCGTCCATCACTCGCCATCACCGCGAGGTACTTCCCATCCTCCGAGTAAGAAAGACCGTTCCGGATCGTCGTGGTGCCGAAGGTCTCGACCGGCGGGATCTTTTCGGCATGGAGCAGTGCCCCTGTATGGCTGTCAAGGACATACAGATTTTCATTATAGGTAAGACCATCGGTCTTTGCCTTGTCGTAATTCGCTGTCGCAAAGGCGAAGCGGCCGCTGCTTTCTGAAACAGCACCGCAATTCACCCACGCATCCATATTCTCTTTGGCAGGATAGCGCCAGCGCTCTTTCCCGGTCTCATCGAAGGAAATGATGCGGGAAAGGTATGCCCGCTGCCCCTTCTCATCGAGCGTGAATCGATAGAAAACCGCATATACATGTCCAGCAGCATCCGTCGATATATCGATGGCCGTCGGCTCGGACTGTATGTCCGCCTCATACCCTATGAGAGAGTCTCCCCGGAAGGTCCACAGCACATCGCCATTTTTCACATCCATGGCATACATCGTTCCTTCCGGACTTTTCTCCCCCGCATAGACGACCTTCTCATCCCGGCTCACTGCGATGCCACGGATGAGGCCCGTGCCGACAGAGTGGCTCCACAGCTCCTCTCCCTTCTCATCGAAATGGATGAGCTCGCCATTCGCTGTACCGACGAGCCAGCCGCCGTCCGACTTCACGTAGAGCGCCTTGCCGCTGTCAAAGCCCATGCGGTCATAGTTCCGCCCCGCCATGTCGCCTAAGGAGATCACATAGGCTGCGTCTGACTCTTTGCCCGCAAAGATCTGCCACGGTGTCTTTTTCCCGGTCAGCCAGAAAAGAGCGCTCCATGTCAGTGCAAGGAGAAAAAAAATGAGAATTGTTTTGCATCGTTTCATGTTTGGTCACCAGAATATGGTTCAGGGTTATGCCGTCCCTTGATTGTTTGCGAAAGAGGGAGGAGCGGGTTCTATGGGTTCAAGAGGTTCAAAGGGGGAAGCGCGGCGCATAAAAATCAGAAGCGCCGCGGAGCATATCTGCTTCAAACGTTAGACATCAAATGTCTGATGTCTCCAAGTCTATCAGTCTCAAAGTCTCCCCCGAACCCACCAACCTGAACCCTGAAACCATTATAAATACATCTTCGCGCAGTCATACACCATGCGGAGCGCGCCGTAGTAGAAGCCCTCTTTGGAAAGCGCATAGAGGATCTTGGCACTGCCGCAGCCCACCGTGAAAAGAAGGAAGAGCAAAGAGACCCATTTTTCAGACGGCCGCCAGATGTCTGCCCGCCTTCCCTTGGCGAGGAAAAGACCGCGGCTCGTGACGGAAAGGGCCAGCGTCGCGGAACGGCGAAGGCAGCGGGCCAATAGGGGCTTCACCATGTGCGGGATGTGCATCAGCACCTGATGCCGTCCCTTTTCACTGCCGCTTCGAAGCTGCAATGCGACCATGACTTCGCCTGCTTCCGCAGCAAGTACAGGGAAGAAGCGGATCGCTGTCACCAGCATGAAGGCGGCCTGCGGAGATAGATTCCACGAAGTGAGACCCTTCAGCAGCTGGCGCGGATCGCTCGTCCAGCAGACGAGCAGCCCCAGCGTGATCATCGATACCGTACGCATCCCCTGGATCGCGCCGTAGATGATGCCTTCCCGATAGATATAGAGACCATTCGTCAGCGCCCCTAGGACAGGAAAGCCGGGAGAGATCAAAGTCACAAGGGGCGTCCGTGGATTCTGCGAAAAGAAGAGCGCCTGACTGGCGATCGATCCCCAAAGGCCCAATAGGATGAAGATCGCGAGCACCCGCCACTTATAGAAGGGCGTCTTTCCCAGAAAATGAAAAACGAGAGTCAGCGTGAAGAGAAAAAAAAGCGTCCTTGCATTGTCCACGATGATCATCATCAGCGCATAGCAGAAGAGGAATGAGAGCTTCGTCCGTCCATCGAGACGCATCAGGAAAGAATGTCCATCCCCTCCCTCCCAAAGCTGTCTATAGGACATGATCCATCACCTCTTTCACAGAAATACACGGCTCGATGCCCAGCATTTCCGACAATGTCAGCATGGGCGGGAGCGCCAGGCCGCCTTCCTCCATCAGCTTTTTATCACTGAAGATCGCATGCGGCGTGCCGCTTGCGAGGAATCTTCCCTCTTTCAAAAGGAACACCTGATCCGCCAGCTCGCCTGCCAGCTCGATATCATGGGTGCAGAAAAAGATCGTCCGTCCTTCGGAGGCCGCATAGAGAAGCAGTGCTTTGATATCCGACAGGCTCTTCTGGTCCTGCCCCGTCGTCGGTTCGTCGAGGAGCAAGAGGTCATTATCCTTCCTTGCGAGCATCGCACCGAAGACGACACGAAGCCGCTGCCCCTTGGACAGCGCCAGTGGGAAATCATGACGGTAATGCCGTACATGTAGACGGCGAAGGAGGCGATCCAGCTCCTCTTCTGTGATGGTTTTATTATTCCATGTCAGCTCATCGCTGACCGAGTCCGTAAGCAACATGAGATCTGCCTCCTGCCGCATATAGCCGATGTGATGGCGCTGCTTTTCAGCCGGCTTCCCAAGGAGCAGGATCTCTCCCGATGTCGGCGTATCCAGTCCGGATAAAAGGTTCATCAGCGTGGATTTCCCTGCCCCATTGAAGCCCATGAGCGCATTGATCGTCCCCTTGCGGATCACAAAAGAGAGTCCGTGAAGTGTTTCCTTCTCCGCGCCCTGATAGCGATAGTGGAGATCTCTTCCCTCGAGTACCACGGGTGCATGGCTTTCTTTTTTCTCTCGCAAGATATGCGGCGCAAAGGAGATACCGCTCTTCCGGATCTCCTCTGCCGTCTCTTTCACATGCCCCGAAAGATAAGGAAGGTGCAGGAGGCGGCCGAGCTTCACCGCCTGCGGCTCGCGGAGTCCATAGGCCTCCGTATCTCCGAGCGCTGTCCATGCCCCCTCTGTCGCTCCGTCATAGATGAATCGTCCTTCATACATGCAGCAGAGGCGGGGAAAATACCGCGCCAGCTCATTCACACGGTGCTCCACTACGAGGATCGTCATATGGTCTTCCCGATTCAGGGAAACCAGAAGCTCCAAGAAATCCTTGACACCCTTCGGATTCATCTGACTCACCGGTTCATCCAAGATAAGAAGCTTCGGATGCGTCACAAGGATCGAGGCCAGCGCCAGACGCTGCCTCTGCCCGCCCGATAGCGCATGGATACTCCGCGCCTCCATACCGGAAAGCCCCGTCTTTGCAAGCGCACGCCGGACCTCTTCCCGGATGACAGACGGATCCTCTCCGCGGTTTTCGAGGGCAAATCCGACCTCGTCAGCCACCGTCATCGCAAAGAGCTGGTCATCCGGCGTCTGATATACCGTGCCTGCCAAAAGCCCGATATCTTCCGCGCTCATCTCTCTCACATCCCGTCCATCGAGAGAGATCGTCCCCGTGAGCCGTGCTTCCCCCGGTTCCAAAAGCCCCGTGATACTCTTGATGAGCGTCGATTTCCCGCAGCCGGAGCGCCCCGCGATGAGGACCATCTCACCTTCGGCCAGTGATAGATCCACATGCGAAAGAGTATCCTTCCTGCGCGATACATAGCGGCACGAAAGATCCCTGATCTCCAGTATCATGTCCCCATCACCTGCTTCAAGCGGCTGCCGATGCGATACCCCATCCAGCTGCCGAGTGTACTGTACAAGAGACCATTCATCAGCATGTAAAGCCCGATGAACCAGTCTGCATAATATAACCGATAAAAGAACATCAGCTGTTCCATATTCACAAAAGTGATCCCCGCATCACAAAGCCCGATCAGGAAGGAGATCCCCATCGCGTAGAGCGGCGTCAGCTCCTTCTTTCGATAGAAACCTGCGAGGTAAAGCGTCGTTTCCAAAATCACGATGGACACCGCACAGATCAGGATCCCCACCGGCGTCACGCGGCCAAAAAGTACCGCCGAGAGCATCCAGCGCATGAGGAAAAAGAGCGCACAGACCCCAGGCCTGCGGAAAAGAACCAGCAGCGAGACCAGAAGCAGGTACTGCACGACCCCCGAGAGGAGTCCCGTCACCAGTCCGGAGAAAGGCCCTAAGAGGACATGCAGGAAATCTCCCAGAAGCGTCACCGGCACGACGACCCCGCCGAAAGCCATCGCCGCAAAGAGTGATACCGTGATATCCCCCTTCGCTCCGATGGAGAGGATGCAGCGCTTCAGTCCGCCGATGGACGCTGTCAGCGCGAGAAGAGAAAGAAGGGCAAAGCCGAGCGTCGCAAATCCCACGCTCCGCTTCTTCACGACGGTGAGCGGCAGCTCCGTCACACGCTCCGTCTCTCCGTCAAACAGCGTGAGGCGCAGCGCATAGTCTCCCTCTGCGATCGAGAAGGGATCCACATACAGCGGCACCACAGCGGTCTGCATTTTATGGCCGTTCAGAGAGAGCACTGCCTCACTTCGCATTTTCGTCCGGTTGAGAGACTCTCCCTCACCGGCTGCTGCGATGAGCCCGGGGCGCACCTCCCCCGTCTCCTTGTCTACGAGCTCAGCGCTCAGATGGACCGTCCGCACGTCTTTCTTCGGATTCCTCATATCCAGAAGGAGGTACGTATTCGGCTTTGCCGTGAGTGCATCCCAGTCCACACCGCGCCCGCCCGTCAGACGGTTCTTCATATTCTCCAATGTCACATCCGGCGTGACGAGCGTATCCTTTTCCTGTCTCGCATCCCGCTCCCCGTCCTCATTCACCGGAAGCAGCACCGACTGGATATACCATGTCTGCGCTGCCTTCTGATTCTGCTCCTCTTCCGCCTGTCCCGCCGAGAAGGAGATCCTCTCCTCTTTCACGCCCTCTTTCGTCCGAAGGGAGACCGGTATCTCGAGGGCACCTTCCTCCGCCTCTTCGCTGCATTTCACCGGGACCGCGAGGAACTGCTCACCATAGTCCGCAGGAAGTGTCCAGTGGATGCACACCTCCTGCCCGTCCACCTCCCAGCCGTCTCCGGCCAGTGCCGTGAATCCCTCCGGCAATGCCGCGGTGATCTCGGCGGCTTCCTCTTCATTGCCGAAATTCTGCACGGAAATATAGAGAAGCTGCGTGCTTCCCGCATGCGCCACGCCCGCCTCCTTCGTCAGACTGTAAGGAAACGACGCACGCAAAAGAGCCTCCCCGCGGCATTCTGCCGGAAGAAGGCTGGTGAAAAGGACGATACAAAGGATAAGAAGAAATCGAAATCTCATAAGAAGCCTCGGATAGGTGACTGAGTTTTTAATTAAACTATGAAAATTATAGCGGATACTGGAAAAGTTCGCAAGAAAAAAGGCGGGCCATCCGGCTCGCCTATCCTTCTCCTCTCGATCAGAGCCGCTTTCCCGCTCCGATCAATACCCATTCACCTGGCTGACGACACGGAAATGTCCCACATCGAAGGCTTCACAAATGGCATTGTAGAAGGGTCCCATCAGCATGGTGCGGTAGATCTCCGACTTCACGATGATCATCAGACGGCCCTCATCATAGGTCACACGGATGACACCGTTTTCGATGTATTTGTCAAAATCCTTTTCCGCCATTTTTTCCTTGAGCTTCAGGAGCGCGTCTCTGGTCGGGCCTTCCTGATATTCTTCTCTTTCCGTGACGGGGATCCAGCGGATCTCATAGATCTTGCTGGTATAACCCTTGTCTTCTGCGGAATAACGTTTTCCTTTTTCCATTTCTTCCATGGCTCACACCTGTCCTTTACTAAAAGATTTTCGGATATATTATAGCATATTTGAGACTAGATGGCAGCGGTGAAGTAGCTAGGGATTAGGGATTAGAGGTGACTGGTGACTAGGCCAAAGTATCTTCTCTTCCTTCCCGTTGAGAGCGACCATGAGACGCCTGCTTTATGAAATCTGAATCTGATATCTGAAGTCTAATGTCTGACGTCTCCTAGTCTCAAAAGCCTCAAATCACGCCTCTCTCATGCAGACTCACGTAGATCCCGTCTCCTATGATCACATGATCCAGCACCACCATATCAAGGAGCTTCGCGGCCTTGGCGAAAGTCTTCGTCATCTCGATGTCCTCCTTCGACGGCTCCGGATAGCCGGAAGGGTGATTGTGCAGGAGGATGAGACCGAAGGCTTTGTAACGGATCGCCCACTTCATCGCTTCCTTGATGTCGACGGGCGTCTCATTCAGCCCACCGATGGAGACCTCTTTGTAGCCCAGAAGTCGGTTCTTCACATTGACAAAGGCGATGAGGAAATGCTCCTGCGTCTCGTGGCGAAGACGCTCCATGAAAAAGGCAGAGACATTCTCCGGCGTACTGAAATTCTCCAGCCTTCTTTTATCATATATATAGGTCAGACGCCGCCCGAGCTCGATCGCTGCACAGATGGTGACCGCCTTATCGGGGCCGATGCCTTTGATATCCGTGAGATCCCGCCAGTGAAGATCCTCATAGCCATTGATGCCCACCGTCTGCTCGAGCTGGTCCACGACATCTTGCGCCAGCTGCATGACGGAATACCCCTGCCGCCCCGTTCGCAAAAGGATCGCAACGAGATCCGTCATGCTGGCCATCTTCGGGGATTCCTGAAAACGCTCTCTTGGCTTGTCTTCGCTTCGCATTTCACGGATGAGCATCATCGTATCCTCACTTTACTGAAAATCCGGTGTTTCAAATGTCATTGACCGATATCGGGAAACAGAGACCGCAGAGACATCTTCTCATCTTCCGGTCTCAAAACTTCTCATACAGCCACCATGCGACAAGGATACCGAGGATGCTGATGAGATTCGGCGCAAAACGGATGCCGAAATGGATCTGCATGATCCCCAGATTCAGGGCGATGTTCTGTATATGGAAGATCTCATAGGTCTCCGTCAGGAAAGGCATGAGGCCGACAAGGTTCGCACTGCCGAGCACCTGCCCCAAGATGCCGCCGATCAAAGCACCAGCGGCTAAAAATAAAAGTAGTGAAAAAAATCCTTTTGAAAATCGCATAGATTCCTCGTTGTTAAAAAATCAGAGGGCGTAGACTGAATGACTATAGACCTGGAGACATCAGACTTATGGTCTCCTATCCTCCTAAGTCTATCGTATGAGTTCTGACATCTTCCAGTCTCTCAGTCTAAAGTCTCTTAGTCTCCCTAGAACGTACTCCCCATCGCGATCTGTCCGGCGACTTTTTGCGTGAGAGCTTTGCCCACCTCGTCCTGACTGCGATACTGGTAAATGACGCGCCAGACGACACCCTTCCGGAGGAAAATATATTCTTCTACAGAGAGCTCTACATTCTTGCCGCGGGCGGTCTCGGTGAAAGAGAAGGAAAGCTGCTGTGCCTTCACATCCCCCAAGGTGATCTCCTTCTGTTGGGATCTCACATTTTTCAGGTTGGGATTATCGGCGAGGATGCTCTTCGCCTCTTCCGCCAGCGTTTTCGCATCCTTTCCTTCCCCCTCTTTCGTGCCGGTCACAAGGAGCTGCATATTCGCATTGTGTCCTTCTGCGTGGACCGTCTCCGCCTGACGGTCGCCGAGATCGACCTGCCTGCCATTGGAGATCAGCTCAAACGGCGTTGCCACCGTGATGGTCTCACCGCCACAGTGAATGCGGTTCTTCCCGAAGGGAAACTGATCGTCGATGCTGTTTCCGCAGCCTGCGGGCAGCATGGCGAGCGCCAGAAGGCCCAGAGACAGCGCCCATTTTTTCTGCCAATGATTATACATATATATCATTCCTTTGGTTGTAGTAGCGAGGTCAAACTTCGCTCATTGATTTTTCATATTATATCATAGAGGAGGGCAGATTTCCTGTTTCCGCTCACTTTTGTGATAGAATAGGGAAGACTCAGAGGCCGGGAAACTTTAGACGGCGAGATATCAGATGTCAGGTGCCTTATGCCTAACGTCTGATGTCTGCCGTCTAAAGCCGGATGTCTGCCGCCCCAAGATCTTACAATTTCTGAATAAGGAGTCCCCATGTCTACCACCTCTCCCCTCATCGGCATCACAGCCGAGTGGAATCCTTTTCATGCCGGTCATTCCGCCATGATCGATATCATCAAAAAAGCCTATCCGGAAGCCTCCCTCATCGCCATCATGAGCGGTGCTTTCGTGCAGAGGGGCGAGCCTGCCCTTTTTGATAAGTGGACACGCGCCGGATGGGCCGTCCGCTCCGGCGTGGACGCCGTCTTCGAATTTCCAGCCCTCTACGCCCTTCAGAGCGCAGACCGTTTCTCCTGCCATGCCGCCTCCATGCTCCATGCCATGGGCGTGAACATGATCGCCTTCGGCGCAGAATCTCTCACGAAGGATGAGCTCATAAGCGCTGCCGGCTGGGCGATCTCAGAGGACTACGAGCATCTCCTCCACGAAAGAATTGCGGACGGTCTGTCTTACGGAGAAGCCGCCCATGAAGCGATGGCAGCCGCTTTTCCGTATCTTGCCGACGAGCTTACGAAGCCGAACAATCTTTTGGGATTCCGCTACACGGAGACGATCCTTCGAAAGCACTACGACATGGACATCCTCGTCATCCCCCGAGACATGGAGCATCCCATCTCCGCAACGAGTGCACGGCGTGAACTCCTGTCTCAAAAAAGGACGGCACTTCTTTCTCCTACGGACGCAAAGCAAGCCGCCAAGCTCATGGAAGAAGGCCACTACACGGATCCCGCCCGCTATGAAGACTGCTGCCACCTCCTCTCCCGCCTGATACCCCTAGAAGCCCTGCAGGCGATCGGTCTTTTCAAAGAGGGGCTTGAATACAAATGGGCTAAGGAAAGCCAGCGGATCTCCTATGAAGAAATGCTCGCCGCCACGAAGAGCAAGCGCTATCTTCGAAGCAGTCTGAAACGCCTTGGCGCAGAGCTGCTCCTTTCCCCCGCCGCTCTTTCCTCCCCCTTCCTCGCACCGCCCGATCCCACCTACGCCCGCCTCCTCGCACTCAAGAGAGAAAAGAGTGCCCTCCTCAGAGATCTACCCCTCCCCATCATCACCAGCACGGCGAAAGCAATGAAAACGCTTCCCAAGGAAGCCGCCGCCATGCTCGAGATGGACATCCGCGCCAGCGATGTGCAGTCCTTCTGCCAGAAGGGAAGCAACTACAGGAAGGGCAAAATGGATTTCTATACGTCGCCGGTGATCGTGGACTAAAAGACTGATAGACAGGAAGACTATGAGTCTCTTGGTCTCCTATTTCCTTTTCCTATCGTATTTCTTTCTTTTTTATGTTATAATGTTCAAGATATTTTCAAAAAAAATGGAATGATTATACAGGGGAGGAAATGATATGGAAATGAGTGAAGAATGGAGCTGGCCGATCGCCCTGGCCTTCATCCTCTATCTGGCAGGCATGATGTGCATCGGGCTCTATTACTCGAGACAGCAGAAAAATTTATCGTCTTACATCCTGGGAGACCGCAAACTGGGACCATGGCTGACATCCATGAGTGCGGAAGCCTCGGATATGAGCGGCTGGATGCTGATGGGACTGCCGGGCTATGCGTACCTGCACGGGCTCTCTGCCTTCTGGACAGGCATCGGCCTCATCATCGGTACATGGGCGAACTGGGTCCTCGTCTCCACACGTCTTCGTCACTACACGGAGGTCGCGAATAATTCGCTCACCATCCCGGACTATCTGTCGAACCGTTTCGAAGAAAAGAAGAATGGCCTGCGCCTCATCTGCGCCCTCTTCATCATTCTTTTCTTCATCATTTATACATCCTCCGGATTCGTTGCAGCCGGCAAGCTTTTCAATACCATCTTCGGTCTGCCCTACTTCGAGTCCCTTCTGATCGGCGCCTTCGTCGTCGTATTCTACACCTTTCTCGGCGGCTTCTCCGCCGTCGCTCTGACTGACCTCATTCAGGGAACGATGATGTTCTTCACCGTCCTCTATGTACCGGTCGCTGCGGCCATCGCACTGGGCGGCCCCGCTCCGACCATGGATATTCTCGCGAAGGAAGGGCCCGACTTCTTCTCCTTCTTCCCGGACTCCACCGGCATGGGCGCTCTTGCCATCATGATGGTCTCCTCCCTCGGCTGGGGGCTTGGCTATTTCGGACAGCCGCATATCCTCGTCAAATTCATGGCGATCTCGGATGCCAAAGACCTGAAGAAATCGACACACATCGCCATGACATGGGTCATCCTGTCTCTCGCCTTCGCCATCGCCATGGGCGTCATCGGCAAGGCATACCTCACGACCCCGCTTGAGAATGCGAATGCAGAGCGCGTCTTCGTCCTGATGGCAGAGTCGCTCTCGGCGCCTTTCATCACGGGCATCATCTGGTCTGCGATCCTCGCGGCCATCATGAGTACCAGCTCCTCGCAGCTGCTCGTCACATCCTCAGCGGTCTCCCGTGACCTCTTCCAGGCCTTCCTCTGCAAGGATGCCTCGGAAAAAACGCTGATCCGCGTCAGCCGTATCTCGGTCCTTCTCGTCTCCTGCATCGCCGTCTACCTCGGCTCGGATCCGAACAGCTATATCTTCTCCATCGTTTCCTACGCATGGGCCGGCTTCGGTGCCTGCTTCGGCGGGACTGTGCTCCTCTCCCTCTACTGGAAACGCATGACGCTCAAAGGCGCCTACGCCGGTGTCATCGTCGGCGGCCTCACCGTTCTCATCTGGAAACAGTTTGCCTGGTTTGACCTCTATGAGCTCGTCCCCGGCTTCCTCTTCTCTGTCATCGCGATCGTCGTCGTGAGTCTCATGGATAAGGAGCCGTCTGAAAGCATCAAGAAGACCTTCGAAAAAGCCCTCGCGCTGTCGAAATAAAAATAGAAAAACCGCTGCTGTGAATTTCACGGCCGCGGTTTTTTGCGTCCAAATCTCGGGAAATGCTGATGCAGCCAAAGGATCCGTATTTCCCCTAGGGAAACACCGATTCAATCGCAGAGTCAGATTCTACAAGAATTTTTATACATAGCTTCGTCATAGCCTTCCTTAAATAGCTCGCTATTCGCGTCAGGTTATTCCTCGCTATGTATAAAAATTCAAGAGTAAAATCTGACAACGATTTAATCAGCGTTTCCCTAGGAAAATTCGGCTTGCGTTTCTGTCTCTCCCATAGTATAATCGAATCATATCGAAATGAACCTAAGTCAATTTTAAGGAGGATATCATGAAAAAATTTGCACTGGCACTTGCCGCTTTCACTATGCTTACTGCGACTTCTGCGATGGCGATGGATTCTGCGACACTCCTCGCCCATCCTGACCGTTATCGCGTCATTCATGCGGACGATGAAGAGATCTGCTACGCAGACATGGAGTCTCTCTCCGGCATGCAGACGATGGATTTCCCGGGAAGCATCGAAAATGTAGACTTCACCCTCTACGTGGAAAGCCTCAAAAAGAACCCCAGCGACTATGACTTCGCGGATGGAAATCTCACGACCCGCATTCGTGAATTCAAGATCAATCTCCATGCCGATAAGCGTGAAAGAGAATACTCCATGGATCACGCCCTCATCGCGATGTATGATGCGAAGGGCAATGCTGTCAGCAAGTATGACCACCTCTCTGACGTGAAGAAAAATCGCAAGCTCGATGCAGAGGCCAAAGAGCTGTATGTGAACCTGTCTCATGTGAGAAAATAGTGAGTGGCGAGAAAATCCTCTAGCCAAGCTCCGCCCCTTCGGACTGCCTCCTTCCTTTGGAAGGAGGCAGAATACTGCTCCCATTCAGAAGGCTTACGATACGAGAATGCCGCCTCCCCACATTCGTCATTTCGAGCGAATGCGAGAAATCTTTTTCGTTCGCGGTCAAGCAAAAGTAGGAGGACTGCGGGTAGCGGGAAGCACCGTGCTTCATACGACTTGAAAGCACGGTGTTTCATGCAAGCTGATTCACGCATGAAACAGATAATGGCAAACGAAAAAGATCCCTCGGCTCCGCTCGGGATGACGATACGAGAGCACCGCTTCTCTCACGTTTCCTTTCATCCCGCTGAGGGAGCCAACCTCCGCCCCTTTCTTGGGAAGGAGGGAGAAAACAGAGCTTTGGCATCGCCACTACGTATACTCTGCGGCGCTTCTGATTTTTATGCGCCGCACCACCATTTCTCATTTCTCATTCAAGAGAGGCTTTCATCCACAAACAAGGGAGACAGCACGTCCCCGAGGCTAATCCTGAACCCTGAACCCCCAAAACAAAAAACCTGACATGAGTCAGGTTTTTTTGTTTGCCTTATTCATAATGCAGTGCATCGATCGGATTCAGCTTTGCCGCCTTCTGTGCCGGATAGAGGCCGAAAATAAGGCCGATCAGGACCGAGAATACGAAGGAGCCGACGATGGGCCCCGCTGCGATGACGGTCGGGATCTGTGACAGCTGCGGCGTCACGAGCGCAATGCCGACGCCAAGAGCGACCCCCAGGAAGCCGCCGGCAAGACTGACGGTGATGGACTCGATCAGGAACTGGACAATGATCATCTGGTATGTCGCGCCCAGTGCTTTGCGGATGCCGATCTCCTTCGTACGCTCCGTGACAGAGACGAGCATGATATTCATGATGCCGATACCGCCGACAAGGAGGGAGATCGCTGCCACACTGCCAAGGAAGATGGTCAGTGTCTGCGTGGTCGACTCCATGGTCTTGATGAGATCCTGCGAATTTTGAATGGAGAAATCATCATCCGTCCCGGAGACGCGGTGGCGCGTGCGGAGCAGATTCGTCACATCAGACTCGATCTGTGAAAGATCGCTGCTGTTATCCGCCGAGATGACGATGTTATTCACATAGGTGATGTGCAGCATACGTTCCTGCACGGTGCTGAAGGGACAGAGGACGCGGTCATCCTGATCCATGAAGGAGTAACCCTTTTCCTCCAAAAGCCCGATCACGGTGAATGGATTCCCATGGATACGGACCTTCTTCCCGATGGGATCCTCTTCTCCGAAGAGCCCCGTCGCGACCGTTTTCCCGATGACAGCAACACGGGCACGGGCATTGTACTCCTTCTGCGTCCAGAAACGGCCTTCCTGCACCTTGAGGTCAGAAAGATCCGCATAGTCCTGCGTACAGCCGTAGATCCGGGTATTCCAGTTCTTATTCCCATTGACGAGAAGGTAGCTCCCCTGTACGAGCGGAGCGGAATAGGTGATATTCGGCAGATTGCGGATCGCCAGATAGTCCTTGTAGGTCAAGGTCTGCATAGAGCCGGCCGCCTGCTTCACTCCCGGCTTTCTGCCGGTCCCCGGCGTGACAGTGATGGTATTCGATCCCAGACGGGAAATATCGCTCTTGATCGAGTCCTGCACGCCATAGCCGATGGACATGAGCGCGATGACGGCCGCTACCCCGATGATGATGCCCAGCATGGTGAGCAGCGAGCGCATTTTATTGCTGACGATCGAGCTCCATGCCATGAGGACACTTTCGAAATAAATATTCGTCATGATAAAGGCCCTCGTATATCTTTACTAATATGTCCATCAGAAAGGATCACGTGGCGGGTCGCGTAAGCCGCGACATCATTCTCATGCGTGACGAGGATGATGGTCTTCCCCTCTTGATACAGAGAGGAAAAGATCTCCATGACCTCCTTTGTCGACTTGCTGTCCAGATTCCCTGTCGGCTCATCCGCCATGATGATGGCAGGGTCATTGATGAGCGCACGAGCGATGGCGACGCGCTGGCGCTGCCCGCCCGACATTTCCGCCGGCATATGATACGCACGGTCACCCAGCCCCACGGAGTCCAGCATGCGAAGAGCGCGCTCTCTTCTCTCCTTCTTGAAGACATTCCCATAGATCATGGGAAGGATGACATTATCCAGCGCCGAGAGCTTCGGCAGCAGATTGAAGCTCTGGAAGACGAAACCGATCTTGCGATTTCTGGTATAAGCCAGCGCACTGTCCCCGAGCCTCGCGACCTCTTCCCCATCGAGCTTGTAAGAGCCGCGGCTCGGACGATCGAGACAGCCCAGAATGTTCATCAGCGTCGATTTTCCGGCGCCCGAAGGCCCCATGATAGAGACAAACTCCCCCTTGGAGATCGTAAGATCGATCTTCGTCAGGACAGGCACCTCCTGCTTCCCGATATAATAGCTCTTGCCAATATCCGTCAGGCGGATGACTTCATCCGATTTCTCTTTCTTCTCCATCACACCGGACCTCCCGGGCCGTGGCGATTGTTCTTATTCGTCGGAGTCGAAGTCTTCTCCTGCGAGACAGTCCCGCTGACCACGATCTCCTGCCCCTCAGAAAGACCGCTCGTCACCTCGATCTCCTTCTCGGTGGAGATCCCCGTCGTCACATAGGTCTTCTTCACATCCGCCCCCTCTTTCACGTAGACATAGGAGCCTTCCGAGTCGCTGCGGATCGCCGTCACAGGCACCGTCAGCGCATCCACGCTCTCTCGGCCCTTGATGACCGCTCTCGCTGTCATGGACGGATAGAGCCCTTCCAGCTCGTCCTTATTGATATCTACATAGACGGTATAGTACACGACCGAGCTCGAGGAACTGCTCGTGCTGCCGCTCGCTGAGTACTGCTTCTTGGAAATATCCGACACCACGCCGTGGAACGTGCGGTTCGGGTACGCATCGACTGTGAATTCCACCTTCTGGCCCACGGCCACCTCACCGATATCTGTCTCATCGACCAGAAGCTCAATGCGCATGGAAGAAAGATCCGCGACCGTCACGATGACCATCTGGCTAGACAGCCCCTGAGACACCGTCTCCCCTTCCTTCATCGGCTCTCCGATGACCACGCCATCCATCGGCGAAGTGATGACCGTATCATTCACATCCGCCTGCGCCTTGTCATACGCCGCCTGTGCATTCAGATAGTCCATGCGCGCATTGTCCATCTCCTGGTACGGGATCGCGCCTTTCTCATAAAGGCCTGCCAGACGTTCATAGTAGGACTCCTTATTGGCGAGCGTATTCTGCGTCTGCTTCATCATGGACGTCAGAGCCTTCGACTCGATCATCGCCAGCGTCTCGCCCTTCGTGACCTTTTCATTCTGCTTCACATACACGTTTTCCAAAGTGCCGGACGCCGTCGCCGAGAGATCGACACTATTCACCGGCTCGATCGTCCCCGTCGCATCGATGGTAAGCCCGATAGTGCCGCGCGATACCGCCCCCACCGTGTAATTATCCTTCTGCGGAGCATGGCTCTTCTGATACCAGAAATAACCGCCGCCCGCTGCCACTGCGATGACAATGAGGAGAACGATCATCCATTTCTTCTTCATATATTTCCTCCTTATGGGTTCATGAATTGACAGGAAACTCTACATTTCGTAAAAACATTCTCTTCTAATATTCTCTCCTAATAATGTCATTATATCACAGGAAAGAAGAGTGCGTAAAAATAAAGGAAAGTAGTTTGCAGCTAGCCTGCGGGGGTAGGAAAATGAGAATACCGCTCCTCCGCATCCTATCATTCCCCCGTATCGTCATTTCGAGCGAAGCGAGAAATCTTCCTTGCACACCGGTAAAGCGAAGATTGTGAGATAACGATACGGCAAAAAAATTTTGCGTTTCCTCACCAATGCAGAACGCCGCTATCACGTTAAGATCCCTCGGCTCTGCTTTCGATGACGATACGGGAAGACGGACTATCTCACATCCCCTTTCATCCCTTCTCGTAGAAGGCTGCCCCGTATCGTCATTTCGAGCGAAGCGAGAAATCTTCCTTGCACACCGGTAAAGCGAAGATTGTGAGATAACGATACGGCAAAAAAATTTTGCGTTTCCTCACCAATGCAGAACGCCGCTATCACGTTAAGATCCCTCGGCTCTGCTTTCGATGACGATACGGGAAGACGGACTATCTCACATCCCCTTTCATCCCTTCTCGTAGAAGGCTGCCCCGTATCGTCATTTCGAGCGAAGCGAGAAATCTTCCTTGCACACCGGTAAAGCAAAGATTGTGAGATAACGATACGGCAAAAAAATTTTTGCGTTTCCTCACCAATGCAGAACGTAGCTATCACGTTAAGATCCCTCGGCTCTGCTTTCGATGACGATACGGGAAGACGGGCTATCTCACATCCCCTTTCATCCCTTCTCGTAGAAGGCTGCCCCTGCGGGGCAGATCTATCCTCCGCCTTCGGCGCGCCCCTTCTTCAAGGGGCTACTCTACTGGCATGCAAAAACGGAATCTGCGAGAGAAATCAGTATAGTCTGAAATACGAGAATACCGCTTTCCCCACATTCCCTTTCACCTCGCTGCGGGAGCCAACCTCCGCCCCTTCGGGGCTCCTCCTTCCAACGGAAGGAGGGAGAATGCCGCCCACCGCCGCCTTCCCCATATGGGGAGAGTGGCGATAGGAGAGTACCCTTTTTCCCCCCTATCGTCATTTCGAGCGAATGCGAGAAATCTTTTTCGTTCGCGGTCAAGCAAAAGTAGGAGGACAGCGGGAAGCGGGAAGCACCGTGTTCCTTAAGACTTGCAATCACGGTGTTTCCCGCAAACTGATTCATGTAGGAAACAGAAAACGGCAAACGAAAAAGATCCCTCGGCTCCGCTCGGGATGACGATACGAGAGTGCGCTTTCCTCACGTTTCTTTTCATCCCACTGCACAAGCCAACCTCCGCCCCTTCGGACCGCCTCCTTCCAGCGGAAGGAGGGAACGATGCGAGAGTCCCCCTTTCCTCAAAGAGGGTACAAAAAAACGCAGCCCATGCGGGCTGCGCTCTCTGATTTCAAAAACTACACATTGAAGCGGAAGTAAGCGATATCCCCATCCTGGATGATATAGTCCTTCCCTTCGACACGGAGGAGACCTTTTTCACGGACCGTCGTATACGAGCCGCATTCCATCAGGTCTTTGTAGGAGACGATCTCCGCACGGATGAAGCCTCTCTCGATATCGCTGTGGATCTTGCCGGCGGCCTTCGGTGCTTTCGTCCCTTCACGGACCGTCCAGGAACGACATTCATCCGGTCCGACGGTGAAGAAATTGATAAGTCCCAGCATAGAGTACGCACTGCGGATCAGACGATTCAGGCCAGGCTCCTCTTCACCCAGATCGGCCAAGAAAGCCTTCGCCTCTTCGGCATCCAGTTCGGAGACCTCCTGCTCGATCTCCGCAGAGATCGGCACCCACTTGGCGCCTTCCTTTTCTGCCTGCGCCGCTGCCTTTTGGACGAAAGGATTCGCTTCCGGATCCGCGATGTCATCTTCCGCGACATTCAGCACATAAAGGACCGGCTTCAGCGTGATGAGATTCAGCTCCTTCAAGACCTCCAGATCATCTTCCGAGAGATCAAGGGCTCTTGCCGGCGTCCCTTCCTGCAGCGCATCGAATACCTTTTCAAGCACCGGCAGATCGAGCTTCGCCTGCTTGATCCCTGCCTGCGCGAGCTTCGCCGTCTTGACCTTCTTCTTATCGACACTCTCCAGATCCGCCAGACACAGCTCCGTATTGATGATATCCATATCACGGACAGGATCGATAGAGCCTTCTACGTGCGTGATATTTCCATCCTCGAAGCAGCGGACGACATGCGCGATGGCATCCGTCTCACGGATATGCGAGAGGAACTGATTTCCCAGACCCTCGCCCTTGGAGGCGCCCGCTACGAGGCCGGCGATATCGACGAAACGAGTGAACGCCGGCGTCGTCTTCTTCGGCTGGAACATCTTCGCCAGATCATAGATGCGATGATCCGGGACCTCTACGACGCCCACATTCGGCTCGATGGTGCAGAAAGGAAAATTCGCCGCTTCTGCTCCGGCTTTTGTGATGGCATTGAACAGCGTGCTCTTCCCTACATTCGGAAGGCCGACAATGCCGATCTGCAGATTCGTACTCATGGATACTCCTTGTAAATATAGGTTCAGGGATCAGAAGTGACCGATGACTGAACGCGAAAGCGCCACCCCTCATTCCCAATTCGGAAAAGCGATCTTCTCATTTCTCAAGGCATGAGCCGATCGCTGTCTTCCCTCCCCCTTCAATTTATCTGGCAGCCAGTGCCTTCTTCATGCGTTCTACCGCTTCCTTCGTCAGCTCCGGCGTATTGAAAGACGTCAGACGGACATAGCCTTCCCCGCACGGACCGAAGCCGGAACCCGGCGTGCAGATGATCTCCGCCTCATTCAGCAGGAAATCGAAGAAATCCCAGCTCGTCATACCTTCCGGCACCGTCAGCCATACATATGGGCTGTTCACGCCGCCGCAGGCAGGAAGCCCCGCTTCCTTCGCACCGGCCAAGATGACCGCAGCATTCTTTCTATAGATATCCAGCGTTTCCTGGATCTGCTTCTGGCCTTCTTCGGTGTAGATCGCTTCTGCGCCGCGCTGCACGATATAAGAGCAGCCATTGAACTTCGTGCACTGACGGCGATCCCACAGCTGGTTTGCCGAGATCTTCTCACCCTTCTTCGTTTCCAGCATCAGCTCCTTCGGAACGACGCAGTACCCGCAGCGGACACCGGTGAAGCCAGCCGTCTTCGAGTACGAACGGAACTCGATAGCGACTTCCTTCGCCCCTTCGATCTCATAAATGCTGTGCGGCACATCATCTTCCGTGATGAAGGCTTCATACGCAGCATCGAAGAAAATGACAGAGCCCGTCTGCTGTGCATAGCGTACCCATACCGTCAGATCCTTCTTCGTCAGCGCAGAGCCGGTCGGGTTATTCGGCGAGCACAGATAAATGATCATCGGATCATGAGACGGCAGATTTGCCTTGAAGCCGCATTCTTCATAGCACGGCAGATATTCGAAGCGTTCATACGCCCCACGGACATATTTACCGCTTCTGCCAGCCATGACATTGCTGTCCACATAGACCGGATACACCGGATCGGTGATCGCGACGATATCCGATTCTGCAAAGATCTCCTGCATATTGCCGACATCGCACTTTGCGCCGTCGCTGACAAAGATCTCGTCTGGGGAAATATCGCATCCGCGATCCTGAAAATCATGCTTCGCGATCGCTTCACGCAGGAAGAGATAGCCCTGCTCCGGACCATAGCCGCGGAACGTCTCCACATGTCCCATTTCCTCGACAGCCTTCTTCATCGCTTCGATCACGACCGGAGCCAGCGGCTGCGTCACATCACCGATACCAAGGGAAATGATATTCGCATCCGGATGCGCGGCTTTGTACGCCTCCTGCTTCTTGCGGACTTCCGCGAACAGGTATGCACCCTGAAGATTCAGATAATTTTCATTGCAATGAGCCATAAGTTTCGCCTCTCTATTCTTTATTATTTATGTCAGTATGACTGTTATATTTTACCATACAGGGGAAGGAAAGGGAAATGAAAATGACTGCCGCTCCCGAAGGGCCGCGAAAAGAGACAAAGTGACGCCTGCGAAATAAATCCCCCTATGCCCAAGGCATAGAGGGGTCTTAGCCTATACTCTTTCTTTGCAGATCTGCACCAGCGCCCGCGCGATCGCCTCCGCTTCCTCCGTCGTGTTGTACCTTCCTAAAGATATACGGATCGTGCCCAAAGCATAGGCCTCATCCAGCCCGATCGACTTCAGCACATAAGAGACCTCCGTCTTTTCACTATTGCACGCAGAGCCTGTCGACACTTCAATCCCTTTCAGATCCAAGCGGTGGAGCAGCATCTCCCCTTCCATACCTTTGAAGGAAAGACTCATATTCCCTGGGACTTGCGGCGCTGTACCATTTCTCAGATAGTCGATTCCCGATGCATCCAACGCGTGCAAGATGATCTGCTCTAAAGAAATCAGGTGCTGATGATTGGCAGTCATATGACGAACATTTTCCTCCAATGCCGCCGCCATCCCGACAATTGCCGCTACATTCTCCGTACCAGCCCGCAAGCCACGTTCCTGCGCTCCACCATCCATGTAAGGGCGGATGCGCGTTCCTTTTCGAATGTAGAGAAATCCGATGCCTTTGGGCCCATTGAATTTATGGGAAGAGGCTGACATCATGTCGACGCCAAGCTCCCGGACGTCAATGGGAATATGCCCCATCGACTGCACCGCATCTGTATGGAAGAGGGCGCCATGGGCATGCGCTATTTCGCACAGCTCTTTGATGGGCTGGATGGTTCCGAGCTCATTATTTGACATCATAATGGAGACCAGCTTCGTTTTCCTGGTAAGTACCCTTGCCAGCGCATCTACAGTCACATGTCCGCTGTGATCTGGTGAAACATAGGACACCGGGAACCCCAGTCTTTCGATCGTCTCACAGGAATGCAGAATTGCATGATGTTCAAAAGATGATGTCACCGTCTGCCGGTAGTCATCTTTTTCCAAAAGACCTTTGACAGCCCAGTTATCACTTTCCGACCCACCAGAAGTAAAAAATATTTCTTGCGGTTCAGCATGAATACACCCTGCAATGATTTCCCGGGCCTCTTGCAAAAGAGCCCGCGGATTTCTGGAAAATGAGTATAACTGTGAAGCATTACCGAATTCTTCCAGCATCAGCGGCTTCATCTTTTCAAAAGCCGTGGGACTTAAAGGAGACGTCGCAGCATTATCTGCATATATCATAAGAAACACCTTCTCACTCGAAAAGCCTGCAGCCTTCAGCTTTGAATTCTTCGATCTTATCTAAAATATCCTGCGGCTCTACTTCCAAGTAGTCTGCCAGACAATCCAGACAGTAGAATGCATCCACATCGGAGCCAAGCAGTTTTTTGTTAATACCTACCTCATCTTTGGAAAGCGGTTTCTTTCCGCATGCGATACAGATCTCTTCTTTTCCTTTTCGCAAGACTACATCTCCTTCACTTTGAAATTTGGAATCATCTTGCCTTGATACTGCGGATCTGCAAACCCCATCTGCATACGCATGATGACACGCATTTCCATCGCAGGGCGCAAACAATACATACGAAAATCCTTTGATGAGATCGCGCTTGCTTCCGTCACATGAGGGAAAAGGAGCTTCAAGTATGCTGTCGCCATACGCTTCACTGCTTCCGTATCACGCGTATCTGCCCCCTTCGGAAGCTCGACCAGCTCATCTACCACCGCACGATAGGACGATTCATCGCGGAGCTGATGCATGATCATGGCAAAATATTCCGAATTTAGCGCCCACCCACAGACTTTCATATCATCCGTCATACGCGGCAAATCCCAGCCTTTGATGAAACCATGGATACGATCCAGAAACTGCGGCTGCCGGAATGGCTTCGGCAGCTCGACGAACATATTTGTATATTCATTCATCGCCTGCGAAGCAATATTCCCAAGGAAAATGATCCCTGCGTCCACATTCACTTCATGATTATCCGGTGCACGATACTTCCCATTTTCCATGATCGCCTGCAGCGCCGACTGGATTTCCGTATCCTGCATGTACTCTGCCTCGCGGATCTCATCCAGTGCCACGAAATCACGCAGAGCCACGATCCCATCTTTCTTCTTCCCCAGATCATAGATGAGCTTGGCTCTCGTCACCTTGCCAGATACCAACCAGCCATAACGGCTGACTTGCCCGAAGAGATAAGATTTCCCTGTACCCGCCGGAGCGAGCTCAAGAAGATTCACTCTCTTTTCCACAAAAGGAAGAAGTCGCTGGAGCACACAGAGCTTTTGCGTGAAATCTTTATACCCTGCCGCATTATAATCCACCGCCCCCAAGATGATATCCACCCATTCTTCCAGCGTAAAATCTTCTCTGGCACTGCAGAATTCGTCCAAATCAACGCCGTAGGGACAAAAATCCTGATACCCTTCCAACGTAATCTTGCCTTTTTCCTTTCCCTCCGGCGGCTGATACCCCAGCTTCACGATGCCCCAGCTTTCTTCGCTTTTCAGCAGATCCTTGCTGCACTTTGACCACACCTCATCCGGAATGCGCGTATCCTTGTGCTGCAAGCCAAAGTCTGGAAGCTCAAAGGAAATCTCGCTTGTCTTGATGTCAATATAGACGGAAACTTTGGTGAGACAAGTCACCAAGTCCTCCTGATGGACGATCTCATTCAACATGTGCGGCCAGTCCGTTTTTTTCGGTATAAAACGATGAATGAAATCCGTCACCTCTCCCACATCGACCTCGCCATCATCGTCCTGAAAGCGCCCGATCACCCAGTCCCGCATAAAAGAGGGCAATTTGAAGGCGGAGATAAAATTATTCTTCTTCAAGTCTTTATAAACCGCCATCGCATCGAAAGCATCGCGGAGCTTATTCACAAATTCTTCCGACTGCGTGCATTCTATCATTACGATTCACCCCTATTTCCTTAGAAAATATCGCCCAGATTGTCCTTGGCGACTTCCTTCTTGACGTGGAAGGCTACCTGCTCTTTCAGTAAGGTATCTCCATCATAAATATCCGCCATATAATCATGCGTTCTCTTCATATCCGGGAGAGGAATGATGGCACGTCTTCGATGCGTATCCAGTTTTCCTCGATAGATCTTTCCGTTCACGATGATATAGGGATCCGCCATGTCAAAATTCGTGACCAAGAGGAGCTCGCCCACTTCTTTCTTTCTGAGCTGCACCAGTGCTGGCTGGAATTCCACCATCGGATCCTTTGGCTTCAAGGAAATCTGCAGCAGCGGCACGAGCGTCTCTTCCAATGTCGCTCCGCCATGCACTTCCACATCCGCCTTGCGGCTACCTTTGAAGCGCATGTAATTGGCAAGGACGGCATACCCATTTTCATAAGCAGCAAACGGGATCCCAGGATCTTCTTCCACCTGGCAGCAACGTCCGCTATGCTGCCCTTTGGACTCTCCTACAATGAACTCGGCTCCATACTCTTCGTCATTCAAGACAGCCAGACGGGTCGCACCATGGTCAGAAATGATAATGACGCTCTTCATTTCCTTCGTCAAAAGTCCATCGCGGATGGTTTGCAACACACCATCGATCGCTTTCAGCTCTGCCACGAGATGCAGCGGGATCTTTTGTTTCTCATAGTTATAAGTCTGGCTCTCATGCTTCAGCTCATCCAGATCTTTGATGTTTATTACAGCAGGATTCATGAACTCTGTATTCTGTGATGTAATGGACGGGAGCTCCCCATGCACCACCTGAATAGAGAGTAAGAGACCATACGTCTTACACTTTTCCGAGATATAGGAGAGATACTCCACGCCAAGCGCATCGACGAAGTACATCATCGTATTCTCTTTTTTCATCTGACTCAAAGCCAGACTGCGAATAGGAAACTGGTTGTAGACACGATGCTCCGCCAGTGTATTCACCTGAGCTTTGAAATCCGGAGTCAGATGATTCATCAGCTTCTGCCACTTGTAGTCGTCAAAATATTTCGTTAGTAAAGGCACCAGACGTTCCGGCACTTTCTGATGCATAGTAAAAGTGAACGATTTCATATAGGCGAAAAGATCCGGGAAATGCGTCTTAAGCACACCCATGACTTCTTCTTTCGTATAGTCATAGTCAGCAAGGCACTGGAACAGCATTTTTTCCTCCCAGGCCGTTCCGGCAAAGAGATACCAGATGGCGTCTCTCCCTTTTTGTGCAATGGCATCCTGATATTCGCTCACCCAAGTCGCCGGAATGGCTTGCCCTTCCAGCAATCGTTTCCGCCCCTCGCAATACTTTTCAAATTCTCTCATTTGAAAGGAAAGTGAAGAAAGCGATAGGAAAATATGCTCCCAAAGATCCTGCCAATGCTGGCTCTTTCCCAGCGCATACGACAAGTAGGCATCTTCTGATGCTCCTTCTACTTTGAGAATAAGCCAGTACAGCCATGTCTCATATGTATCTGCTTGTTCATATTCCCGCTCCAAGATAGCAGAGAAATGGGCATCGATCCCGAAATGCTTTTCCGCTAAGGCACCCCAGGAAAGACACTCTTTCCATTCCTGTGCAAACCTCTCCCAGTCTTCCTTTGTTCCCCAGCTTTCCTCCAGATCCCCTTTCAGTACCGGAAAGGCTCTTAAGAGCTCTTTATATATCCCTTTCGAGCTTCGGATAGAATACATGGATTCGCCAAAAACTTCTTTGTGGAGACTGGTTCGCACAGCGAATGATGTCTCTCCCCCGACAGGATCATATTGCTCCAGCTTTTCAAGCAGTGCCTGGATATTCGGTAGCACCAATTGACCAAAAGAGTTTTCCTCCGGTGATGCGAGATAAATCGATGGAAGCGGTGTGGGATCCCCCTCAAGCAAGAGCACTCGATATGATAAATGCTGATCCTGCTGCATCCTAGACAGACGGATCTCCTTCATATGCGAGAGCAAGACAATGACATGCCCCGCCACAGAAAGCTCCTGCAGCCTCGCCATCAGTTCTTCCGCCCTCTTCTTACCGAGCAGCATGACATAGGAAGAAAGCCCGATCACGACAAAACAGCCTTTCTTTTTTACATCCCGAAAAAGGGCATCGATTTGAGGCAAGCCCTTCCCGCAATAGGCATGCACAAAAACACAGGTTTTATTCCCATCCAGCTGCATACGCTTGACAAGACACTGGAAATCATGGGCATTCTCAGTATTCACCAGCAAAGGATGCCCGGTGATCTCCTTTTGGCAATAGGCTTCTATCCGATCGAAGCATTGATCCATAGTATTGCATTCCATGAGATTCACCTCATTTCTGGCCTTTCAGGATCTCCCGACCAAAATCAGGGTCCATCAGTTTATCCCGCAGATATTCACGCAGCTGATCAGCGGACATATGCTCAAAAATCTGCTCCGCTTCTGCTTTCCCGTGGAGTTCATATTCCTTCTTGAACATCTTCTTCAAGCGGCTTCTGATGTTTGGATTGTTCCACCAGCCGTAAACATTGCAGTCATATTCAAAAAGCTTTTGCCTGATTTCGGAAGGATCCTTAAGCAGGATGCTTTCCTGCTCTACAATATACTTCATGAAACAGGCATCCAGATACGAAGTATCATCCATACGGCGTGAGAAGTCAGAATTCCTGAGCGATTTCAAATATTCCGCTGCTTTCTGCACAAGTTCCAGAGAAGCATTCGGATCTCCAATGACGGGCAGGAGACGCTCAGCGCTGCCACGTTCTTCATTAGTAAAGAGGCAGAGAATCGGCGTCCTATTTTTATAAGACCAATCTTTCGGATCCGTAGAGCCTGTCATCTGGCGCCATTCTTCCTGCAGTTCCTTCTTTTCCTTATCCTGCTGATACCGCCCGACGCGTTCCTGCACCAGATTGTAGTAGCGGGTCGAGTCCGCGCCAAGCTGTCCGGCAGGCAATTCCAGATACAGTTTCTTCTTGCTGTCTTCATCCATACCTTCCGTAAAGCTGGAGACGGCATCTATGAAATAGCGCTGCTGCGATTGGTAGAAAGCGATAAAGTCATTGCCCTCCTGACAAAGCAGCTGATAGAATGCCGCTTTATCCTGAATGGTGCGTGTCTCAAGGAGCTGTTTCAGTGCTTTCAAGAAATCACCGAGCGATCCCACCATCGGCCGTACGATCTCATACGGCAGCTTGATCTGCTGGGCTTTGGTCACCCAGCCCGCCACAGCCTCACCATACGAGTGATACCGGCCGATGCATCGGCTGCTTTCTGCGACGATCTGGTATTCCAGGATCACATTCGAGATGACTTTATCTGCCGTCTCTTTCCGCCATACCCAATTTGCTTCACCCGCATCGAATCCAGACTTGATACGCATGAGGTACTTGCCGCCGTCTTCGATCTTCTGTGCCAATCTTGGCAAAAGTCCATCTTGATACGATGCCACGTAGGCGAACATCCCCTGCCGCGTCTTATCAGACTGGCAAAGAAGCTGCAAGTCATCCGCCACCGATGGGTGATCGAGAGCTGCTTTTCCGATGGCTTCCGCCGCTTTGCTGGCTTCTTCCTGCGAGCCATTGGCGATCGTGCTGTATCCATCAAGTATATCTGAAAGTAGCTCTTTCTCCGAGAGGAGCACTTCTTGGGAAAGGAGCGACTTCACAGTCCACAGCGGAAATTCGAACTGCTTCATCCTGATGCGGATCGACGTCGCTGCATCTTCTACACTATTGCATCTGTCTTCCGAGATATGGAAGGAAGCCGCCGTCACCTGGAGGAACTTTTTCACTTCCGGCGTCATTGTGACGATGTACTGTTCTTTCTTCTTGCGATCATTTCCTGCGGTCATCGCTTCGGCGATCATCGTTTTCATCGTATCCGGCGACATTGGTTTTGTCAGGGATCCATTGCTCCAGAAATATTCAATATTCGCGTATTCCTTCAGCACGAAGCCCATCACCAGCGCAGCCGCACTGCATGGCATGAAACCAAAAGGAGGCTGCTCCAATTCATTCCAGATATCCGAAACAGAGACGCGGCCTGCTTTGCTGGCAAACCCTTTCTCGATCAGATCCTCCACCTTTTTCTTGATCTGAACGATCGGAAGGCTGGTGAGCTCCGGTCTCTTCCAATAGTCCGGCACCTCCCATGCCCCTTTCAATGCCACTTCGAAGCTCTTTTTATTGCTACTCTTGTATGCCCCTGACAGCTTTTCATGAATCCCGCAAAGTGCACCTTGCGCCAGTGCATACTGGCTGTACATCGTATCCGTCAGATCATACTGCTCGACACCGTAGAAATACACTTCATGATCCAGCTCGGTGAGGAAATGCTGCAAGGCTTCCAGATTCGCCATGCGTTCGCCATTCGGAGCAGCCTTCGTGTACACCATGAAAGCGCCCTGCATGATCTTATTGCTCCAATCCGACAAAACAGCCATCGCCTGTTTTTCATAGTGCTCCGCCTGCGCCTTATTTTTCTGTGCATTGTAGAAACTGAATGCCAGATTATCGATGTACTGCTTCTTGAGATCGGTTCCCATCGGCGTCAGCGTCTCGATGATCACCCAGCTGTCATCCATGATTTTTGTCCGTTCCCGGATCTTCTGCTCGATTTTGAGCATTTCAATGGAGTCTATCGCAAAGGTTGCCATGGTCTTGAAGCGATTGGACGCACGGTGATTCTGCAGACGAGTGGCGATACGACTGAACGATTCATCGCCCGTTCCGTTGTCATTCAAAAGGAAGCGTTCACGAATCGCGACAGGGATCGCAATGGTTTCCAGCAATTTTCCATTTGTGATGAGGGCTGATGTCTTCGTCTCTTTTTCTGCCTTCTCACGATATTTCTCCATACTTGTACCACTGCCTGCATTGGCTACGCAGTATTCCAACTTGCCGCTGCCAGTCGGTTTTTGGAAAATGAGTCCCTTCTCCACCAACCCCTTCGCGATATTCACAGCCTGCCCAGGAAGCCATTCCGTCCCAGAGAATGCCATATCCAGATTTTCATCATTGGGCACCAGCAGAGGATTATCCACGATATGAAGAGAAATCGCCTGGAAGAGAAGAATGGTCTTCACGACCTTCTTTTCATTGTCTACCAGCTTATCCAGCTGCATCGTATTGTATGTGTCGAGAATGCCTCGTACATCATCATTCAGTCCCGCCTTCTGCTGCCCGCAGAAGAAATCCCACAGAAGATCGATGGTCAGAAGGTTCGGCTCCGTGGTGGAACCAAAGTTGTGAATAAACCATTTGAACCCCTTCGCATCTTTCATATCATTACTGATAATGAAGTCAAACATGCTACGCTGGTTCGAATTGAAAAGCGTCGCAATATGTTTCAGTAAAAGAGCCGCATAGGGGTGCATCGGCGTGATGGCCTGTAATTCTTCATCCGTCAGATTCATTTTTTGCCCGGCGCGGTTGCTGCGCTGCGAGCTTTCGATGATATGATGCCGCACTGCGCCGAGTTCCAGATTCAGATCTGCTTTATCTGAAGCCCATTCCGCTTTCAGGGCGGAATCGGATGTCACACGCATGGCCTGCGCCATCAGCTTGAATGCCATGTTTTCCGGCAGTTCGATCTTCACAGGCGATTCGAAACGATCCAGAATCTTTTTCGCCACATTGGCATCGGCGAACAAGTTGCGGCTTTGATGTGCCACGACCATGAAATAGAACGGCTGCGACTCACTGATTTCCGCCAGCGTCTGGAAATCTGTCAAACCCACCGGATGGCTAATAAAGTATTCTGAAAATTCATCCCAGATAAAGAGGATGGAAGACAAATGATTCGAAGCGATAATGTCTTTGATCCAGGCAGACATCTGGTTCGCATTCGTCAAAAGTCCCGCAAATCCATTGTCCTTCAGGACCTGCAGCACCTTCGCCATCAGGTCTTCCGTCTCTTCAGCATCTCCATTTTTCAGTTTTTCGATGACTTCATCCGCACTCATCTGGCTAAAATCGATGATGTACTTGATATCATGAATTTTCGCATCAAAGAATGCTTTATTGGCTGCATCTTCTGCCCATTTCAAAAAGGCATCTTTCATAGAGAGTGCACCATGATTGGTGAGTCCTTTTTCCTTTAGCGCTGCCATGATGCTCTGCTGCACCGCCATGACGAGATCCATCTCCGTGTGAATGCTCGCTGAGCCGATGCGATGCACCGTCAAGATGGTCCCGCTGTTTTTGAGAGAAATAAATCGATCCCGGAGGTCAGAAGACAGGCCGAAATCATCAAAATAGTCTCTCACTTCCTGGTCAGAAGCTTCCAGAATGGACTTGACGGTAAGGGCGGCATGTGATTTCCCTGTACCATAGGCCCCTTCCACCCAGATCGAGCGATGCGCTCCGCCAGAAAGGACGCGGCGCGTGGTCTCCAAGAGCTTCACAAAGGTCGCATGGGGATAGAATTTCTTCCAGCTGACTTTCCCTTCTTTGATCAGCTCTGCCGTGACAGCGGCATAGTATGTCGGATCGATATTGAAATATTTCTCATACGTGTCTGTCATGATGGACTCCCCTTAGAAAAGCTGTAATACGTCATCTGCTGTTTTCTCACTGCGAAGCGTGATGTTGTCAAGATCGAGCGTGAAGGAAGCGGAAATAAAGTCGGGATAATTGCTGGAGAGGCCATTCAGGATACGCTTCATCTCATCCTCACCCAGCCCGAAGATACGCGTCGGAGAGACGCCGTCTCTCTCGATGGAGTCATCGAGGAGCGTAGAGAGAGAGAATTGGTAGTACCCGCCGCAGGCTTCTGCAAATTTGTAGAGAGAATAGAGGATAGTAAGGCTGTCCGGGGCAAGCCATGCATTTCTTGTGAGTGAGATGACCCTATTTTTTTCGCGGGTTGCATGACCTAAGCCAATATCGCCTAACGGCAATTCAGACATTCTTGTAAGTGAGGAGAAAATGTCATTGACCCAGTTTTCTTTTGCACCACTTTCTATCATCATTTGTCCAAGATAGGCTTTGCTGTATTCTTCATTGAAGCCAGTATGTGTGACATACCAATGAAGCTGCGGTGCATAGCAAAGGTTGATGTAAATAATGCCCCATGAAGCTTCCGAATCCAATCCCATCCGATCGATCAACTCAGCCGTTTTGGAGAATCCAGTTTCATCCAAAAGCGAAGCGTCACGCAGGAAACGTCTGAAAAAGCTGTACATTTGAGACCCCAGAGAATGATTCTCTGAAAAGGTATTTTTGTACTTGAAATACTGTTCCATCCAATCCATCTTCGGTGCATGATGAGAATAGCTGTTTAAGCTCATTGTTTTTCCACCCATAACAATTCCTCCTTTGGGCTGTTCTAGCGACTTATAGATCAGGCATCCCTTATCTACTTTATGGCACTGCGAGCAGTGTCTACAGTTCTCACTAACCTTTACTTGCCCATTCTCAAAGTTCAAACAGCCATAAGGACAATCCGCCTGGCACTCCTGACATCCTACACAGCTGGCTGCCTTTCTGAATACATTCTTCAGGTATTTCACAAAGTCGCCACCTTCTTTGGCAACGCTTTTTTTCACTTTGACCAGAATTCGCTGATCCGCTTCTTCCACCTCAAAAGCAAGCAGTCTCCCGTGATGTTGGATTATGAACGGGGACTGGTTGTTAGACAAAACGCCGATAGTATTGATCCATGCTTTCCAATCCGTTCGCGGATGATCTACTTCTATGAGAGTATCCCCCTCTTTTGTCACACTTTCCGAGTAGCCGACTTTGAGTGTCAAATCGCGCCCGTTTTTTCGCGCTTTCCAGCCGCCATTTCGTATAAACTCTTCCATGGCATCTTTACTCGTAAAAGCGTTCTTGTATACCTCTCTTATGATATTCACAAATGGCTCAGCCTGCTCCGGGTAGCAATGGTGATTCATGAATTCACTTCGCTCTGACGCTCTTGGACAAATCAGGCATCCTGCCCGTCGATTTCCCAACTTATACGCGGGATTCAGTACCAGATGTTCTTTCAATATGTGTAAAAAAACTTCAGCAGAACTCCAGTGCAAAATCGTATTACAGCTATATTGCCCTTTATGTTTACCACCCAAAGTGATGTACTCATACTTGCTTCTAGCCAAGCTTTCATCCCCGCGAACGCCGACAAATGCCATTCCCTTGAAATCCCGTTTCTTTAAAAGCTTTCTCAGCAGTATGATCTGAGGCGCTGTTTTGTGAACACTGCAACACCACCTTGTGACCGAGGCCGGCGGTCCAAACATACGCCACGAATCCAAAGGATTCAACCATGAACGAGCTTCTAAGAAGTCGATGTGGCTATCCGTACACCATGCTTTCACACGCGCCACAGTCTCATAAGTATCAGGAAACTCCATCCCTGTATCCCCAAACACCACCTTAAACGCCTCATGTGGAAGAGCACGCTGCACCATATCCAGTGCCACCACACTATCCTTGCCGCCACTGAAAGCCACATAAAAAACATCGATGCGGGACTTGTATGATTCATACGTCTGGTACACCTGCTGCACGGTCTCCTGCACCAAAGCTTCCATGATTGCCCTATTCTTCTCACACATATGCGGCACATCGACGAATTCGAGCGGCTTGCCGCCGGGTTCCGGATCTTTGTCCAGCACCACGAGACCGGGCGGCGTATAAAGCGCTCCGCCGGTCACTTTCGCGATCGTGCGGCCTTTGTATATATAGTTGTTCGCTTCCGCCCAAAGGAGCGGCGCATGGTCATCTTTCGGGTAATTCCAGTACTTGTCAAAGCCCAGAATATCCAGCTCTTTATAGTAAACAGGACGAGGCTCTTTGCTGAATTTCGACAGCTCCGGAAGGAGCAATAGGCCTCCAGTCTCTTCATCCCATGTGTATTTGTACATATTGTTTCCTCTAAGAAGTATGAATTATAGTCGGCTATTCGCCGTGACCAGCTGTGCCCGTTTGCGCTTCGCCTGTTTTACGATGGTTCCGATCTGCTTCAGCTTTCGCAGTACCTGCAGTTTATGTGCTACGATAAAGTCCAAAGCCTCCTCATCTGTCTGCCAGTCAGGCGAGCGGGAAAGCAGCTCGATCAGTACATCATCGTAGGAATCGATGGCATAGCCTTTCTTGATCACAGCACCGTATACGCCACTGTCACTGACACCGCCATTGGCCTGTACCAGTGAGAACGGACAAAGTATCGCGTCATTCTTGTACAGAAAGCTTTCCAGCACGTAGGAATTCCACGGAATACCAATATCCGGGAATGACAGGAAAAGGGTAAATTCTTCCAAAGGCATGCAGGTTTTTCCCCCCATTTGCTGACCGATCTTTTGGATGATATGTGCCTCTTTCCCTTGGAAATGGACATGGTCTCTTCGGATCCATTCCTCTGGCGATACACGTACCATTTCATCCATCACGTAGTTACAGATATTACCGAGGATCCCACGCTGTTTTGCAAACGATTTGATGTCCGAGGCGCTAAGTTTGGTATGGGCGTGGCAGTATTCCTGGATCTGCTCTCTTCCGCTTTTCATATATCCCGCGGGAAAAAGCCCCTTTGCCCTTTCGATGAAATCTGTGGGAAACAGCGTGGCAAGTGCTTTCCGAAGCAATGCATTATCCAGACTGCTCATATCTATCGCGACACCCGGGCAGCTTTCTTCCAGGATTTCACGCAGCCGAACATTTGTGATAAATTGTTTCTGCGTCATATCCTCCAGAAGAGCATCGCGGAGCCGTTGCTTTTCTGTATCACTCAAAGTAACATTGGGCCCATAGAAATACAGGTCTTTGGCCTTGATGATACCCGGAACTCCATCCAGAAATTTCTTGACCATATTCTGAGGCCAGTACCAGATCTTTTCTTGTATGCTTGTCAGGGAAATCGCCACGGGGGACCCTGTCACCAGCTGCCGGATCTCCTCGCCGCGGTCCTGTGTCTCCGAGCGCTTGGAAATGACTTCGCCGCATACATAGTCGGAAGAAAACAAGGGGATAAGCTCCGAGCGCATGACATCCTCGGTAAAGATACTGAGACCTGAAAATTCGTTTCTATAATGCTCGTAAATGCAAGGCCAGTATAGGCTCGAGGCACTCTCATCCAAAAGCCTCATCAAGTCTTTGGCGATGCCTTCCAAGATCCCCTGCTCTGCGCCACTCGCCTTCGCATAGATGCGACCATCCACTCTCACCTCTCCGATGTCTCGCAGCTTCTCCATCAACATGGTATTCTGCACCAAGAGTGCTTCGCCAAACATCTCCTCGTAGCGTGCCTTATATTGCTTCATGGCAAGATTTTGCTGGCGGAGACCATCAGGGAATTTTTCTCGAAGCACTTGAGCAAGCTTGTCTTCTTCGCTGGACGCTGGCTCTTCCGCGTTTATGTCTGGCGTATCCTTTGGCGTCTCTCCTACCGGCAGTGCATCACCCGTCTCATGCATGATGGGAGCTGCAGGTGCTGCCTTTCCCTGCTCTATCGCATCTTTGGAGACAAGGAAAGTAAATGTGAGGTTTTCGTAATCCACATCGCTGTTTTTTACGATGGCACGGAGAATCCCCATCATCTGCTTCGGCGTGATTTTCGTTTCTACAAACCAGATACCGCCTATCGACACTCCGTCATGCATATAGCGGGTTTCAAATGAATTCCCTACATAATTAGGGCCAGGCTGTTTGCGAGATGCCGACGCCAGCCTTTGAAAGATTGTCGGATAATCCTCATACAGCGTTTTACAACATTTCACGTACATATCACGCCAGCCACTCACTTGAGTCTCATCCCCAAAATAACAGAATGCCAGCGGCTGATATCCCTTGTAGTCTCTTTTTTCCGCCAAATCACAAGTCAGCTGAGTGGGTTTATCCTCTTCAGCATTTCTCCCATAGGCTTGCGCTGGCTCGGCAGTGACCAAAGGCTCCACTTTCTTCTCTTCTGTTTTCGGCTGTGCTTTTACTACGGGTCTCTGCTCCTTCACAAATCGTTTCCGGTACGCAAGCAATTTCAGATGAAGCAGTGCCCAGTCATCTTGAGAAAAAACATCATTGATCGTATGAACCGCAAAATAGTCGTATAACTCTTTGACTGTATGAACACTCACCGTGTATAATCTGCCATTCAATTCAAACGGCAAATCCAGACAATATATATTCCATTTCTGCGCATAGGGAGGGATTCGGCTAAAGTCTTCTTCAGAGAGCAGGCGCATAGATCGGGGGAGTCTTTCATCTGTCTCATGTTCCACTTCTGCTTCATTCTCCGATGGAACATTCTGCGTCTCCATTCGTGAAGTAGCAGAAGGTAAGGACTCCTCTTGCAGATACGCCTGTAGCTTATCATTCGCATCCTGCCAGTCGTTGAAATCAATCGTATAGTTTTCTTTATAGTCCGCCAGGAAGTGCTGAAGCGCTTTGATGGTATGTATCCCTTCTTCTTCCAGTTTTCGTTGGAGCGCAGGAGCGAGATGAAGCCGATCCACGATAGAGCGCTCCGAAGAGTTTGTGCTGGTAGGCACCTCATGAATGACTAGCTCATGCTTGATGACAGGCACAGGCGGTGGCTTCTTGACCGGTTCCGCATTTTTATCAGAAGCTCCTGCATCCACACGGACGCCATCCACCACAATAATCGGCGCTTTTTTCTCCTTCTTATAGGTCTCAAGTCCGGCATCTTTTCTCGCTTTATTCAGGATCATCTGATACCAGTCCCGGTCTTTTTTATAGATATCCACAACTTCATGGAAACACCGGGAAATAGGGCCATCAAACCCATACGCGCTATTGGTCATCAGAATCTTCATTCTTTGGTATTGCAGGCTCATGCCATTTTCGTTTCGGAATCCCGCATCGATCGTATATCCCAAATGAATGGCTCTTTTCCGCAGATTTTTCGAAAGATCGGCAAGAATATCTTTTTCCTTCTGTGGTTCTTCCTGTATCCGTAAATACGCATCCAAAAGCAGTGCCACTTCATACCGGTCCCAAGGAATCTGACAGGCCATAACGCTCTCCTCCTCATGCTTTTCTTCTTTGCACGTCAAAAGCCCATTTCCCGACGCTTTTGCATCAGAAAATGGGCTCTCTAAAGCAGAGGAGATTACTTTGTTACCCCCCCCTACCTTCGCAGGTTGTCAATTCAGTTTTAGGACGCATGCCAAAGAAACGAGAACTCCGCCGTTTCCACTGCGTGAATTTTTTCATTTCTTTCGCCTCCCATAGAGAAAATAGCTATAATCAGTTTTATTATAACACAGAGAGACGTCAAAAACATTCATTATGTCAGACTTTTATACATGGAATCATTATTTCGTTAATTCTCAAAGTAAGTATTAGGGCAGCAGTAAAACGCCGAAGTGACACTATTAAAAAATCCCTCTATGCTCAAGGCATAGAGGGGGCTTAGCCTATACGATGCAATATGTTCTCGAACTTTTCCGGCTCACTCCGATAGATCTCTGCCATTTCCGCGATCGTCTTTGCTGCATTTCCAGGAAGCCCCTGCTCCCCGTCCATCATCAGATAACGCAAGAGCTCGTACTGAAACTTCATCCCATTGAAATTCCGAAAACGCTCGTCGATTTCCAGCCCTTTCGAAATGCCTCTTTTTCGCAAAACATCAGAAAGCTGATGAAGAAGCTCATTCTTTTGAGAAGGTGCGGCCTCGATCCTTCTATAGGTATCAACCAGCAAGGCAGCCTCTTCCTCATCCCAAATTATTCGTTTCATATAGTCATCTTCTTTCTTGATAAACGAATATAAGCTACAAATACATTTTCTTTATTCCATTATATCATGCAAGCATGAATCACGAATATAGTGGCTCAAAAATTCACGGCCATGCAGCTTGCTTTTTATTGACATTCACAAGGCCGTCTTTCACCTGAGAAAGTAGACGGCTTTTCTATCAAAATCTATACAGGGACTTCACCATTACCGGATAGTGCCCTTTCTATATGCAAAGATATTTCTGCTCCGCTTTTTGCATTCTGTGCACCGCAAAGGCGCAACGCGCGATCTGATAGTATCCATGGAGGCATTCCCTGCAATCTGGCGCCAGCGCATTCCCACGGTTCATGTCGTACAAGTACGGCTAAACTTCGCTCTAGGGTTTGCCGTGGAGGCGAATCCTGCATGAGATCGTTCTTCTCTTGCTGCGTCTCTATGCGATTGTATTTCAATACACTCTCTGGCGGCTAGCACGCTTTCGAGCGGAAGGAGGAAAATCAGATCTGCCGACTGCCTTTTCTGTTCTCCTTTCCTATAGGTGTGTGCACGAAGGAGTACAAAAGGGGCTTTCAGCTCCTGGGAGGATTCCCCTCTCCATAAAATACCATCGCGTTAATTATTAGTTTTACACAGTTTTTATATGGGAAATGGGACCTTTTTTCCCTTGATTTCACAACACGCCGCTGCTATCGGTCTTTGTGATATATTTCGCAGGAATGGGATGATCGAGGCGATAGATGATGCTGATGGGCTGGGAGCCTTCGTGGGAGACGATCTTTGCGGTGCCGAGGAAAGTATAAGCCATGGCATTGCGGCAGGCGTCCTGCTTGGCGCTTCGGACGAAGAGGAGGACGATGCCGCCGGTTTCTCTTTGGGAAAGATAGCGCTTTCCTGTCTTGGACTCGGGCGTGGTGGTGGACTGGCTCTGCCAGTGGAAGAGGTGGCGGTCGATGGAGTAGTCTTCGTAGAGGGTGGTATCGGAGAATTCTTTCTGCGATTTATTGAGTGTCACGAGGAAGACGTCTGTCGGCCGTGTGACGGTGTCACTGTTCGTATGGTCGAGGTATTTCACGCCTTCGCGAATGCTGGCGGGCTTGGCGAAGCCGAGGGCTGCGAAGAGCTGGTCGCGCGTGTAGCTATCGTAGACTTCGAGGGCGCAGGGATAGGGAAGCTCTGCCTTTGGGGGAATGATATCGATGCGATCATAGAGGAAGTCGAGCAGTTCGCTGATCTCTTCCTTGAGGGCTGTTTCTTTCGCAAAACGGGTGATGGCAAGGGCGGGGTCTTTCAGGCTGTCCTTCTGTCCATCGGGAAAGAGGGTGATCGCCCACATGCGCAGGTATTTCTTTTCCATGGGAGTGAGGTTTATCGGTAGGTTTTCATAGGCACGCCGCAGGAAGGAGATCCATCGCGGCGAATCTATGGTAAGGGTGCGGCTCATGGATCTGCGGAGGGCTTCTTCGAGGTCGGTCACAGGGAGAGCTCGGGAAGGATCTCGGCGTCCATGAGGAGTCGCGTATATGTGCGCGTGCCATTGTAGAAGACGGCGGGCTCTACCTGGGTCGCGCGGAAGAAATCAGAGAGTGTCGGCCGGCTACCGGTGGCAGCGTAGAGTTCTTTCACCATCTCGATGTAGTATTCATTTTTCCGAAGGCGGCTTGCGATGTTTTCGAGTACCCATTTCTGTGCCTGCTCTTCGAGCTGAATGGAGCAGCCTTTCGGTACGTGAGGAAATCCCTCTTGGATCTCTTTCTTGATGATGACGTGATGCTTGCCGAGGAGCGATGCGAAGCGGCGGGAGAAGTCGTACTTGCGGCTTGCCTGTGCGACGAAGTCGAGGACGGTGAGGCAGTCTTTCCCTTTCGAAAGGCGCAGGCCGCGCCCGAGCTGCTGGAGGAAGACGGTCATGCTGTTCGTCGGTCTTAGGAAGAGTACGGTATTCACGGACGGGATGTCGACGCCTTCATTGAAGAGGTCTACGACGAAGAGGATGCGAAGCTCCCCTTCTGCAAGGCGTTCCCGTGCTGCATTTCTTTCTGCTGCCGGTGTATCTGCATCGACTGCGAGGGCAGGTATGCCGTGCTGATTGAAGTAGTCTGCCATGAAATGCGCGTGTTTCTTCGAGACGCAGAAGCCGAGTGCTTTCACGTCGCGAATGTCTGCGGTGTAGCGAAGAAGGGCGTCTCCGATGGCGCGGGCGCGCTGGCTGGCCAGTGCGCCTTCTGCGGTGTAGAGACGTTCGAGCTCGCTCGCGTCGTACTCTCCGCCTGTCCACTTGATCTCTGCAAGGCTTACCGGATCTGTGACGCCGAAGTAGTGAAAAGGGCAGAGAAGTCGCCGCTCGATGGCATCGGGCAGGCGTATTTCTGCGGCGATGTGTCCGCCGAAATAGGAGAGGATGTCTCCCCCATCCATTCGCTCTGGCGTAGCTGTGAGGCCGAGGAGGATCTTCGGATGAAAGTGTGTGAGAAGGTGCTGATAGGATCTTGCCGCTGCATGATGGAATTCATCGACGATGATCATGTCATAGTAGTAGGGATCCATTTTTTCAAAGAAGCGCTGACTGTTCAGTGTCTGAATGGACATGAAGAGGTGTTCCACGTGACTTGCCCGATGTCCTCCGACTGCGAGCGCACCAAAATCGGGATCTTTCATGACCTGGCGGAAGCAGGAGAGGCTTTGCTTCAGGATCTCTTCCCTATGAGCGATGAAGAGGAGGCGCGTCCCTTCTTTTCTCGAGGCGGCAAATCGGCGATAGTCGAAGGCGGAGATCGCTGTCTTTCCCGTGCCTGTAGCGGCGACGACAAGATTGTACCAGCGATCTTTGCCGTGCCGCTCTGTATCAAGTGCATCCAGTATCGCCTGCTGGTAAGGGTACGGCTGGATGTCAAAAGCATAGGAGGAGGCATCTGTCTTGCTGCTCCGCCCGCGTTCCCTATCGATAGCGCGACGGAGTTTTTCCTCATCTTTTTGGGGCTCATAAGAGGTGAAATCCTCGGAGTGCCAATATGTCTCGAAGGTCGCGCTCATTTTATCGATGATGTGCGGCTGGTCCTGTGCCGTCACTTTCATATTCCACTCCATCCCTTCTGCGATGGCAGCGTGGGAAAGATTCGATGAACCGATGTAGGCCGTCGAGTAGCCGCTTTCCCGATAGAACATGTATGATTTGGCGTGCAGTCTGGTTTCTTTCACATCATAAGAAATGCGTACTTCTGTATGGGGCAGAGACGCAAGCACCTCGATCGCCTTCGGATCCGTCGCTCCCATATATGTCGTCGTCACGATGCGCAGGTGTCCGCCGCGGGCTGTGAAAAGGCGCAGTGCGGGGAGAAGCAGCTGAAGGCCGGAGAAACGGATGAAGGAGATCAGAAAATCAATGCGGTCAGAGGATGCGATCTCCTTTGTGAGCTCGTGTACCATCGAGACATCCTTCTTAGAATTGGTGAAAAGGAATGATCTCGTGAGTGATGTCGCCGGCCGCTCCCACCGGCGAGGCAGGAGCGTATTTTTCTTATGCTCTAAGGATCTCAGCAGAAATGGTGCATTCGCCACCTCCTGTCCGCCTCCAAGCTCTTCTGTCTTCTTTGCAAGGGAGGCAATGAGTTCATTCGTGAGTGCCAGCTGGTGGTCGACGCTGTTCTCCTCATCCCTGTCCGCGATGTCCTTCAGACAGAGTCGTATCACCCGCTGCAAATACGAAGAGAGATAGCCCACGGCTTCCTCAGCATCCACATCTTCCTCTTCTGCACGCACCTGATCCTCGGCCAGTGCCTCTTTCAGCACTTCAGCAAAGCGCCGCGACATGACTTTCTCGTACACGCCATCTTTTAATTTTTCAATTTCAGTCATAGGGGTCATTGCCTTTTCCTTTCTGAGAAGCCAATAGATATGTAAGAGCTTTTTTATATAGTATCATAAAAATCTATCGCCGTAGATGAAAAACAGATCATCCGATCTCGCTCACCCGCCGGGCAGTATACATCATCTGAATCTCTGTATTTACTGCGAAAATGGTATCTTCTCTATTCATATGATCCATGAAATAAACTATATATAGCGTTATCCGTCTTTTCCCTCTTGCATTTTTCTTTAGAACGTAGTACCATATAGTCATGAAGCATGGACATATTTGAACATGTTCCCCGGACGGACGGTTTCTCCGATTTCCAGAATTCTCTAAGCGCTACGAGATCACAGGGAGGGCCGCACCGGAAGGGGCAGATCTGCCATATGCACCGTGCATCATCGGATGGGTCAGCGGAAGCGTACAGCCTGCTGCCGATGCCCATTTTAGGCTGACAAGCAAGAAAAAATGAATATCCGGAAGCATGGCTTTTCCACTTCCCTGTCCTCTGCGAGGCCGGGTTCCGACGATAGCACAGATCCTCCCGCACTTCGGTGCTCATGGACGACCGTCACCGATTCCGAGCTCCGCCTGCATCGGGCACAGGCGGGAAGCCTTTTCCGGATGTTTTTTTATGTCTTTGTAAGAAAAATCCCCATGGGCTATGGCATGACACATGCCGCAGCCCATGGGGATTTTTCTATTGACTTTTGCTCTCACTCATTCGTTGATTTCTTTCGTCAATGCACCCTCTGCTGCTTTTCCGTCCACATAGCACAAGAAGGCTGTTCCATCAAAACACGGAAAGAACATATAGTCATAATCAAAAGCAGTGAACCTTTCGGCTCACTGCTCTGGTATTTATTTCAGACAGAGTATCCCGCTTCTCGCGCGATTTCTTTCACATACGGGATCGAACTTTCTGTCGCAGCAGCAATGTTGTCGATCGGCATGTTCAGTTTGAGCAGATTCATGATCACTGTTCTACCTTTTTTCTCCATGCCTTGCTCCATACCTTTCTCCATCCCTTCCTGCATGCCTTCGGTTTTATATTTTTGGAGTTCCATCAAAAGTGTCATATATTCTCGCCTCATTTCTTTATGTTCTTTGATCCGGATCACTTCTTCGTTGATTTCTTTCGTCAATGCACCCTCTGCTGCTTTCCCATCCACATAGTGCAAGAAGGCTGTTTCATCAAAACGCGGAAAGAACATATAGTCATAATCAAAAGCAGTGAACCTTTCGGCTCACTGCTCTGGTATTTATTTCAGACAGAGTATCCCGCTTCTCGCGCGATTTCTTTCACATACGGGATCGAACTTTCTGTCGCAGCAGCAATGTTGTCGATCGGCATGTTCAGTTTGAGCAGATTCATGATCACTGTTCTACCTTTTTTCTCCATGCCTTGCTCCATACCTTTCTCCATCCCCTTCTCCATACCCTGCTCCATGCCTTTCTCCATACCTTGCTTCATGCCGATTTCAATCCCTTCCTGCATGCCTTCGGTTTTATATTTTTGGAGTTCCATCAAAAGTGTCATATATTCTCGCCTCATTTCTTTATGTTCTTTGATCCGGATCACTTCTTCGTTGATTTCTTTTGTCAATGCACCCTCTGCTGCTTTCCCGTCCACATAGCGCAGGAAGGCTGCTATATCCGGGTCAAGGGTATCACTTTCTCCTTTCGCGTTCAGGAAGATCTTTGTCGAAAGATCCCCCAGCTCCAGACCTTCCTTTTCGATGCAGCGATGGCGGAAGGTATACATGGGGAGATTTTCGCCGAAGGGGTCGAAGGTACAGATGAAGATGATGAAGGACTCTTTCAGCTCTGTATAGTACTGCCCTTTTTTCAGCTCGTCCATATCGATCATGCCTTGATAGTAGCGGGTCCGCTTGGGGAGTTCCCCTTCGCTGCCATTCGTACATTGCATCTCGATGTCATAGACATGGCCGTTTTCATCGTGCACATAGACGTCCAGACGGATGCTTTTGCTGTCGTAGCGGTTGTCTATGGATTTTTCGCCTTCTGGAAATGTGATCTTTTCGATCCGGATGCCCAAAATCTTCTCGATCAGGTATTTGCAGATCCGCTGGTTCTGCATGACTTTCTGGAAAAGAAAATTATCCTGGATGGTCAGCTCTTCCCATTGTTTGAATCGTCCCATGGCATCACCGCCTTTCTACCTGTATTGTAACAAAAAACAGAGAAAAAGCGAAGAGAAATTCCGCAATATACCAGCCGAAAAGAAACATTCTCTCATCATATTTTGTATCTGTATTAGGGAAACAGGCAATAGAAAAGCAGTCTGCCGATGAAAACCGACAGGCTGCTTTTCTATGATTTTTATTTTTCCAGCTTTTTGAAAAGGCTCGCCATTTCGAGTGCATCCATCGCACATTCGAAGCCTTTGTTGCCGGATTTGAGGCCGGCGCGGTTGATGGCCTGCTCAATGGTATCCGTGGTGAGGACACCGTAGAGGACGGGGATACCGCTGGAGAGGGAAGCCATAGCGACGCCTTTCGTGACTTCGGTCGCTACGTGCTCGTAGTGATCGGTCTCGCCGCGGATGACAGCGCCAAGGCAGATGACGGCATCGTATTTCCCGCTTTCTGCCATTTTCTTCGCTGCGAGCGGGATCTCGAAGGCACCCGGCACCCAGGCGAGATCGACTTTGTCCATATCGACGCCGTGACGGGCGAGACCATCGGCTGCGCCGTCGATGAGTTTGGAAACGATGACTTCATTGAAACGGGAAGCGATGATACCGACGCGGATGTCGCTTTCATTGAAAAGTCCGGAAATGATATTCATGAGGAAGTCTCCTTTGGGTATATGTAACATATTTTGTAAATGGTAAAGTCTAGGGTTCAAGGTTCGGGGTTCGGGGTTGTTGTGGCGGCTGCGCCGCGAATATATGGCCGATGCGCCAATTTTTGTAAACTGAAATCCCCGAAACTGGCATTTCAGTCACCAGTCACTAGTCACTAGCCACTAAAATCCTATGCCTTCGGTTCTACGATGTTCTGGTCGAGCTTCAGCATGTGGCCCATTTTTTCCTGCTTGGTCTTGAGGTAGAATTCGTCTTCTCTGGTGGGCGCGATCTCGATGGGGACGCGCTCGGTAATGGTGATGCCGTACTCGCTGACGTCGTCGATCTTCTGCGGGTTGTTTGTCAGGAGGCGGATATGTGTCGCGCCTAGATTTCTAAGGATCTGCGCGCCGGTCATGTACTCGCGAAGGTCGGCAGCGAAGCCGAGCTTGAGATTCGCTTCGACGGTGTCATAGCCTTCGTCCTGCAGGGCATAGGCGCGGATCTTATTGATGAGGCCGATGCCGCGGCCTTCCTGACGCAGGTAGACGAGGACGCCGCGGCCTTCTTTGGCGATCTGACGCATGGCTGCGGAGAGCTGCTGTCCGCAGTCGCAACGCAGCGATCCGAAGCAGTCACCGGTGAGACATTCGGAATGGATGCGGCAGAGGACGGGAGATCCGTCATCGACCTTCCCCATGGTGAGGGCGACGTGGTGCTCACCATTCATGCGGTTCACGAAGCCATAGATCTCAAAGTCGCCGTACTTGGTCGGGAGTTTGGCAGCGGTGATGCGTTCGACGAAGATCTCATGCTTTTTCCTGTATTCGATGAGTTCCTGAATGTTGCCGATCTTGAGACCCTTTTCCTTCGCAAGGCGGAAGAGGTCTTCGCGGCGGGCCATGGTGCCGTCTTCATTCATGATCTCGCAACACAGGCCGGCGGGCTTGAGCCCCGCAAGTCGGGCGAGGTCGACGGTCGCTTCGGTATGGCCCTGCCGTTCAATGACGCCCCAGCGGCGAGCTTTCAGCGGGAAGAGATGCCCCGGGCGGCGGAAATCTTCCGGCTTCGCGCCGTCTTTGATCGCTTCCAAGGCTGTCATGGAGCGGGCGGCGGCAGAGACGCCGGTGCCGGAGTCCTTGTAGTCGATGGACTCTAAGAAGGCGGTCTGGTGATTGTCTGTATTGTGACGGATCATCGGTCCCAGGTACAGGGATTCTGCGATCTCCTCGGACATCGGCATGCAGATGACGCCCTTCGCTTCGGACGCCATGCGGTTCACATTCTCAGGCGTGGCGAATTCTGCGGCACAAATGTAGTCACCTTCGTTTTCGCGGGACTCGGCGTCCTGCATGATGACGATGTGTCCCTGCCTGATCTCTTCCAAAATATCTTCAATCGGGTCAAATTTAAATTCCATAGTTTCCTCCAGAAAGTGTCTCAAGCAGGCTCATGGTGAGACCTTCTTCCGTGTCCTTTTTCATGAGCTGCTCCACATATTTTCCCAAGTAGTCGCACTCGACATTCACCGGGTCTCCCGGGTGCTTCCCGAGAAGGATGGTCTTCTCCCCCGTATGTGGGATGAGGGAGATCGTGAAGCGGTCTTTCCCCCGCTTCGCGACAGTGAGGCTCACACCGTCGATAGCGACGGAGCCTTTTTCTACGATGTATTTCATCCATTTCTGCTCGACGGAGATGGTGATATTGACCGCATTTCCTTCTTTGATGAAGGAGATCAGGCGTCCCGTGGTATCGACATGGCCGAGCACGATGTGACCGCCCAAGCGATCCGAAAGACGGAGCGCACGCTCGAGATTCAGGGGCGAGCCGACGCGCACCATGGAAAACGACGTGCGGGAAAGCGTCTCCGGCGTGACGTCGCAGTCGAAAGAGTACGTATCCATCCGCGTCACGGTGAGGCAGGTACCGTTCACCGCGATGCTGTCGCCGAGCTTCGTCCCCTCAAGGACTTTTTCACAAGAAATGGTGAGCGTGCAGGAAGATGCTGTGGGCTTCATCCTGCGAAGCGTCCCGATTTCCTCTACGATCCCTGTGAACATGGCTCTTCCTCTCTCTTCAGCAGGTCGACGTCCGTCGGGCGCGTGGACTCTGCCTTTTCTTCTTTGGCTTCTTTTTCTACATACGCTTCGATGACGAGATCCTTCCCCGTCATCTGCGTCTGGATGTCACGGAGACGGATGGCCTTCGGGATGGTCGGTGCGCCCTCGCCGCCGATGAGCCCGGGCGCAGAGACGCCGCCAATGATCATCGGCGCGGTATAGATGCGTACCTTGTCGACGATACCGGCATCAAAGGCAGACGCGGCGAGCGTCGCGCCGCCCTCTAAGAGGATGCTGTCGATGCCTTTCAGTGCGAGCCCCGTCATGGCGGCCTCGAGATCGACACTGCCGTTCTCTTCGCCGTCCGTCATGATGATATCGACGCCCATATCCGAGAGCGCTTTGCGCTTTCCCTCATCCGAGGCCGTCGTGGTGAGGATGATATTCTCCCCTTCTTCGTGGAAAACCTTCGCTTTGAGCGGCACCGAAAGATGTCCATCCACGATGATACGCACGGGGTCGATCATCCCCTCTGTGCGGGCAGTGAGCTGCGGATTGTCCGCAAGGATCGTCCCCGCGCCGACCATGATGCCCTTGTAGCAGCCGCGCAGGACATGTACTTCTTCCCGTGAGTCTTCACAGGAAATCCACTGGGAGTCCCCCGTGTGGCAAGCCGTCTTGCCATCCAGAGACATCGCAGCCTTGTAGAGGACGAAGGGCTTGTGCTGCGTGATGTATTTCAGGAAGACTTCATTCAGCTTCTTCGCTTCCTCTTCCATGATACCGACCGTCACAAAGATCCCCGCTTCTTTCAGCTTGCGGATCCCCTTGCCGGCGACGAGAGGATTCGGATCCTCCATCGCGACGACCACGCGGTCGACCCCTTTTTCCACCACGAGGTCAGCGCACGGCGGCGTCTTCCCATAGTGCGAGCAGGGCTCAAGCGTCACATAGAGCGTCGCCCCCTTCGGATCTTCTGTCGCGGGAGCGAAGCAGTTCACTTCCGCATGCGGCCCGCCATATACTTCATGCCAGCCCTCGCCGATGATGCGGCCATCTTTCACAAGCACCGCCCCGACCATCGGATTCGGACGGGTATGTCCCATGCCGCGCACCGCTAGCTCCAGCGCACGGCTCATGAATTTTCTGTCTTCATCGATACGCAAAAAATCCACCTTCCTTTCCTTCAGGGAGGTGGACAGCCAAAAAGTCTACCACTCTTCTTTCATCCGGACTCTAACCGTCGGCTCTGGGTTCTCACCAGATCTACTGCAGGACATCTGCAGCTCGTGGGCTCAGAAGATCTTTACCACCGGTGGGGAATTCCGCCCCGCCCTGAAGAGATATATTTCTACGTTTCTATTATAACAGATGACGCAAGAGGGATGCATGGCCAGCGGCTGGTGACTAGGGATTGGTGACTGGTGGCTAGGGATGAGAAAGGAGAATACCGCTTTCCCCATATCGTCATTTCGAGCGAAAACGAGAAATCTTTTCCGTTCGCGGTCAAGCCAAGGATGCGAGAACAACGGATAACGGGAAACGCCATGCTCCATATGAACGGGACACTACGGTGTTTCATGCAGACAGATTCACACAGGAAAGAAGAAACCCGTAGCCGAAAAAGATCCCTCGGCTCCGCTCGGGATGACGATACAGGAAAACGGACTCTCTCACATTCCCTTTCATACCGCTGCGGAGCCAACCTCCGCCCCTTCGGGGCACCTCCTTCCAAAGGAAGGAGGTAGAATACACACTATCCCCCGAACCACAGCCTTCCCCGCGTGGGGAAGGTGACGAGCATAGCGAGCCAGATAGGGTCTAGGGAAACGCGAGAGAATGAGCGTCTCAAACAAAAATACCGCTTTCCCCATATCGTCATTTCGAGCGAAAGCGAGAAATCTTTTCCGTTCGCGGTCAAGCCAAGGATGCGAGAACAACGGATAACGGGAAACGCCATGCTCCATATGAACGGGACACTACGGTGTTTCATGCAGACAGATTCACACAGGAAAGAAGAAACCCGTAGCCGAAAAAGATCCCTCGGCTCCGCTCGGGATGACGATACAGGAAAACGGACTCTCTCACATTCCCTTTCATACCGCTGCGGAGCCAACCTCCGCCCCTTCGGGGCACCTCCTTCCAA
>OCSG01000194.1_pt1 | contig 66398 bp, 65 predicted proteins | sample 1538831 | NCBI WGS metagenome assembly OCSG01 (sample SAMN04571729, study PRJEB22368) | human gut metagenome | biome: human gut; material: stool | host: Homo sapiens | place: Luxembourg | collected 2012-09-20 | reverse complement strand
TAGCCATTCAAAGGTACATACTTTTTAGTTATCCTAAACACAGGGTTTTCCCCCTGACCCGAGATGTTGCTGGTGGTAATCTGAACGAGGGCAGTGAGGCGAAACGAACTGGGCACTGAAATGGGGCGGCGAAACAAAAAACGGCCGCACCGGAAAGGTGTAGCCGTTCTTTAAAATTTCTACAGAGAAATATTAGAATCTCTCTTCAGAAGAAACAGTCAGCTTCTTGCGTCCGTGACGACGACGAGCAGCCAGTACGCGACGTCCATTAGGGGTAGACATACGTTCACGGAATCCGTGTTTGTTCACGCGTTTGCGTACAGATGGTTGAAATGTTCTTTTCATTATCTTACTTTTTTATATTTTTCACAAATAGGATTGCAAAGGTAACCTTTTTAGAGTTAAATACAAAATTTTTTACAAGAATTTTTCGTATCTTTGACGTATCGGCTTCCGATTTGCGGACGCGGAGAAAATCAAGCATTATCATTGGCAGAAATGAAAGAAAAATTATTCCTTATAGATGGACATGCGTTGGTATTCAAGATGTATTATGCCTTCCTGCGCCGCCCTATGATCAACTCCAAGGGCGCAGACATGTCCATTCTCTTCGGATTCACCAAATACATACTGGAACTCATTGCCAGAGAACATCCGGACTATATCGCCGTAGCGTTCGACCCTCCGGGGGGAACGTTCAGAAACCAGATGTATCCGGAATATAAGGCCACCCGTGCAGAGACCCCGCAGCTTGTCATTGACTCCCTTGAACCGCTCATCGGAATATGCAAGGCGCTTGGCATCACGACATTGATGGTGCCCGGCTTCGAGGCGGACGACGTCATCGGCTCCATGGCGAAACGTGAGGCGAAACAGGGCATGGAAGTCTACATGGTCACGCCCGACAAGGACTACGGCCAGCTGGTGGACGAAAACATCTATCAGGTAAAGCCCGGAAATGCCGGTGGTGAAAACATTGTCCTGGACTCCAAGGCGGTATGCGAGAAATACGGCATATCCTCGCCGATACAAGTCATTGAAATGCTTACCCTCTGCGGTGATACGGCCGACAACGTGCCCGGCGTGAAAGGCATCGGCGAAGTCGGTGCCGGGAAACTTATTTCGAAGTACGGCACTGTGGAGAACATCTATCGGCATATCGACGAACTGACACCACGTCAGCAGGCGCAATTCCGTGAAGCTGAGCCACATATCGGGCTGAGCCATCAGCTCGTCACGATAAGGACCGACATGGACCTCCCGCATGAGGACATGCACGTGAATCTCCGTTTTACCCCTGAAGTCGCCGACCTCTTCGCGAAATACGAATTCAATTCGCTGAAGAAACTGATCCCCGAAACCGACGGCGACATGCCCGCAGCCGAAATCGCCCGCGGCAGGAAAATGGAAATCACCGAAGTTCAGGTCAATGAAATCCTGACAATGGCCTCCAAGGCCGGAGCCGCAGCAGTCCGGATCAATGACAATGACTCGGCAGCTGTAGCCGTAAGCATTGATCCTGAAGCACTTGAAGTCGCTGCCGCTTATGGGAGACCGGCTGATTTCAAGGCACTTCTGGAAGATGGCGGCATTGAAAAATACGGATATAATCTGAAAGAACAGCTGAACCTGTTGGCTGGCGAAAACATTGGCCTTCGAGGCAACTTGCTGGACATCAGCCTGATGCACTATCTCATAAATCCGGAGAAGAGCCATAAGCCGGAAATTCTGGCGAAAAGCTATCTGGATGTGGATATGGACGCGGACATTGAAGAAAAGCAGGAAGAACCGGTATCGCTTTTCGATGAGCCGGCCGAAGATGACGGTCATGATGCCGTCCGTGATTCCGCCGCTGCTGTCCTGACGGGGCTGAAAGTGCGTAAGGAATTGGAAGACAATTCACTCGGCCATTTGTATTCCGACATTGAGGAACCGCTTATGCTCGTCCTTGCGAAGATGGAACGTGACGGCGTGAAGGTGGATCTCAGGCAGCTGGACGAATTTGCGGCCGGTCTGCGCAAGGAAATGAGCGAAAGGGAGGCCCGCATCCGTGAAATGGCTGACGAGCCGGAATTGAACATATCCTCGCCCAAGCAAGTCGGCGAAGTCCTCTTCGACAAACTGGCATTGGACCCGAAAGCGAAAAAGACGGGACGGGGCAGCTATCCTACCGATGAGGCGACCCTCATGGCATTGGAAGACAAGCATCCGATAATCGATGAGATTCTGGAATTCCGTGCGGTAAAGAAACTGCTCTCCACATATATCGAGCCGTTCCCATCCTTCGTGTCGCCATCGGACGGACGAGTGCATACGACTTTCAATCAGGCACTTACCGCCACAGGCCGACTCAGTTCATCGAATCCGAATCTCCAGAACATCCCTATCAGGACGGAACGCGGAAAGGAAATCCGGAAGGCCTTTGTGGCAGGCGAACCGGATGGCGTCATCGTCTCTGCGGATTATTCCCAGATAGAACTCCGCATAATGGCGCATATCAGTCAGGATCAGCATCTTATCCAAGCTTTCCGTGAAGGGCGCGACATCCATTCAGCCACGGCGGAGAAGATTTTCGGCATATCCCATGACGAAGTTACTCCGGACCAGCGACGGATTGCCAAGACCGCCAATTTCGGCATCATGTACGGCATATCGTCATTCGGACTGGCTCAGAGACTTGGAATTTCCAGGACGGAAGCGAAGAAACTTATCGACGACTATTTCGCCGCGTTCCCCGCAATCCGCTCATTCATTGACGATACCGTAGCTTCGGCGCGCGAAAACGGCTATGTCGAAACGCTGTTCGGCCGCCGCCGCTACCTCCCCGACATCAGCTCCCGCAATGCCACCGTGCGAGCGCTTGCTGAAAGGACCGCGGTCAATGCCCCTATCCAGGGAACCGCAGCCGACATCATAAAAATGGCCATGATCAATGTCGACAGGAAGATGCGTGAGGCCGGGCTGAAGAGCCGCATGGTGCTGCAGATCCATGATGAACTGCTGTTCGACACCGTTCATGATGAAATAGATACACTGATGTCCATCGTCAAGGAACAGATGGAGCACGTCACAGAATTGTCCGTTCCTTTAACTGTAGAATGCAATTATGGCAAAAACTGGCTCGAAGCTCACTAGTGTGAATGATGATGTGCTGGTCCGGATGGCACTGGACGGCAATCAGACGGCATTTTCAGCATTGCACGCCAAATATGAGATGGCTGTCTGCTCGATTATCGGAAAGATTGTAAGCGACCCCATCGAGGTGGAGGACATCTGCATAGAGAGCTTCGAAAGAGCTTTCCAGAAGCTCTGCACTTTCGACCAAGGCAAGAAATTCTCCACGTGGCTCTTTGCCATTGCCAAGAACAAGGCATTGGACCACAAGACTTTGGCGACCAACAAGAGCAAGGTCATCGACAATTCGTCCATAGATATGACCAATGACAAGGCGGACAATGTCGCCGACGGTCAGCTGAGCCCGGAAGAATACATAATTTCCGCACAGGACCATGAAACATTTCTGAACTGCATCAGCGGCCTGCCTGAACTTTATAGGGAAGTCGCGCAAATGTGCTATGTGGACAATCTCGGCTACAAGGAAATCGCGGAGAAGACCAATCTGCCGCTCAACACCGTCAAGACAAGGATAAACCGCGCCCGCGCCCAGATTATCCGTAAAATGCTGGAGGAAGAATAGTTATGAATGTCAATGAATTTGTCACCCTCGTGCGCGGGTCGTTCCCGGAATTGACGCCGGGGCAGGAATCGATGTTCCGTGCGATGGAGCCACTTTACAATGACTGGAATTCCAGGATCAATGTCATTTCCCGCAAGGATATCGACAGTTTATATGTCAGGCATGTGCTTCATTCTCTGGCGATTGCGCAATATCTGAAAACGATGCGCCCTGAAATTTTCGAAACGTGGCGGACACCTGGAGCGGGAATCAATGTGCTTGATCTCGGAACAGGAGGCGGTTTTCCCGGAATACCGCTTGCCGTGCTGTTCCCGGAAGTGAATTTCCTTCTCTGCGATTCGGTCGGCAAGAAAACCATCGTTGCGAAAGCTGTTGCGGAAGCCCTTGGACTTCAAAATGTTACAGTGGTCAATGCCCGTGCGGAATCATTGCCCCAGAAGTTTGATTACGTTGTCTCACGCGCAGTCACGGCGCTGGATAATTTCTATCCTTGGGTGGCGGGAAAGTATACCGGCGACATCTTCTATCTTAAAGGTGGGGATTTTGCCGAAGAACTCTGCCACATGATGCAGATTGCCGGCATTCAGCCCGGTGCAGTCCGCACATGGAAAATCCAGGATTGGGTGAATGACCCGATTTTCGATGAAAAATACGTGATTGACATACCTGTAGGCAAGAAATAATTATGGAGTGGAAACTGCTGGCTGAAGGACTTTCTGTCGGGTATGACGGCAAGGCATTGCTCCGCAACCTATCGTTCGCGGTCGGGCCGGGGGAGTGCGTGCTGCTCTGCGGCGGAAACGGCATGGGCAAGAGTACATTGCTCCGGACGCTGGCCGGGCTGCAGAAACCTCTTGGAGGAACTGTCTGGAATCCCGGCGGCGGAAAGGCGGTGCTGGTCCCGTCGCGCATCCCCAAAGTAGCCGGCTTTACCGTGAAAAAGTTCATCGGACTTACGACTTTTCAGGAGACGGACTGGCTGGGAAGGATCGGCAAAGAACTGGAGGCGCGCATAGACGGCTCTATGTCAATGCTTGATATACAGGGGTTTGCGGACAGGGATATTTCCACATTGAGCGACGGAGAATTCCAGAAAGTCTGCATAGCGGCAGCCGTGGCGAGAAATGCAGAAGTGGTTCTGCTGGACGAACCGACGGCATTCCTGGATGTGGAAGCGCGTGAAACGGTGCTGCAGACATTGTCGGACATCGTCAGATGCGAGAATGCTCCGGCAATAATGTTTTCCTCCCACGACATCCATTCGGCGGTCAGGCATTGCACCAGAATCTTCGGCCTTTATAAAAATACGGACCGGGAAACCTCTTTCATGGATTCCGGTCCGTGTGTATCTGAATTTGATGCTGTGCTGGAACGCTGCTTTCCGAATATTTCTATTCGTCGGCAATTATAATCTGCACACCTGCATCCTCGATTTTCTCTCTCAATGATTCCGGCATTCCCTTGTCGGTAATGATGATGTCAATGTCTTCGATGTTGCCGATTTTTCCGAATCCGCGTCTGCCGAATTTCGATGAATCCGCAAGCACGACCGTCTGTGAAGCCGCTTTCATCATGGCGCTCGTGAGCTCGGCCTCTTCGATCGTCGCACATGTCACGCCTGAAGCGAGGTCAATGCCGTCGCAGCCGATGTAAAGCTTTGAGCAGCTGGCGTTTTTCAATCCTTCTACCGCATACTCGCCGCGCACGGAGAAAGAGTTTTTGTACAATGCTCCTCCCAGGATGAATACCTTGACATTGCTCCTGCTGTGCATGAGGACCGCGATGCCCAATGACGGGGTCACGACATTGATCATGCCGTTCGGCTCCAGTTTCTCGGCGAATGCGGTAACGGTGGAACCTGATGCCAGGATTATGGCGTCATCCGGTTTTATCAATGTCTGGGCGGCCTTTGCGATCGCCTGCTTCTCTTCGATGTGCTGAGATGTTTTCTCGTCGATGCTGATGTCCATCACATGCGGCTTGACCTGTGAAGCGCTGCCGTGGGTCCTGTACAGAACTCCCTGACTTTCAAGGATTCTGAGGTCCTTCCTTATGGTTGCTCCTGTGACGCCCAACTGGTCTGCGATGTCCAGGACTCTGATAAATCCGTTTTTGGCAAGTTGATCCTTGATGTACTTGTGCCGTTCTGCAATACTTATCATTTTCGTTTGCTTTTTTTTGATTTCGCTTCGTTGCAAATGTACGAATAAATTAATTAAATGAAAAGTTTGCGTAACTTTGTATGTTTTTCAACCTATCGCAACATGAAACGTATATCAATATTTTTTCTTGCAGCATTTATTGCCATTGCCGGCGGTTGTACGCCGGAATCGAAAGTAGACCCTGATGAGGGAAACGGAACGGAACAGCCTGGAAAGCCCGGCGGAGGTGAGAATCCGGGAGGAAGTGAGAATCCCGGCGGAGGATCCGAGGAAAGTGAGGGTGAAACTGTGAACGTGACCGTCATTGACACCGGCGCGACGAAGGAAGAAGGAGTGAAACCTACGCCGCAGCATCCTGACCTTCTTCATGAGGTCGGCTATGTCGAGTTCTTCAATCCGCTTCAGGATGAACTCGATGAATTCGGAAACATCGACTATGTGTGTGCCCAGGGAAAAGGTACTGATTGGCCGTTCATTACGGACAATGGTGCCATTCGTTTCTATCAGAGCACATCGGCGACAAGGAGCGGAGGATATATCCGCGTCCGTGCCCATAGGACACCGCCGAAATCCGCTTTCTACATTGTTTTAAGGCACATAATACAAAAAACATGTACTAAAAGTGTACTAAACTATTCTTTCCCAAAATCACCAGGAAAACCGGTCCTAGATATATAATGTGAAAGTTGAATTAGCAAGTCAGAAGAGTAAGGCTCTCTAAGATGGCCTATTCGTTGAATCGGAAAAACGAATTGACTATTCTCATAATTTGGTTTAATCCCTAGTTTAAGCAATAAAGAAAAGGCAAGGCTTTTAATCTTTGGCTTAAGAGTAATTGCGCATTCCTGATCGAGTCCGTCGAGCATCGATTCATAGTCACCCATTTTCTCAAACTTAGATAAATGATTCTTTGCAAGTTGTTTTTGGTTCTATGAAGTCGTGAACTTGGCGTTTTGTTAATAATTACCTTTCCATCTTCTGAAAAGGTTGCGTAATCAAGTAAAGACAGACTGATTGTAGAGTACTTATTAATCGCGGCAAACATTCGTTTACCATCAATAGAACAGTTAATAGGGCTATAACTAGATTGATAATTTGAGAAGAATCCCCTCAATTCGTTCTTTACAATACTAATAGTTTCTTCTGCAATATCTTCTTCGCTTGCTCTAACCCTTCGGAGTTGGGAGTCAATGACATCATCATCTTCTCTGTCAAACAAAGGAACCAAAAAACCAATATCATAATCATTAGATCGTCTTCCTTTAGATCTGATAGCTAAGTTACATGGTTGACAAAGCAAGACGTAATATGCCTTATCATTAACGCAAAACAAGTCTCCATTTTGCAAGGGTGTAAGAAATCCATTGATAATCGTCCCATGGATATATGATTCATCTTGAAAGAAACTATTGACAATGCTCTTTTCAAAGATATGCTTAGTTTCTTTACGGGCCACGGAATCAATTTCCACAATTCTCTCAATAGAGTTAAAAATAGTATCCAACTTATCGGGGGATTGTGCCAATGATTCACGGATTTGCTTATCAAATACAATGTGAATAAGTCTTAAAAGCGAATCTATCTCACGACAACCTTCGACTAACGAGCTATTAATGACAAGTTGTTTGAATTCCGGTGGATTAATGCTCGTAAAGGCTTTTTTCATTTGTTCAGCAACTGATTCAATGATGCTGGCAGATATGTTATTAAGGGAATCAACGTCATTAACCCACAAAACATTCTTAAGCCCCTCGACAAATAATGAGAAATCAGTTCCTGTGCTTAGTCTGCTTTTTGAAAGAGGGAATGCCCAACTATCTAATAAATCCTGGTGCTCTTTCCGAAATGAGAACTCTTTCTCTATTGAAAACTCTTGCGAGAAAATCCCACAAAAAGAATTCACCGGAACACTCGGGTTGCTTTTAAAACTATTAGCTAAAGAAATACCATTTCTCCCTTCTCCATCGGTGGAGAACATGCCAAGTTTGAAATCAAAAAGCAATAGTACTTTTTCGCCCCTTTGAATAAAGGCAAGACACTCTCTTGAAAACTGGGATTCCCATTTCTCTGGGGTGCAAAACACACATTTTTTACCAAGAATTGATTTTAGATTCTCCTCGGATAGCCCTTTAGATTGACAGTCGCAACATTTTAGAACATAATCTTGTTCAGTGTCGTTAAGAGATTCCCACCATGTACTAATATAAACAGGCAGATCGCTTACTGAAGCTTGCTTTGCATATAATACCTTTTCATCAAGAGTTGGAATTAATGCTTGAAGAACATCAATGGGTCGTTCTTCAATGAATGATGCAATAGCTTTTAGACCATCATAACTAAGATAGTCATCAATGTAATAAACGGCTTTGATGTCGGCTTTAGTTAGCAATTGATCAACATAATTGCGTGCGTGATCTAATTCCATTATACAATGATATTTGAAAGATTAATAGCAAAGATAAACCTTCTGTTGAATTCGTTTCTCTTTTCGTCCAATGTTATGTAGCAACCGATAGCATCAAGAAGTTGTCGAACAATAAATAGTCCAAGCCCTCTTCCTTGGCCTTTGGGTTTCGTTGTAACAAAAGGGTCAAAGATCGATTCTTCAATGGATGGCGTAATACCACGCCCATTATCGAAAACATAAATCCAAGGTTTATCTATTACTATTCTTATTTCGGGAGAGAAGCTATCACTTTCAAGGCGATGCTTCAGCCAATATACGGAATTATTAGTAAGATTGTCTAAGACTTGGATAAACCTTCCAATATTGACATTGATAGAAAAACTCTTTTTACAATCAATAGAGAAAGCTATGCCGTCTCCTAATAGAGCTGAATCATAAAACTCATTCTTCTGTTTTTCAAAGAAACTACAAACATCTATAGACTCTTTAGATTCTCGGGCATATCGAAGAGCAGGTGAGATATGTCTCAATTGGATAGTCATTGCGTTTGTTGTAATGCTAACCAAGCGTGAAAAATCTTTGCAAAGACTAAGGTCTATCATCTCTCGTTCAAGGCTTTTCCTAAAAGCAGCATTTGCATCATTGATTCTTAGAATCAAATTAGGAAACTCATGAGTGATTGATTCAGCAGTCAAGCCAACTGCTGCTAGAGAAGAGAAGTCGTCAAGCTGTTGCTCAAGTGTCTCAATCTTAGGCTCAATATAGTCAACAGATTCTGATATCTTTGCTGCCTTTTTAACAAATCCCTCAATTTCTACCAGAAGAGATTCTGCTTTATTGAGGATGCTTGCATTTTCTTTGAGTGCAGAAAGAGCTTTGCTCGGAATATCCTCTCCAAAAAGGGATTCGTTCTCTTTGATTATCCTAGTAGATGTAGCACCACTACTGGAAACATCTTCTTGTAATTCTTTTACTCGGCGTGAATACGAAGATGATATCTCTGCAGTTTCTCGGATCTGAGAATAAGCATCACGTAGAGTCTTTATGCCAGTATTCGCTTGCTTGTTTTTACGTATATACTCATTGAACGACCTTCGCACGGACTCAATAAAACTGTTGCAACTAGCAATAATATAATCACGTGCGATTGTTACAAAGTTGGTTGAGTATTCATTTGAAATGAGTCCTGTTCGGTCAGTTTTATCCTTTAGGTGGCTATTTTCCCCCTCACTAATAGCAAAATATCCAAGAGTATTATCTGGACGCAGGCCATAAAACGAACTGCCAGAAGTTTGCCCTTTTCTTAATCCTAGCCAATCGTCATCTTTAAATCCAAATGGGAGAACAGCAAAGCCATCTCGATACAGTTTAACTCCAGCCTGATTCTTTACATATTCTTTATATTCAGAGACCTTATTGAAAACATTAGCTAGTGCTCCGCTATTCTCGTTGAGGGTGAAATCATATATTTTCCCATAAAAAGGGCCGGGATTACAAATAATGCCATCTATTGCAACGAGTCCGGTCATATCATTATAGACCGAAAAACGTTTGGAAAAGCCTATCAATCCGTTCTCTTTAGGGCGCGAGAACGACTGGTCTTTTTTTTTTGTGTTGAAAAAATAATCGGCAAACTTCGCTCCAGCATCTTGTTCAATAAAGGCTTTGTAGTTTTCTATAGACTGAAGAGAGTTTCCAGTTCCTAGCTTTTCCGGCTTAATAAGACCCGAAACAACCAATTCGTCTCCGTTGAAAGAGAATTCAAACGAAGAGAGAGAGTGATAAAATGCTATCGAACTTCTGGAGGACATCAATGATTTCACCATTAACCGACAAAAAGACGAAGAATCTCCTAACCTCTGAGAATGGAGAAATAACTTGTACTATCTGTTCTTTAAAAGAGGCAAGTCGGTCTCCGGTCCAAACATCGGGAGAATGCAAGTTGGAGAGGATAAGTTTTGTTCCCTTACCGGTTGATGATGGATACGATTCAAAACGAACAGGGACTTTCGACAGTTGATCCGTCGTATCAAAATCCCTCCAATCGAAAGCAACATGAATTCGATTGTTGCTGCCTTCTGCAGTTGTGAATATTTCGCAATAGTCAGCAAGCCGTTGTGTACTAAGTCGACCAAGTCCTTTGTCTCCAAGTGGGGTTCTATCTTTTTTTGTTTTCTTTTTAACGCCATCCTTTCCTGCGCGTTTACTTGAGTAGGATATCGTGAGCCATGATTTAATGATAGTATCCTCATTCATCCCAATGCCAGAGTCCTCCACGACAATATACCCTTTATGGTCAGGATAAGATAATGGTTCGTCTGAGTATTTCCCTTTCGTGTTGATATCAATCTTAACGTAATCAGCATCAGCATCATACGCGTTTTTAACAAGCTCAACCAAAGCAGTCATCTCGTCGGGAACAAGTTCCTCTCCGAGCTGGCGAATTACATGCGGATTAATATCAAATTTCGTTTCCTTTATACCGGACATAGTGCTTAGTGCTTTTGGAAAATGAGAATCCTCTCCTTTTCCATAGTTCTTGACGAACGGTTCCGTTTCGCCTGCTTTTTATTGAGGATAGTGCGTTCTGCGTCGAAAATAAGTGGTATACCATGATTCGCCATCAAGTCGATAAGGATTTGATCGTTGGGCACTTCTCGCTTATTGACATATCGATTCCCAATAGTCCAAACATAGATTGCATTATCCCTCATTGCCGGAATAATAGCCTGCAAGGATTGCTCGAAATCGGCGATAAACGACACCGTTTTATAGTACTTTTCGATTTCTTCCAAAGGTATTCTAGCCAGGAAGGAACCTAATGAAGGAATCCTTCTTGAGATGCTACAAATCAATTCTTTGACATGGCGTTTATTCGAACGCCCGCCTAAACTCCTCGAGTCAATCTCCTGGGTTGTTCTTAAAAAATCATAGTCAACTTCAGCGGGAAGTTCAGACCTAGGAATCCACTGAAGCGGCAAATAGGAGTGTTGCCCGTAGGTGACAGTTGTCTGATTGTCACCATAAGGCGGAGAAGAAACCAGTATGTCAAACTTCTGAGATGATGAAACACCAAGCATACTATTCCCCCATTTTACCTCAATAGGGGCAGAGTATCGATTGCCGACCAGAAATCCTTTATTCTCTATTTTTCCCCTAAAGAAATCAAGATCTACTATCCCACGATCCGCAAGAGAAAAGAAATCTTTTATAACATCTGAATGCCTCGATGCAATTTCCCTTTCTTCCCTTTGGTGAAGCTTAAAGGTAGAAGTTCTGTCATTGCTATCTATTCGAATCACTTCTGCCATTATAATCCAGAAAAAGGAGCGAACCTCCTTATCTGGGATTTCTAAAATAGCTCGCCGAATTCGTGAAAGCGAAACCTGCACATCTCGAGTAAACCATTTGTCTATCCCTTTAAAACTTACATCCATCGATTCACTGGGATCTGAAGAAATAATAGAACGAATACTATCGCAAGCTTTTTTTACTCTGTGCCCATCTAGAATTGCCGTTTTTGCCTCAACAAGAAGGACAGCTAGAGGATTAATGTCTTGGCCATATACACCAAGGCCATATTCCATACAAGACATTAGTGACGTGCCAGATCCCATAAATGGGTCAATGGCTGAAGCCGGACTTGATAGGAAACTGGAAACAATCTCTATTATCTGGCTCTGGGTAATTGGAACCATCATCGCGGTATAATAAAATAAGCGATGAAGGTTATCTCCTTTATTAGCTGTTACTCCATCCAAGTCACCGTGTTTTTTTAGATCCTCAAGTTTGAGGACCATTTGACTGTGATATGGATTCGAATAAATCATTGTATAATTCTTCTGTTTTGCAAATTTACAGAATAATTCTTAAAAAGAAAACTGCCCCCGGACCTCACGGCTCAGGGGCAGCGACGATTTTAATGGCATTGTACTATGACAGTGCCACCGCAAAGTTACTCAAAAAATCCGGGAATCCTAAATCAGCGCCCCTTCGATGGCCTCTGTCCCAACCCGCATCCATTCCAGGACAGAGTCGAAATAGACCTTCCAAGCCCGATCAAAAACAGAATCAAACTTAACTGCCGGCACCATCCCTTCAAAAACCATGTAATACACATAGATCCCAATGGCTACACAGACACTCTCTTGATCATCCCCTTTAACTGACTGAAAAGCAAGCCGTGCCACTTTCGTCTCCATTGCCTCTCCTTCAGGGAACAACCGAACAAAAGACCTCAACCGCATCCTCTCTTTCGCCTCCGATAAGGCACCGCCCACCAGCACGGCCTTCGCCTTCCGGCACCAGAAACTCTCTTCTCCAGCAGAACGCCGTAGCTGGCCAGCCAACTCGATGTCCAAAGCAATGGTCGTCATACCTCAGTTCAATGGAGCACGACCACAAAAAGGGTGCAGCTACGCTCTTGCCGATGTTCCTGGGGCTTCGCCAAAAGCCTTACACCATCCAACAAGTTAATGTCCGTACCCGAATATGCAGGCATCTACTTGTTACTGGATAGGTGTTTAGAAAAATTGGCGAATTTCAGGAACTACCCGTAAAAAGTAAATGTTGCTCTAAAAGAGCTATGTATCAGTCCGAAAACGGTATAGCCAGCCATTTCCACTTGCAAAGATAGCAACTTTTTTCAGTACCTTTGCAAAGAACCTAAAACCTGAACCTGCGATGAAGATTCTGATTGACAACGGTCATGGAATCGAAACTCCCTGAAAACGTTCTCCGGACGGCCGACTCCTCGAGTACCGTTACACAAGAGAAATTGCCGCTGCAGTAGTCAGCGGCCTTAGACAACGAGGACTTGACGCCATCAGGCTTGTTCCTGAAGAAGCCGATATCCCCCTCAAAGAAAGAGTCCGCAGGGCAAACGCCTACGGACCCGATGCAATTCTCGTTTCCATCCACTGCAATGCCTCATGAAAGGGAAACGAATGGAGACAGCCGCAAGGCTGGTCGGCATATATAACCATCGGAGAGACCAATGCAGATCTGCTGGCCAGTAAACTCTACGAAGCGGCCGAAGCCAACTTCCCAGAGCGCAGAATCCGCAAGGATTTCTCCGATGGAGATGCCGATTTTGAGGCATCTTTTTATCTCATCCGTGATACCATCATGCCGGCTGCCCTCACCGAGAACTTCATGATGGACAATCGGAATGATGTTGAGTATCTGTTATCAGCGGAAGGACGTGAAGCTATAATCAATAGCCACATTCAAGGGATAGTCGCCTATTCAACCTCCCCGATTGTTTCTTTTACCAAGACTCCCATGCCGATGAATTTTTCTCCGTAGTCCTTTTTGAACTTACGGAAATAGGCTTTGTGTCCGGCGCTGATATAGAACCACATTCCGTCGTGCTGATAGAGATACATCACGGAAGCTGAAGGCTTATCTGTAGTTGGAGCCTGCTTCACTTCTTCGCCCCTCTAGTTATCAAACATGCCTTTCTGGTAATAAACTACTCCACCATCGGCTGCCTTTCTTACTGCATAATAAACTTGCTGCAGATAAGTCTGAACTTTGGCGGCAGGGATAGCCGTGATGTTCGGGCCGGTATAGAAGAAGACCTCATCTTTCATGGGCTTGCTCTCTGAGCGGGGATCCGTCTCAAGTTCGCTCAGTTCGGTGGCGAAGTCCGGGACCAGCTGGTCGCTTTCTAGGCCGGCGAAAGCGAATTTGTCGCCGATGGAGATTTTTGCGCCGCTGCCGTTAACGTCCTTTTCATTAGTGCCATTCTGGCCATTGCCGCCGCAAGACAGCATCATAGCTGCCACGGCGATGAGTGCGAATACTTTTTTCATGCTGCTATTCTTTATAAAGTTCATCTTCCAGCTCGAATTCCGTAATTTTTTCGGAGAGCTCAAAGTACATGGATGAAGCTTCAAAGGGGACGGAGTCGGAGAGGGCGTATTCGGCACTCCGGGTGAGTGCGTAGAGCTTTTTCATCACCTCCTTATGCTGCCTTTTGACGGGGAGTAGCTGGGCGCGGCAGCAGTCCATGGCACCGGAGACGGCATTGCGGTACAGGGGAATGTGCTCTGCGTAGAATCGGCTCATGTTACTGAACCAAGCGGACTGGGCTGCATTCAGGCGCGCCAGGGCGGCTTTATACGCTGCTTCGCCAATAGCATCTTCCAGCACCACCGCAGCCCGGTTGATTTCTTCGCGGTGCTGCTTGTCCGCCTCCCTGTACTTCCGGTCAAACAAGGCCACGCCTTCCTTCCTGGCCGATTCAATCATCCCGATAGCCTTTTGCTGGAGGCTGTGTTCCTTCTGGCCCAAGGAAGTCAGTTCCGTAACCAGCTGATACTGCTTCTGGGAGGATGCGCCCCCCCCCAAAAAAAAAATCCTCTGCCTCGGTGCAACCCCGCATCAGCGACATCAATCCTCCACTGACATCTCCCGCATCAGCCTCGGCGGTACGCAAGCATCCTGCTGCCTTATGCCCTTCGGGTGGGTCGGCCCGGCACCGTACATCGGCAGTCCGGCGGAGCTGGCCAGTCCATGTCCGGCGTCGTTCCTCCAAGGTAGAGTTTAACCTGACTGCTATTCCTCCACACCTTGTGCCCTTTCCGCCTCCGTGCGGTCCTCGCTGACGCTGCGGTCCGCACCCGGCTCCAAGGTCACAAAGTGTTCCGGGCATCCAGGACACGGCCGTCCCGGCCGTTGGCGCAGATAGTGTCCGTCATCCCGTCTTTGTTGCAGATGCTTCGCTTCTGCAACAAAGCCGTGCTGCCAGCCACAGACTGCGCGGTGCCCCCGCATCAACACCGGTGCCTCGCTCACAGGATGGGCTGTTCCAGCCCAGGGCTGGGGGGCCGTCTGCCACCCACAATGCCAGTCTCTTCCGCTGTTCCAGAGAGCCCAAGGTCTCCCCTCCACGACGCTCCTGAGCCCGCCATCTCCACGCACCAGACCGCCTTCCGGCCCAACCCTCCGCTGCGCTTCGGGGCCTCTATGGTTTAGAGACTCTGGTCAGCGCTCCCGCATCAAGGATATGTCGGATTTCACATGGTACCCCGCAACACCGTCGCCGCCCAGAGACTCAAAACCATAGAGGTCGACTGGGGAACCCGCGCCCCAGCGTCAGTGCTGATGCCAGCGTTGTACCCCGCCCTGAGGACTGGTAAAGGCAAATATATCTACAATAAGGGGGCGGCGGCTGGCACCGCTGCGGGTAAGATGGGCTTGGATAAGAGACGTATTCTCAGTATCTTTGTTGTACCCTCCGAGCTCCCTTTGAGCTACGGCCAAGCCCAAAACGCCAACGCCTGAACTTATGCCTGTCTTCAAGCCCACCATCCTCATCTCAGATGCCTACGGCTCCACGAAGGACCTTACCTGGTTCCATCGAGGGGGGAAGTGCTTTGTGAAAAAGCGCTCGGCGCCGGCTTATGTGTTGACGCCAGCGCGGGAAGAGTACATGGCCGTTCATCGTCGGGCTCTTGCGGCCTGGAGGGGACTGCCGAATGACATTCAGCACTTGTGGAACGAGTATGGCAGCATGGCCATCAGCCATCAGCCGCCGTATGACAAGACGGCTCACATCTCCGGGCAGAACATCTTTGTATCGGCCTATCACGGATTTTATACCCTGGGGGATGAGCATGTTCCGGAGGCACTGCCGTTCGGGCCATTCCCGGTTCTCTCGATGGAGTTTGCGGCTGCTGAAGAGTCTGGAAATGGAACGCTGTTGTTGAGGTTCCGGAGCTACTGCAGCGGTACCGGTACTCCGGAGCGCTACAGGATCCTGATGAAACTTCAGCTGACGCGTCCAGGCGGCGGGCGCCGGCCATCGCTGTTCCGGAATGTGCTGGCCAATGCCTGCTGCAGCAGGGAAGACGGGGAGGAGGTTTTCGTGATTCCTGGATATCGGGAGAAGTGGCGGCTTGACGCATTGTCCGGATATGGGGCGCACAGCCGGTACATTGTCCTGGACACCATGACAGGGTGCCGGGACCAATACAGGGACTATGTTTTCCAGTTCGATCTTCCTCAGCATTGAGGGCGGTTTTTTCATGCTCACCAGTATAGCAAGTTACTTAAAGTGTAACTTTAGATAAATTTACTTAATTCACTGTGTTTTAGTTTGCAAATGTGATTTTGATTTAGTATCTTTGCTGACAGATGATTAACCATCATCACTTAAACATGAACTTAACCTAAACTGCTATGATAGCACTTCCTTCCATTGCTTTCGGTGGCTTCTCCGGTTCCGCAAGGGATGTTGCGGCCAGACAGGTGGGCGGCCGTAGCATCCTCACCGTCCGGTCTTGGCCTACCGGGCCGACGACAAATGCCCAGGTGGTCCGTCGGGCTTCGCTCAAGCGTATTGCTAAGACCTGGCAGCAGCTTTCTTCGGACCAGATGAAGGATTGGGGGGCGGCTGGCAGAATCTAATTCCGGGCAGAGTGTGTTTGGACAGAAGGCCGTTATCTCGGGCCTGAATCTCTTCGTGAGGCTTAATGCGAACAGGGCTATGGCTGGCGAGACGCTAATGATGAATGCGCCGGCGGCCAATGTGGCTGTGCCGAATGTGTCTTATTCTTCGGTGTCAGTGACTCCGCAGCTGGTTGTATTCGGCGGGATCAAGCACGAATCTGCGCCTTATAAGTTGGTGGTAAAGATGTCCTGTTCCCAGAGTGCCGGTATTTCCAACGGCTGGAGCAAGACGGTCATCATCTCCTCCGACACCGAGGATGACTGGGGCGAAGCAGATCTTACGAAACTCTACCTGAAGACTATCGGTGTGGAGCCGACGCCCGGCCAGAAGGTTTTCATCGAGGCGTACTGGCTTGATACTTCGACGGGATTCACCGGCCATGTATTCAAGGGTTCGGTCATCGTGACCGGTGAATCCACCTATCAGCCACGTATGCACGTGACGATGGACAATCTCGATCCCACCGAGGAGCAGCACGTCTCCGCGATGGACATTGACTTCTCCACCGATGTGCCGGTTATCTACTTCGACACCGTCTGCCTCGGCCACAGCAATGTGGCTTCCTCGAATGCGATTCTGGACAAAGAACTCCCTGCAGAACTTGTAGGCCTGTCCTATGCGCTGGCCCGTGGTATGGGCGAGGACGGCTCCCTGCATCCGCAGTCCTACCAGATCCAGACTACGAACTGGAACCGCAAGACGGAAATCCACTTTATGCACTGGGGCGGCAAGTATATCAAGCCTACCGAGGTCTTCGGGCCGGGTGTCTTCTATCAACAGTAATCCCATCGCGCTATGTTCAACTCTACAGGAAACAATTTCGGAGGCGGAGTGATCCAGTTCAAGGATGTCCAGGAGAGCAACTACATCGTGCTCAATGCCAAGTTCACCTGCAGCCCACAGAGCGCGGAAGCCGGCGTGATGGCCCGCTACAAGGAGCGCGGAACGTCCTACGGTTATCCCTATATCTACGACGGTGGCACCGTACTCAAGTCCTGGGTGAAGGATGCCAATACGCTGTGCATCGAGAAACTCCCGGTGTTCGACGACCAGGAGGAATTCATCATCTACATCCAGACGCTCTACTGCCAGCTGGCCCAGGGAGGCAACTCCACCAAGGAAAAGGAGAAACGCATCACGGCCACCTCGGAAGACGAAGCCCCCCCCCCCGTTTCAGCACGTCGTACACCTTCTGCGTCGTATTCGAGAAATGGATCTTCTACCATATGATGTTCAGCAGCGTCTCTTGGGTGTTCCGGAACCTGGACTGGGAGGCCTTCTTCGACAATCTGCCTGGTGACGTGACCGCAGACGTTCCCATCATCAGCGCCTACAACTACGGCAACGACAAGCTGGGCGGAATCACGGAGTCCCACATCGAAGGCGGCTACTGGATGCTCTCGAAGAATGAACGCGGGGACGGATTTGAGAATAGCTCCAACTATGTGTTCTCCTTCGGTTACCTCATCCGGGACAACGAACTGGAGCCGGTGATTGAAGGCAGGCTCAGGATTCAGGAGGAGGAGATGGACGGCGGCCGCTACAACAAGTTCCGCGGCTTCGACCTGGAACTGATTCCATCGCCCGCGATGGCTGCCTGCGAGGGCTCTACGGGCATCTACAGCGCCAGCGAATGCACCTTCATCCCGCAGTCCTGCCCGGAGGAGATGCCCGAGTTCGATGCTTTCTTCCTGGACACGTTCTACGGCGGTCAGGGCCTATCGGTCCAACTGCTCAAGATGGAATGCCGCAAGGGCTCCGAGAACGCCACCATCCGGATCGAGGACCAGGCCGGGATGAGGAACCTTGCCTTCACGATGTATGACACGGCCATTGCACTGTCCCCTAACAACGCTTAACGCTATGCTCTATATCACTGCAACTAACTTCGGGGTGAATCCCAACTTCCTCAATATCAGAGCGTATTACGAGGATAATCTGCTCGTGCTGGACGGCAACATCTCGGTGGACACGACTGCAGAAGCCTATGCCGGCATCCGACCTATGACGCTGTCCGTCGGGATCTGCCCTTTGCCAAGAGCCGTGTCTCCACAGCGCTGGTGACGGCTGCTTCCGAAGGCGTGAACTACTGCACCTTGGCCAAGGTCTGGGTCTCCGACAAGAACACCATCAATATCGGCAAGATCCTTCCATATAAGAGCCTGGGAAGCTATACCATCCATCTGAACACCATCCTCATCCCGACGATGATTACGGGGCCGGTTTCCCTGAATGAGAAGATATCTTACGAGGTGCAGTTCAACAAGGGCACCGGTGATGGCGTCGAGGTCTTCACGGTCGAGAATCCCAACTGGCTGATGTTCGTGATGAAGGCATCCAACCTGGAGTTCGACGCCGAGGACCAGACCGTCGAGAAGAGGTTGCCAGATTTCCCGTCTGACATCTCGATTAACCCTCCCATCATCTACAACGAGTCCCTCTGGAGCAATCTGGGGAGCAAGTACTACCCAGCTTACCTCCGCAACGGCGTGCTGACCATCTCGAAGGCCGATGCCGCTGACGAACCGGAGGGGACCGGAAGCAAGTTTACCCGAATCATCGCAGTCCGCTAAGATATGTCCGAGAGGAAACGCATAGAATTGACCAGGCTGCAGGGCATCATCGCCATTGCCAGCTTCACCAGCGGTGTCCTGATCGCGGCTGTGTGCCTGTTCTTCATCCCGCCGCTGGGAGAGATTGCTTCATCGGCCATATCGATTGTGAGTGAGTTGCTGGTCCTGTGCGGTGCCATCCTCGGCGTCAAGGTCTCCTACGACGTCAAGTTCCGGAAGTTTGAAGCAGAACTCCGGAATGTCATTGAAAACGAAAACAAACCTAATTCCTAAACCTAACCTATGAAAGCCTCCGCCATTCTCTTTATGGTACTTCTTCTTTCCGCTTGCGGTGTTGCCCGGCCCGTTCTGGAGTCGGACAACACCAAGGTGGAGGTGAAGACCGTGGAGAAGGCCGTGAGGGATACCGCCTACATCCAGCTGCCGGTAATCATCGAGCGGGTGGCCACCCTGGACACCTCCTCCGTCCTGGAGAACAAATATGCCAAATCCGAGGCCCGTCTCCGGAGGAGTTCTGCACCACAGCTTGCAGACAAAGTCCGTCAGGGAACCCGTGGAGGTCCAAAGCCGGAAAATCGTGCGGGACTCCATCGTGTACCGGGACCGGGTGCAGACCGTCACCAAAGAGGTGGAGGAACCCCTGACCGGCTGGCAGCAGGCAAAGCTCCGTGTAGGCGGCTTCTGCTTCTTCCTTGTGATATTGATATTCCTTTATATCATCGTTACCAAATTCCTCAACCTTAACCTTTTCAAACTATGAAGTACATTCCCTCTATCGCGTTCGAAGAGATGTCCGGCAGCGCCAAGGGCGTTACCTTGGCCAAGATGAAAGGTCGTAAGTACATCCGCAACCGTGGGTACGGCGGCAGCATCCGTACCTCTGACCATGCCAAGGTGAAGAGCGTCTTCAAGATGCTCACCACCAAATGGAACACCCTCACCAACGAGCAGATCCTTGCTTGGAACAAGCTCGCCCTCAGCCAGGCCGGCCGTTCCGTCCTGGGTACCAGCGCCAAGATTTCCGGCGCCAACCTGTTCACCCGCCTGAACTTCTGGGTGGTCACCACCGGCGGCAACGTCATGGTAACGACTCCGGAGCTTCTGGGCGTTGAGTCTCCCAGTTCCGCCACCATCGTGTGCAAGGGTGACGTGTTCACCTTCAAGCTGGACCAGGAGCTCTCCGACAACGGCGGCATCTACATGGTCATCGAGGCCTCCGAGGGCCAGTCCAACGATGTGAGCCGTGCTTTCAGCAAGGCCACCAATATCAAGCTCGTGGAAGAGCCCGGCACCGACGCCATCGACATCCGTGCGGACTACGTGGCCAAGAACGGCGCTCCTTCCGCAGCCGCGCCCAAGATCTTCTTCCGCTACTACCTCGTGAATGGCAGCACCGGTGATAAATCCCAGTCCATGCTGGCAGAGGTCAAGTGGGCTCCTGCCGCAGCCGCCGGCGGTGAGCCGTAGTCCCGGACTCCAGTCCATCTGGACTAATAACCTAAACCAACAATCCCTGCCAGCCGTGAGGTTAGCAGGGATCTTTTATTGTTTGAAAGCAGAAATGGATTTTTTGAGTCAAATAAGAACTTACTGAAAATCAGTTGTTTATTTGGCTCTTGTACTTTTTTAATCAAATAAAATCATCCGTAAAATGGTATATAGGACGCCAATTTCTTTGACTCATTCTCAGCATTGGCTGGCTTAATTAATCCTCGTTGAATGGTATCGTTAATGATTCGAGAAGCAGGTGCCGTTGACCGACGTTCCATTCCAAGCCTCTCACGCAACGACTGATTGCTCATAGTCTCATTTCGTTCATACAACAGGCAGGCATGCTGATAGCAGGCTTGAATTCTCTCTTCGAAACTCATCTTAGACCATTTCTTTGGTGCATAAAGGAAGGCTCTCGTATGGGTATCGCTGCTCGTTATCTTGATGGGAGGTAGGCATTTCTCCTCCAGCGCAGCTACCGCACGGTCCATTCCACTGCCTCGCTTCTCGCAAATCCTGAACTGGAAGAATGCCTCGGCCAACTTCTCGTTCCTGGAATTAGGCGGGAGATCAATGATGCGCACAATATCATTAAGACAAGAACCTGGATTCGTGATGGCTATTCGGTCACTATAAATCTCAACAGTCACGGACATTCCCTTCTCGAACAGGTCCTGGTGGACCATTGCATTTGCCAGAATCTCGCGGATCGCCACTTTGGGATAAGATGTGTGATTGTCCCGTAAGGTTTCGATAAATTCCCTGTTTGGTGTACTATCAGAAATAAAATCGACCAAATCCTGTAAATCAACAGCATAACCTTTTGTACTGCGTCTCTCAAATGCCAATTCAAGATTGCTATTCCCCGTGTACTTTCGAATAATAATGGCTTTATCAGTCAGGTTCGGGAAATCAGAAAGGTTATTGGCAAAGAGCAGAGCCCCAAGGTTTGTGATTGTCCAACCGTTCGTTTCTTCCTCGCATAGGTTATAATCCGCCATGAAGGAAACAATCGTCTTCAAATCCTGCGGCAGGTTCTTTTGGGATAATTCCAGGAATTTATTGAAGTCAAGCAGAGACAATACTTGTTCTGCGGAAAGCCCATCCATTGCAGGCATGTTCTCAAAAGGAAGGTTCTGGGATTGAGCAATCATAGCACGGACCTGACTTTTAGTCATCTTTCGTGTCTGTCCGGCCGAGCGATAATAGCTATCGTAGATTGTCCCGCCACGTAGATATACTGGCTTTTCAACTTGCTCAGGAACATATACAAAAAGAATCGCATGCCCTTCAAAGTCTTCAATAGCATGGTCGAGTTGAATGGGAATATACAGTCTATTGCTGGCTATATTACCAAGACGGGTAATAATATCGTCGGCCTCCTCTTTAGACATTGAAAAGAGGGAGGCATCCTCATTCTTAATGCCAAATGCGAACACGCCTCCGCCTTTGTAATTGGCGAAAGCACTGATATGTTGTGCCAGTCTTTCATTATCTGGCGATAGTCCGCTCTTCCAGTCAAGGGGATTCAATTCTGCAGGTACAGGATATAAACTGTCGTGCAGGAGGGACTTGGCTTTTTCGATCCAGTTCTTCATAAGGCAAATTTACAACTTTTTCTTAGATAGCCCTTTGCATTTCCTGCTCTTTCTGCATTTCAGCCCCAAAGCATAGTCGGGCGGATTGTGCGGAAAGTGCAGCGGCCTGATACCTTTATTTATAGGTCCCGTGCTTGATGTGACGAAAAGAACCGCTTCTGAGCCAGTCTTTGAAAGTCCTCTCTCTCACCTTATGCGCTTTGGCCACCTCCACGCCCTCGCCGGTTTCAAAGTTAATCGGAAGTTCGTTGTAGATGGCCCGCTGTTTCTCCGTGAGGCCTGAGAGCGGGTCATGCGTAAACTTCCGATGTGCTTTGATGGCCGATGCGATAAAGTAGTAGCACAGACTGATGGCACCCTTGACGCTCTCCAGACTGATTTCCTTCAGCTTGCTCTCTCCGCAGCCGTATCGAATTACATCCAGGACCATGGCGAAGCGAATGCAATATCATTCCATCTTCGTAGCCATTCCTGCAAAAGAAACGCTGCCATTGTTCTTCTGTCTGGCCATGTTGTTAAACCAGTCGTAGAAAGCCGCCTTAGCCTCTGCCGAGAAACGCAGCTGCTTTGACTTTCCGTCATACTTGATGCACAGAATCCGCGAAACAATCCGGTTCCACTCCTTCGGAATCTTCCCGTCAATTTCGTTATCATTCAGTTCCGGATACCGCACTTTGTCTGGATAGGCAAACAACCATCGGTCAATGAAACCGCTTGAAATCTTATTCCTGGCAAAGTCCTTCAGTACATCCGGCTGGATGGTGCCAATGACGCTGATGCGAGTATCGGGAATATTCACAGGTTCAGAGGATACTCGATTCACAACGATGCCGGATCCAGTGAAAAGCTGTGTCCACATCTGTTCGTCCGAGCCGCTGCGGTACTTGTTGAAATTGTTTATGAAGCCCATCAACTCATCATAGTACACCGCCAGGCCACGCCGGTTAATTTTGTGTTGCCGGACAATCACCTCTGATGTGAAGTCGCTCAGGATGGTCTGGCAATACGTCGGCTCTTCCATCGAGACGTCACGTTCCCGTAGCGGCTTCCGGAATTCGGCATCATACTGGAGTTTAAGCTTGGAATAGTTCTGGTACTCCTGCATATCCTTTTCACGGAGTGGGTCCAGGGCAAACGCCATGCAACTGTTTTGTTTGTTCCCCGGTCTCCAACTATTGCAATGTAGAAAATAGCCTTGTCGGTCCATTTTTTTCTCAATCGTCACGGCATTACCACAGGCAACTGATGCTGTAAAAAGAAGAGCCGGCGCAATGTAATCGATGGGAAAATTGAGGCAGTCGTGCGTAGCAAAGATGATTCCCTGGATTGCCTTCGGAAATACCTCAACGGGGAAAGGGACCGTCTCATAATGCGGAGAATCAGGTGGAAAAACGCCATAAGAATGGCACTTGTAGAAAAAGGTTCCCAGGCCGATGCTACGGGTTGTACGTACGAATTCCTGGAACTTCCGGCGATTCTCCTCCCGGTTGTAGCGGGCAGAGAACTTCGATATCCTGTCAACGTAGGCCCATGCATTCTCTCCCAGTGTGGAAAGCGCCATACACATTGAGCGCCAATCGTCATAATCGTCCAGGGCAATCTCCTCCTTTTCCCATACATCCACGTACCGGGCCACTTGACCCGCCGTATCGGTCTCCGGTTCAATCATCGCCTCCGGCTCATCCTCATCAGCCACATCAATGACCTCATTTTCCGGCAAGACAAATACCTGGCACTCTTCATTCACGTAAGGCGCCGGATCATAACTTAGCACCCGCAACCGCGTCACATCTGAGCAAGCCTTATCTACCACAAGCCCCTGCTTCAGCAGCTCTTCTTGAAGAGCCTCGAAGAATACCTTGTGCATCCGGTAGTCGTCCGTATCGATGGGGATGATGGCAAACAATCCCTTCCCACTTACTGACAAGCCAGCGTAAAAGATGTATGGAAGTCCGGCTAATCTCTTTTTAGCATCCTCGACATCGGCCAGCCCATCAAAATCCAGTACCCTCAGGGAATTGTAGTGCTCCAACCTTTCTTCCAGCGGAACCTCCCGACTTCTTGATGTGAAGGTCGCGGAGACAGTGGCACAGGGCAGTTTCCTTAGTTTGAACCTGCTACGGTCATCTTTATTCTCCGTCATTCGGATTCGTGCGATGATATCACCATATCCATTCCCCATAGAAAGGAATTCTTCCAACGAAACCGTACGCATCGGCACAAGCGTTCGCCTATACAGTTCATCCTTCCTTTCTGAGGACTGTTCTAAATCCGGCAATGTGCTGGGAAACAGGCTTAAAGGAACTTTGCCATAACCGCCTTGCGGTCAATGACCATAATCTTCCATTCCTTCCATAGCCTTGGCTATTTCTTCCTAACGGGGGCATGTTTGTAACGAACCAGTTCCTTTGTGGCCATGGCACGTTCAAACTCCTCTACTTCAACCAGTGTCTTGCCCTCAATTTTCACTTTCTTGAGGAGTCCCTTATCTACATAACTATAGAAAGTCGGGACCGAGATGTGCAGCATCTCGCACACCTGTTTCCTGGTGTAATACTGTTTGTCCTTCTTCTGGAGTTCTTTTGGCACAGCTTCCTTCACCACAGCCACGATGATCGGGCGCAGTACTTCCTGACAGAAGGACTTCAAATAACTTGAATAATCCATACGGTCTATGATTGAAGAACTACAAAACAGGACTGGCCAAGCCTGCATCAAGATATTTTCTTGACAGTGCAAAGTTACCCGTCAAGATGCTTATTTTCAAAACTCCACGGAAGGTGTTTCCTGGTGCCGAGATTCTCCGGGACGTAAAAAAACGGCTCCCTGAGAGGAAGCCGCCAATAGAAACAATGCCGGGCAGAAGTTGTCCGAAAGGGGTTATTTCGTCGGAGAGAACTTAACGAGGATTTCAAAAATCGGATATTCCTTTGCATCGTTGTTAAGCCGGTTGTGCGTATAGTTGAGGCTTACAGGACGCCCGTCCTTGCCCCGGAACTTAAAGCAGTCGTTCATCCACTTGCAGGATAGTCCGAAATACTGTCCCATCAGCGTGGCTTCGTTCAGAGGTCCGGTCCAGCGCAGTTTTCGCTCCGGAATGGCCGTCCCTGTGACGATTTCTTCCAGGACAGCATCGTCAGCCGTCTCACGTAGGAATGCAAAGCGGCGGCCAAACCAGTGAAGCGGCTGTCGGCATCTTTGCTGAAACGCTCTTCCGACGCATCAAGGACCGGCCTGAGCAACTGGTCATATTTTGTCACAAGCAGATAATACTCACCGGCAGCCATAGCATCCGTAAATACCTCTGTCGCAATTGGACTTCCATTGCAGACATCATCAAAGGCGCGGACCGTCTCAGCATATTTCCGATAGGCGCGTACAAACAGGAATATCTCATACAGCCGCACTTCATTATCCTTGATTTGCGTCCAACCATCTGCGATATAGGAAAATGCCGCCTCTTACGCATCCGAAACCTCCGGCAAGTTCACCTCTACCAGCGCCGCATCGTGACGCGCCTTGAAATCCTCCGCCACGGAAACTCCGGTAAGCGAAGCCGATACATTCCGCATAGCTTCACCCACCATGTCAATCAGTCCTTTGGCCCGGTCCAAGGCCTTCCGGTCAATCGAAGTAGTCATAATGCTCCGTCACTTTCTTAAAGGTTTCCAGTTCGTCGGCCCGGATATAGCGGAGTAGTGTCTGCACGTCGCTGTGTCCGGTGAATTTGCAGATGTCGAATACATCCATCCCGGCTAGGTACATCAGTGTTGCTCCGGTTCGTCGGGCCGTATGCGTGGTGATCAGTTCATACTTTGGCTGTGACGACTTCTCCAGGCGCCCGCCCTTGGTTGTTGTCACCTCCACCGGATCCGTCAGCCCCGCCATCCTGCCGATGACCTTGATGTATTGGTTGAGTTTCTGGTCCCAAAGGAAAGGAAACTCATTGGGGTACTTGTCCAGAATCTCGCAAAGATCCTTGCAGCAGGGGATGATGACGCGCTTTCCGGTCTTCTGCTGGACGATAGTGAGTGTCCGGATGCTCCGTTCAGTCACAGAGCCATCCTTTTCTGTTCGGCGGACAATCTGCTCGGACAGGTTTTCACGGGTCAGATGGTTATAGTCGGATACGCGCTGCGCCGTCCAAACGCCAATCATGAAAATGTCCCGTGCCTTATCATAGCAAGGATCCATCCTGGACAGGTCCACGGCCATCATCTTCTTCAGGTCATCGCGCGTCAGATAGATGGTATCCACCAGGACCCGCTGCCCCTTGAAAGATTTGTAGCGGAATGCCGGATTCACCGGATACCCGTCCTCCTCGGCACAGGCCAGCATTGTCTTGAACAGATTGATAATCTTGCCGGTAGTGTTGATATTGTACGAGCGCCCTTTCATGAGGCCATGAAATCCCGGTAAAATCCCATGTCAATGTCCTCGAACCCGAGCACCCGGCCCTTCTCTTCCTGGGACTCTTTGATCCGGTTGGCCACGCTGCTGATGGTTTTGGCGGAATTAGGAGAGAAATTGCTGCCCTTGTAGGTGGAACGATCCCCGGACTTGATGTCCTCCACGTACTTGTCCATATACTCATTCAGACTGAGCCTGTTGGCCTGTTCCAACGCAAGTCGCTCCTGTTCCATCTTCTCCTCCTGCAGCCGCTTCTCCTCCTCAAAAACAATCTCTTCAATGATTTTCCGAACATCAGGGGAGGAGAGAGCCGTCCCTCGCTCCAATTGATAATTGATGGCCTTCTCGATCATCCCAAGATAATTGAAAAGCTTTTCACCCTCTGCAGAACTCTGGAAATTCCGGAATGCCACTCCATCCCGCTTGAGATTCCACTTGGCAGCATCTACCTCAATTCCGGTAGATCCCCTGACATTCACTTTCGGATGCGTGCGCTGAACTCGTGCATAAGCAGTCGCCATCCCTGGCGACTGCTTTTTGAGTAATGTAAACAATGTAGCCATAGTACATAAGTATTAAAATCGTCGTTACAAATATACGAAATTAAATCCTTAACTATCTACTAGATGTGTACTAATTCTTCTTTACGCGGCTTTATGGGATTTAATACCAGCTTTTAAGAAATCCACTGATAATCAATAATATAAGAGGTTTTCTATTTAACTTTCGTTAAAGAAAAACCTCTTGGAGTGGAGCATAACGGAGCGAAACTTCTCAATGTGACTGTCGGTTCGGCGACATCGACCATGCTTGCGCATTCTGTGGACGGAAAGGCTAAAAAGTCAGGGACCAAGGCTGTTGCAGCCGGTGAAACTTATTCTGTCGAAGGCGAATATGATGAAATCTGTTTCCATTGTATGGGGACCGACAAATCTGAAAGATGGGAAATGAACAGCATCAAGGTGAGCTATCGCGGCGGATTCGTCGAGGAAGATTTCAAGGGTGCCGAGCGGAAGGAATATGGCCCGCTGGTGAGGGTGGCTTTTCCTTTCAAGGAAGGTTTTGAATCCGGATTCCCTACTACGGACAAGCCATCTTACTATAAATATGGTGTCACTGCCGGTCGTGAAAACCTCCAATGGGGCACTTGGTACGGCTCATTTTCCTGGCAGGGTCCTATCGGCGGAGAACAAAGCGCCCAGCTCCGTATCTATCAGGAAGATCCTGATTATTACGGAAATACGCAATTCGGGCATTTGAAGATGGAATATTTTATCGAGAATCTTTCGAAGGTGAGCTTCAAATACAGGTTCTCGGAGTATTGGCTTACGGCGACAATCTCCTACTGTGAATTCAACTCCACGGAATGGAAGAATCCGCAGCAGATTGCCCTGAAGAAGTATAGCGACAGGGGGCTGGTGTGGGACTTCACTTATGAGCTGGGTTCCAAGGTCAATGCCAAGATCCGCATCGAAATAGACCCGGAAAGCGGCTATGCTACGAGTGGACATCACAATCTTCTTTTCGATGATTTCGTCTTCGAGTAGCCTATTTTCAGATTCCGTACTTCGCTGCAGTTCTTGTCGAATATGCGGATGCTGATACCGTTGTCGTCTATGTGGCAGTCGAGTCTCTGGAGGTCGGCATTGCATAGGATAGGGAATTGTGCCCCTCCGATTGTGCCGGCTTCATTGAATCTATAAAGGTGGATATGGGCGCCGAACATCAGGTCCAGTCCTGCCTAGTTCAGAAGCGGCACGAAGTATTTGCTGACCATCACGTTGCCGTGCCAGCCGTCTTCTTCCGGAGGCATGTGACAGAACGCGATGCGGTAAGCGGCATTTCTGCACTCTTCGCTTTCCAATGTTCGTTTTAACCATTCTGCCTCCTCTTTCACGTACGCGTCAGTTATCATGATGTCCAGATTTCTGACGTCGCTTTCTACCTTGTCTTCTCCGGAGTCCAGGAACAGGAAGAAATATTTTCCGTAAGATACTGAATAATAGGTCTTTCCTGTAGAAGTCTGCCAGTAGTCAAGATATTTGATGGCATCATTGCCCCTGTATTCGTGGTTGCCGCGGACCATATAGAGCGGAGTATCCGAGGCGAACAACTTCGAGGCGCTGCGCATGTAGTGGTTCATGACTACCGGCATGCTGTCGATGGAAGATGTCATGTCACCGTTGAAGCATACGAAATCGTAGTTCTCTTTAGCATCCTTGAAAAGCATCTGAAGTTCGGCATCGTGCTCGTGCATGTCGTTCACTACGCTGAAATCAATGTGGTCGTATTCTTTCGCCTTGGTGGTGACTTTCGTCGGATTCTTGTAAAGATCGAGCCCGTATCCCGCATCGTAAATGATTCTGGCGCGGTTTTCCTGAGAAAGAACGCCTTTGCACATGACTCTGTAACGGTATGTGGTGCCCGGCTTCAGGCCTGTCACGGTCACCTTGTGGAGAGTTCCGATAGGTTTCCTGCCGAATCCGCGGAGGTCGTAATACTTAGGCCTTTCACAGTTGTAGAAATCGGTGCCGTCGTCAGGAGCTACTTCGAGCCAGCCGACTGCCGGACCGGTTGTGGTCCATACCGCTGTAAAGCTGTCTTCTGTAACATTCTGGAGATATGGGCCTCCGTCGACCTTGATTTGAGCCTCTGCGACTAGTGCTGAAAACAGCAATGCGATTGTTAAACCTATGTGTTTCATGCCGGATTGGTTTTTTGGTTTTTCATTTTGTCGTCTATTCGGACGTGATTTCGCATAAATCGATGTGCAAAGATAAGAAAAAAATCATTTTGTTTCATTTTTCATCCTATTTTTCCTGAAAATGTTTTGAAAATGAAAAAATAAACGTAAATTTGTGACAAGTAATGAAAGTTGAAAGCGTTTTTGTTCTGGATGAGGGGATGAAATGAAAGCGATATGAAAGGCGCGAGGCTTTCGCTGAACTTGGAAAGATAATACTATGAGTGGCATTGAAAATGCTCTGGAAAGAGCGAGAGACACCAAAGCGCTGGAATTTGGCGTGGGAGCCATGGAAAAAGTTCCGGCGATGTTCAATAAATTGTTTCCGGGAAAGACAGCTGTCGTAGTGGCAGACAAGAATACTTACGCTGTTGCTGGCGAAGCAGTCTATGGATATCTGAAAAATGCCGGCATCAATACGGAGTCTCCTTTCATTTTCACGGACCCTGAACTTTTCGCCGAGTGGTCATACGTCGGGCAACTGGAAGCATTCCTCAAAGAGCGCGATGTCATTGCCGTGGCCGTAGGTTCCGGTGTCATCAATGATTTGACGAAACTGGTTTCGAGTCATCTCGGAAGACGTTATATAATAGTAGGTACAGCAGCGTCAATGGACGGCTACACCGCTTATGGCGCATCAATTACTTTTGAGGGCAACAAGCAGACATTTGATTGCCCTGCACCTCTCGGAATGGTGCTCGATCCTACTGTTGCAGCCAAGGCACCGGAAGGGATGTCCGCATCCGGATATGGCGACCTTATGGCCAAGGTTCCTGCAGGAGCCGACTGGATCATTGCCGATGCAGTAGGCAGCGAAAGCATTGACCCGTTCGCATTCTCGTTGGTACAGAGCAAGTTGCGTGACGCATTGTCCGATCCTGACGCTGTGGCTGCGGGTGATGTAGAGGCTACCGGAAAATTGGCCGACGGCCTTATCATGAGCGGCTTCGCAATGCAGGCAATGTCTTCAAGCCGTCCGGCTTCAGGCACCGACCACCAGTTCAGCCACTATTGGGATATGGAAGGACTCTGTCATAACGGCAAGCATGTGTCACATGGTTTCAAGGTCTCTATCGGAACTCTCGTTTCTACAGCATGTCTGGAATACCTTGTCGGCAAGGACTTTACGTCAATGGATATCGACAAGGCAGTGGCGCAGTGGCCGGAATGGGAAGAGATGGAGAAGACTATTCATGAGGTATTCGACGGCAAGCCGGGTCACTTGGCAAGAGGTCTCGTGGAGAGCAAGGGTAAGTATACTGACCGCGAAGGTATCCGCAAACAGCTTGAAGCAGTGAAGAACAATTGGCCTGAATTGCGCGAGAAAATCCGCAAGCAGATCATTCCGTTCAATGAAGTATATGATTGTCTGAAACGGGTGGGCGCTCCGTATGAGCCTGAGATGATCGGTGTAAGCCGTGAGAAGCTCCGCAGTACGTTCCGCGCCATTCCGTTCATGAGGAATAGATTTACCGGCATTGACCTGATTTACAGGGCCGGACTTATGGAAGAGGTGGAGAACTACCTCTTCGGTAAAGGTGGAATTTACGAGTGTTGATACATGGTGATTCATTCTTGAATTACCGAACGTTTATGTGTGCTTCTGAGGTTAGGTTTGTCCCCGGAAGTTATGTTGAGGCTGACCATGTGAATGGCCGGCCTCACTGCTTTTCGGGCGGGTCATTATCTCTCGGAAAACCTTGGAAGTAACGTTTTATTTACTAATTTTGATTCGTGGACCAGGGCGGTTCATATTGAGGTTTCGTTACGATAATGTAATGATAATCAATGTGTTGTAAATTATTCTTGCGACTTTTGCATTGGCAGTGATTTGCTTGCGAAACTGAAACCGTTGCGGAATGAAAATCAGACTCGCTTTCTGAGGTTATGAACGAAATTGAAAATATCCTGAAAAGGGTGAGAGATACCAAGGCGCTTGAATTCGGCGTCGGTGCAATGAAAAAAATTCCGGCGATGTTCGACAGCCTGTTTCCGGGGAAAACGGCGGTCGTCGTGGCTGATAAAATCACTTATGAAATTGCCGGGAAAACCGTCCATGGGTATCTTGAAGACGCCGGCATAAATACGGACCAGCCATTCGTTTTCACCGATCCCGGTCTTTATGCTGAATGGTCTTATCTGGAGCAGCTCGAATCATATCTGAAGGAACGGGATGTCATCGCGGTCGCGGTAGGTCTAGGTGTCATCAATGATTTGACAAAACTGGCTTCCTATCATCTCGGAAGGCGTTATATCATAGTCGGAACGGCAGCTTCCATGGACGGCTATACTTCTTACGGTGCCTCCGTCACATATCACGGCAACAAGCAGACCTTCGATTGTCCGGCACCTCTTGGCATGGTGATGGATCCGGCCGTTGCCGCAAAGGCTCCTGCCGGAATTACGGCATCCGGTTACGGTGACCTTATAGCGAAAATCCCTTCCGGTGCTGATTGGATTATTGCTGATGCGGTCGGTAGCGAAAGCATTGATCCATTTGCTTTCTCGTTGGTTCAGAAGAATTTGCGCGACGCGCTTTCCGATCCTGATACCGTGGCTGCCGGCGATGTGACTGCTGTCGGCAAACTTGCGTATGAATTGATCATGAGCGGATTCGCCATGCAGGCGATATTGTCCAGCCGTCCAGCGTCGGGATCTGAACACCTTTTTAGTCATTATTGGGATATGGCGGGCCTCTGCCATAACGGCAGGCATGTGCCGCATGGCTTTAGCGTGGCTATAGGTACGCTCGTTTCGGTTGCTTGTATGGAATACCTTATGAGCAAGGATTTTACGACAATTGATATTGATGCGGCAGTGGCCAAATGGCCGGAATGGGATGATATGGAGAAGCATATACGCGAAGTGTTCGAAGGCATGCCGGACCATCTTGCCCGTGGTCTGGTGGAAAGCAAATCCAAGTATGTCAGCCGTGACATCATCCGTAAACAACTCATGGCGGTAAGAGATAATTGGCCTGAACTCAGCGGCAAGATCCGGGACCAGATTCTTCCTTTCAATGTCGTCAGGGATTGTCTTAAACGTGCCGGCGCTCCATACGAACCGGAAATGATAGGCGTCAGTCATGAGAAACTCCGGAAGACATTCCGCGCCATCCCGTTCATGCGGGACCGGTTCACCGGCATTGACCTGATTTATCGCGCCGGCCTTATGGACGAGGTGGAAGCTTACCTTTTCGGCAAAGGCGGGATTTACGGGTGCTAGTCCCTGGTTTGTGCGGGGATTTCGATACTTGAATAAACAAAAGAGGCTGGCCATGTAATTTGGTCAGCCTCAATTCTATATGAGTTGCTGTTATTTGCTCTGTGCAATCGCAGCCTGCGCAGCGGCGAGACGTGCGATAGGAACACGGAATGGTGAGCAAGATACGTAGTCGATGCCGATCTTGTTGAAGAACTTGATGGAATCAGGATCTCCACCGTGCTCTCCGCAGACACCGCACTTGAGCTCAGGTCTCTTGGAGCGACCGCTCTGGATACCATATTCCACGAGCTTGCCGACACCCTTGGTGTCGATAGTCTTGAACGGATCTGCATCCAGGAGCTTGTTTCCGAGATATTCGCCCATGAATGTTCCTACGTCATCACGTGAGAAACCGAATGTCATCTGTGTGAGGTCATTGGTACCGAATGAGAAGAACTGTGCGGTACGGGCCATCCTGTCACCGGTAAGAGCGGCACGAGGGATCTCGATCATCGTACCGAACTGGTAGTGGATGGTGGTGCTGTACTTGCCTTCAACCTCTGCCTTTACCCTGTCGCAGATAGCCTTCTGGAAGCTGAGCTCACGAGCTGAAATTGTTACAGGAATCATGATTTCAGGAATCGGGTTGAAACCTTCTGCCTGAAGTTCTGCAGTAGCTGTGAAGATAGCCCTGTACTCTACCTCTGCAATCAGAGGGAATGACACGTGAAGACGTACTCCACGGTGACCCATCATAGGGTTGACCTCGTGCAGGGACTCGCCACGTTTCTCGATTTCCTCTACGGTTACGCCGAGCTCTTTGGCCAATTCTGCTTTCTTCTCTTCAGTTCTAGGAACGAACTCGTGGAGAGGCGGGTCGAGCAGACGGAATACTACAGGCTTGCCGTCCATGATCTTGAGGGTGCCCTTTACAGAAGCCTTGATGAATGGTTCAAGCTCTGTAAGTGCTTCCTTTCTTTCTTCATCTGTATCGCAGAGAATCATCTTGCGGAGTTTTGCAAGCGGAGTCTCTGAATTCTTGCCGTAGAACATATGCTCAAGACGGAACAGACCGATACCTTCGGCGCCGAATGAAAGAGCCTTTGCAGCATCTTCAGGTGTGTCGGCATTGGTACGGATTCCGAGCTTGCGGAACTTGTCGGCGAGAGCCATGAACTTCACGAACAGCGGATTCTCGGAAGCGTCCATCGTCTCGATCTGTGCGTTGTAGACGAGACCCTTGGTGCCGTTGAGGCTGAACCAGTCGCCTTCCTTGAACTGCTTGCCGTGGCCAGCGAAAGTCACGATCTTGTTTTCGAGGTCAATGTGCATTGCATCGCAACCTACGATACAGCATTTGCCCCATCCGCGTGCTACGAGAGCAGCGTGAGAAGTCATACCTCCACGGATGGTAAGGATACCTGCAGCTGCGCGCATACCCTCAATGTCCTCAGGAGAAGTCTCTTCACGGACGAGGATGACCTTCTTGCCATCTGCGGCGGCCTTTACGGCATCCTCAGGAGTGAACACGAGTGTTCCTACCGCTCCGCCCGGAGATGCAGGAAGACCCTGTGCCATAACCTTGGCCTTCTTCTCTGAAGCCGGGTCGAGGATTGGGTGGAGAATCTCGTCGAGCTGTGCAGGAGAAACACGCATTACGGCGGTCTTCTCGTCGATCATACCCTCTTCGAGCATGTCGATCGCCATCTGGAGGGCAGCGAGACCGGTTCTCTTGCCGATACGGCACTGGAGCATCCAGAGGTGACCCTCCTGGATGGTGAACTCGATGTCCTGCATATCGTGGAAGTGCTCCTCAAGTCTGATTCTGATCTCGTCGAGCTCCTTGTAAACCTCAGGCATTGCCTTTTCGAGGGACTCGAGATCCTTGTTCTTCTCTGTCTTGGTGGCCTCGTTGAGCGGGTTAGGGGTGCGGATACCTGCTACGACATCCTCTCCCTGGGCGTTGATGAGCCACTCTCCGTAGAACTTGTTGTCTCCGTTTGCAGGGTTACGTGAGAACGCAACACCGGTAGCGGAAGTATTGCCCATATTGCCGAATACCATTGACTGTACGTTCACTGCCGTGCCCCAGTCATCTGGAATTTTCTCAATCTTTCTATATGTAATGGCGCGTTTTCCGTTCCATGACTTGAATACGCCGCCGATAGAACCCCAAAGCTGCTCTTTTGCAGTGTCAGGGAAATCTACGCCGAGAACTTCTTTAACCTTGGCCTTGAACTGGTCGCAAAGATCCTTGAGCTCTTCAGCCGTGATATCGGTGTCAGAGGCATAACCTTTGGCAGCCTTGAGCTCTGACATCATCTTGTCGAGCTGCTGGCGGATTCCCTTACCGTCCTCAGGCTCAATGCCTTCTGCTTTCTCCATAACGACGTCGGAGTACATCATGATGAGGCGGCGGTAAGCATCGTAAACGAAACGAGGGTTGCCGGTCTTCTTGATCATTCCCGGAAGAGTCTCAGAGCAAAGTCCGATGTTCAGGATGGTGTCCATCATACCAGGCATTGAACTTCTTGCGCCTGAACGGCAGCTCACGAGGAGCGGATCGTTAGGATCGCCGAATTTCTTGCCCATGATTTTCTCTGTAGCCTCAAGTGCTTCAGCCACTTCTTGTTTCAATGCATCTGAATAGCCTCCTCCGAGAGCGTAATACTCTGCACAGCACTCAGTTGTGATAGTGAAACCAGCCGGAACCGGCATGCCGAGCAGGTTCATCTCGGCCAGGTTAGCTCCTTTTCCTCCAAGGAGTTCGCGCATGGTGCCATTGCCTTCAGCAGTCTTGCCACCGAAGCGATACACCCTTTTTTTGTTCTCTAACATATTTTTAAAACAGGTTTTTTGTTTTTCGAAATCGAAGTTTTCCTTAAAGGATGCAAATTTAATCATTTTATACATGCATTGCAAGAAAAACTTACTTGCCTCTATGTCCCTTCTCGTAAAGCTCGATGGAATTGATGATGTTCTGCCATACGCTGTACAGTCCTCCTGCGACGGAAGTCACCGGAGTCAGATACGAATAGCCGAGCCATATCAGGAAGCCGGTGTTTTTCTGTCCAAGTGCCTGGCCGGCGGTGATTTCATCAGAAGACCGTTCTTCTTCCGACTCCTTCCTTCCGACTCTTCCTGCAGCCTTTCCGACACCGAACTGGATGACCGTACAAGCCAGCGAAATGACACCTATCAGCACTACTATCCAGAAAGATATATGGCTGAGTACCAATGCTCTGGTGGCAAGAAAAATCGCCAATGTCAGCGAAATGCCCCAGAAATAGAAAGCCCATTCTGTGTACCTCATCAGCCAGCGCTGGAGTCTCCGGGCAGTATATCTGATGAGCCATGCCAGAAGCAGCGGTAAAACCAGCAGCGGGAAAATCTTCATGCAGATCGCGATGAAACTCTCGAAGAAGGTCGCGTCCGACTCAGTATTGAATATAGGTATGACCAGAGGAATTACGACCGCTACCGCAATGTTGATGAGCACGACGTATGAAACGGTGTCCGACAGGCGTCCGCCAAGTTTCCCGGTAATCACTCCAGCAGCTGCTGCCGTAGGGCAGATGAAACACAGCATTGCGCACTCTGTCAATATTTTAAGGTCTCCGTCAGGCATCAATGTCGCAAGCCATGTGAACAATATGAACATGACAATCTGGAAAGCCAGCGCGATGAAATGCCAGCGCCGGAACCTCAGATCGTGCGGTGAAATCCTGTTGAACTGTAGAAATAGCATGATTGCGATGAGTGCCGGTTGGACTCGTTTCGCAAAAATCGAGAAAGAAGGCTCCACGTCAGATGCCAGCCAGGGCACATAATGGAGTGCCAAATAAGATGCCGCCCCCGTGAAAATTGCCAGGGGCAGCATCCATTCCTTTATGAAATTGAGTAATTTGTCCTTTGCCACAATAACCTCCCTACAACAGCTTGGCCGCTATGTCCGACAATTCGCTGCGCTCTCCCTTCTTCAGGAATACGTGTTCGAAAAGCTTCTGTCCGGCCATCTTTTCCCCGAGATGCGTAAGACCGTTCGACCACTGGTCCAGATAAGGCTGGTCAATCTGGAAGATGTCGCCCGTAAACACCATCTTGGTCCCTTCACCTGCCCTCGTGATGATCGTCTTGATTTCATGCGGAGTCAGGTTCTGTGCCTCGTCAATGATGAAATACGCCTTGCCCAGACTCCTTCCCCTTATATACGCAAGCGGTGTTATGAGCAATTTCTCGTCCTTCAGAAGGCTCTCGATGTGCTGGTATTCCCGGCTGCTCGGTCTGTACAATGCCTTGATTACGTTGAGGTTGTCCATCAGCGGCTGCAGGAAAGGACTCATTTTGCTCTTCTCGTCGCCAGGCAGGAAGCCGATATCCTGATTTCCCAGAATTACGGTCGGTCTGGACAGGATTATCTGGTCGAAATCCCGCTCCTGTTCCAGAGCCGCCGCCAGCGCGAGCAATGTCTTTCCCGTTCCGGCACCTCCGGTCAATGACACCAGCTGAATCTTCTTGTTCAGGCATGCGTCCAATGCGAATTTCTGTTCGTCATTCCTCGGTTTGATTCCGCTGGCTTCCCGCTTCCTGACCAGAATGATCTTGTCAATGTCGGCGTCATATCTTGCGCAGATTATTTCGTCTCCATGAGTCGTCCGTTGTATCTTGAAAAGCTGATTCGCAGATGGTTTGGTCTTGCATAGCCCCTTCCAGTCGACGGTGTTGTGCTGACCGTATGCCAGTTCCTGTACCACTTCGTCCGGTGCGTCCGTGATGAACTGCACTTCTTTCTGCGAGAACTCCACCTTGTTTTCTTCCACGCGGTCAGTCAAGTAGTCCTGCGCCACCATTCCAGCCGCCTTTGCCTTCATTCTCAGGTTTATATCCTTGGTTACCAGCGCCACGAAACGGTCGGGATTGTTGTCCCTGACCCAGATTGCGGTAGCCAGAATCCTGTGGTCCTGGGTGTCGTCATGGAAAAGTTCTTTCATGCTGTCAGGAAAAGGATGGTTCGGCTCTATCTTGATGTTTCCCAGACCTTTGCCGATAGGCACGCCGTCTTTTCCGAACATTTTCCCTTCGGTGAGACGGTCGATGTCTCTCATGAATCCTCTAGCATTGAAACTCAACGCGTCCGTGCCCTTTTTGAACTTGTCCAGTTCTTCCAGCACGGCTATCGGTATGACAATATCATTGTCCTGAAACTTTCGGATGGCCTTGTAGTCATGCAGAACGATATTTGTGTCCAGGACGAATATCTTCGGTTTCCTGGCTCCGTCCCCCTTTGCGGGGACATTGGCGTACCTGTTGATCATGTCTGAATATTTTAAACACGCATTATCCTAATCTTCTCCCTCCGGGACAATGTCCTCCTGACCGAGCAGAGACTGAAGTATGCCCGCCACGCCGTCCTGATTGCCGCTGGTTATCCTCAGCCCCGGTTTCCCCGGATGACCGATGGGGTAATAAGCCACATCCTGGAGCAGCATTTCGGCATCCACGTAGTCGAAGTCGCTGTCGCGGATTTCCACCACTGCACCCGGGACCTCGCTGAAAAGAATCCTGGTGATGTCGGTTTCCCCATACGAACGGCAGATTCCTGAGATGTCGGCGTCAATGCCGGCTGTCATACCGTTGCTCATCCTGTTCAATGTCGCAATGAGCCCTCCCGGACCTGTCGCCGCGCCCGAAACTATCACGCCGTCTTCCACGAACTCTCTCACCACTTCGAAACAATCTATGAAATAATCCGAGTCCATGATATCCGGAGCCTTTCCACCAGCCAGGCCTGTCTTCTCTGCCAGCAATGACCCGCCAAGTCGGAACTTACATGTATCGAAAGGAATGTATATCAGCCAGTTGCCGATATTGTCCGATACGTGGACCTGGCACTTTCTGCTTTTTCCCAATACTGGCGAAGATGTCCTGAACGGGAGTTCGCACAGTGGCAATGCCGGATTCATGTCCGGGGTGTTCATGATTTCCCGGTCAATGGTCTCCGCAATGTCTATCGGCTCGTCTGAATCATCGGCGCTCTGTATGTTTTCGCTTTTTTCAACGTAGATATTGAACTTCATCCGGCATCCTTCTGTCTTGCCATCATCTTGTGTGCCAGTGACTTCCTGAAAGTGATATCCGCCCAGTCTGATATCCAGCATGTCCAGATAACTGCAAGCCGCCTCCACGGACTTGTAGAAGGCGGTCATATCGCCGACTTCCGAGGTCTCCCATTCCCATGTGATGTCAATGATGAGGTCATCCAATCTGAAATGGCCTGTTTTCCAGATAGTCCGGATCAATCCGGTCGCGATTTCCGCACGTGTGGTCTCTTCCGGGAAGAATCTCGGGATATTTCGTGGCTTGAGGGTGGAAGATGTCACCTCGCCGAGATATTCGAATATCTTTTCCGATGAAAAGGCATTGCTCTCAGGTGACGGATCTACACTCTCGTCGATCAGCGGCTCAGCGGCCGTTCCATTAGACTTGTCTGTATCTGTCTGATAATCATTATGTTCTAGGTTTGCAGCCGGATGACTTCTATGAAATTCTCCGACAGCTTCTTCCAATATCTGCCTCGGGGTCAGTTCCATTCTGGCTCCGTCGATGATGTATTCCGAATCAAGTGCAGGCACAAATTCCCTCATATCTCTTTCTTCAATGTTCCCTCAAATGTAATAAATTTCCGCGTCATTTCATCTGTAATTGTTATCTTTATGACCACAATCTGAGGAAAAATGAGGAAAATCGAAGTCTGTTGCACATCCGTGGAGGATGTCGTGGAAGCTTATGAAGGTGGCGCCATTCGCGTGGAGCTTTGTTCTGCAATCAGTTGCGGCGGCGTGACGCCCAGTCGGGGCCTGATAGCTGAAGCTGTAGCGGCCGCGTCGGGCACCGTTATTCCGCGCATCAAGGTCAATGTCCTCATCCGTCCGAGGGAGGGGAGTTTCGTCTATTCCCCGTCCGAAGTCAGGACAATGATTTCCGATATAGAGTTTTGTCGCAATGCCGGTGTCGACGGCGTTGTCATAGGTGCATTGACCCCGGAAGGGAACATTGACATGGACTCGTGCCTCCGCATGGTTGCTGCCGCAGGCCCTTTGAGCATGACATTTCATCGTGCCTTCGATGTCTGCCTGAACCCGGAAAGTGCTCTGGAACAGATAATTGACCTTGGCTGTGAACGTTTGTTGACCTCCGGTCAGCAGCCCAAGGCCCTGGCCGGCGCATCAATGATTGCAGGTCTGGTGAGGCAGTCTGCCGGACGTCTGACAGTTATGCCCGGCTCCGGTATAAATCCTGACAATGTTGCTGAAATAGAGCGCATTACCCATGCGACGGAGTTCCATTCTACTGCCCGCGCAGCCGTACCGGACCCGGACCTGCATCACGTTCCTGAACTCGGTTTCGATGAGCCGGCAGTTTCACCGGGTCTCATCCTCCGGACCTCCCGCGATGTGGTCCGTTCATTGGTAGGTTAGATTCCTGCGATGACTGTCCTGATCTGGGATGCGAGCGAGGTGTTGTAGCCTGTCGAGATGTAGACGATGCGGCCGAAACTGTCGCACATCGCGATTACCGGCAGCGTTTTCGATTCGCTGTGGCATCCGTTGCACAACATGTCCCTGATTTCAGATCCGGTGTCTATGCCGAAATGTATATTGCTGCCGTCCAATGCTTTGGCAAGCTTGTCGACATTGGTCCCGCTCTGCCCGAAAACCATAACCGGCCGTCCCCATTGGCCCAATTCCGGGAGCATTGACTGGACATCCCTTATGGCATGATTGCTCGGTTCGTCTCCGTCGCCGAAGACCATGGCCAGGAAATATCCGCGCCCCGTGGTGCTCAATATTGACTTCTTCACAGCAGTGCTGCCGTCGCCTTCTACTGGGGTGTACAATGCCTCCGGGTCCATGGCTCCGATGACGCTGATTTCCTCTTTACTCTCCCTCATAACCAACTGTACGTCAGTGTTTTTTCCTTTCTCGACGCGGAATGTCGTCATTCTTGCCAGTACCTTTCCGCTGGCAAGCCTGGTCCCGCTGGTCAGCAGGTATGTTCCGGCATCCAAAGTGAACGGCGTGCTGAATCTTTTAGCTGAAGCGTCAGCTCCCAGCTCGGTAGCATCCCCATCCTCGAAATCAAGCAGTCTCCGCTGCCCGTCCTGAATCCGGCTCAATGTAAAATGGCGGTAATATTCCGGATTGTCCAGTGTGCCTTTACCCGGGACATAGTTCATGGTCATCGTTCCTTTTTCGGAAATAGTTCCCAATGCGGCACTCTCTGCGGTGATGTCGACCCATTCATTGTCAATCATATACTGAGCCTTTCCGGTCATCTGGTCTACTCTTGCCGGTATTCCGAATGTCCTCAATGCCGCTACCGTAAATATGTCTTTCGACCTTCCGTCCGCCATGCGGATTCGCAATGTTCCCGCCGGGGTGGCTTGTAACCTTCTGGTGTTCAGGCTGTCCGCTATCGCAATGCTGTCCCTGGCCCAAGTGATGATCTCGTTCACCAAAGCCCTGGCGTCATCCTCGTCATTGATCTCGCGCGCGTTTATATAAGGAGAAAGCGCCTCGTGGATCTCCGTGTGGAACGGCTGTAGAAATTCCCCGTTTATGCGGGGACAAAGCACATAATTGAAATAGATTTCATCTTTCTTGCTGAGGGTATTCGGCTTGGCGGCAGTGGTCAACGCGTCCCAAAGCACTTCGCATTTCGTGTCACGCAAGTCCTTGCGGCTTAGTGTCTTGAGCATCTCCAGGCCGTCATGCAGACGGTCATTTTCATTGGCCTTTGCGATGAAATTCCTGATTTCCCTCCAGTTTCCCTTCGCATCCGTCAGCTGCTTGTATGCGTCTTCCGGCATTCCCGCCAGTCCGAGACGTTCCTCAGCATTGTCCCGAGTCGTGAAAGTCGCTGTGTATGAGTGCCTCAGCGAGTCTTCGCGCGCGAGCCGTACCTTGTTCGCGGCAATCGCCTCCTCACTCGCTTCCGCCGGAATCCTGCCGTTCGCAGGAGGGTTCATGTCAATGTCAATCTCCATCGGATCCGCATCCGTATGGTCCAATGTGATGGTGATTCCGCAGTTTTCAATGCCTTCCGTATGGAGCTTTCCGATTCCGTAACGTCCGTCATATGAGGCCCATACGAACATGTCGCCGATTCCTGTGTGGAGTATTGCCTGCCCCTTGTCGTCGGTTTTCAATGTCACTGCCGGGAACATTTCACCATAGTTGTAAATGCAGAATCCGACGTCGGCACCGGTTACGGGTTTGCCTTCGGAATCATTGACAGTCACTATATTGCGTCTTGTTTTCACATAGTTGCCGATGACATTGATTTCTGTGAAGCTGGCGGTACGGCGGATTACGTCTTCAGGGCCGCGGTAGTCGCCGAATACGAGCGTGTGCATCAGCATTGCCCTGGCCGCAGGCTCATTGAACCAGGCCATATTGAGTTCCGGTTCCGGCTCGCAAGCGCCTAGGAATGACCATTTTCCGTCTGTCCATACTTCCACCCAGGCGTGGTTGTCATCCGTATGGGCCCATCTTGGCGTGTAGACCTGGCGCGCCGGGATTCCGACGGTGCGCATGGCTGCCACGGTGAATGTCGACTCTTCTCCGCATCGTCCTTCGCCGTTCAGAATCGATGCGAGCGGTGAAAATGTTCTGGCATCCGATGGCGTGTATGTCACTTTTTCATGGCACCAATGATTGATTTCCAGTGCCGCGTCATGCATTGACAGCCCCTCCACGCGTGCCTTCAGCGTGTCGTAATACATTGTCCTGAAATCGTCAAGCCGCTCGTTGTTCACTCTGACGGGCAGCACGAAGTGCCTGAACATCCGGTCGTCCAGCTGCTTTCCCCACGGCATTTCCCGTCTGGCTCTCAGCGCCACTTCCGCATTGTCCCGGAAAAAGTCCTCGCTGTAATCGCCCTTGTCCGCGATGCTCATATATTCATAAAGGAAGTCCACGGCCTCTCCGACCGTCATTTCTCTCTTGCATCCGCCTAATATACATGCGGCCGCCGCCAATGTCAGTGTTATTTTCTTTAGTGTCATATTTTCCGTTGTTCACGAATGCAATAGTATGCAAAAAATTTCTGAAATGAAACAATTGCGGAGAATTGTTCGTGCAAGTGATCGGACGGATTCCTTTAATTGCGGCACGAAGCCATACCTTTTCGTTGAATTCCATAAATAACTCCTTTTGTAATTCATGTACAATGAAAGGAGTGAAAACTTACACTTGAACTCCTCTTCCTCCATCACTTCATGGAAAAGTCTGGCGACTTCGGCAGGAGGGTTATGGAAGGCACCGCATCCGAAGGCGCCGAGTACGAGGGCGTCATGTCCATGGAGAAGGCCTATGCGGAAGCTCGTGCGGATCCTGCATCGTGTAATGTCGAGGGCCTCCTGAGGCATGTGTCCTTCAGCAGTGAGCTTTATGGAATATCTTCCGTCGAGATTCAGGGCGGCGCAGGATACCACGGCAACATTGTACGGGTCCTCCATCATCGTGCAGTCTGAGGTCTGACGAAAGATGGCTGCGTTCTTCTTTTTGCGCTCGTCGATAGCTGAATCAAATGTTCTATATCCCATGACTTAATTGTTTTTCAAAATGTAAGCTAGTCGCAAGTTTTCCTGTTGCTATATACTATACAGAATTGCTTCGCCAATCTTACATAGATTTTCTGTTTTTTTTACTTTTTTGTGTTTTCGGCAAATTTGAACGTAATTTGTGCCCGAATACATAAACCAATGGCAAAGAAAAGGTTCCGGATTACGGAGAAAGACTTCCTCCTTGCCAACCGGAAGGCCTCGAGAGAGGAGGAAATCGCAAAGTACGGCAAGCAGATAATGTTCCGTACGACAACTCAGAAATCCAAGAAGGTCTATGACCGCAAGCGTCTGAAAAAGGCAGGCATCAATTCCGATGACCTGCCTTTAATGATTTTTTCGTCTTTAGTAATCCTTAAAAAATAACTTGGTAATCTTTGCTCGTCTTTTCGGTCTATATTCCTTTTCTCATCAGTCGTGTACGTCCAGTACACTCCATCTTCGAAAAGAAATCTATCCTCGAAAATACTTCTCAAATCTTTACCAACTTATTTTTTAACGCTTACTTAGCGAAAAACATAGTTTTTTATAAACTGCGCTTTAGAAATAAGTTTACTTGATTCGCCAAGAGTTAACATTCCTTTCTTTGCTGCAGTAATTTGCTCCTATGCACACCACTTCTCTACTGTCATCATTGAACTTGTCAGCATAGCCCATGTCCTCAATTTGTTTAAGAGCAATATCAGCGGAAGAATTGAACTTGAATTCGAAGATGTAGATGTACCTGTCCGTCCGGATTGTCATGTCCATCCTTCCCTTGCTGGTGTGTTCCTCCACTTCTGCATAGAAGCCACAAAGTGTCGTGAGGATATACATCACGCTTTGGAAGTGTCTCTCCTGGTCCGGCTGGAGTTCATAAGGGCAGTTGGAAAGGAATGCCTGCAGGCGGACCATAAATCCCTCGATATCCTTATTTCTGAGACACAGTACAAATTGGCTAATCTCAAATCCGGATTTTGTTTTCTCGACATTGGTATAGTATGGAATAAGAAACTTCACGAAACCCTCTTCCACCTCTTTGTTCGGATACCCCAGTTTGTATAGGCTGAACTCCTTGTCATACCCTTTTATCGTCAGATATCCGCTCTGATATATCACTGGGATTGGATTGGTGGAATCCGAGTCGATGCTGTTCAGTTCATCGGCTGTCGGTTCCTCCTTCTCGAGATCGGAAAGGTTGTAGTTATGTTTCTTGAGCAGTTCGACAAGGTATGTCGGGGTTCCGGTCTCGAACCAGTACGAGCCAAGCTTCTTCTTGTCAAGTGCATTAAGGATGCTGAACGGGTTATATATACCAGGTGTGTCATCTTCGCTGAAATGGTATCCGTCGTAGTTCTCCTTCAGCATGGCATAGGCATCTTCCGGCTGTATGCCGATATTCATGGCCAGGTCTTCAACTTCTCCTGATAGATTGCTTCGGAGCTCCTTCTCCGTCAGCCCGCAGATATCATAGTATCTCGGATCCATTGAGATGTCATTAAGGTGGTTCAGGTCGCTGAATACGCTGACCTTGCCGAACTTCGTGACTCCAGTAAGGAAAGCGAACTGAATGTATCTGTCACAAGATTTTAAGGCACTATAGAAACTCTTGAGAGTGGAGCGGTATTCATCCTGGAGAGCATTGTTGCCGATTGCTTGCAGGACAGGTTTGTCGTATTCGTCCACAAGGATGACCACTCGCTTCCCAGAATGCTCGTAAGCCTTTTGAATGACAGCAGAGAATCTTGGGCCATAATATTTGTTTTGGGACGTCAAACCATACTTGACTTCTTCTTTTTGTAGAAAATCGTTAAGAATGTAGTCTAAGGCATCCAAATTCTCATATTTCTGTGTGTTCAGGTCTAGATGCAGCACAGGATATTCAATCCAATCCTTTTCCATGCTATCAATCTCCAGGCCTGAAAATAAATCTTTCCTCCCAAGAAAATATGCCTCAAGTGTTGACAGGAACAGGCTCTTTCCGAAACGCCTCGGACGGGAGAGAAAATAGTAGCATCCCGACTTGGCAAGACGGTAGATGATCTCGCTCTTGTCAATGTATTTGTATCCCTCGGTGCGCAATTTAGCGAAGTCCTGGATCCCTATTGGTAATTTGCTATTCATCTTATTACTATATTACAACCTTTCCATAATCTCGTCTGCAAGTGCCTGTAAATTCTTTGATCCGTTGGCTTCAGGCTATGCACTGACTACATCGGTGAACTCGAAAGCTGTCTTTCCAACGCATCCCTTATGGTTCACAATAGCGATAATCTTTGCCTTTTTCATGGCGAGTAGATTGTGAAATATACGAAGATAGTAATAAATGTGATATGTTACTTAAAATATTTCTCTTTGTCGGTGCAGATAGCATTTAAATATGACGACCTCTCTAGGAAAGTCTGGCTTACATGGCTTTTCTATATTATTTCGCATTTCTTGTGTGTTTTTTCCTATATTTGGTTTGAAAACATAATTATATGGACAGCCAAGATATCAGAGGATTATTGAAAGAGGTCTTCCAGCACATTGAACAACGAATTGATTCAGGAGAGGACTACAGCGTTCTTGAGACGGCTATTAAAGGGAACGAGGAGATGATGCACTCATCCGTAATCGCTTCTCTTTTGGATACCCGAGGGTCTCATGGCCAGAAATGCCGTTTCCTGGAACTCTTTTTGGAATACGGACTCTGAACGGTTCGCCGCATGGAAATATCCGAAGTGCGGGAAAAAAAGCCTTCTGTCTCCAGATGACGACATTTGGGAACTTGCATGCAGTAAGAATACTGATGCCGTTTCATGCAGTCTACTCTTACAGCTTTCAGCTGAATTTATAGATATTGTGCGAAAACTTGCCTGACAGATTTCGAGTTGCATCGGCGACTTAGTATGCGTTAAGGATTAATTGATAGCCCCGGCTGCCGCTTTTTGGCGGTGTCGGGGTGTATTTTTGTTTCATGATGGAACGGAGAAGTTCTCATACGTGAATACGAAGAAAATAACTATATGATATGGATGAAATGTTGTTTTGCAGAAATGCTGAAAATGGAGAGATGACGTTGCCGCTGGCCATAGGCAGGGACGAGAACGGCAGGCCTCTGTGGCTGGACCTTGCCGCGGCTTCCAATATCCTTTTGGCGGGATGCACGAAACAGGGAAAGTCCGTGGCAATGAATGCGATGATTGCTTCGCTCATGCTGCTTAAAGGACAGGAAGAAGTGAAGTTCATATTCATTGACCCTAAACGGGCGGAACTTGCGGTCTGGGCGGGAACTGCCGGCAGCCGATATGCGGGTGGAGAGTCCGAAGCCAATGCTGAACTGGACAGGCTGACGGTCGAACTTGACAGCCGGCTTTCAGGATTGGCAGAAGATTCTCGGCGAAAGTATCCGAAGATAGTGGTGTTCGTAGATGAGTATGCCGATCTTATGGATTATTGCTACAAAGGTAAAAAGACTGCCGCGTTCAAGAATATCGTAGGCTTGTCCAAAGCGGGAAATGCAGTGGGGATTCACATGGTCATTTCGACGAATCGCGTTTCCGGGAAAGTGATAACCAAAGAGATAAAGGAGAATTTCCCTATGAGGATTGGATTCCGCATGTTGGACAAGCGCGATTCCATAGCCGTTTTGGATAGGCCCGGAGCGGAGCGGCTTGACGGAAATGGCGACATGCTTCTGCTTCGCGGGCCTGATGTGGAAAGGGTGCAGGGCACGTTCCTCTCCACTGATGAATGCTCTTGGCCATAAGTCTATGATTTTACAGGTACAAAGTTATTGACGCATGCTGCCAAAATGTGGCAGCGTCCTTCTTCTTGTTGCTATATACTATACATAATTGCTTCGCCAATCTTACATGGAATCTCTAATTTTTTTATACCGCTGTGCCGCTGCCCCGCGCCACGCCAGCCACGTTTCATTCCACGACGTGCGTGTTAAAACGTTTTCTGCTCACGTCACCACGAAAATAGCCCCTGTCGTGCGTGAAACGTGGCTTTTTACGCACGGCAGGGCCACACCGAGCTTCACAACACCTCCCCCGGTGTCGCAGTGCCATGTCTATTCGGGGAGAAGGACCCCTCGCTCCGCTGCTCTATCCGACTCCATTCTGTAGAACAATAAAAAAATCAGTGCCCCCAGAATGCCGTCCGGCAATGATGAGAACACTGATATTTTTATGATACGACGAACACTACATCATCGGTGGAGGAGGACCGCCAGGCCCGCCATGTCTTGGACCGCCCGGCCCGCGCATGTTATTGGAAGCCTTGCTCATGTTGCCGAACCTCCAAGTCAGCGACAGAATTACATAGCGGCCCAACGTGTTGTTCCACGTCTCGGTATGATAGTTCGCTGAATCACTTACGGACAAGTTCTTCGACTGGTTCAGCAGGTCGTATGCCTTCAGGGCCAATGTGAACCTGTTCTTGAACAGAAGCTTGGTGATTTCGGCATTGAGGATGTACTCATCCTCCTGAGGAGTCGCATAGCCCCTGTACCAGTTGTAGTTGAAATCAGAAACGAGCCCAAGACCTCCTGGAATCGTCCAGTTCATTGACGCTGACACCTGGTTGTTGCGGGTCACATTCATATTGGCAGACGAAATCGTGTACCAGGACTTTGCGATTCTTGAACGTCCGGAACCAGTAAGTTCCACGAAATTGTTCCGATATGTAAGCTTCAGCCTCTGGGTGAAATTCATCGTCTGCGTCAAGTTCTTGATGAACAAGTCACTCTTGTTCAAATCAGGGAAATCCTCATTGAACTTCACGTAATCGAACTCGTCGCCGTCATAATATTTGCTGGTGTCGAACGAACTCTTGCCCACGTAGGACGCTGATTTAGACCAACTTCCCGACGTCATCGAAGAAATGCTGAAATTCGACTTGGCAATCGGAGCATTGACGAACACCCTTGCGCTTGCATTGCCGGATGTAGGACCGTTTACAGGCAGGGAGAACGAAGTACCATTGGTATTGTACCAGCTGGCATATACGATAGGGGACTGCACGAAACCACCCGACAAATTACCATAGACCGACAAGAACTTCTTCTTGTTCGAGTATCCCAGGCGCATCCTCATATCATGGCTGAAATACGGTTTCAGGTAAGGATTACCGAGAGAAACATTGAGCGGATTGGAATTGTCCGGAACCGGCATGAGCTGCGATGTCGTCGGCTGGGACGAACGTCCGAAATAGAATCCGCGCACATTCGTGTTGTCATTGATATCATACCAGAGCATTGCCGAAGGCGACCAGTTCACGACGGTATTGTCGTAACTCTTGCCGTTGGTCTCATTGTGCGTGATCGTCGGAATCACCGAAGCGCCGACCTGCGCGCGGAACTTGTCCTTCTGGTACATGAAATTGAAACCCGCGCGATGCGTCTGATACTGGTTCAGAATATCGCTGGAATACGTGTCGTTGCGCACCATTCCGTCCTTGATGAACTCCATCTTCTCGATGTCAGCACCGGCAGCCGAATCATAAGTATCCTTAGTTGACTTGTTCTGGCTCCATTTGTACTGATAATTCGCCTCCAGGTAAAAACCCGCGCCCAGCGGCTCAGTATACACCAGACGGCCGCTCAATGACGACGCGCGTGAATTCTGCGAGTACCACTGATTTACCGACTCCAGCTCATCTGCAGCGCCGTCAACGCCAAAGGTTTTTGTCAATGACTGATTCAGGCCCGTGAGATCGTTGTTGCTGAAATTATAATCCACGTTCAGGGACAATGTCCTTCCGGGTATGCCGAGTTTCTGTCTGAAGAGGAAGAAACCATTGGCCGTCCAGTTGTCATTGTCGCCGACATTGCGGTTGAAACCCTCGTTCTTCGCGGTCGATTCCGTGGCGCCTGCAGCCAGGCCGTCAGTAGTGAATTTCGAATACTCGTTGAAATTACCCTTTCCGAAATTGAACTGCGGCTGGAAAAGTATGGAAGTGTTGTCCGAGAACTTATGCTCCAGACGGGCACCGAAACGATGTCCGTCAGTCTTGTTCAGACTGAATCCGTCATTATTGTAAATGAGGCTGGAACCATCATCCAGGAACGTGGTCTTTTCACTCCTTTCCTGGACATCGTTTTTCGTGCTGTTGTACAAGTAGTTGGTACCGAGCGTCATCTTGTCCTGGAAAAGGTCCCAGGAACCGTTCACGCCGCCCATCCAGGAAGTCGTGATTCCGTTCGTATTGCCCCAGCCGCCTGAACCACGGCCCATTCCACCACCGCCGCCACGCATTCCGCGCATCATGGAACCGGCAAGATCATTGAAACCGCGATTGTTGGTATTGTTGCCGTTGAAAATTAAGCTGAGCTGGCTCTTTTCGGTGAACCGGCCTGCGAAAGCAGCGCCCTGATAGCGCCAATCTCCGTTGCCGTTGGTCGTATTCTCCGGCCAATCATGTCCGGCGCCGGCCATGACGTTGCCGAAGACGCCGTTCATCATGCCCTTCTGGATGGAAAGGTCGATGACGGTCTCTTCCTGTCCGTCGTCAATGCCTGTGAACTGGGCCTGGTCTGATTTCTTCTGGACCACCTTCACCTTATCCACGATTTTGGCAGGGATATTCTTGGAAGCCAACTGCGGATCATCCAGGAAGAATGTCTTACCGTCAATTGTTATCTTGCTGATAGTCTGTCCGTTTGCTGTAACGGAACCATCCGAACCGACCTCCACGCCCGGAAGCTTTTTAAGCAAATCCTCCAGCATGTCATTGTCAGTCGTCTTGAACGAAGTCGCATTATACTCGATAGTATCTTTCTTGATGACTATAGGATTTCCGGTAGCGGAAACGCTCGCTGCATCCAGAACCTGCTTGTCCGGATCCATCTTTATCACGCCGAGATTGAGAGATTCCTTCAATGTAATCTCTTTGCTGAATGTCTTGTAGCCAAGAAGCTCCGCCTTGAAAACATAGCTTCCGGCAGGGGCCTTCTCTATAGTCGCCTTGCCCTTGTCGTCCGAAAGTGCATATTTGAATGCGGAAGTCGAACCCTGCTTGGCAAGCGAAACCGTAGCGTAACCCACAGCCTCACCGGTTGATGAGTCCTGCAGAACCACGGTTATGGTCCTGGTCTGTGCCGTCGCGGCAAAAGAAATAGCGAGCATTGCAATCAGCCCGCATAACATAGCAATGATTTTTTTCATTGTCTGTCCAAGTTTATCATTAACACAACACGTCGTAGGGATTCCATCCCGGAATCCGCATCTTTAGACAAGGAAGCCTGGCGGAAGTTTAATCCGTCAGGCAAGTTTTTATCTGTTTTTTATCCTTCCTGGATTGTCTGCAATGAACTTCTCCCAAGAAGAACCGGAATTGAGCCCCGCAAGCGGATTTGTCATCTGATAATGATGGCACAATGCTATCGCAAGCGCGTCCGTCGCATCGAGAAATTTCTCTTCAATGTCTATCCCCAGTGTCTTCTGGAGAATGGTGTTTACCTGCATCTTGGACGCCGCCCCATTGCCGGTGACAGCCTCTTTAGCCTTTCGTGGGGCATATTCCGTAATCGGTATGCCTCTGGTCGAAGCCGCAAGCATTGCAGCGCCCTGGGCGCGCCCGAGCTTCAGGATTACCTGTGCATTCTTTCCGTAAAATGGTGATTCCAAGGCCATTTCGTCGGGGGAGTACCTGTCGCAGATATCTCCGATTTCGTTGAAAATACGACAAAGTTTCATATACGGGTCCTTCTCCTTTCGAAGGTCAATGACTCCCATCTCCACATATTCAGCCTTGTTCCCCTCTGTACGGATAACCCCGAAGCCAAGGATGTTGGTTCCGGGGTCAATTCCTAATATAGTCTTCATCAGATGTTAGTCGATGTAGTCGAACCCGGTGTAAGGGCGGAGAATCTCAGGAATTACGATTCTGTCCTCCTGCTGGTTGTCCTCAAGCATAGCGGCCACGACACGAGGCAATGCCAATGAACTTCCGTTCAGCGTGTGGCAGAGCTGCATCTTGCCATTTTCGTCCTTGTATCTCAAGTGTAGACGGTTTGCCTGATATGTCTCGAAGTTGGATACTGAAGAAATCTCCAGCCATCTGCCCTGGGCTGCTGACCACAACTCGAAGTCGTAAGTGATTGCAGATGTGAAGCTCAGGTCACCGCCGCAGAGACGGAGAATCCTGTATTTGAGGCCGAGCTTGTTCACGAGGCTCTCCACGTGCGCGATCATCTCGTCGAGCGCAGCGTATGAATCCTCAGGTTTTTCAATGCGGACGATCTCCACCTTGTCGAACTGGTGCAACCTGTTCAGTCCACGTACATCCTTGCCGTATGAACCTGCCTCGCGACGGAAGCATGGAGTGTATGCGGTAAGTTTCTGCGGGAACTGGTCATTGTTCAGGATGACATCCCTATAAATATTGGTAACAGGCACCTCGGCTGTGGGTACAAGATAGAAATCGTCGAGACCTACATAGTACATCTGGGCTTCCTTGTCCGGGAGCTGGCCTGTACCGAAGCCTGAAGCTGCATTTACCATGACAGGAGGCTCGATTTCCTTGTATCCTGCAGCGGTGTTGTTGTCCAGGAAGAAGCTGATGAGCGCTCTCTGGAGCTTGGCGCCCTTGCCCTTGTATACAGGGAAGCCTGCGCCGGTAAGTTTTACTCCGAGGTCGAAGTCGATGATGTCGAACTTCTTGGCGAGTTCCCAGTGAGGCAGAGCGTTCTCCGGGAGTTTGATTTCCGGACCGCCCATCTTGACTACCTGGTTGTCTTCTGCACCTTTTCCCGGAACTACCAGGTCACAAGGTATATTTGGAAGCAGAACCAACTGGGCCTCAAGCTCTTTGCTTGTAGCATCAGCCTTTGCGAGAAGTTCGCTGGACTTTGCCTTGAGTTCGGCAACTTCCTTCTTGGCCTCTTCCGCCTCTGCTTTCTTGCCTTCTTTCATGAAGCCGCCGATAAGTCCGGCCTTCTGTTTCTGCTGTGAGAGAAGACCGTCGCTCTCTGTCTGGAGCGCTCTCCTCTCGGTGTCAAGTTCGAGAACTTTGTCAACGATTGCTTTTGCGTCGAAATTTTTGACTGCCAGCTTCCTGACCACGAAATCCGGGTCGTCGCGAAGCATTTTGAGTGTCAGCATATCTATATGTATTTATTTAATTGATTCGGATAATTTCAAAAAGAAAAGAGGACCGCACGCCGAAACTCGAAGTGCAATCCTCATCTGTCTTTCTAGACCCTTCGAGCTTAGTTCTCAAAAGGCACAACCGACACGTATGATTTGTTTTCTCTCTTTCTTGTGAAAACTACTGTGCCGTCTACAAGTGCATAGAGAGTGTGGTCTCTTCCCATTCCGACGTTCTTGTCAGCATTGTGAACAGTGCCTCTCTGACGTACGATGATGTTGCCGGCCTTTACGACCTCACCACCGAATTTCTTGAGTCCGAGTCGTTTGCTTTGTGATTCACGACCGTTCTTGGAACTACTTTGACCTTTTTTATGTGCCATAATTCAAATTCTCCTTTAATTTAGCGATCTGTAAATAATTAAGCGATAGAGTCGATGCGGATCTTTGTCAGTTTCTGGCGGTGACCGTTGGATTTCTGATATCCTTTACGACGGATCTTCTTGAAAACGATAACCTTCTTTGCTTTGGTATCGTCCTCGAGAACAGTAGCCTTCACTACTGCGCCCTCTACGTAAGGAACACCGACTTTCACATCACCCTCGTTGTCGATGAGGAGTACCTGATTGAATTCTACGGACTCGTCTTTCTTCGCTGCAAGGCGATTGACGAAAATCTCTGCACCAGCCTCTACCTTGAACTGCTGGCCTGCAATGTTTACGATTGCGTACATTACTATAAAAACTTATTAAGTTTCGGCTGCAAGCGTCCACATTGCATGCGGAACTTTCCGGAGCTTGACAGTCATCTGATAATATTTAAGACTGCAAATTTAGTGTTTTTCTTATATTCCGCAAAATTATTTGTTAAATTTGCGTCATATAACTGTTTGTTGTCAAGCTAAAACCGAAAAACTCATGGATACGCCATTCCAGTTCGCCAAATACGTGACAGGAAAGTACTTTGCCGGCAGACGACAGGATTGTGTCACAATGTCCAATCTCCTTTCCCAAGGGGAAAACATTGTCCTCTGGTCCCCGCTGAAATCCGGCAAGATGTCCGCAGTCCAGCAGACTTTCCTGAACATGAGGACATCCGGCAAGCAGTTCATTATCTGTGATATGGATATGACGGCCATACATGATGCCGGCCTGTTCATCCGCAGGTATGCCGGAGCGTTGCTCTCGTCGGTAGCCTCGACGAAGGATGAATTTGAAGAAATGTCCTCCCGTCTTCTGGCAGGGACCTCGCTGGTCTTCGATCCCGTGCGTTATTCCGACAGCGGCCATGTCTTTCCGGACTCCGGCGAGGCGGGCCCGGCTGAAATCAATGCCGTCGCCCATCTGCCGTTTGCATTGTCTGCGGAACGTGACACTCCCATGGTGGTGCTGTTCCGTGAGTTCCAGAACATTGACTCCGACATGGGCGAGAAATTCTTCAAGGCATTGGAAAGCGAAATCGGCGCAGCCCGCGCGGTCGGCAAACCTTCGTGCTCCTTCATTTTCATGGGCTCCAGGGTCAATGCGATGGAAAGCATCTTTCAGCGCAGGCGCTTTTTCTGGCATCTTGCCGAAAGGTACACATTGTCCGAAATCTCGGATGCGGAAATTTCCGACCACGTCATGAAAGGTTTCGTCGCCGGCGGAAAAGTGCTGGACAGGGACCTGCTGCAGGGCGTGATCCGCATGTTCAGAAACAATATATGGTATATAAATCACTTTTTCTTCATCTGCGACTCCCTTTCGAAAGGCTATATCAGCGAGTTGACCCTCAATGACGCCCTAGCCGGCATGATTTCCGTACATGAACCGCGTTTCGTCTCGATTATGGATGACCTGACCGGTTTCCAGGAACGTCTGCTGAAGGCAGTCCTGGACGGCAATGTAAAGTTCAGTACGACGGAAGTCGTTGACAAATACAGACTTAACTCTTCCGCCAACGTGAAGCGTCTGAAAGATGCCCTCATGAAGAAAGAGGTGATAATGTTCAATGATAAAGATGAGCCGGTCATTCAGGACCCTCTGTTCGAATATTGGCTCAGGAAATTTTATTTCGGGGAGGAAAAATGAAAAAGCTTGTAGTTTTGACTGGCGCCGGTGTGAGCGCCGAAAGCGGAATCAGCACGTTCAGGGACAATGGCGGGCTTTGGGACAATTACGACCCGCAGCAAGTCGCGTCCATCGAGGGCTGGTACCAGAATCCGGGCCTGATGCTCGACTTCTACAATATAAGGAGGCACGAGCTCGAAGGGGTGAGGCCCAATGACGCACACCGCGCCATCGCTTCGCTCCAGGATAATTTCAATGTCAATGTCATTACGCAGAATGTGGACAATCTCCATGAGCGCGCAGGCAGTTCCAATGTCCTGCATCTTCATGGCGAACTCACCAAGGTAAGGCCGGAAAACTGCTGCAATGAGGAGGACGGCTTCTCCGAAAAGACCGTCTTCGACATCGGTTACGGGGAAATACATCTGGGAGACAAGGCCCCGAACGGACATCAGTTGCGCCCTCATATAGTATGGTTCGGGGAGCCTGTGCCGAAGATTGAAAAGGCGATTGACATCGTATCGGAAGCGGATCTCCTTCTGATTGTCGGGACGTCGCTCAGCGTTTATCCTGCAGCCGGTCTTTATAGGTATGCGCCGCTGGATGCCCCTGTGTATCTGATAGATCCGGGTGAAATCAATGTACGTGACCGCAGAGTCCGCCATATCCAGGCCAAGGCGACCGACGGAATGAAGATTTTCATGTCCGATGTTTTGGGGTAATCTGAAAAATTCTGGCAGAAAAGTGCTCCGAAACGTTGCCAATCCGGATAATTGTTGTATCTTTGCACCCGCTAAATCCGGAAACAAACATGTAACTCATTCGGATTCAGTAGATTTGTAAACAAAAGGAGGTGATTCAGATATGATTATTGTACCACTTAAGGAAGGTGAGAACATCGAGAGGGCTCTCAAGAGATTCAAGAGAAAATTCGAGAAAACAGGTGCTATCCGCGAACTTCGTGCGAGAAAGAACTTTGTAAAGCCATCTGTCAGGAAAAGAGAGCAGCTTCAGAAGGCTATCTACGTACAGCATCTGCAGCTTGAGGACGAGCAGTAAGCTTGGCACAGAATCTTATATCTGAAACAGATATATCCAAGGACCGGCCATTATGGTTTCGGTCCTTTTTTATGTAACGTGAAAAAAATAACTTGCTTCAGATTAGGAGAAGATTTTCGAGGATAGATTTCTTTTCGAAGAAGGAGTGTACTGGACGTACACGGCTGATGAGAAAAGAGATATAGACCGAAAAGATTCCCTTAGATGATGCGGGTTGTTTTTTGAATGTTACTATATTTGTAGACTTTGCGGAATTTCCGCACGTTGATAAGGATTTTTGATTCAGAAGACATGGACAAGAAAGAGGATATCGAAAAGAAACCACTGAAACACAAGCGTTTCCGTTGGCTGAAAATAACATTGGGAATAATCGCCGGAATTTGGGCGGCGTTCCTGATAGTGATGCATATCGTGGTGAATCCGGCATTCCTGATGCGGATGGCCGACAAATATATCCCCCAATACGTCGATGCCGATGTCCACATAGGAAACATTTCGGCATCCGTGCTCAAGAGTTTCCCGAACATGAACATTGAGGTCAATGACTTCATAGTGACCTATCCGCATGACAGATATTCCAGATATGATTCCGTCGGAGCAGATGGTATTCTTCGCCATGCCGGAAGATCGGAAACCGTTGATACACTGGCTGCTGTGAGGAAAATGACATTGTCGGTAAACTATCTTTCAGCCCTTGTCGGCAGGGTGCGCATCCACGAGGCGAGCCTGGACAAGCCGCATTTTTTTGCACATAGCTATGACGACGGCAAAGCCAACTGGAACGTGCTGAAGACATCTGCGACTGAAGACAACGGAGATACCACAGCATTATCGTTGCCGACGATAACAGTGAACAAAATCTGCCTTACGGGAGCCCCGAAGATTGTTTATACGGATTGCCAGGATACGGTTTATGCCGCCATATTCATGAAACAGATGCATTTCCATGGAAAACTTACCAATGCGTCCGCATCTGCGAACAAACTTGGACTGGAGATTGACACGATGTTCGTTTCCGGACGTCTTCCGGCGGACACGGTCGCACTTGCCATGGACCATTTCCGTATCCACGAAAAGGATGAAATGATAGCATTCGACGCCGGGGCCAAGGCCTTTCTCGGTATGAGCGATTATGGCAGAGTGATGCTGCCGCTCGGATTGAAAGGCCATGCAAGCATCGCTGGCGGAAAGATTCCGGACGTGACTCTGCATGACTTCGAGGCGGATGTGGCCGCCATTTCAATGACCGGAAACGGCCGCGCTACATTTTATGCTGACAGCACCTATATCAAATCAGAAATTTCCATCAATGAATGCCGCGTGGAAGACCTGATCCAGTACTTCGGAAAGAATTTCTTCCCGGAAGCCACAGATTTGGACACCGATGCGAAAATAACACTTACGGCATTGTGTGACGGCTACTATAATCCGGCCCGGGAATCGCTTCCGCAGTTGATTGCCGAACTGGTCATGCCTAAGGCCAATGTGAAATATCCCGGTATTCCTGATGGAAGCATGTCATTGGACATCAATGCGATGACGGACAATGCAGGACGCCTGGACGTCAGCATTGACAATATGTCGATGAGTTTCGGCGGCCTTGATCTGGATGTAACCGGAACGGTGTCCGATGCGGCAGGTGACGACCCGCTCGTGAATGTGGAAGGCATAGCCTATGCTTCATTGGACGAAATGATGGCTTTCCTGCCTGACACTTGCGGTTATAGCGTGTCCGGAGAACTGGATGCCATTCTCACCGGAAAAATCAGGATGTCCCAGATGAATCCGTACAATTTCTATAAGGCCAAGCTGGACGGATATGTGCGGAGCCGCAATGTGGTGTTCAAATCACAGGCGGATACATTGGATACCTGGGTAGGCGGTCCTGAAATAGGCATCAAGACCATCAGGAACAAGATTGACGGCAATATTCCGAAAGGTACTGAGATACTGGCGCTTACGGCCAAGGTGGACTCTTTGTTTGCGACATACGGGAAGGATATCAAGGTGAGCGTTTCCGGAGTCAATGCCGAAGCTCAGAATGCCGCGCAGATAAATTCCGGCGAGCATAAGGGCGAAAAACATCCGCTGATGGCAATGCTTTCCGTCGGGAAGCTGCTGTTCAACGGCTCGGATTCCCTCTTCGCCGGTGTTATAGGCTCGCAAAATATTTTCAATTTCTCACATGCCGTCAGGGGAAAAACGCTGGAGCCGAGATTGTCCATTTCGAGCACCAATTCCCGTGTATTCGCACGTGAAGGCGTGAACCGCTATGGTTTCCGCGATGCGAATTTCAATGCCTCTGCACGTATGACTGCCTTCGAAAGAAACCAGAAACGCAATATGCTGCTGGATTCATTGCAGAGAGTCTATCCGGGAACACCTCGTGATTCATTGTTCAGGAAGATGATCCGTGCCAAGATGGCGGGACGTCCGGTTCCGGATTTCATTGCAGAGAAGGATTTCCGGAAGAAAGATCTGGACCTGAAACTGAATGAGACACTGGCCAAGTACCTGAAAGAGTGGGATATGAGAGGCGGTCTGGATATACATAGCGGCATGGTCATCACCCCATATTTCCCTGTCAGGAATGTCATTGAAAATGTGCAGGGCACCTTTAATACCGACGTCGTGAAACTGGAGAACTTTACATTGAAACCTGGCAATTCCGACCTGTCGGCGAGGGGAGTCCTCAGCGGTGTGAGACGTGCGTTGCTGGGGTATGGACCATTGAAACTGGATTTGAAATTGACGTCGAAGAAGATTGATGCCAATGAATTGCTGACGGCTTACAGTGCCGGAGTGAAGTATATTCCGGAAGCCGTGTCCAACAATTCTTCCATGGATGATGCCGAGTATCTGGCCACGTTGTCGGCTTCACATGAAGCTGCGGCACAGGACAGTTCATACGCACTGGTAGTCGTCCCGGCCAATCTGATTGCCGATATTTCTCTGGAAGCCAATGAGGTAGACTATTCGGACCTGAAGATTACCTGGCTGGCTTCGGATTTGACCATGAAGGAGCGATGCATTCAGCTGACCAACACCTTGGCCACCTCGAATATGGGTGACATCTTCTTCGAGGGCTTCTATTCGACCAAGACCAAGAAGGATATCAAGGCTGGATTTGACTTGAATCTAACCGATATTACTGCTGACAAGGTAGTGCAGCTCTTCCCGGCAGTGGATACCATCATGCCGATGCTGACTTCATTCAAGGGAATGCTTGATTGTGAGATGGCGGCGACCAGTTCATTGGATACCAATATGAATTTCATCACTCCTTCCATGAGCGGCATCATGAAGATAAGTGGACGTAATGTGGTGCTGGAGGAAAGTCCTGAATTCAAGAAATTGGCGCGGATGCTGATGTTCAAGAACAAGAAGAGCGGCAAGGTGGCGGACATGTCCGTGAGCGGACTTATCAGCGACAACAAGCTGGAGATTTTCCCGTTTGTGCTGAAAATCGACCGTTATACATTGGCAATGAGCGGCATGCAGAATTTCGACCAGACATTCAAATACCATGTTTCCGTGCTGAAATCGCCGATTCCGTTCAGGTTCGGCATCAATATCTTCGGTAATTTCGACAATTGGAAATACAGGATAGGGAAGGCCAAGTACAAGAGTACCAATGTCCCTGTATTTACTGCCCAGATAGATACCTTGCAGATGAACCTTGTCAGCTCGATACACAATATCTTCACCAAGGGTGTGGATCTGGCGGTGCGTCAGAACGAGTCGATGAAGAATACCATAGAAGCGAACAAGAAGTCCATGGGCTACGACCCGGATATCAAGCTGGATTCGCTTGACAGCGGCAAGATGAAGATGCTGGATTCTCTCCAGATTTCGTATGATACGCCTGTGGATTCAATGTTGAACGCACGTATGGATTCGCTGGCAGTGATTCCGGAAGTGGTTGAGACTGAGGAGGAAACCGGTTCCAAGATGCAACAGTACATTGACAATCGCAAGCAGAACCGTACCACCCGCGAGGAGCGTCAGGCCGAGAAACGCCGCAAGCGCCAAGCCCGCAATGCCGCCAAGCGAGGCGAAGCCATACTCTCGCCCATCCAAGACGAAACAGGAACTGATATTTGAATAATACACACATTATATTTTGAGTAGATGGACAGCAGCGATTATATAGAAGTGAAGGTAACGATTGATCCCTTCACGGATGAGAACGCGGAAATATTGGAGGCGATGGTCTCCGATTTGCCGTATGACTCTTTCTTGACGGAAGACAACGTGGTGAAATGCTATATCCAGAAACCGCAATTCGACAGGCAGGCCCTGAAAGCCGTGCTCTCCGGATTGCCTTTCAAGACATCTTTCGAAGCACTCCCTGTGCCGTTCCACAACTGGAACATGCAGTGGGAGAGCACTTTCCAGCCGATAGTCGTCGACGGTAAGGTGACGATAAAGCAAGCTGAAGACAAGACGACGCCATCTACCCGTTACAACATCCGCCTGCGCCCTGAAATGGCATTCGGGACCGGACACCACGAAACGACCTACATGATGATGCAGTCGATGCTGGACAATGCCGACCTTATCCGTGACAATGTCGTGATGGACATGGGCTGCGGCACGGCATTGCTCGCCATCCTTGCAGCCAAAATGGGAGCTGCCAAGGTGTACGGCATTGATATTGACGCAGTTGCAGCACAGTCTGCCTATGACAATGCCCGTCTGAACCGCGTCGGACGTAAGGTCGAAACCTATTGCGGGGATGCCTCCCTCCTTCAGATGGGAAAGTACAATGTCCTCCTGGCAAATATCCACAGGAACATCATCATCATGGACTTGCGCACATATGCAGGCTCATTGAAAGCCGGCGGACTGCTGATGTTGAGCGGTTTCTATACGACTGACGTTGAGGCTATTATGGCGGAAGCCGTGAAGTATGGCCTGGAGCTCGTTTGTGAAAGAGAACGTGACGGCTGGGCATGTCTGACATTGCGCCGCACGTCCCCTGTCTCCATATCTTCTATTCTTGGCGCGTAATTCTGGCACGCACTACCACTCCCAGAAGGAGCAGAATCGAGAAGAATGCGCACATGCGCCCTATGATGTCGCCCTGACGGACGAAGAAAGTCTCTGAATCATTGAGATTTACGCTGCCCGTCAGTACGGCCGCCTCCCACCATGCCGTGTGTGAGATGATGTCGCCGCGCTGGTTTATGAATGCCGAAATTCCAGTGTTGGCGCTCCTTGCAATGTCTCTTCGTGTCTCGATGGCACGCAGCGACGAATATCTCAAGTGCTGGCGGTACCCCGGCGTATCTCCCCACCAGGCGTCATTCGTGATTACGACCAATGCTTCCGCGCCCGCCCTCACATATTCGGCGCAATGCTCGGGATACACTGATTCATAACAGATTGCGCATCCGAGCGGAACACTTTTGGTGATGTGTCCGGTGCTGTCGCTGGCGACGCAATGCAGCAGCGAAACTTCATCCTGGCCGATGCATCTTCCCATCACGCCGCCAAGCAGATTGTCGATCTTGCAGAAAAATGCCGGATATGGTGTCATTTCCACACCTACGACCAGCTTGGACTTGTGATAAATCCCGGCATTGTCCTTGCCGTCTATTATTAATGCTGAATTGTGCGACTCCACCCATTGGTTCTCGCCCACGTTGCGGGCCGTTGCCGAAGGTGCATTGTCGGAGAACAAATAACTGTATGAGGATGCGCCGAACAGTAAATTCACGTCCTGATGATCAGACAGATAGCTTCTGAATCTGCGATATGTGCGGCTTCTTCCCACATCATTTGTCACTACGCCGCCGGTGAAAGTCTCCGGAGCGAGGATGAGCAGCATGCTCGTATCCCCGGCATTGCGGTTCTTCAGAACCGATTCCATCTGCCCCTGCAGAATCGCGTTCTGCTCATCCTGGGTCAATGCCTGGAATTTATGGTAAGGGTCAATGTTCGGCTGCATTATGGCGACATCCAGTTTGCGCGCGGTGTCCTCTTTATAAGAGTAATACATTGACATTGAAACTATTGCCGGCGCAAGCAGGACTATTGCGTATGAACTTGCGGCTGCGGATTTTGCCTTGGCGTTGAACCTGTACCAGCTGCCGTCGGAGAGGGAAACCATTATGCCGAACAGCCCCAGATTGCATGCCCAGATCCATAGCGAACCGCCTAGCGTGCCGAGATATTCGTACCATTGGGCGAGCGAGACGGTGCCTGCAAATGCGTTTCCGAGTACCAGCCACGGCCAGGAAATCTGCGCCACGGTCAGATAATATTTCTCCCACGCAATCCACAGCATAGCCAGGAAAATGTATGGCAATGACCCTTTCAGCACCCTGCGGCTCCAGCGGAAAGTCCCGAATATCAATGACATCTGAAAGGCATTGGCCACACATGCGAAGATTCCGCCGCCGATCGTGGCGTTGCATACCCAGAACGTCGTGACAGCGTTCCACAGGAGAAATGCGGTGTAATGCCATATCCAGACGCGTTTCATTCCGGACAATGTTGCGATGCGCTCCATGCAGAGAAGCGGAACGAGGCCGAACAATGCCAATGCTCCTGTATGCGGAACCAGATATGGTACGGACATCAGTACGACGAAAAGAAGTACGAGTATCGATAGAAGAACTTTCTGATTTTTCATGATTTCAATGCGCTTTCATTGTTATATACTGAAAGCATTCGGCAAAGATATGAATTTAATTATTATCTTTGCATGTTTGGTGCTAGATTGATTCAGTATGCTGCTAGATATTCTAAAGGGGTTCATAATAGGAATCTGTGCATCTGTCCCATTGGGGCCGATTGCTATCCTCGTTATACAGAAATCACTCAGTGAAGGGCATAAATCAGGCTTTCTGGCCGGTCTGGGGGCTTGTCTCGTGGATACGCTGTTTGCCGTGATCGCCATATTTGCATTGGCGATTGCCGAGGCGTTCATGAAAGACTACAGTACCCTTATAATGGTAGGAGGCGGAATCATCGTTACGCTTCTCGGCTGCAGCCTGGCGCTCAAGGACCCTTTCCGCAAGATGAAACAGGAAGATTCCACGCCGTCATATTCGCTGAAGGACTTTTTCCAGGCCGTCATCATGGGAATCTCCAATCCGGGGGCGATACTTGTGATTTTTGCTCTTTTCGCGTTCTTCGGCATTGAACTGGAACCCCATGATTTCAGGGTGGCTCCGATACTTCTGGCATTGAGCGCCGGCTCAGCATTGTACTGGTTCTTCTTCTCATGGATTTTCAGCCGGATGAGACGGAATTTCAAGTTGGGTACGATATTGTGGATCAACAGGATAACGGGTATAATAGTGACTATAATAGGTATTGCGCTTCTGACTGAGGGCATTATGGAGGTTATATTCGGTCACGCATAATAGACGCTGCAAAGATGGATTTTAAAGGATTTTTTTCGAACTGGTTTGTAAAGAACCTTCTGATAGCTGCCATTGCTGTACTTGCATTGGTGTTTGCAAGCAATTTCCTTCTCAAGATAGGTACACATCACGGACAGGAAATTGAGGTTCCTGATTTTGCCAATATGAGTGTGGCTGATGCCGGGCATATCGCTGCGGAATCAGGCATCAGGATCATTGTAACGGACTCTGTCTATGTGAGGAAAATGGGACGCGGCCTTGTTTTCGCGCAGTTCCCGAAGGCCGGCAGCAGGGTGAAGCTCGGCAGGCAGATCAAGCTGACCATCAATTCGGTAGTTCCCAAGAGGGTTACCATGCCGGATCTTGTAGGTTTTTCAATGCGCCAGGCCAAGGCTGAACTGATGTCCAAGGGCTTGGTTCTCGGCAGGCTCCGCTATGTCGACGATATGGCGACGAACAATGTCCTCAAACAGTTGTACAGGGGACGTGGAATCGCTCCGGGAAAGGCAGTGGACAGCGGCTCCGAAATCGACTTGGTAGTGGGCTTGGGTGCTGACAACCAGACATATGTGCCGGATGTTACAGGAATGAAGTACATGAGGGCCGTGGATGCCGTCCATGACAATTCCCTCAATGTCGCAAGGCTCAGATTCGACAAGAGCATCCGCACATACAGTGATTCTTTGGATGCCATAGTATATAAACAGACTCCGTCAGCGGGTGAAATGTCTGTTACTATGGGTTCTGAAGTCACTCTGTATCTTTCATCACCAGACAGCAAAAAGTAATGGAGCAGGAATTGATGTTTCCCGTGGAGGAAGAGTCTGCGGTAGATGGGCTTATCGTCGAAGAAGGGGAGGAAAGTGCTTCGGAAGAGGATGAGCAGGGGATGTTCGAGCATTTCAGGCTCAATGTGGACAAGGGGCAGATGCCTCTCCGTGTAGACAAGTATATGGCGTGCCATCTGATGGACACGTCCCGCCACCGCGTGCAGCTTGCGATAAAGAACGGTTACGTAAAGGTCAATGACAAGCCGGCGAAAGCGAATCTGATAGTGCGTCCAGGTGACGTGATACGTTTCGTCATGCCTTACGAGAGGCGTGGTTTCGAGGTGCTCCCGGAGAACATTCCGCTTGACATAGTATATGAAGATGAAGACCTTCTGGTCGTGAACAAGCCTGCCGGCATGGTGGTGCATCCCGGTCACGGTCATTTCGAAGGAACATTGATAAACGCCCTTTCCTACCACCTTGGAATCACACAGGGTCCTGACGCGAAGGACGAGCGCATGGGTGTGCTGGTCCATCGCATTGACATGGATACTTCGGGCTTGCTGGTGGTGGCGAAGAATGACGAGTCGCAGCTGGACCTGGCCGGGCAGTTTTTCCGCCATACCATTGAGAGAAAGTATGTTGCGGTGGTCTGGGGAAACCTTAAAGAGGATGAGGGAACTATTGTCGGCAATATCGGCAGGGACCCCAACGACCGTCTGCGTTTCAAGGTTTATCCGGAGGGGGACAAGGGCAAGCATGCGGTTACCCATTACAGGGTGATTGAGCGTTTCGGTTATGTGACCGTGGTGGAGTGCCGTCTGGAGACAGGCCGTACCCATCAGATCCGTGTCCACATGAACCATATCGGCCATCCGCTTTTCAATGATGAGAGATATGGCGGGTCGGAAATCCGTAAGGGGACCATCTATGCGAAGTACAAGCAGTTCATCCGGAATTGTTTCGAATTGTGTCCGCGTCAGGCGCTTCATGCCAAGACTCTTGGGTTCGTGCATCCTCGCACCAGGGAGTTCATAAGGTTCGATTCTCCGCTTCCTGCTGATATGCAGGCACTTATAAACAAGTGGCGTGATTATGCGGGGAATATGCCTTCGGAAGAGGAATAGGTTTAGGCCAATCCTTGTAGTCTGATTTTCAATGCATTGTCGGACAATTTTTCGATGGCTTCCGTTTCGGTGCCGCATTCCGCGATGATTTCATCGAATATGGTCCAGCGGTATGCCGACAGCAATGATTCTTCGACCCAGTAGGAGAACACTGTCTCTATTCCTTTGGCTTTCAGGTAGTTTTCTTCCTTCTTTGCTTTCAGGTACAGTTCCAGTCCGTCCGCGGTGTCGTGCCATAGGTCGACAAAGGCGTGGTCGTAGCCGCAGCATTCCATCTCGTGGTGCATGAAGTCGAATGCGTCGCTTCGGATTATCCTGATTTTGTCGCGTTCCGGGAATTGCGGCAGGATATGTCTGCTGAAGAGGTCAATGACTTCTTCGTCCCGTTCCACGATGTCGACGGATTCTACCTTCTGTTTCGATGATGCCATGAACGCGAAGTAGCCGAGTCCAAGGCCGAAGGTCACGACTTTCCCTTCGGCAATGTCGATGGCTCCTCGCATCGTTTCGATTTCGCTGGGCTTGACTGCCATCCATTCCCTTCCGTCCTGTTCCACGGCAGGGTAGCGGAACCTTTCCCTGAAATAGCCTGCTTGCGGGATTTCGCGGAGGTCCGGTTCCATGCGTATGTCATTGCAGATGAATGCTTCGTATGGTTTGTATGTATAGTGTGTGAATCGCCAATGTCTTGTCGCCGCGTCCGGAAACCGGATGGTCTTCAGATATGGATTGTCAATGTAATCGGCGATGTCCAGCCTGTGCACCGCTTCAGTGAGATAGTCCGGGATGATGCGGTCGTCCTCCGGTACTCCTGCGAATCCGGCCATGAAGGCTGCATACAATGTTTCTTCCGGTAGTTCTCCGTCCGGGTCTGCATCGTGTATCAATGAGGCGGTTATCGCCGTAGGTGTTTCGTCTATATATTCCGCTATTGTCCATGCCGCCGCGTTGTTGGCGTCACGAACTGCGCCTAGTTTCTCTCTCCAGTTCTCCATTCCTATTCGTTTTGTCGGCAAATATCTGCAAATTATTCGAAATATCGGCCGGAATTTTAGGAATTGAAAAAAATGTATTAGCTTTGTAGTCCTTTCGGACACAGAATGCGGCAGCTTCCAACTAGGCCAATTTCAGCGATGGGCTTCATGTTATGAGCCTTCCGGAGGGAATTGCGAGCGTGTTGTAATTGGTAGCCAAGCCAGACTTAGGATCTGGTGCCTAGTGCGTATGGGTTCGAGTCCCTTCGCTCGCACGGAAAAAGGTTGTGGTGCAGACCACAACCTTTTTTCGTGCCAGCTCCGGGCCTCTCGGTGTCGTACCCCTCTGTCACTCCGTGACATCTCCCGAGGGAGAATGGAAACGGCAGACGCCGTTTCGGTCGCTCGCAGTCACCCTGTTCACCGCCGGTGCGTCGCGTGCCGTGTGAGATTCGCGTTTGGTACCGTCTAAAACGTTTTCGCGGAACAAAATGCCTTTGCGGATGCTGTTGGTTCCGCTTAAAACGTTTATTCGGGACCAAATTGTTAGAGAAGTGTTATTTGTGTGACTTGAACTGAAAAAAGTTGACAGTTTTGAGAGCATAAATCAAACGAGTCAAT